>Ga0302324_100020911_pt1 | contig 12778 bp, 10 predicted proteins | sample Palsa_T0_1_FD_201949 | JGI IMG/M metagenome (GOLD analysis project Ga0302324, IMG submission 201949) | Peat permafrost microbial communities from Stordalen Mire near Abisko, Sweden - Palsa_T0_1 | ecosystem: Environmental > Terrestrial > Soil > Palsa > Peat permafrost | place: Sweden: Abisko...
CCTTCTATATGTCGGAGCCCTTCTCCGCCGCACGCTTTCGGTTCCGCAACCATATTCTGTCGGGCCAGCCGGCGGAGCCTGTGCGTTGGAAACGCGCCATCCACGCCGTCAGTGGCGGCGACTGCGGCGCGACTGAAGACCATTTAGACTGTTTCGGTAACATGGGCTTCGCGGTAGGCCAACTCTACGCCGGCCGGTTCTTTCCGCCAGAAGCCAAAGCCAAGATCGAAGCATTGGTCGTGAATGTGAAGGCAGCCATGCGAGCGCGATTGGAGCGCCTCGACTGGATGACTCCGGCCACCCGAGCGCAGGCGCTCGACAAGCTCGACACCTATCAGATCAAGGTCGGATATCCTGAACATCCCCGGGACTACTCCGGACTCACGATACGCGAGGAGGATCTTCTCGGTGACGTGCGCCTCGCGGCCGAGTGGGATTGGCGGTTCCAGATCGATCGTCTCCACGGTCCCGTGGATCGGTCCGAATGGACCATGACCCCGCAAACCAATGATGCCTATAACGGCACCATTCGCGACATCGTCTTTCCGGCAGGTATCTTGCAACCACCGCTGTTCGATCCGGCGGCCGATCCGGCCATCAATTACGGTGGGATTGGCGCGGTGATCGGGCATGAGCTATCGCACGGCTTTGACGATGAAGGTCGGAAGCTGGACGCCAAAGGCGAACTTCGCGACTGGTGGACCGCCCAGGATGCCGCCGAATTTACCGGGCGCGCGACAAAGCTCGCCGCACAGTATTCGGCATATGAACCGGTGCCGGGCGCGCATATCAACGGGCAACTTACCTTGGGCGAGAACATCGCCGACCTGGGCGGCCTCAACGTGGCCCTGGAGGCCTATCACCGCTCGCTGCTCGGGCAGTCGGCGCCGGTGCTCGACGGTTTCACGGGCGATCAGCGTGTGTTCCTCGGCTGGGCGCAGGCGTGGCGCGGGAAGGCTCGGGAAGACTACGTCCGCAAGCAGGTGGTGAGCGATCCGCATTCACCCAGGGCGTTTCGCGTCATTGGACCCACTCGCAATATTGATGCGTGGTATGCCGCGTTTGGGGTGAAGCCGGGAGATGCCTACTTCCTCGATCCCGAGCAGCGGGTGCACATTTGGTGAGCGGGCATTCGAAACACAGAAGAATGCCGCTACTTCTTATGCACTTAAGGCTGACGATCGCCGCTGCATTGATGGTGGTGACAGGGGCTCACGCGAGCCCTTCGCCAGATTCGACATGTGCAGACTGCGTTATTCCGCTCTATTACGACTCTGACTTAGTGAAGCAGGGGTTTCCGAGTCCGTTAGTACACCTGCGGATTGGAGATCATGACGCGGCGTTTATTATTGACACAGGCGCAAGTGTCAGTACGTTCGCGACGTGGTTTACTCAAGACGCGGAGGTAAGCGTCCAAGACTCGACTGCCACGGCGGTCGGTTCGACTGGAGTTAAATCCACCGTCCGCACTGCCTCCGATATATCCGGAGTACTCGAGAATCGAATTCCCATACACATTCAACAAGCAATCGTCGTCGACTTTCCACCGATTTTTAAAACGAATCGACTGGGCGGACTTCTGTCCCCGCAATTATTTGCGGCCAATGGGCGGGCCGCCATCCTGGACTTACGCGTGCCAAGCCTTAGGTTCAAACCATTCAATTCCGCTGTCGCCGAATTGGGGTTTAAGAAGTTGAACCCGTCGGATCAGACGCACGTGTGCGTCAATCACGATTCCCAATTCGTCAATCGACTTTATCAAGTCGCGATATCCGTGGCCGGCGCCGCAGGGACGATGCTGCTCGATACCGGTGCGACCCGGACACTAGTAACCGCGAATTCGAGAATCGGTCAAAGCTTGGGACAGCGCAGCACTGAGGAACAGCATTCGCAGGGCGTCGGTGGGGCCATGCAGAAAAATCGCACTGTCTCGCGTGTCCAACTCAATTTCATGGGGCAGGAGATCCCTCTACGTTCGATTACGATCGGCGCTTCATCAAGCGATTGCGGACCGGACGGGCTAGTTGGGATGGATGTACTTAGATCGTGCGTATTGGTGCTGGATACGACACGCGCCACGGTAAAGTGCATCTGATGGACGACACAGGAGCCGGAGCTCGGAGCGCGTCCCCTTGCGAAAGGAATTCTACCGGACCCGAGCCTGTGCTCAATCAGCGGGCCCGATCGAACTCCCGACCCCCTGGCTCGGACCCAGGTGCCCGGCGGTTAAGACTCCAAACATCCTGGCAGCCGCGACAACTACCGCATGCTGGAGACCCCGCCCGACGAACTCATCGTGCAGATCCAGCGTGTGAGCCACGAAAGTCGCGTTCATATAGATATCGAGACCGATCACATCCCTGCCGAAGTGGCGCGTCTGGAGAAACTAGGCGCCAAGGTAGTAGACCGCCTAGAGCGTTGGGTGGTGATGCAAGCGCCCAGCGGCCAACGCTTCTGCGTCGTACGGGTACAGCGTCCCAATTTCCCAAAGAACGCCAATCGGTGGGATTAAACCAGCAAGCGTTGCAGCCGGTGCTCGAGCAGTAGGCTCCGATTTGATCATTCAATTTTGGCGCCTGTAGAGGCTTTCGCTGGCGCGTCGGGTGCGTGTTAGAGTCCTGTGTTTTGCGGTACCGTCATGGGCGTATTGCAGCCACTCAACGAGTCAAAGCTGTAAGTTGCCCGTTTCTTGCCGAAATCGGGCAAGTCAATCGCATTTACAGAATGGTCGCCTTGATTAGTATCAATATTAGAGATGCGACCATAGCCGATATCAGCCGGCTGGCAGAGATCTGGCATGGGGCATGGCACGACGCGCACGATCGAATCGTACCACCCGAACTCGTTCTCCTGCGCACGCGGGAGAGCTTCGATTCCGGGCTCCGAGCGGCTTCGACTAGTGTACGCGTCGCTGGTGAGGTCGATGCGCCCCTAGGTTTCTATGCATTGAAGGGTGCGGAGCTGTATCAGCTCTTTGTCTGAACGTCCGCACGGGGTACGGGTGTCGCCGCAGCGCTAATTGCCGATGCTGAGACTCGTCTTGGTCAGAGCGGAGTGCACACCGCGTGGCTTACCTGCGCCATTGGCAATAATCGCGCCGCGAGGTTTTACGAAAAGAGCGGCTGGACCCGCGCTGGAATAGTGATTGAGCACGTGGAAGTGGCGGGCGGAACGTTCGCACTCAATGTGTGGCGGTATGAGAAGTGCTTGACTCGTTGAAAGTACGAGCCCCTTTCCCAGCTCAAGATCCTATCCGACAGGCCATATTCTGTAACGATGCAGGGGGCTCGCAGCTTAAGGCTCGGATGTCACTGCGAGCCCAAGACGTTCTGCGACGGCCGTGCCGGACGACCAAACCATCCGGCGTTCGTCGCGGAATCCATCGACCGCTCGCTCAATCCAGTTTTGTTTAACTGATGTGTTCCTCGAACTGATCACCGAGCTTTCGATAGAGAGTCTTGGCAAGTGGGTCGTATCCAAAAAAAGTGACCGCTGCATCCGTCCAATCCAGCGGCCGCGAGCGGGTAAGATCACGCGCGCTTCTGAGCAGCTGTGAGGGCACCGAAGACGGAGAAGGCTCAAATACTTCCGCCTTATGACGATCCTCCTCTTTCGCGAACACGCTACGAGTCACCTTTGAAAACACATGCTTTCCGCCATTCGTCTCATAAATCCGATATTCCTCCCACTGCTTCTGGCCTGCCGAAGGCGGAGCTACTGAGGCGAGCAGCGTTCCGGTGAATGCTAGGTCTGCTTTGCCGTCTCTGATGACAACCTGTTCTTTCTCAACTCCGACGGCGGCATCGTCATCGAGGGCGGGCAGACGACTCTGCATTTTGAGCTTAGCTTCGGAAACTTCCTTTTCCGGCGAGCCCTCCTTGCCCTTGTCCTTGTCCGACGAAGCCTTGGGAGGTGGGTTTGGGTTCTGGTCGCGGATGGTCTCACCACGCACTATAACCGTGGCTTGACGGCACGCAGCATCTTCGGAGGTTTCATGGTTGACGGCAGTTTTGCTGTCGCCGGGCGTTTGCTGGGCTCTATTGACAGGCAACTCGGAGGATTCGTCAGGGCGTTCATAAGTCATTGCAATAGACCTCGCTGCGGGATGGCCACATAGGACCCTACACCTATGACGTGCCTTGATCAGTCAGATAACAGCGCGGCCCATTGTAAGGACAGTCTGACAGGAGCCCCTTGAGTCCACGAAGTGCTGGCGCACCGCCGGGGCGCCGCTCAGCTCGCCCTTTAGGTCTCACCAGACAAACGCATAAACTTGACACCGAGCTTCCACGCGCGCAGCTTCCCGCCTGCCCGGCCATCGTTGTCGGCGTACCCAGCAGCGGGCATCCAAACATGTCTGAGCGGAGATTTTGCCAGCATTAAGCTCCCTGCCATCTTTCGCTCTACTTTACGCGAGGCGAATATGCGAATTTCCAGTGGGACTGGCGAACGGAAGTAGAAGTACTCGAAACCCTGCCCTTGCAGCGAATAGGTTCCCGGGCGGAAATCGTGATGGAGATGGAGCCGTTTAACGCTTGGTGTTCGGACAGGCTGCATCCGGGAGCGTTATGCGACTTAGCAATCGTTCAAGGGGCCGTGAGATGTGCGCCGTGGGCGCGGTCGCGCCCGCGCATCTGGTTCACAGCCAGGGGCTTGCCAAGGAATCAGTTTCCACCAACACAAAACGACTGTGCCGCGCTACACCAAAATCCTGCCAGTCGCGCTAAAGATCCGCCGCGAGCGTCAGCGCGAAGCGGCGACCTTGTTCTGGGACGACCCAGTCGAGCGCTGAAATATGCAGGCCTTGCGCATTGGTCAGATTGAAAACGTCGAAGCGTAGGGTCCAAGAGTTTTCCCGCAGCTTCCACTGGTAACGAACGCCTGCGGCCACTGTGGCGAGCGGCGGCAGTCGTTGCTGATCATCGCTTGTCGCGTAGCGCGAGGACAGGCGGTTCCACTGAAATGAGGCTGCCCAAGGCCCCCACTGCGGCGGCGCGCAGTCGAGGTTCGCGATGAGGGTTAGCGGCACGGGACCCAGGGGTTCACTACCGATGACCCCCGGTTCCGGAACGTTAAGGTCGACGTGTGGCTTTATCAACACGCCGCCCGCAAGCACGGTAAACCCGGCGTTGGTGTAAGACAACGAGCTCTCGAGACCCTCGTTGTGCAATCGCCCCAGTGGGCGGTACACGTCTTCCAAATCGACATTGAGGTACGGTTTATGGATATCGAAGGCGCCGAAGATCACGCGCAACTTGTCGTCCGGCGCATAGCGGACTCCCCCGTCGACTTGCCAGGTGCGGCCGGCGGCCGGTGGCTCACCGCGATTGATGGCAGTGAGCGGCGCTAGGGCCGAATCTTCGAGGCCCTGAGTATAGCTGCCATAGAAGATCAGGCTGCGCCCCCCTTGAAGCGCGACTCGCATATTGAGCAACCAAGGCGTGGTATGAAAAGCCTCGGGCGTTGATAAAGGCACCTCTACTGTGCGTCGGTAGTCATCTTTTAGGACACCGATGGCGGCCGATCCCACGTCCTGCCAGCGCTCGTCTAATGTCGCGCCGAAGTCCAGCTGCCGCACGCGGTCTTCGCTGCGCGGCGTGAGCAAGATCGGCGGCTGCGCAAACTGCACCTGATCCTGCAAGGCGATGTTGCCGAAGTCGATGTCGTCGTCGCCGCCGTAACTGCGCGCCACGTCACGGCCCCGAATCGCGAACTGCAGTTGTTGGCGCCACGCGTCGCGGACGGCCACGCCGGTCAACCGCAGCTCACCGGAAGTCGAATTGGCCAACTGCGGCGGTGAGACGTCCACGTGGGAATCGGCCGTACCGTTCGCGTTCAACTGCAGATAAGGTGCAAAACTCCAGGGATCATTCTCCTGCGAATGAAACAACCCTCCCGTCACCTGCCAGTGAGAGTCCAGCTCGCTTTTGACAACGGCTCCAAGCGTTGTCATCCGCCACCCTTGGTTCGTCCAGGTTTGACTGGCGAGCTCACGCTCGCGAAACTGCGGCAAAGGAACTGTCCCATCGGTGTACACGGCCGGCAACTCTTGCCTGCCACCGCCGACCACGTAAGACCAGAACGGAATGACTTCGGTCTTGTCATTCGGCCGCCACTTCAGCGTAGACCCAAAAACCGCTGTGTCGTCGTGCCGCATCAGGTCTACAAGAAAACCTTGGTAGTGCGCGACGCAGAAATCGGCGCTCAAATTTTTGGCCTGGAGGGGGATCTGTCCTTCGACTTGGACCACCAGCCCGCTAAAGGGTCCACGGCTGGCAAGTCCGCTGAACACCTGGCTGTCGCCGGGCGTACGCAGAGAGAAATCGGCAATGCCCGTCGGCGACGGAAACGAATAAGCCTGCGCGGCAATTCCGATACGCATGGCGGTCTCGCGCACCATGCAGGTACTTGTGGCGTAGGTCTGTTGATCAAAGTACAGGCCTTCGATCCGAAGGTTGCCGGCTTGTTGGGGATCAAATCCACGCGCGTCGTTCTGCGAATACAATCCAACGCTCTGCAGGCCGATCGAAGTTCCGAACGCATCCTCGGCGGAAGTCACGGCATTGTCCTGTGCACGCTGCTGGCTCGCGGCCTGTGACATGTAGGCGGCGCAGACAGCTGCGATGATCCGTGCCGTCGCAAAATTGCGCCTCATCAGTTGTCCACTGTTCCAGCTTTGGAACAGGCCGTCAGACACAGGGCGTAGATTGCGGCGAGCGGGGCCAACGGGCCCCACTTTGCTTTTGATGCCTGGCGGACGAGTCGACGAAAACTCATCGCTGTGTCGGCAATCGCCATATCGATTAGAACGCGGAAAAAGCCGAGCGTATACTCAAAAGCGCGAACTTCCGCAGTCACTGAAGAGCTCCCGCAATCAGTACGGACGTTGACTGCATATTGGCAGAATGGAGTCGCGGTGCAATGCCTTTGGAAGTCACCCAGACCCTTCCCTTCGCCGCTCACTCTTCTGCGAATGACTCGCAATCCGGAACGCGGGATCAATGACGGTGACTGTCACCACCAATGGTCAAACAATGCACGGCGTCGCTTCGTATACGGGCAAGTGGGCGGGCGCGACCTGTTCGGCAAAATGACCTAGCGACTCTCAATGCCTGACACCGGTACGAGGTTGAGACTGCCTCGGGCGGTTTTCATCGACTTCAATGTTGCCGCATCAGGCTACATTGTCGAGGCGGCATTCCGCCGCGCGGCGTTTCTTAGTGGCCAAGGCGAATGCGCTGCTGTGCCACGGCGAGATGACTCGGCCAAGCTAATCGCCGAGCTCTGCCTCCCCCGAGATCCCGCTTTACAGCCAGATCATCGGAGGCCTCCCGATGGGGGATGTGAGGGGAACCATGCCTCTTATAGCGGGTGGTCTAGTCGCTGCATTGCCGAAGCTGGGCAATTAAGGGCATCCTTAGCTCGGGGGAGTCAAGGTGTGGGTGGATGGAGGGAGTCTCACAATTCCGCGCGCCCGTGCCGACGGGCGCGGTGTTTCTAAGCTATGCGGCCCAAGATGCCGGCGCGGCGGAACAAATTGCCGCAAGCCTGCGCGACGCTGCAATCGAGGTCTGGTTCGACCGGAGCGAGTTACGCGGCGGGGACGCCTGGGATCGCCGGATCCGCAAACAGATTCACGAATGCGCCCTCTTCATCGCAATCATCTCGGCGCACTCAGATGCACGTGGCGAAGGTTATTTCCGTCGTGAGTGGAAACTGGCGGTCGAGCGCACTGCCGACATGGCTGAGGATGTCGCGTTTCTGCTTCCAGTCGTCATAGATAACACGCAAGATGCGATCGCACGTGTACCAGATCGATTTCGCGACGTGCAATGGTCGCGCGCGCATGACGGTCACGTATCGTCGGCATTCGTCACGCATGTGCGACAACTGCTGTCGTCCAAACTTTCGGAGTCAACGAGCGTACCCCGATCGCCAGCGGCGGCCACACGCCGCTCCCCGCTTTCACGAAGGTGGCGTTCCGCTGGCCTCCTGTCGATCGCAGCGCTGATTGTTGCAGTCGTCGGCTATATTGCCGTCGATCGAGTCGTGCTGTCGAAACGTACCGCGATTCTCGGCCGCGAAGTCCCGACCGCCCAGCCCACCATTTCAAGTGTTCAAGCCCCGACGGCAGTCTTCAGCCCGCCGCCGCATTCTATCGCGGTGCTGCCATTTTCGAACCTCAGCGGGGATGCTACGCAGGAGTATTTCTCCGACGGGATAACTGAAGAACTTCTAAATTCACTAACCCGAGTAAACGAGCTTCAAGTTGCGGCCAGAACCTCGTCCTTTTACTTCAAGAGCGAGCACGCGGACATCTCAATGATAGCTCGTAAGCTCAATGTCGCCGCAGTGCTCGAAGGCAGTGTTAGGCGTTCCGGAAACACGGTACGTGTCACGGCGCAGCTCATCAACACCATTACTGGTTTCCACCTTTGGTCGGAAACCTATGACCGTGATCTGAGCGATGTGCTGAAGCTGCAGACGGATATCGCAAATGCGGTTGCAGGCGCCCTCAAAATAAGGTTGCTTGGAGACACTGCTGCCAAGATTGAATTAGGCGGCACGCGCAATCCGGCCGCTTTGGACGCCTATCTGCGCGCGGAGAACCTCCATGCCGGCGCGCATCAAGGGAAGGATTATGAGAGGTCGATTGCCACCTATTCCGAGGCGATTCGTCTCGATCCCGGTTACGCGCTCGCGTTGTCAGCGAGATCCTTCGCGTTCACCGAGTACTTCGGCGGATATGCGGCGGGCCAAAGCGGTGGTTTTGACAACCTAAGCAAGGCAGAGGCAGACGCGCACCAGGCTGTTGCCCTTGCGCCTGAGCTCGCACAGGCACACCTCTCTTTGGCCTTTGCAGTGGATTGGAAACTCAATTTCGCACGCGCTTATGAGGAGTATGAGCGCGCCCGGGCACTGGCACCGGGCGACGCAAAGATGTTACGAACCTCCGGCATGTTTGCCATTTACATGGGTCGCTCCGACGCGGGCATTGCTGGCCTGCGGCGCGCACTTGTACTGGACCCGCTCAATGGTCGCGTCCATCGCGCGCTTGGCGTTGGCCTGTTTTTCTTGAGGCGTTACGATGACTCGATCAGTGTCTTTCAAGACACACTTGCTCTTGATCGCGACGATTCCACTTCCTATGCAACTCGGGGTTTGGACTACTATTTCTTGGGCGACCTTCCAAAGGCGCGAGATTCATGCGCGGTAAAGCCTGATGACTGGGAGAGCCTAGTATGTTTCGCGATCACGTACGAGAAACTCGGGAAACTCGGGAAACGCGGGGACGCCGCGGCCGCGCTCGGCAAACTGCGCGCCTCCGGGGGTGACGACTACGCCCTCCAGTACGCTGAGATCTACGCGCAGTGGGGAAGCGTGGTCAAGGCCATGGAGGCGCTTGAGACGGCCTTTCGCCTGCGGGATCCGGGCTTGGAAACTATAAAAGTCGACCCACTTCTCGATCCACTACGCAATGACCCCCGTTTCCAGGCCATAGAGAAAGCACTGAAGTTTCCGCCATGACGGCCCGCGACGGGTCGCAGGATTTCTTGCGCATTCCCTAACGGACGTTATCGCCTTCCAGGCGCCAACCGCGACAGCTTTGAGCCACGGACTGGTTCGATCCGCATTAGGATTATTGCGGCAGGTTCATCTTGCGCAGGAATTCCGCATACCGAGGATCGCTCTTTAGTCGAGCAAAGCAAGCATCGCTCTTGATGGAATACAGGGCGGTATCCTTTTGACGGTACGCACGCTCGAGCCACCTGAACGCCGGATCGGCTTCACCCCGGAACGCGTAGGCATCGGCGATCTCAGATGCGTAGTCCTGCGCGCCCCCTTTCTCCACTGCGGCGAGTGCCGCATTTGAATCAGCATGCCGGCCCATCGCGTGATACACCATCGCCAGACCCGCGTAGCGGCTCCAGGCCGTCTGTTCTAGCTGCATCTCGGCCAGTGCGGCTTGGACTTTTCCCTCTAGCAGCAGTATTCCGCCAAGGTCGAAGTGACCCTCACCCCAGAAAGGGCTGATCTGAAGCATCCTGCGAACCTCAGCCTCCGCCGCGCCAAGCTCGCCGGTGGCGATTCGGAAATTGCCCAATATCAAGTGCAGGCTGGGATCGAACGGGTCTAACGCCAGTGCGGCTTGAGTGAGGCGGATACCTTCGTCCCATCGACCAAGCGCTTCGTACACTTTGGCGAGTCCCTGCAGCGTTTCGGAATCGTGCGGCTGCAGTCGCAGTGCCGCCTGCGCGTCGTGTTCTGCCGCAGCCCAATCCCAGTCGTAAACAAGGTGCACGCCCGAGAGGATTAAGTGCGCTTCCCACGACTGGGGATTAATGGCCAAAGCGCGCTGCGCCGAGCGCCGCGCACGTTCAAATCCTTCCCGTGGCGCGACGTAACTGAGTTCCGCGAGACTTTCCTGCGCCCCCGCGAGCAATTCAGCAGCGGCGACAGCGTTGGGGTCCAGGTCAAGCGCCCGTTGAAAGTATGCGACTGCCGATTCGAGCCCCTCCTTGTTCGTGGTTTGCCAGGCATGTATGCCACGAAGATAAAGATCGTACGCCTGACTGCTCTTGAAGGAATGGCGTCCTCCCGCGTAGTCGTCCGCTTCAATGGAGAGTTGCAGTGCGCGCACTAAACTGGCGGCGATTCGGTCCTGCAGCGTAAGTACGTTGCCCATGGGCTCGTCATACTTATCAGACCATAGGTGCGAGCCGTCAGTGGTGTCGATTAGCTGCGCGGTCACCCGCACCTGATCGCCAGATTTGCGAACGCTTCCTTCGACCACGTATCGCACGCCAAGTCTATCGCCAATCTTCCGCAAATCCTGATTCTGCCCCTTGAATTGGAACGAGGAAGAGCGACCAATCACCTTGAGACCGGGGACGCCCGTCAGCAGATCGAGTACCTCTTCTGCCATTCCGTCCGCGAAGTACTCCTGGTCATGCTCTTGGCTCAAGTCCACGAATGGCAGAACGGCGATAGAGTCCGGCGGCGGGGCGATGGCGGCCGCCGGCGCCGCCGTGACCCGCTGCGCTGTTTCGTGAGCAACGGTCGGGGCGAAGCGAGCGGCCGTGAGACGCCTCGAGCTCCAAACTCTGTCAACGATAAAGCACGCCACTACTAGTGCGAGAACGGCGAGGATCGCGCTGCCAAAAGTGCGGCGGTCAAGGTTGCGGATGGATTGGGTGCGCGGAAGGTCGGCCGTGGGCTTCACGGCTTGAGTTGCCCCAGTCAAGTGCTCCGGTTGCAGGCGCAGCGCGAGCGTATCGGCTGTGCCCAGCGGAATAACGGGCGCAATCAGCCGATAGCCACGACGCATCACGTTGGCGATGTAAGTCGGGTTCTTGCTGTCGTCCCCTAGCACCCGCCTGAGAGCGGCCACTGCGTGATAGACGGAGTCCGGTGTGACAACAACGTCCTTCCAGACCTCATCCAGCAGCTGCTCAACGCTCATTACCTGACCTGCGTGCGCGGTAAGACAGAGCAAGAGTTGCATCATTTTCGGCTCGAGCTTGACGGTCTGACCGTCCCGGGAGATCTCGTCGAGCTCGGGATCCACCCGCCAAGCGCCGATCTGGATGACAGAGTTATCCCGCGACTTCACCGACCGCATCTCCTTGCAAGTCATTGATTTCGGTCAGGCACGCGCCATTGTAGCCGGGGTCGTGTGCGCCGAGGTCCGATCTGGCGACCGTTTCAGCCCATCTTCAGCGCGCCCTCAACTCATATTCAAGCTCTCTTCGAGACGGTGCGTGTCATCTGACGGCACTGTCCCACGGTGCTGGACGCAATCCTCTGCTCCCTCGATCCAGCCTAGATAGGAGAACAGTCGATGAACGCTCAGACCACCCTTCGCCCTGCCCCGTCGTATGCCGTCATTGCCACAGCCTGCATGGTTCTTTCTGCAGTCGCGCCTCTGGTCGCCTTCGCCGAACCGCCCGTCGCGCGGGCTTCCTCTACACTGGAGTCCCGGGTTGCACTGTCCGATTTGGACCTGACGACTCCAGAAGGCATCGCACTGGCCCACAAGCGATTGGAACGGAAAGCTGAGCATCTATGTCGCCAGCTATGGGATGACGACAGCATGTTGCGGCGAACCTATGAAGCATGTGTTAACGAGACGCTCGCAAACGCTCTGCAACAGCTGAACATGTCGGTTCTCGCGGCAGCAGACCAGACGCGAACCCGGTAGTCCGTACACGTTTCAGTCCTGACAAGATGAGGTTCGGCTCAGGCTACTTCTTCGCGCAAATGCGTACGCGTATAAGCAGTTAATCTATTGACTCAAGAACCTGGTTCGTAACCAGGGGGTCGGGGGTACGGTTTCTTCCAGCTGCAAACCGTATTTCAAAACACCGTGCCGCCCAGGCGTTTACGTTGCAAACGCCGTCACGGCAATCCAGGCGACAGCGAATATTCGATGCCAAGCGCATTCTCGCGCAGTAATGACACTGGGAGCAACACAGAACACGACAAGGCTTTGCTTCGCAGCCTAAGTCACTACTTTTAAGATATTCGATTAACTAGGGCCTAGCGCATGTCGCGTCAGGGACTTGCCGGGGAGCGACAACTTCCTCGCTGGAAGATGAATTGTTTGGCGGGCTCGGGATTGTAGTGCCGCAGATCGACTTGAAACGTAGGGGCCGGGATGGATCCGCCATAGTCATAAACATTTCCCGAACACTCCAGTTCTCCGTCCAACGTAAATAGGGCGTATGTACCGACCGAGCCACCGCTGTAACGGATAGTCGAGCTGAATATGTTTCCA
>Ga0302324_100020915_pt1 | contig 12776 bp, 13 predicted proteins | sample Palsa_T0_1_FD_201949 | JGI IMG/M metagenome (GOLD analysis project Ga0302324, IMG submission 201949) | Peat permafrost microbial communities from Stordalen Mire near Abisko, Sweden - Palsa_T0_1 | ecosystem: Environmental > Terrestrial > Soil > Palsa > Peat permafrost | place: Sweden: Abisko...
CTGCTAGGCACTGCGTCGACGGAAGTTGCCCATTGCACGGTATCGTTGGTGGAGAATCCGCTTCCATTTACCTGCAGGTTAAAAGCCGGGCAGCCGGCCCGCTGGGCCGAAGGGGTAAGGGTGGCGATCTGCGTAGGCTGAGTGGCCTGCACGCCAAGGTTGGGGTTGATGTCGTCGCAGCCGGAAAGCAGCGCCACCATGCCGGCGACGGCCGCCCAGAGAAGAACGTTTGCGGAGCGCTTTGGCGAAATGTAAAGGGCGACTCTGCGGTTCCAACCGGAGAAGACGCGCCAAGCCCAGGACGTTTCGTGCTTTATCAAGATAATTTGGAATCCCACTGTCGGGCAGATAGTAATTGATACCACCGGCCCGCAGCCAAGTCAACCGCCCTTGCAGCCCCTTACAGCAAATGCCCCGCCGCCAAGACAAGCAGCGAAGCGCACGCGGCGAAGGGATAGGATGCCTGAGAGAAGGGGCAGGGATGCACGAGCCAGTCGGCGCGATTCGTCCCTGGGTCTCTTGGAAGCTTGCGTCAAGCCGGTGACTATCCGGGCTTGTTGAGCAGAGCGAGAGCCTGCGCGACCACGGCGCGAATATGCCCGGCGCAAGGCGAGTTGGGCACGGTGAGCTGTTCGGCGGCGTGGAAGTTGGCCGTGGCGGGATCGCGCCGGCCCAATTTGGCCTGGATGTCCCCCATCAGCAGGTGAAAGAACGGATTCTGCGGATCGTCCGTGACCAGAGGCGTGGCGACGTCCAGGGCCGTGGCATAGTTAAGGTCAAAAGTGCGCAGGTCTTTTGCCAGGTTGAAGCGGGCCTCCACGCGCGTGAGCTCGCCTTGCTCCATGGCCATGCGCAACTGGCGAATGCCCTCCTGCTTGCTGCCGCCGGGAATGCCCATGAAGAAACGCAGGACCTTGGCAATCCCCGAAAGCGCATCCACATAATAGTTATACAGACCCAGACCCGTGTAAGCGTCGTACATCTGCGGGTCCAACTGCAGGCAGCGCAGCATATGCGCGCGCGTTTTTAATCCGGCGTTTGCGGTGGCGCGGTGCATGCCGCGCAAGCCGGTCAAGCGCGTCCGCAGCATCCAGCCCATGCCGTCGTACAACTCCATTTCCGCGGTGTCGGATTGCGCGATGTGCATTTCCGCCAGGGCGATGGCCTTGTCGGTGAGCGCGAGGTAGTCGTCGTCGCTGAGTCCGCGCGGTTCGTCCCAGGCGTCGATCGTGTTCCACTTGATTTCGCAGGCCACGCAATAGATCTGCCACCAGCGGGCCTCGGCTTCCAGCAGGTAGCCCAAGGGTTGATCCGGAATGTCCTTTTGCACCTGCCGGGCAATCTGGATGGCCTGGTCGGCGTGGCCGGAATAGAGCAGATCGAGGCTTTGCTTGGCAGCCGGCGGGAGCTGCAATTCTCCGGCAGCGGCAGGCACGCTGAAAAGTGCGGCTGCGGCGAGCACGACGGCAAAGAGCATGGCAGGCGTGGCCGCGATTTTCACGCCGACATAGTAGCGCAGCCCATAGTAGCGCAGCCAGGATTGCGAATATACTTGTCGCCGACGGATCGGCGGATTCGCAATCGCCGATGCGCGCCGGGAGCGCCCATGTCTGCCAGTGACGCCGGAAAAGTGGATATTGAAAAGGCTGCCGTGGACGGAGAGAGCGGGGAATGCATCGAGCCGCGGATGGCGGCGATCCCCGCCGGGTGGCTGACGATGGGATGCGCCGCCGGGCGGGACGACGAGAAGCCGCCACACCGGGTCTGGGTGGACGGGTTCGAGATGGCCGTTTGCCAGATGACGCGCGCGGAATATGCGCGATTTCTTGCGGCCACGGGGAGAATCGCGCCGCCCTTCTGGGGCGATGCGAATTTCCAGGATCCCCGGCAGCCCGTGGTGGGCCCATCCTGGTTGGACTGCGCGGCATTTTGCGAATGGCTTAGCGGCGGGAGCGGACGGCGCTATCGCCTGCCCACCGAAGCGGAGTGGGAGTGGGCCGCGCTGGGCGGGGCGGAGGGCGCGCTCTATTCCTGGGGAGACGCGCCGCCGGAGTCGTTGCCCAACTACGCGACGCGATGGAAGAGCGGTCCGGAGCCGGTGGGATTGACCGGGCCCAACGGCTACGGCCTGTTCAACATGGGCGACAACGTCCATGAGTGGTGCGCGGACTGGTATGACGCGCGCTACTACGAGCGCTCCCCGGAACGCAATCCGCAGGGGCCGGAGAGCGGCAGCCGCAAGGCGTCGCGGGGAGGGTCCTGGCGGCATCAAATTAAAGTGTCGCGATGCGCGGCGCGCTCCAGCATTCCTCCGGATTTCAAGTATGCCGACTACGGGTTTCGCGTGGCGCGTTCCGGCGAGTGACGCGCGCGCCAGAGAGGACACAGAGGGGGAAGACGGCCGCATTTCTGCGGCGCGTTTCGTGCTATCGTCGCGCGGTAAGGGTTGTTTGGGAAGGAAGCGGGGGGAATGATGCGACGATCGGAGGACGATTTGAAGAATTGCGAGGGCGCCGGGCGCGTATGGAATTTTTCCGCGCGCCGCCGTCGCGGCGGCAACATGGTGATCGCGTGGGGACTGGCGATTGCGCTGGCCGCGCCACTAACGCTGCTGGCCGGCAATGCATCTCCGCAGAACCAGAAGAACAACAAGGACAAAGACGCGGAATCCGCTGGAATTCTGTCTCCGGTGCCGCTGCCCGATTCGCAGGTAATTGAGCAGGACGTGTCGGAGATGCTGGGCGCGTGGCAGATTGGCGACGTCGAGAGGATGCACAAATATTACGCCGACGACGTGATGGTGGTGAGCGGGGCATGGGAGCCGCCGCTGATGAGTTGGGACGCCTATGCGCGCGCGTATAAGGCGCAATTCGCGCGGACGCAAGGGGCCAACCTGGATCGCGTCAACTCCTACATCAAGGTGTTGGGGGACTCGGCGTGGGTCACCTACCAGTGGCGATTCGCGGCGGCGGTGGACGGAGTGCCGGCCACGGCGGTGGGGCACACCACGCTGGTGCTGGAAAAACGCGCGGGAGTGTGGCTGATCGTGCTGAACCACACCTCCATCGTTCCCACGGAGACGGTGCAAAGCGCCGTCCCGGCAGGGTCTCCGCAGCTGGCAAATCCCGGGTCGCCGGCCGCTACGCGGAAATAGCTCGCCAGGCGGCGGCCTGGAAATTATTAGAAGCTGGTCAGGCCGATCCACACCCACATGGCGGCGCTGGCCACCAGCAAAATCCCCGAAAGCACGGCCAGCAGCAGGATCGGCTTGCTCAGTTTTTGCAGCTTGCCGATGATTTGCTGTTGTTCGCCGCCCATCATGGTGACCTCGGCCTTATTCAGATAGAGCTGGTCGTCTTCCTTGGTGGACAGCGTGGTGCGGTAGACCAACAAGACCACCAGAACCGCGGTGATTACCACCCAGGAAAGTAACAGATACGCCAAAGGAACCGGGAGACCCTCCATACTTCACCTCCCTGCCGGAACGGCATGTGCGATTGATTCGAGTTGGAAAGTGCGGCGCCGACCATCTGGCCTCCGCTAATGGGCGGAGTATAGCACCGGCCCGATAAAAGGGTATCGGCAAAAAAAATGTACCCCCCACCCCGGTATTTTTGCTCAAGAGGCCGTAATCGGCTGAAAAAGCGACAGTTGAGTCTTCGCTCTTTGCAAAAGAGAGTCCCAAGAGCGTGTAACGTATTGAAAATAGGGAGCGCCTTTTTTGCGCCATTTCGCGCGATGGGAAAAGAGCGAATACTTCGAATGAAGAACAGGCGAACGCTTCAGTTCACCAGCCGCCTGGAAGAAAAAAGGCCCGCTTGACGCGGGCCGCGCGAAAGATTCCTGAGATCATTATAGCATGAGGATCAAGGCGGTTTTTTTATTGATACCTCGCCAAACTGGGTACGCACTACGCCGCACCGGGATTCAGGACGCCGAGTTCGTAGAGCACCTTAGTTTGCCAGTTCCGCGCGATGCGACTTGATGCAAGCGTTTCTCTCGCTCGGGCTGATGCCCCCACGGCAACGCTGGTGAGTAAAATTCGCTGTCAAACACGATTTGTCCGCCGGACGCGGCGTGATATTTCGCGGTCGTGTCGACAAGTTCGGTGCGCGTCTCGGCATGAATATGCTTTTGATGGCCGGGGTCGACGATTTCGCCGAGGGCAAGTATGAAAACGGCTGCGACAGGGCATACTGATTTCATATTCATGGAACAAACTGTATCACCGCATGCCAACCTGTGCCGCGTGGTGATCTCGCCGCTGAATGGTCCGCCCCGCTCTGGTCGTACGTGGTAGAATCCGCCGCTGCTTTGAAAAATGCGGAGGCTGCAACATGAATTTTCTTAAAATGCTTCTAGCTGTGCTATCGGGCTTTGTTTTGGGGGCAGCGATATTCCATGTCCAGTCTGCGAAAGCGCAAAGCGGGGCAACTGTGACTATCCAGGTGGTAAAGGACGTAAACAACAATCGCACCACCGTACAGGCTGACGGTTCCCAAATTGTAGGGTTTTCCTGCGAGAACAATACGAGCGGATTAGGGAACAAGTGCTACTTGGCAAGCGTGAAATGACCCCCGCGCGCGCCCCCGTGGTATTATCGCCGTGCGACTAGGAGGACAAATTGGAACCGACAGGCGTACCTTTCCAAATCGACTGTAGTTGCGGGAAAAGGATTCAAGGCACGGTTACTTCGTCGCATGGCGGATGGGGGCAACAGAACGTCGTGAGTTGTAAGTGCGGAAGACAGTACGACCAGCTCTTGCCTGTTCGCGCTTATGTAGTTGGGTAAGGCTAAGTCCCGTTCGACCGATAATCCCTGCGAAGCCAATGAAGGAAAGTAAGAGTTCAGCGCCGATCGCCTCCGAACGTCAGCATCTGGAATACCTGTCTGTCCTGGATAAACTGGCAAGCAAGGGTAACCCGACGGGGGAAGAAGAAAAGTATGCCGAAGTCCTGCTGACTTTGATCGAAGCGTATGAAGAGGAACATTATTCCATTCCCGACGCCTCCCCCATAGAAGTGCTCCGCGCGTTGATGGATGCCAACAATCTTCGTCAAAAAGACTTGGCCGAAGTGTTGGGGCGGCCCGAAAGTACCGTGTCCGCACTATTGAGCGGCGAGCGCCCTCTGACCCGGTACCACATCGAACGATTCAGTAAGCGTTTCAACGTTTCACCTTCGGTATTTTTCTAGAGGAACGTCTATCCACAAGATCAATCGGGGCGAACGTCAGGCGTGGAGATCGCCACGCCCGCAGCGGCGCTTGCGATTGCTCAAGAACCCACGTTTGCTTCGCAAACATGGGGCACCCGGCAACCTCAGCTCTGCAGGAATCGACAGTTGCCCAGAACCCACACGCCATACAGTGGAATCCGCGAGTTCCTACCAAGCCTCTGAACGGCTCCCAATTTGCCGTTCACACCGAAAAGGGCGGCGAACGACTGGTAGTCTGAAAAGCCAATGTGGTCCTCACTGAACGAATGAACGAGCATGACGGCAGCAACAGCCCGAAACTGCTCGCCGGTGATTACAGACGAAGCCGCGCGATGAAGAAGTTGATAGCGGATCGAATCGGCAGGGGTTTCCACCAGGCCGAGTTCGTTCATCAGAAAACGGAGTCGCGTCTCCTTTCCCGGTGAAGCGTTGCTACGCCATTCGCCCAGTGTGGGGCCGAAGGACTCGCTCACCTTGCCCTCTACCATTATGGAGACGGGACCCTTTGCGCCGCGCGCCAAAACAAACAGGTCGTTCTGCGAAGGGCGGACGCCACCGGGCAAAGGAACCTTGAACTCCGGAATCGCCAGAACTGGCGTGAGATCCTTAAGCGACGGCTCGTCCGTTTGCTGCAGCGCGTCAGCGACTTCCGGGGGAAATCCGTCAGCCGCCTCCCAGCAGTACGCCAAGGTTCGAGCCGAATAGCCAGTCCGCCACTGCTTCGCCGGATCTGCCAATAGGGGCTGCCAGTCTTCAGGGCGCGATGTGAATGTCAATATGCGCGTCACGCTTTCACCTTCCCGGTAGGTTCGGTGAATTCTATCACGCACGGCGCTGGCTCTAGCGATTGGGGATGAACTCTGCCTCATGTTTGCGAAGCAAATGTGGGGCGTACACGGTCCTATCAGGCAGTCCCGTCCTGTTATTCGTAAGATCAGGAAAGGCTGACGACAAAGCGTGGAGTGTAGCCGGCGCGTTGACAAAGGGGCGGGGTCGCGCACGCTACGTTTACCCCGAATCGAACCTCTTGTGCCTAAGTGGCTTTGCTACGGATGGTAATTTCTTAAGAGTTCTAATTGGTGCACCAAACAACGGTCATATGCAGCCGGTCCTTGCAGCGTCTTCGCTCCTAAACACACGGCTTGGATAGATTGTTGTTCATCCAAACTCAGGCCGGACAAATTCGGGCTCAGGCCGGACAAATTGGGATGTGCCGGCGGACTTTGTTGTGCCGCCGGTGCTGGCGCTTCTTTACGGGTGGCGGGGATTGAAGGCTGCGATACTTCGGGAGAGGAATTCTGAGCGGATTCCTGAGTAGATTCCTGAGTAGATTCCTGAGTAACCCTCGTGGGTGCCGCTGCCTCTGCAGGGGAGACGGACAGGGCAAATTCTCCGCCATCATTTCCGCTTACTGGACAGGCAGGCGGGTTGTTTTTCAGGGGCGAAAAATCAATATGCTGTGACCACCCCTTAATCTCGCTGGTGGAAACTGCAGTAACTACCTGGTCAGTTCTGATCGTGCAAGTGGCGACTGTTCTCCGGCCTCTCATCCACTTCATGACATAAATGCAGCTTCCGGAATAAAGACCAGAAGGGCCACTTACAAGAAGCGCCCCTTTAATGGCGTCGCATGAAATGGACTGGAAGACATTTCCGCTCATCCGCCCTTCGTCGGACAGTTGGTAAAGGTGGTTTTGGAGCATCCATACTTTGAAGGTTCTGGTAGATGTGCTGCCAATGAATCTCCACGTCTCTTCCTGCTGCAGCGGTGCCGTGTTTCCGGCCGTTGCGGGGATGACCAGCGAGCCCGGCGCAGCTCCTGGGGCGCCTGGGCCTGCTTTAGATCCGGCCGCCACGGATCCATGTGGTGCTTTGTTGGAGGTCACGATCGCCGCTAAAAAAAAAACCAGAGCCCCGCCGAATACGACCCATGCGGTCACCGGTAACGTGCTAAAAAACCTCCCGCTCCTGCTTTTGTTCTTCGGAACCGGGCGCGCTGCAGGCTGGGCACTTGGTTGAGCAGGAGAGGACGCCGCTGGCCGGGCTTTCGGCGGTGGAGGAGGCGCTACCGCCTGCGGTTTCGGTTGCGAGGGCGCGGTTGCGCCAACAGCTCTCAACTGGTTGTCATATTCGGCCCGATGTTTGGTCAGAATCTCATAAGCCTCTTGCACATCCTTAAACTTTTCCTCGGCCAGCTTGGCCACCGCGGGAGGAATCCCCGTCAACTTGTCTGGATGAAACTCCTGCACAAGCTTCCGGTGGGCCTTTTTAATTTCATGGGTAGAGGCAGTTTGCGGGACGCCCAAGATGTCGTAGTAAGTCAAGCCGCCCTCTCAAAAGCCGAATAGCTTCAAATAAAACGACCGAGCTTGCGCTCCCTACCAGAAGCCGTCCGGGGACACCGAGGGCGCGTGAAATCCGAGACTTAGGAGCCGAAACTCCTATGAGCCGCCAGATTGCAATGCCTTATACTACTCCCGTTGCCGGTCTTCCAAAAACCGAAAGCAGGGGCATCCGCCTGCAGCGCAACTTCGGAGTGAAGCGGATCAATTGGATTAGGCGGGCTGTAAGTACAGCCCGCACCCGTAAATTAGGCGGGCTGTAGGTACAGCCCGCACCCGTAAATTAGGCGGGCTGTAGGTACAGCCCGCACCCGCGCCGCAGCCCTGGGTGATCATGCATACGTGGAGTGCGCGGCGCGTTGACAAAGCGGCGGGGGTCGCGCAAACTACGTTTACCCCGAATCGCACCTTTTGTGCCCAAGTGGCGGAACTGGCAGACGCGCTAGATTCAGGGTCTAGTGCCGGCAACGGTGTGGAGGTTCGAATCCTCTCTTGGGCACCAAACATTCCAAAACAATCAGGCGATAGCCTGCAATTTTCTTCTCTAAAGTTTCGGTCCAGGCGGTGTTCGTGGGTTACCCATGAGTTTCGACCAGGAACCCGGCAGGAGATCGCAGATCGGCGGTGGCCTTGCCGCTTTCATCGGATTGGTGTGGCTGGTCGCCGTGCCGCCCGCATCTGCGGGCGCCCTGGTGGATGTGCATAAGATTGGATGGGCCTTTCTTGCGGTGGGAATTTTCGGCCTGGTGGTTGGCACCCTTTTCCGCTGGTTCTACGTCAATTAGCAATCCCGACGAAACCGTCTCGTAGAAGATAATTCATGACGCCGCGGCTCGGATGGCGACGCTTACTGTTGCGAGAAATTGGGTGACACGGTCTGGCGGGACGCGAATCGCGGAGAGTGTTGCTCAGTAAACCAGGGCGTGTTCCAGGGAAATAAGCCCAGTGGCATTGTGAATCTGGAGCAGCCATCGCCGTGCGACCTGCGCGCGCTGCATAAATGACGTGGTTTCTCTCTGAATGCCGATCAGGTAGACCAGCATTGCTTCCTGGCCAACGATTTCCGTACGCGGCTCTGGATCGCCGGTGAACGCCGGATCGTAACTGTTGGAGGTGACCCAGTATTTGCGCGTCTCCGCCGACTGGTCCCTGTTTGCCCATTCGATTTGTAGCGTATCTTCGACCATAATAACTTGCCTCAGCAGGGTCCATTCTACCACGTCCGGCGCGTGCGGAACCGGCTAAAAGGGCTGCGGCTGGGGCCGTAGAATCAGGCTGGTTTTGCGGCTGCGGCGAGATCGATTTGCTACCATTAACCAGGCGGGCTGTAAGTACAGCCCGCACCCGCGGAAGGGCCTTGGTATATAAGGTTAAGACGGCAAGAATGAGGAATACATCGCATGAAGCGGCACGGATTCCAGAGCGCCGACGGCTCCTGCGCGGCTTGGCTGCGATCTGCCTGTCGGTGGCGGCCATGGCCATCGGCTGCGGAGGGAGCGGCGCTTCTTCCTCGACGACAACTTCGTCGTCTTCCGGAAACACCCAATACGTCGCGGCCTACAAGGCGGCAGCCTGGGGTTCCACGGTAACGCTAAGTTATCCAAGCAGTTGCGAGATGACCATTACCACGACCGGGAAGCCGAACTATACGCCCAATGCCTACTACCTGGCGCCGGCAACCGGGAGCCAGACAGTTGTGGCCCACACGGCGGTGACCAATACGGCGCTGGCGCTGATTTCCTATGCCGACGTGATCGAGCCCTCCCTGCAGGGTTCATCGGTGACCATCAATATCTGCCCCGCCATCGCCGCCACCACCACGGCCACCGGCGGCGGGGCCATCGGCTACTTGATCTCAGGCACGGCGATGTTCGATCCCTTTGAAATGGACGCGAGCACGCCCGCGGTGGCCGACAATGCCTCGTACACTTTTACCGACGGCAGCGGGGCCAGCCAGACCGCCTACTTTCTGGACCCATGCGATTCCCACAGCAACGGCACCACCTGGCATGCCCATGGCAATCCGGATTGTGTAACTTCGCAGGTGGACACCAGCACTGGCGCTTCGCACATCATCGGCGTGGCCCTCGACGGTTTTCCCATCTACGGCGGCCGCGACATCAACGGGAATATCATCAATGTTTTGCAACTGGACTCCTGCAACGGCATCACCAGCGCCACGCCGGAATTTCCCGGGGGCGCCTACCACTACGTGTTGCCCATCGGCGTCACCACCAAGAACGCATCGCTCAACTGCTATAGCGGGACGGTATCCCCAGCGACACTGAGGTCGGCCCAAAAGCTGGCCTGCAACATGAAGGCGATGTTTGCCATGATCGAGAGCAAACAAATAAATAAGCGGACGACGGCGGAGATGGTCATGCCCGACGGCGCCACCATGCGGGCGGACGATCACCGGCACTCTCAATGATGGAAGGAATTGGCCGGCCGCGCTCTACAGGGCTCTGAATTTCAGCGCTGACGCAGAGAGCGTCTGCGCACGCAAAAGGCATGCCGCACAGTCCTGAGGAGAGCCGGGCAGCTTCACCACCGGCGAGGGTTCGGCGATCTCAGACAAGGTATGCCATACGTATTTTGGATCCGCGCTGAAGATAAAGCTGCTTTCCGCATGCACGCTGTACCACGCGCCCTCCAGCGTCTCATTCTGGAGTTGATCCGGATCCCACTGCGCGCGTCCCACGAATAATCGCAAGTCCCGGATCTGTCCGGGCTTTTCCAGAAGCCCCTCGATGAAATCGCGATCGAAGCTTACATAGACGTCGCCGAACAGCAGGATCGCCGGCTTGACGGGTTTGGGCGAGCGGAACACCACGCCGGGGTCGTCGGTATCCACCGGGCCCCCAAAGTAGATGGTCTGAGTTTTGTTCTTCAGCGCGTCATTGTCGGGGAAGAGTTCGCTCAGGGGGATCTTCGTGGGCTTATTGACGATCAGACCCACGATGAGAGGTTGGTCCGCGGACGGCAGAAGCAGCACCGCCGACTCGGAGAAAAAAGGGTCGGAAATTTCCTCGCGCGCCACCAGGTAGGTCGCCTGATCTTCTTGTTTTTCCGGCTTGCCCTTGTCTTGTGCGTGCGCGGGCGCGGCACGCAGGCCGGAGATAAAGATAAGCAGCCCCGCCGCGAGCAGGCCGGTCGCGATGCGCAGAGCGAGGACGGCCGCGGCTGGCTTGGAAGGGCGCATTGCTGTTCCGGCCACATGATACGCTGCCGCGCCGCGGCCCGCTACAGCTTCTCCTTTGCTTTTGCGGCGGTTCGTGAAAGAATCCTGCCATCGGAGAGTTGTGTGACCCAACCCAGGTCCCCAAAGTCGGGGCGTTTCTGCCTCGTGCTGATCAAGCCCTCGCACTATGACGACGCCGGCTACGTCATTCAGTGGTTCCGTTCGGGCATCCCCTCCAATTCGCTGGCGGTGTTGTATGGGCTGGCGCTGCAGTGCGCCGAGGAAAAGATTCTTGGCGACGACGTGCAGATGGAAATCCACGCCCTGGACGAGACCAATACGCGCATCCGACCGGAGCACGTGGCTGCGCTGGTGGAGGATGCCGGCAGCGGCATGGTGATGCTGGTGGGCGTGCAGTCCAACCAGTTTCCGCGGGCCCTGGACATTGCGGCGCGCTTGCGCAGGCGCGGCATCGCCGTGGGCATCGGGGGTTTCCACGTTTCCGGGACGCTGGCGATGCTGAAGGAACGCGATCCGGACGTGCGCCGGGCGCTGGAGATGGGCGTATCGCTGTTCGCGGGAGAGGCCGAAGGACGCCTGGGCCAGGTGCTGCGCGACGCGGCGGAGGGAAAACTCGCGCCGATTTACAATTTCATGAACGATCTGCCGAATCTTGCCGGCGCGGCGACGCCGCTGCTGCCGGCGGCGCGCGTGAAGCGCACCCTGGGAGCCAATACCAGCCTGGACGCGGGGCGCGGCTGCCCCTACCAGTGCTCCTTCTGCACCATCATCAACGTGCAGGGGCGAATCTCGCGGCGGCGCTCGCCCGACGACATCGAGCGCATCGTGCGAACCAACGTGCGCCAGGGCATCTACAGTTTTTTCATTACCGACGACAACTTTGCGCGCAACAAAGACTGGGAAGCGATTCTGGATCGCCTGATTCAGTTGCGCGAAGTGGAAAAGCTGCGCATCAAATTCATCATTCAGGTGGATACCCTGTGTCATCGCCTGCCGAATTTCGTGGCCAAAGCCGCGCGGGCCGGCGTGAAGCGCGTGTTTATCGGCCTGGAAAGCATCAATCCGGAAAGCCTCCTGGCGGCCAAGAAGCGGCAGAACAAGATCACCGAATACCGCAAGATGCTGCTGGCCTGGAAGCAGGCCGGGGTGCTGACGTATTGCGGCTACATCCTGGGATTTCCGGGCGACACCCCCGAATCCATCCTGCACGACATTCGCGTGATCCAGAAAGAGCTGCCGGTGGACCTGCTGGAGTTCTTCTATCTGACTCCTCTGCCGGGTTCGGAGGATCATCGCAAGCTGCACGACGCGGGGATCGCCATGGACCCGGACATGAACAAGTACGACCTCAACCACGTGACCACGGCGCACTCGAAAATGTCGCGCCAGGACTGGGAGCGGGTCTACCGCACGGCGTGGAAAGTCTATTATTCCCCCGCGCACATTGAAACGATTCTGCGCAGGGCGTTTGTCTCCGGCTTCAGCCCCGGCAAGGCGCTGTTTTTCATCCTGTGGTTCAAGGGATGTTACGACATCGAAAAAATTCATCCCCTGGAAGGCGGCTTCGTGCGCAGGAAGTTTCGCCGCGATCGCCGGCCGGGGCTGCCTCTGGAAAATCCGCTGGCGTTCTATCCGAAATATCTGGCCGAGACGGCGAGGAAACAGTTGCGGTGGCTCTCCATGTACGCGGGGCTGTTGCTCCTGTATCGCAGAATCAAGAAGGATCCGGCGCGCCAACAATACATGGACCTGGCGCTCGAACCGGTGGCCGACGATGAGACCGAAACCAGGGAGCTTTTCCAGTCCGAGGTCGCCAAAACCTTCGTGGTTCATGAACAGGAAATAGGGAAAGTCTTCCGTGGCGAAACCGCGCGTTCGCAAAGATAGAAATTGAGACGGAAGGATTCGGCAAAGGAAGATTTTTCAGAGAGCCGGTCAAAAGTCGCGAGGGGAATAAAAAAAAGGGAGGCGGCCCAGGTCAAGCCGCCTCCCGGATGTCCCCCGTGAAGGGGACA
>Ga0302324_100020916_pt1 | contig 12775 bp, 10 predicted proteins | sample Palsa_T0_1_FD_201949 | JGI IMG/M metagenome (GOLD analysis project Ga0302324, IMG submission 201949) | Peat permafrost microbial communities from Stordalen Mire near Abisko, Sweden - Palsa_T0_1 | ecosystem: Environmental > Terrestrial > Soil > Palsa > Peat permafrost | place: Sweden: Abisko...
GACGCCTCGGCAAATGCGACGGCGCTTCCTCCGCAATAGGCGATCAGCGCACCCTGCCGAGCGCGCTCGACGCCGCCGGATACCGGTGCATCCACCCATGCGCCGTCGGCGGCGCCGGCATAGCGACCGGCGAGGTGCTGTGCGGATTGAGGGGAGGATGTGGAGAAGTCGAGGATGAGGGGCGGCGCCGCTCGATCGACGGCGTCGATGAAACCTCTCGGACCAAAGACCACATCCTCCACGGCCTCGCCGTCCGTCAAGCAGAGAGCGACGATGTCGACACCCCGTACCGCATTCGCCGGCATTTCGGCGGAAATCGCGCCTTGCTCCACCAGAGAAGCCGTACGCGCCCGAGTCCGGTTCCACACCGAGGTCAGCCGGCCCGCATTCAGCAATCGCATGGCCATCGGCGCTCCCATGAGGCCCGTTCCGAGAAATGCGACTCGCGGAGCACTCATGAAGCGCCGGCGGACTCCTCGATCACGGGATTCGAGATGGAGCCCAGATTGTCAATCTCTACCCGCACTACATCACCGGCTTTCAGGTACCGCGGCGGATTCATGAGCCCGCCTACCCCCGGCGGCGTGCCGGTCGCAAGGATGTCGCCCGGTTGCAGCGTGAATACGGTCGTCAACTCCTCGATCATCTCGCCGATGGAATAGATGAAATCCTCCGTATTGCCGTCCTGTCGCAATTCTCCATTGACGAAGGTGCGAATTTGCCGATGTCCCGCGTCCTCGAGGGTCATGCCCAAGGTCAACCAGGGTCCGATGGGCCCGTGCGTATCGAAGGATTTTCCGAGCGTAGCAGTCGGAGAGCGCATTTGCCAATCTCGCACGCTGACATCGTTGCAAATCATGTATCCGGCGATCACCTCCGCCGCACGATCACGGCGCACGTGGCGACAAGCCGTTCCGATGACGACGGCAAGCTCGCCCTCGTAGTCAAGTTGCTCGGATACCCGGGGTCTCACGATCGGATCGAACGGTCCGCTAACGCAAGAGACCTGCTTGTTGAACCAAATTTGGCTTTTGGGCACGGCAAACTGCGGCATCTTGGTGTGAAGCTCGTCCAAGTGCGCCCGAAAGCTGAACCCGAGACCCAGAAACTTGGAAGGATCGGGAATTGGAGGGGCAAGCGTCAAAGCGTCCAGGCGACGCCGCCGGGTCGCACGGCGTACGGCGTCATCGATGAGGTCTCGACCTGACGCGCCGGCGGCAAGGAGCTGCCGAATGCTGATGTCCGGACGGTCCACCATCTCACCTATGTCCACCACTTCTTCATTGTCGAGCAGAGCGCCGGCGGCGAGGCGATCGTTCTCCCTGAAACTGACGAGCCTCATGGGGAGCTCGCCGGGACGAGGGCATACTGCAGCGCGGGCTGCATGGCGCGCTTCACGAAGCGATAGATGCCATCCTCATCGCGTCGAACGATGTCGACCTGATCGCCGATGAGCAAGGATCCTGTCGACGAAGCCGGCAACGAAAACGCCATTAGAAGGCAATGCACTTCGAACCGACCCTCGGAAACTTTGCTGATTCGGACATCTAGATTGCCGTGGCGGGAGCGATGCGATTCCGCCGCCCTCTGCGCGTGGAGGGAGGCGAAGAGCTCGGCGATCGCCGGGCGTCCGCGCACTTCGCCCCGCGGCGTGACGAGTATCGCTTTCTCTTCGAATAGGTCGCCGACGGGGATCCCGTGATCGATCCGAAAGGTGAACTCCGAAACGAGCGCGAGAATCTCACTCCTTGCGTGGAGAAGCTCTTGATGCGCGGTTCGGTCCACTGGAGGGAGATCACTCATTTAAGCCGCACTGACCGCACCCGCAACCGCACGCGCGGTGCGCTGGTGCATCCGGGCAAGAATGCTCTCGAGGCAAATGGATAGGGTACGCACGGGGTCGGACACGGCATCCGGAAAGCGAGCGGCCACGTGTCCGTCGGGGCGGACGAGTACGGCGCCGGCCGTCGTCAGTCCGTAGAGCGTCAACCAGCTTTCCGACTCCTCTCGGTATTCACCGCCGTCACCGATCCGGACTGCCTTTGCATCGACACCGAGTTGAGACGCGACCGAAGCCATGGCATCGGACCAGCTTTGATCTTCGTTACTCGTCACTAGCACAAATCGATCGCCGAACAGGTCGACAATCGACAAGCGCTCGCCGTCCGACCGGATCAGCCAGGCATGCGGAGCATGCGCGCCCGGCCGCGCGGTCTTGCGATAATCGCTGATCGTCGATGGCTCTGCCGCCGTCCCGTCGCCGAGCACCGCGGAGGATTCATAGACGTAGCCAAATTGTTGACCTTGGGACCAGTAGCCCTCTCGCTGGTTCAGCACTTTCTCGGCGATCAGCCGGCGCAGCGCGGCGCCTTCGTCTGTCTCGATCGAAGCGACGTCTCGCGGGTTTAACGCGGCACCGATCTCATCGACGCGGTGCGTGTTGATCATCGATTGACGAATGTTGAGCTCGGCGATCGGCCGCCGCTCTGCCTCGTAGGTATCGAGGAGAGTTGCCCCCGCCTGTCCGCGCAGCACCGCCGCCAGCTTCCAGGCCAAATTGTGGGCGTCGCCGATTCCGCTGTTCATTCCAAAACCCCCGGTCGGGGGAAACCGATGCGCGGCGTCGCCGACCAGGAACACTCGGTCCGATCCGAAGCTTGTCGCCAGCGCGTGATCCAAGTGCCAGGGCAGGATGCTCTCGATGCGGATGTCGACCGTGTCCGCACCGATCGCTCGTCGGATGGTGCGCACGCACGCCTCCGGCGTGAAGTCCACGCTGCTTATCTCCGTAGGTCGATAGTGAATCTGATAGATCCAGCGATCCGCGCCGTTGAGGGTGATGAGAGTGCCTACAGTGTCCGGATTGGCGATCCACCACATCATATGTCGACGGCCGCGAAAGTACGGCGCGAGCTCGGCGCGGAAGCACACGTTGATATGATGGTCGAAGGCGGCGGAGGCTGATGCGCCGATGCCGAGTGCGGAGCGAATCTCGCTGTGCGCGCCGTCGGCCGCGACTAAATAGCGGCAATGAAGGGCGCGCTCCCGGTCATTCTGAGCGATGCGAAGCGTGACCCCCTCGTCGTCCTGGACGAATCCGGCACACTCGGTGTCGTAACAGATTCGCACGGTCTTTTGATGCTCTGCGGCCTCGCGCAATACCGGCTCAATCACGTCCTGCGAGCACCACGCGAGGAATTCCGGCGAATGCGACATTGCCTCTTGGATGCGCGCGGTGTCCTGCAGCAGGTCAATGGTGCCGAGGTGCAAGCCGAGCACTCGTGTAACCCAGGTGACACTCATCCACTCCGGGGAGAGGCCGCCGCGCGCCCGGATCGTCGGCGCGATTCCCCACTGCCGGAAAATCTCCATGGTCTTCGCATGCACGCCCGTGGCCTTCGGATGGCGGGTGAAAGTGGAGCGTCGCTCGATCAGCGTCGTCTCGACGCCCAGCCGGCCGAGCTGCAGTGCCATCGCAAGCCCTACGGGCCCGCCGCCAACCACCGCAACCTCGCATCGCTCGGTCATGCATGCTCCTGGAGCAGCCATCCGGCGACCTCCCGGCACGGCGCGATCCAGAGGTCGCGCTCTGCTTTCGCCGCGTCCATGACTGCTTCGAGGGCGTCCATGCGCTTCGGGTCCTGGCCCAGCAGCCAGGGATGAAAGACAAGTACGGTGTGCGAGCCGGTCTCGAGCGCGTTCGCGATCGCACGCGAGAACTCGGCGGCCACCGCATCGGCGCCCGTAGCGCCATTGGACAGCTCGCCTGTCGCCAGCCCGACCGCCTTCCCAAGCTCGGGCTGCAAGTAAACGCCGTCCACGCCTTTCCAGGCGAATGGCGTCCGCGCAATACCACCCGCGACACTGTCGCCCTCACCAACCGCGGACATGTAGGTCATGCCCTGTGCCCGCAGGAGGGCAGGGAGTTGCTCGGTGGCAGCTCCGCCCGGCGGCCGAAATCCTTTGGGATCGAGGCCGATACGCCGCATTGCCGTGACGCTTTTCTCGAACAGCGTCCGTTCGGTAGACGCGTCGAGTTTGCTCCATATCTCGTGCCGCCAGCCGTGCAGGCCGACCTCGTGATCGTGGTCCGCGATGGCGCGCAGCGTGTCGGGATAGGTGTCGGCGTTCCACCCTTCCGCGAAGAACGTCACCGATATCCCGTCGAGGCGCTGCAACAGCTGCGGCACGACGTCGACAATGGTGTAGTGGGAGCCGACGGGCATATGCGCGGGCCAAGTGCCAAACTCGAGGTCGGCGGCCTCGCCGAGATTATCAAAGGTCAAGCTCAGAACAGCCCGTTTCCGATCCTTCCCCCAGCCTTGAGCTCCGGGTGGGCCCGCGCGCATCAGGCCAGTTCCTTGTTGGTCTGTTCCGAGCGCTGTTGCATCCAGCGCCCAAGGTCCTCGCGCGCCGTGATGCGCGCCGAGCGCTCATAGTCGATGGTCGCCGGAACCTTGGTCACGATTTCGAGGTTCAACCCATTGGGGTCATTGAAGTAAAGGGAGTGAAAGACTTCGTGATCCATGTACATGTTGTTGATGCCGGCCTCGTCCAGTCGCCGCTTGAAGCGCATCACGGCGTCGTCGCCGTCCACCTCGAGCGCCACATGATGATGAAAGCCGCTCCGCGGCAGGAAATCTCCGGGCGTGAAGAGCGAGGAATGCTCGAAGAACGCCAGGGCGTTGCCGTCGCTCATCTCGAAGAAAATGTGGCAGTAACGGGAACCGTCGTTGCGAAACGGATCGTCGAGCACCACCGTGGCGACCAGCGGGAGGCCGAGAACGTCTTCGTAAAAGTGACGGGTTTCTTCCGCATCACGACACGCATAGGCGTGATGGTGGATGTGCTTGACGCCGTCGGGCGCGCGCTGAGTGACCGATTCAGACATATTTCCTCCGAGTCAGGCGGTTGAAGCGGCCATGGAGATCGGCCTCGCCTCGGCTTCCGCCGCAATCATCTCATCGAGTGTGCGGCGCACGCGCGCGGGACCCTTGTCGGCATGCAACAGCATGGGCCGCAACGACCAGAAATCGCGCCCTCCGACCTGCTCCTGGATGGCGCGCAGCATGCGCTCGTCCTGCTCGACGAAGGCGTACTCGGTCCCGGCCCTGATTTGCTGATCGAGCTCCGCGTCGACCAGCTTGAAATTGCGGCAGATCGACCAGAAGTAATGCGTCTTCGATTCGGTCTCCGGCGTGAGAAAGTGGGAGGCCAAGGTTCGCAGGCCTTGCTCCATGCTTTCGCCCGCGCGCGTGACCATCAGGTCGCTGGTCACGAGCGCGGGGGCATCCCACCCGGCGTTCACCCACTGATCGAATAACTGCGCGGGGTCGGCAGGTCCTCGATCCATCGCCCACATCATTTTCCAGATGGGCGCGAGCTCTCCCTGGGGACACCAACGGTTGACCCAGATCGAGTTCCCGCGAAGCTCGACCTCTGATTTTGCGCGTGTGATCGACGGAGATGCGAGGGTGTCGTGATGGACCTTGGCGACGTGGGCGGCATCCAGTAAGTTGTCGAGCACGAATTGATAGTTGGCGCGCACACCGATGAGCCCCGTGATCGGGCGGTAACGATCATCGGCCAGGAAGCTGAAATCCGGGAGCTTGGAGCTATCGGCTTTCGCCTGGCCCATCCATATCCAAAGCGTTCCGTAGCGCTCGAGGAGGGGATATCGCTTCAGACGCGCCCCGGGGGGGACATGGCCGTCGCCGTCGGGATTGAATACGCAGAATCCCTCGGTATTGAACCTCAGGCCGTGATAAGGACACTCGATGGTGTCCTCGATCACGGCCCCGAGATGGAGCGGTCCGAATCGATGCGGGCAGATATTGCTCAGCGCGATCGCCTCTCCGTCGCGCTTGCGGAACATGACGACGGGCTCATCGAGGAGCGTGCGGCGAAACGGAGTCTGCCCCACCTCGCGGGCCCAGGCGGCGGCATACCAAGCGTTTCTCAAGTAGGGCATCGCTGGCTCCTCGTTGGCCTCTAGAACTTCGTGCCTATCAAAATGCCGAAGGTACGCGGGGGGCGATACGCGGCCAGGCTCCCGATGGCGGAGGACAGGAACGCGTTCGCCACGACGTCATTGGTGAGGTTCTTACCCCACAGCGTAACGGTCAAGCCCTTGTCCGCGGTAGACCAGGCAAGAGAGGCATTCAGTGCATTGTAGGGGCCCTGACGCAGAATGTTGTCGGGACTGAATGCGTAGCCGTCGCTGTGTTCGAAGGTAACGTCCAGATTGGCCTCGCCCGTCGCCAGAGGGTGCCGATAATCCGCGCCGAGGTTATACGTGGCGCTCGGTGTGAGCGGCAGGCTATGGCCGTTCGCAGATGCCAGCGTGAGGAGCGAAGGAGTTGGTGTGAATACGGGAACGGGCGTATAGCTGACGGCGTTCGGGAAGTCACTGAAGTAATCATGAATGAGAGACAGGCCCGCAGTTACGCTGAGGCCAGGCGCGATGACCGCCTCGAGGTCGGAATCGACGCCGTATATCTTCGCCGCCGCGCCATTGTAGTAGCCCACTTGGCCGAGGACAAAGTGGCTGACCTGGATGTCTTTGTAGTTGTAATAGTAGGTCGCAGTATTGAAGCGCAACCGATCATCGAGGAACTTCGTCTTGAGACCGGCTTCGTAGGCATAAAGCACTTCCGGACGGTAGGCGGGGTCGGTCGGAACGCCGACGTTGAAGCCCCCGCTCTTGAAGCCGGTATTGAACGACAGGTACGCCATGACCTGCGGGTCGAAGTTGTGATCCAAGGAAACTCGATAGGTCGGACGTCTGAAGGTCGCACTGTCGTTGAGCTGCGGAATCAGCGAACCGATCGGTATACCCCCGACCAGAAACGCCGGTTCGGTTGCCTCGAGACCGCGACGCTCCTGGGAGTAGCGGGCGCCGAGGGTCAGATGATCATTGTCCGTGATCGCCAGCGTCGTTTGTGCGTATCCCGCATAGGCATTGGTCGTTTGCTTGCCGTAGATATCGATTTGATCGATGGGAGGAAGACCGGGCACCGGCAGGGGTACCTGCAAGGGCGGGCCCAACAGAACCTCGCTCGGATCGTACTGGGCGTCGGCGTACAGATAAAAAAGTCCCGCGACCCACTGCACGCGGCCCGGCGCCGTCGACGTGAGATTGATTTCTTCCGAATATTGCGTATCGACTTGATGGACGACGGGGATCGTCTCGAGGGCCGCGGGCGTCCCATCAGCGTCGAAGCCGACGGAGTACTGCGAGCGTCGATAGGCGGAGATGCTTTGCAGCTGGGCGAAACCCACGTCTTGCAGCAGTCGAAGGTTGACGCCGCCGCCTTTGAAGGTGTCGTAGGGCTGAAAGTCATTGTCGATATCGTAGGGGCCCATTGCCGGCGCGGGCGGCACCACCCCCAGATATCTGAACAGGTTGGTGGCGCCCGGTGCAGCCACGAACGTGGAGCTGTTGCTGCCGGCCGTCTCTTCATAGTCGACGGCGAGCGCGAGGGAGGTGGCCTCGCTCGGCGTCCACTTCCATTTCGAGCGGGCGGCAATATCGCGATCGGTCTTGTAGACGTCCTCGCCGTTGAACAAGTTACGTCCGTAGCCCTCCCCTTGTGTCGAGGCATGGACCGCAATGTCGGCCGCGAGATTCGCTGCGACGGGCCCGGTTACGTAAAGATCGCCCGTCTCCGTCTGGTAGTTCCCGTAACCGATATCCGCATCCCCGGAGAAAGTGGATTGCGGATCCTTGGTCGTGATCTGAATCAGTCCGCCGGTCGCATTGCGTCCAAAGAGCGTTCCCTGCGGGCCTTTGAGAACCTCGATCTGCGCCACGTTGTTGAGCGTCATGAGGGAGGCGAGACCCGAGGAGAGATACACGCCGTCCAGATACGTGGCGACGGAGTTCTCGAGCCCCGGACCGAAGGCCGTGGTACCCACCCCTCGGATATGAGGGAAGATGAATCCAGCGGCGTTCACGACGGTGAGGCCGGGCGTCACCAGCCCGAGATCGGTCGTCGACCCGACACCCGACGATTGCAGCTCATTGCCCGACAGGGCGGTGATCGCGATCGGCACGTCTTGGAGATTTTCCTGGCGTTTCTGTGCCGTCACGACGATTTCCGCCAAACTATCGGCCGCCGCCGGAGAGCCGGCCGATTGACCTCTGGCGACGGAACCGATGCACATTGCCAACATTAGCGCGATGCTTGCCTGGACGTTGCGATTCACTCTGCCTTCTCCCCTCGGCCGTTGCCCGCCGGGTCGATGCCCGCGAGATCATATATCATTTATCATGTATCATACCTGGCGCCGGGTCAAATGATTCGGCTATCGGGGCCCGAATAGGGTTCGTCACGCGGCGAGGCATCCGTGTCCCTTCGCAAGCATCGGTCGCGCATTGTCACTCATGGGCTTGCCCGCGCTCCGCATAGAGCATTCCTCCGCGCCACGGGCTTCGATGAAAGTGATCTCGAGAAGTCTCTCATCGGGATCGTGACCGCGGGTGGGGAAAATACGCCGTGCTCAATGCCGCTCGACGCGCAGGCCGACCGAGTACGCCTTGGCGTCGCTGCCGCGGGCGGCGTTCCGATCCGTTTCTCCACCATTTCGGTGTCGGATGGCACGTCGATGAATCACGCCGGCATGCGCATGAGTCTCGTGTCGCGCGAGCTTATCGCGGACAGCGTGGAGGCGGTTATACGCGCTCACGGATATGATGGCGTCGTCGGCTTGGCGGGCTGCGATAAAACTTTGCCAGGGCTCATGATGGCCATGGTCAGAACAAACGTGCCGTCGGTTTTCCTGTTCGGCGGTGCCATGCTGCCCGGAAGCTTCGCGGGTCGCGACGTGACCATACTCGATACGATCGAGGCGGTAGGGCGCGTTCAGGCTCAACCTGAGACAGCCCAAGAGATGAGTCAACTCGAGCGTGTCTGCTCGCCCACGATCGGCGCGTGCCCCGGTCAGTTCACGGCCAATACCATGGCGATGGTCGCGGAGGCGCTCGGCTTGGCGCCGCTTGGCTCCGCCATGATTCCCGCGGTGTACAGCGAGCGGCTTGCGCTGGCGCGGCGCGGCGGCGAGGCAGTAATGAAGACATTGGAGCGGGGTGGTCCCTTACCACGGGACCTCGTCAGCCGCCGGAGCCTGGAGAATGCTTGCGCCGCCGTCGCAGCTACCGGAGGCTCGACCAACGCCGTTTTGCATATTGCCGCCATCGCCCATGAGGCCGGCATCCGGTTCCATCTCGACGACATCGCTCAAGTATTCAACCGCACGCCGCTGATCGCCGACTTGCAGCCGGGCGGGAGATACCTGGCTCGAGATCTCTACCACGTGGGAGGGGTGCCGATGGTGATGCGCACACTGCTTGCGGCCGGACTGTTGCACTCGGATGTGCCTACGGTGGATGGGACACGTCTCGACACCGCATTGGAATCTTGGCCCGGCCCCGACGGCACGATCGTACGAGCTTGCCATGATCCTCTGCGACAAAGCGGGGGATTGGCGATTCTCAAGGGCAACCTTGCCCCCGAGGGGGCGTTGCTCAAGACCGCCGGCCTTCGCTCGCTGACATTCGCGGGGCCGGCTCGTGTTTTCGAGAGCGAGGAGCTATGCATGCATGCCATCTCGGCGCGTCGCTATGAGCCGGGCGAGGTGATCGTCATCCGCAACGAAGGGCCGAAGGGTGGCCCGGGTATGCGCGAAATGCTGAGCGTTACAGCCGCCATTTACGGCCAGGGCATGGGCGAGCGAGTCGCGCTGCTCACCGATGGGCGGTTTTCCGGCGCTACTCGGGGCATTTGCATCGGTTATGTCTGCCCGGAAGCAGCGGTCGGCGGCCCGATTGCGTCGATCAAAGACGGTGACATGGTCGAGATAGACGCCGTGGCTGGACGTGTGAGCGTGCGACTCAGCGACGAGGAGCTCAATACGAGACAACCGAGCCTCGCGCGACGGAGCCTCGCCGGAGTTCTCGAAAAGTACGAGCGGCTGGTCGGTCCGGCGAATGAAGGCGCGGTCACACACCGTGGACAACTGGTTTGGCCATATGAAATTCCGCCTTAAGTGTTGGCTGCAAAAGGATCGGTGAGGAAGGTGCACTTTACGGGGCGGCGCGCCCAACGCGGTCGGCCGCTGCAGCTTGGCATTTATTTCTGATGCCTGGGTGCTTTCCTCGAATAGAGTTTATTCGCCAGTGCGCGCCAGTCGTCGGTGTCATCGTTGAACAGCGTTGCAACCTGCTGGCGTAACCAGCGGTGCCGCGTGTCCTGGTGATAGCGGCGATGCCAGTGTTGATTCACCTCGAAGGAGCCAGGATTAAAAGGCAGCGCCACGAGTTTGACGCCATTTCGAGCAAACCAGGCGGCGACCGCGAGGGGAACAGTGGCTATCAACTGGGTACTCTCTACGATTGCAGGGAGGCTTAAATGATGCGGCGTCCGTAGGACTACTCGTCGCCGAATTCCGTGACGCTGCAGAATTTGTTCGAACAGATGGCCCGTTCGAGAGGGCGAGCTGACTTCCACGTGCCCGAGTCTGGCAAATACTGAAGCACTCATGACGCCGCTGACCAGCGGATGGTTCTCCTGCACTATGCACGCGAATGTGTGCGAATAGAGACGTTGGCGGAAAAAGAGATCGCCGGTCAAGTCCGGGAAATACCCCAAGGCGAGATCCACCTGGCCATTGCTCAATGCTTGGTGGATCTCCTGTTCAGGGAGGGATTGAGTATGGACGTTTAGATTTGGAGCAACTCTCTGCAGATGATCCAGCAACCTAGGTAAAAAAACGATTTCCGCCAAGTCCGTCATCGCGAAACTCAATTCCCCGTGTGCGGTGTTCGGATCGAAATCTGGTTGTGCAAGGATGCCGTCTTCAATAGTCGACAATGCGGCCGTCGCGGCATCGATCATGCGCCGTCCGTATGGACTCGGAACCATCCCTGCGCCGGTTCGCACGAACAGCTGATCGTTGCTATACCTGCGCAGGCGCGAGAGCGCGGAGCTGAATCCTGACTGGCTCATCTGGAGCATCTCCGCCGCCCTCGAGACGTGTCGAGTGCGGTCGAGGGCCAGTAAGACTCGAAGGAGGTTCAAGTCAAAAGGCGCCTTATCGACCTTTATCGCTTTAATAGATAGTCTCCTCCGCTTCAGCGTATTGCGCGATAATAGTCGAACTTTAAGATAGCCGTTATGAACGCGCAAACCTCGCCTTATTCGCTCTATAGCGATGCGGCGCCACAGGGTGCTCCGGCAGTCGACGTCGACCCGTTCAGCTTAGAGTTCTTTGCAGATCCCTATCCGAGTCACGCGACTTTGCGAGATGCGGCTCCAGTAGTCTGGCTCGCCCGATACAATATCGTCGCGACAGCGCGCTACGCAGAGGTTCGGCAGGCGCTCCAAACCCACAAGATTTTCTCCTCCGCGCGCGGTGTCGGTCTTGCCGATTTCAGCCGGCACGGACGGTTTCGGTTACCCAGCTTGATCCTAGAAGCCGACCCGCCGACTCACACACGTTCGCGAGCTGTCCTCAACAAGGCACTATCGCCCGCCGTGATGCGCTCTTTGCGCGAGCGCTTTACCGCAGCCGCGGACGCGATGGTGGATGCGTTGGTCGGAAAAGGCGAATTCGACGGCTGTTCCGAGCTGGCGGAGGCCTATCCGTTAAAGGTTTTTCCGGACGCGATTGGAATGCGTCCGGAAAACAGAGACTATCTCTTGCCCTATGGGGATATGGTGTTCAATTCGTTTGGCCCTGCTAACGAACTGTTTCAAGCAGCGGCAAAGCGGGCCCAGGAGGTCTTTCCATGGGTAGAAGCGGAGGCTTTGCGTCAGCATTTGAAACCTGGTGGTTTCGGCATGATTCTGTATCAATGCGCGGATGTGGGAGAGATTACCGAGGACGAAGCGCATAAGCTGGTTCGCGCCATGCTGACCGCCGGCGTGGACACTACCGTGAACGGAATCGGTGCAGCGTTGTACGCGCTGGCCCGCTATCCCAAACAATGGGAAAAGTTGCGCGCAGAACCGGCGCGGCTCGCAAGAGCCGCCTTTGAAGAGGCGGTGCGATACGAGTCTCCAGTTCAGACTTTTTTCCGCACCACGACCTGCGCCACCGAGCTTGGAGACGTACAACTCGAGGAGGGACGAAAGATCCTTCTGTTTCTCGGGGCGGCCAATCGTGACCCTCGCCAATGGCCAGATCCCGACGAATACAACATCGAACGCAAAGTCCTGGGTCATGTCGGCTTCGGTGCCGGGATCCATGTCTGCGTAGGTCAGCTTTTGGCACGACTGGAAGGCGAGGTGGTGCTACAGGCGCTAGCGAAGCGGGTGAGTCGAATGGAATTGGCCGGCGAGCCGGAGCGCCGTTTCAACAACACGTTGCGTGGCTTAAAGAGTTTACCGCTGCGTGTAGTGCGTGCCTGAAGCAGATCGACCAAACATTGGCGAAATCACATAGAACACACGCTCGAGGTGTAAAACAAATGGGGAAACCAATTTTCGCAAATCCGCTGGGAACCGATGGCTTCGAGTTCGTTGAGTTCACGAGTGAGGATCCCGCAGCCCTCGGGAGCCTGTTCGAATCGCTGGGGTTCACGCCCGTATCGCGACATCGTTCCAAGGCCGTAGTGCGCTACAAGCAAGGCGATATCGATTTCTTGCTCAATGTCGAGCCGACAGGACAGCCTGCCGAGTTTCGGTCGGTACATGGTCCCTCCATCAATGCCATGGCCTTTCGGGTACGAGACGCCGGCCAAGCGCTTCGCTTGGCAGTCGAGCGCGGAGCCCGG
>Ga0302324_100020919_pt1 | contig 12775 bp, 10 predicted proteins | sample Palsa_T0_1_FD_201949 | JGI IMG/M metagenome (GOLD analysis project Ga0302324, IMG submission 201949) | Peat permafrost microbial communities from Stordalen Mire near Abisko, Sweden - Palsa_T0_1 | ecosystem: Environmental > Terrestrial > Soil > Palsa > Peat permafrost | place: Sweden: Abisko...
TGCCAATCCGTATCGCCGCAACAGTGTCTCTGAGATCGAGACCCGCTGGTGGAATCAGCTCTCTTGATTTCCAGTACTCGGGAACTGAATAGTAGTCTCTGAAGAAATTCACATCTGACGACATTATCGGGAGGTAGCTGGTCAGATGCTTCTCAAAAGCATTATCCAGTATCCCAATGTCGTCGTTGCACTGTTGTATGCCCATCGCCAATTCCGAGATTCGTCTCGCCAATTCTTGTTCTCGCGAATTCCGCGGAATAGGAATCGGAAATGAACTCAGATACATGGTTTTATAAATCAGAAATCCATTTGCCTTTGGAACGGTAGTCTTGCGGTAAAGGTACTCACCCACACGCGAATTTAAAGCGGCAATCAAATACCATATGTCAACCTCGGTTCCATCTCTAAGCGCGATTCCACAGGTAGTGTCAATGTAGAAGTATTCCGATTCCACATGAGCAAACTGGCTCCTATCCGCAAGCTCGGGGACAATGACCTTCTCGCATTTCCAAGTGAATCTGTCGCCGCAGTTCTCTCACATCGACGATCTTATTTTTCAGATCTTCAGAGGGTTCGGCGAGACTCATCCCGGCTATTAGAGAATTTCCGACCTTCACGTTGTCGCCAAGAATTCGTGGCAGTCTCTCGCCCCGCGTTAGCGCTTTTAATAGCAGATTCATCGAGGCCACTTCCGCGGCTTGCGGATCGAGGTCAACGCCGTACAAATGTCGCTCGATAATGCGCGCGTGAGCGAAGCGTGTGTTGTGCAACTGCGCACGCAGACTCAGCATCTCTGGATCGTGCTGGGCCGCAGCAGCAAGGCGGGGTACTCCGGTTGCCACACGCGATTGTAACGACCTCTCGTGGTGAGGACAAGTGATAGACCCTCCAGCGCGACTATCGGAGCCCCGCGCCCGCGCGGGCGGCGCCAGGGGTCCTGGTTTGTGGCTGTGGGGGAGGGGTGTAGCATTTCGCCGCAATGCGTATAACCCAGGCGGGCGTTTGACCCTTCTTTTTGTATAAGATCCGTCCGGAATCCCAACGTTGCTGGCACTTTAGCAGGTTAGGCGCGAGATGTTGGAGCAAGTCGGCGCTCACACGCCAGCCCCCCAGCATCCGCGAGCTCGGCCTGCTGTTTCCGTCGCCGCCATTCGGTGACGCGGGATACAGCGCCTTTCTTCTGAGAGCCGCGCGGCCTTCCGATTTTAATACCTTGAGATCGCACCCGTGCCAGTCCTGCCTTCGTGCGGTCGCTGATCCTGATACGCTCCTGTTGTGCCATCGCTGCGATGATGCCGATGATCGCGTCGGAGAAGACGCCCAGCGAGTCGATGTACTGTTCAGTGTAGGACTTAAAGGCGATCCCATGGTCTTTGAGCCTCCGGAGATATTGCAGAGTGGCGAGGGTGCCTTCTCGGGTGAGTCGGTCCAGGGACCAGAACAATAGACAATCGAACCTGTGTTTAGCTGCGTCCCGCCACATCGCCTGGAAACCGGTGCGCTCGCCATTCTTTGCACTCACTTCATCGGTATATTCCATGACGATGGTCCAGTCCTGCTTAAGCGCGAACTCCCGGAGTTGAATGAGCTGATTTAAAGGGTCTTGCCCTTTGTCGTCGGTCGAAACCCTGGCGTAGATTCCGATTCGCAGGGAATTTTGTTTCATAAAAGGTGTCCCCTTCCGTGGATATAAGTCCTTTGTTTGCAGGGTCCACTTGGGCACGAATAACGTTACATTAATGGTCCGTTTAATGCAACAAAAATGTGGATTATTTTGAATGAATTGAATCAGTCGAATAGTTCATAGATTTCAGCGGGTAGAGATCGAAGCAGCTGAGCGAAGATCGTCGCTGTGTCGGGCGGAAAACGGCCCTAGCGATGGGGATAAAACGGAGGTTCAGGCGATTCACTGCCGTGCTTTTCCGGTAGGCCCTTCAACACAGACACGGCGGTCTCGGTAAACGTGACGGCTTGCCTGTCAGAGCTTCGCGATTCTCCGCCCTTGCATGGTGAGGCGATTCCGCCATGCGGCAGACGGAAGCCGTCTTCCAATGTTGCGCCGGATTTGTAAGATTCCCTCCGCTGGAGATACTACCACATCAAACACACATAAACCAAAGAAAATAAATGACTTAACGGGCGACCGCCCTGGAATTTATATGGACTTTTCTAAACTGCACCTGCTCAGACAGAATCAAAGAGGGTTGTGTCTGCATTGGGCATCAAGCTGGTACTGTCATCCAGACATCGACAGAAGACGGAACTTCTTTGAGCGTGCCAAACAGCCTAGGTCTGTGAGGCAAGCGTATCCGAGGGCTTGGAGACGTAATGCTGGCCTGCATACTTTTCGAATTAAGCTCCCAGCGGGCTAATGCGTCTAGCCGAGCGATCAGCTCGGTGGCCAGATCGTTGATCATCTGCCGGACCTCGTCGGATTCGAGGTCCCTACGCCGATATTCTAATGTCCTTGTACTGGTGCGCAGCTACGATCTTCGCAAGTGAATCCGCCCCCCTTTTGAATTTATCTTTTACTTGAGAGCACTCGATATAGTACAGAGGCAGGATGAGGCTATAAAAACCAATCTTCTTCTCCCGTTCCACGAACTGCTCCAATTCTTCACGGCACGATTCGCTGTTGAAATAACTCGGGGTAACGATAGGGATCAGAAAAAGAGCGTCATCCTCCGCGAGTTTAACTTTGGTCTCCCACCGCTCGCCCCATACAATCCCCTCGATGTCTTGAAAAATCTCAACACTGACACCGGACAAAGCTCTCGCTTCGTTCTCGATTGCATCCTTGAGGCCAGTCAACCATTTTCTATCATGACCATCGTCGAAGCGCGTATAGCTCCAAAACGCAATGTAGCGCTGTCGCCGTTGCAATTTCAAGCCTCATGAACCGGTGTCAGTTTTGGTAGGGAAAGTCAGCGCACAATTTGGCGCACAATCACTGCCGACTACCAGCCCCTTGCCCGGTTTATTGTGAGGGAGTCCGTTCGCAAGTGATTGATCCGCCGTAGGCGCGTATCAGAACGCCCTGTTAAAAGGGCATTGCTCTACCAACTGAGCTACGCGCCCACATTCCTGAATGTAACACAATTAACCTGCTTCGAACCCCTCGCCGAGCCCAGTTCCCGCTGCCCGCACGACCTTCGGCATTGACCATGGCCGTCCCATCCCACTACCATTGCGGCGCCGAATTTCTTACCATCCTGTGCCTAGCCCACGGCGCAAGCCGCTGGTGAGAAGGTGTGAGATAGCCAAGCCCCAAAGGGGTAAGAATTGTTCTGGCGCAGAATGGGAAGGTCACGCGGCTGACGAGCACACGAAAAGAAGACGGAAGAACTCCGAATACAACTATTGAAGAAATGCCGCCACCACCGTTGAAGGGCGGCGCTTCCAGCGCCGCGTAAACGAGCGAAGAATAAGCCGGGGCTTTAGCCCTCGCTGCACCATCACTCGCGCCGCAGCTCGTTCTCCGTCACCCCGGCCAACGTGACGAACCGAATCACGCCACTCGAATCCTCGAACACTAATCCGGTGGACCCGTTGTTCACCACCGCCGACACCAGATGACCGAACGATTTAGGGATGCCGCCGTGGGTAGGCGTCAGATCATAACGCGCCAGTTCTCCCTCTTTCATCCCCGTGACGCTGACAAAGCGGATCACGCCCTGCGCATCCTCGAACACCAGCCCAGTACCAATGGAATCGGAGAAAGCCGTCACCAGCTTGCCATAAGATTTCGGCACCGCATTCGCTTCGCCCGGCGCCGCATGCACCACGGCCGTATACCGAACTCCCGCAAAGTATCCCGCCATCACTAACAGCGCGCATCCTAAAACAATCACCATCCGCTTACGCATGTACTTTGTTCCTCTCGTCGTTCTGGATAGCTTTTAGGTTGTTTTGAAAGGGCACGGCTTCAGCCGCTGAGGGATTGATTTTCAGGCCGACCCACAAGTGCATTCACTCTACCTAGGGCTCAACCAGAATCTTGTGCATCATGCCGAGATCTTCATGCAACAGAATGTGGCAGTGAAACAAAAATGTACCCGCAATCGCCGGATCCCTGAAATCCATCCGCACTTTCACGCTGTGGAACGGCCCTTTGCCTTCCCAGTAAGGAATTTCAATGGTGTCCCGCAAGTCATGATTCGCGACCGGCTTTCCATCCACTTCCATCACCATAAAGTGAATTTGATGGATGTGAAACGCGTGAGTCTCGAGCGCACGGTTTTCGATCGTCCAATCCTCCACCGCTCCCACTTTCGTCGTGATCACCGGCTGCTCGTTGCCTTCGAACACCTTCTGCTTCTGACCATCCACCGTTATATAAAACTGGATAGGCCCGTTGGTGCCGCCAAATTCCTCGGAGAAATATAACTTGCGCTGCGCTGTCGGCGCCTGCTCAAAGAGATTCGAAAGATTCGTCTCGTCCGCCGACGCTGACCCCGCCGGCATGTGCGCCGAATCTGTCTTGTCGCTCAACTCAATCTTCGCCAGCGTCTGCTGCAAGTCGGCGTTTCCCGTCGGTCCCGTGGAATAAGCAGTCGTGTAAAAAATTGCCGGAGCCCCAGACGGTGGCGCTTGCACAATAAATTCCGCACGTCCCGCCGGCGGAATCACAATCGTATTCTGATTGCGAGTCTGTGCCAGGGGATACCCATCGAGCGCAATCATCTCCAGCGGCGCCGCCTTGCCATTCACCTGCACCTGCAGCGACAGAAAATCCTGAAGCGTGGCATTCGCCACCCGCCAGAACTGCTTTTCCCCGGGCTTCATCTGAATAATTGGAGGCGCGCCAATCAATGGCGCAACCTGATAATTCAGCGTCAGTTGATAAGGTCCGGGAATCCACGGCACCAGATATTGCTGCCGAATCACAAACACGCGTTCCGTCAGCCCCGCCACTTCCGGGCGAACCTTCTCTATCCCGCCCACAATCAAAGCCCCGGCCGCCCCGCCATTCACCTGGAACTCGGTAAAGCCATGTACGTGCGGGTGGTACCAGTACAAGCCCGGCGGCTGATACGCATTAATCCGCATATCGTACTTGAAGCCGCCCGCGCCTGGCTGAATCAGCGTGTTGATCACGTCGTCCTGGTGGCACTTGGGTGGAACGTCCAGGCCATGAAAATGCACATTCGTCGCATCCAGGCTAACCGGACCTCCGTCCCCGCACCGCTGGTTCTCCGGCATCGCCATCGTCATTTTCGTGGCGTCGTTATCTTTTATGTTGTTGACCACCGTCAGGGCCAGCTCATCCCCCGGATTCACACGGATGGTCGGCGCCTCTACCACTCCCTTGGCCGCGGTGTATTGGTAGCAATAGTGCGTATAGCCTTGTTGATCCACCGACCGCGCCAGCACGAACTGGGCTGAGAACTTTCCCGCTTGCGAAGAAATGTTGAACGGATCGTCTACCACCGTACCCGAGGCGGGTCGCGCCGGACACTGCGCCGCTAACTGTATAAAACAACATCCACAAAAGACGACCGCGAACAACCATCTCGACACCGACCCCATATCCAGCTCCTTAGAATTTCCCAAATCAAAATCGAAGCGCACAACCAAAAAATCAAAAATAAAGAAGTAAGACCGCACCAACCAGATTTGCGTCTACGCGCCGCCGTCCCCTGTGTTTTCCCCCGTGTCCCCCGTGGTTAAAGCTCTTGACGTCCTCAGCAAAACCGAAATCCACCCCAGACCGGGCGCAACATACATAAATGATCGCTATTTCCAACGCACCACACTAGAACGACCGAGGAGGGTAACTACCGATCGAAAGCAATCCCGGACTGTTCGTATCCTCCACCGGCGAGGTTGGATCTTCCTGCAGCGAACACTTCTGTCCCGAAGTGCCGGACGAAGTAGTGAGCCGCACGATTCCAATCCACGATGGGCTGCCGTACTCCGCCACATACACGCCGCCGCCGTTTCCTGTTTGCCCCATCAAAACCATACTCGCGAGGTACGAAAAATTGGAAGATATCCCACGTAGTGGACCCGAAGTGCACCCTGCCGACAACTTGCCTGTATTCTTATCAAGAAAAAGCGCCGTAACCGAGTCCCCTTCGGTATTCGACACATAGAGCACACTCTCATCCGGACTCAGCATGACGTTGCTGGAATTGATGCTCGCCGTCGATTTGTAAACGAACGTCGGGGTCAACTTGCCCGACGAAATGTTCGAAACCTCCACCACCAGCGAGGTCGAGGTGTCGCCGAAAATCGCCAGCCGGCCATCGCTTGTAATGTCCACCGAGTTTGGATAGGACGCGCCCTGCGATTTCACCGTCGCCGTGGAATACTGTTCATCGTCGTTCGATAGCGGCGTTCCGCCCGAAAGATCGAATGACTGGATCGATCCGTCTGTGTAGGTGGCGATCAGCATGTTGCCGTGTATGGCCATCGCGTTGATCACGCCCCCGCCCAACCCCGTAACCGGCGTGTCGTTCAGAAAGGTCAACCCGCAGCCCGACTCCACTTTGAATGTGCCAATGGTGTTGGAATCGGTGAAGCTGGCATACAAATACTCGTCGCTCACTGCGAGGCCGATTCCGTTGGAATTGCCCGTATCCATCTGAGATCCCTGCGCGTTCCCAGCCACGGCCAGCGAGCTGGCAACGATCTCAACAATGGTGCCGCTCGCATCCGACGCGAATACGCACTGCTCCTTCCCGCTGTCGAGCACCGCGAGCCGGCTCGTTCCAAAATATCCACCCGAGATCCCGTTACCAAAAGTGGACACCGTTTGCTTGAACGTCAGCAATCCACTGGGCGACACGTTGTAGAAGCTGACGTTCGCCACGATGAACCCCGCCTGGTCATTGTTGGCGATCACATAGTGACTGGCGCCCCTTGCTGCGCCGCTTGCCCCCAAAATGCCCGCAAATAGCGCGGCCCCGAGCGACAATCGAGACTTCACGAAACTCTTCATTACACCCCTCTTCACAAACATAGCCCAGCAAACCAGCTTGCACTGCCCGAAGGCCCCTGTCAACGTGCAGGAATTTGCGATAGGGATGCGTCAAAACAGCCCCAAAACAGTGCCCCACCCTTGTTTCGCCGCACTTCGGCGAAACAGGGTGGGGTCTTTGACTTTCTCCGTGACCTCCGCGTCCTCCGTGGTAAGAACCTCTCTGTTCCCCCTCTGTCCTCCGTGGTAAACCCGTTTCTCAAGGCTTAAAGTTAATCACGCCAAACGTCCCCGCCAGGTTTCCGCTGGGCCCCGCGGTGAAGTAGAGCTGGTTCGTACCTCCGTTCGACGCGGTGCCTCCACCAAACGCGATCCCCCAAAGCTGATCGATGTGAATCGGAGTCCCGCCGCTGTCCTTCACCGTTCCCACGAACTTGCCGGTCACACTATTGAACCCATTGATCACGCCCGTGTTCGTGTTATTCGAAATCAACAGCGCATTGCTCAACGGCCCAAACTTCGGCGGAGCGACCGCAATTCCCCACGGCTGGTTCAGCGGCGCACCCGAGATCAAGGTGTTCACGAATACTCCCGCTTCGGTGAACACATCCACATATCCACCTGTGCCACCCGTAGTGCTGGCGAACGCGACATAGACGAGCCCATTGATATCCTGAATGCCGAATGGCGCGAATCCTGCCGGCAGCGCCGAATCGGTGAACGAAGTCACCAGGTTGAAGCCGCCGTCGTATACGTCCACCTTGTTGTTCGCCAAGTCCGCGGCGTACAGAAAATTTCCTGAAGCCTTGTTCGTAATTGCCAGGCCCGTGTAGACCGCCTTCTTTGCCGAGTTATCCACCGCTATGATGGCCTGGTTAAAGTTCGACTGCGGCGCCCAACCGCTGATAGTCCCGTCCAGCGTCGCAAACAGAAAGTCCGCCTGCCATCCCTGCACCTGGAACTCCCCCGCCTTCGAGCCGTTCACCACAATTCCGGTCGGCGAACCCGGCCCATTGGCCCCAGTCGGCGAATCCGGTCCGCCGCCTGCCGTCGGAATCAGCACCTTCAGTTGCTGCACCGGCTTTCCCCCGCCATCATAAAGTGTCGACCAGCCTGAACCTGCATCGCTGAGCCACCACGCCGACCCCGCGCTCCGCGCCAACCCCCACCCGTTCACCAGCAGTGGATCGACGCGGAACGCCCATCCCACCTGGTTCGACGTCAAATTCACAAGTTGATATTGCGCCATGGCCGCGCTCGAAACCATCATCAGAGCAACTCCCAGGGCAAGTGTGTAAGCAGTCGTGCGACGCTGCATGTTGAGATCTCCTTTGTGAGGCTTAGGTCAGCAGCGACCGTTCCCGTCCGCAATCCTCTGACCGCGTCGCCATCCTAGGTCGTGACCAACCCGGCAGTTGTCAGGCCCGCGTCACGAGTTTGTCCTTTTCCTGTCAGCAAATCCCCGGGTGCCCCATCCTTTTCGCGTCTTTTGCGAGAGGGTGGGGACTTTGATATTGATTTTGATTTTGATTTTGATTTTGACTTTGACTTTGACTTTGACTTCTTTTGGGCAAAGTAGCCTTTGGCTCACATTTGACTGAATCATCTTTCGTCTTTCGGGCAAGCTGTCCAAGGAGGAGCATCGCGACGACGCAAGACAGCTTTGTGGGCAAGCGGGCGGGGAGCGCCAGCGCAGGGATGCGCGAGGAGCGAAGCGACGACCGCAGCTCCCTGCCAACCGCCATTCAAACGGCGCAGAAAAAGGCCGCCCAAAGGCGGCCCGTTCTGCGTTGAGCTAAGAGCTAACAGCTAACGGCCAAAAGCTAAAAGCTTTTTTCTAGTCTCCCGCTACCGGCTCCGGAGTTTCCACTTTCGGCGCAGGAGCAATGCCCCCATTCGCCTTGGTCAGCGCCCCCAGCGGAATGAATCCGTTTTCGGCCACAACCGGTTTTTCCTTCAACACGACCTCGCGATACATCGCGGCCATGCGTGCGTTGTAAGCCTCATCATTGATCTTGGGACCACGCGCCTCAGCCTTTGCCTCAACGCCGGCTTTCGCCTTCGCATCCCGCGCCCGAACTTTTTCTTCGCGCGCATTCTTGGCGATGCCCAGGTTGTCCAGGTCATGCTGCAGTTCGGTAGTAACCAGATCGTCGCGCAGCAACAAAGTGTGAGCTTCGTCTTCCATCTTCACTTTCTTGCCGCCCGCAAAAATCTCGTGCCGTCCATGCTCTTCATACCACTTGGTGAGCGTGGCCGTCATGTGCATCTTCTCGATAATGTTCCGCCAGCCCACGCCCGTGTTGTAAGCACAGAACGAAATCTCGCCTTCCTGCGTCGCATACGGAATAATGCACTGCTCCGTCCGCCGGAAGTCGTAATTGAACAGATCCTGGAACCACATCCCCGCGATGAACAGGAAGTTCCAGCGGTCCGTCGTACGCCGCTTCATCACGTCGTCGATGGTGCGGTCCGGACCAACCTTGCCGTAGTCTTTGCCAGTCACGTGATAGTTCTTGTCAAACTTCCTCAACAAGTCCATCAGCTTGAAGTGCGTCGGCGACTGGAACGGATCGTAATTCTTCATCAGGCACAGCGCCATTCCCAGCCCGGTCAAAAACTTCCCGCGCGCCGCATCATTAACCTTGGCAATATCCTTCGCCAGTTGATCCCCGTGCAAAAACGCCGTGACGGGAACAGCTTCCTTGGTTTCCTTGTCGATCATCACAGCCATCCCGGTCCCGCAGTTAGGGTGACAACCGCAGCTTAACTGGCCCCAGTCGTTCTTGGGATCGTTGACGTGCATTAAATCTGCCCAGTCGGAAAACGTGCCCATGAAGCTGATCGGGAACCAGTCGCGGCTTGGCTCGCCTAATCCGGTTTGATTTTTTACGTCGTGAGCCAGGTGAGAGAGGGTGTAGCGCTGCGCCTGGCGCCGATCGTCGGTGACCGCTTCATCGCGGCCGGTGAAGCTGACCGGCTGGAACGACAAAAAGCTGATCGTCTTCGGATTATCCAGCGCGAACTTGATGATTCTTCCCACCTGTTCGTTGTTAATTCCGTTGACGATGGTCACGACCGGAACGATTTCGCATCCCGCCTTATGCAGGTTCTCGATCGCTTTCAACTTCACGTCAAACAGGTTGCCGACCATGCGGTGCGCGTTCGCTGCATTGCCGATACCGTCAAACTGCAGGTATGCATAGCGCATGCCGGCTTCGACGGCCTGCTGCGCGAATTCAAAGCTCTTGGCGAATTCAATTCCGTTGGTCGCAGCCTGCACCGAGTTGTATCCAACTTTGCGGGCGTAGCGAACGGCGTCGAGGAAATAGGGCGACAACGTCGGCTCGCCGCCGGAGAACTGCACACTCATCTGCCGGCGCGGCTTGATGGTGATGGCGTTGTCGAGCATGGTCTTGATTTCTTCCCAGGTCAGTTCGTGCACGAAGCCGACCTGGTTCGCATCCATGAAGCAGGGATCGCACATCATGTTGCAGCGATTGGTCAGATCGATGGTCAGCACCGACCCGCGCCCATACTTCACAGTGGAAGACCCGTGATGATGCAACTTCTCGTCGTTATGCGCCGCGATATCGCGACCGGGGAACACATCTTCAAGATGCTTCGAGAAAGTGGTGTCAATCGACATCACATCTTCAAAGTGCCCGTGGATCGGGCAATCCTTCACCATCAGAATCTTGCCGTCGCGTTCGACGATGGTGGCCTTGATCTCGCCGACCTTCTCATTCATCAGCACTTCATGCGGCAAGTGCCCATCCAGAATCTGCTGCCGGATCTCCGGCACACACTTCGGGCACAGCGAATCGGTCGAACGCGGCCAACCCAGCGGCGGCTTCGACTTCTCGTACGACTTGAGCAGCGGCTTCTCCGACCACTTTGGCGTGGGTGACGGATTGGGCTTGATCCGGTTCAATCCATCAAACATCACCCACGCTCCCTTGGCGGCGGTGACCACTGCTTTTTCAACGTACTTGATCGGCTTGCGCATGTGTGAAATGGCTCCTGCCTTTTAGCTTCTAGCTCTTAGCTCTGAAAACCCAACCTCAAAACCCTGTCATTCCGAATCGGGCTGAAAGCCCGGTGAGGAACCTGCTTCACGGCGATGACTCGAAGGAAAACTCGAGACATCGCCCGACAATAAAAGCTCTTCCTGGAAAATCCCTGGCTTTCGCCTGGGTTTGTACACGTTTCCCTGGGAATTGGTCTGCATCCATCCTAATTGGACCCAAAGGATGGGCGCATCCATATCCCAACGAACGGTGCAAATTCAGGGTCTAGTGGTGCAATGCGGGATTATACGGAGCTAACCTATTGAAAGTAAAGGAGGACATGATTGCAATGCGTACCAAAGCAGGTTCCGCTTGTCTCGGTTCTCTCGCGCGTCGGAGCCGAGTAACGCCACGGCAGACGCTGCCCCATCCCCCCTCTCGCAGAAGAAACCTGCAAACAGCGTGAGCGCGAAGCCGATCGGCCAGACAATCGCCGACCAGATTAGACACAACTTCCCATCAAGCTTTCCGGTTGCGCCATCAACGGGCTAAATAGTTTTATGCGCAGGCCATAGCGGCCCGGCGGAATTGAAGGGGACGGTGGCGCGGAGTTGGACAATCGTCGTCCGGGGCGCGGAAAGCTACCTGGGTTTGTAGTACCAGTAAATCGCCACCGCGATCAGGACCACTGTGATGATCCACAGGACGATGTCTTTGCTTTTGTTTTTTTCTTCAGCCATAAGAGGAAGTACAGCATACCTGAAATTCTGCTTCAAGTGCCGCGTTAAATCTGGCGGGGAATCTTGGTTAGCACGCCAAGCAGGTCGCCGAGACTCTGGAACTCGCGCCGCTGGAAGTTGCGGCTGCTCACGGTGTTGCGGCGGCCCGCTTGTAATTCGTCAACTTTATGATCTCGCGCATATGAATGGACGCCGCCTGGAAATGCAGGGTGTCATCGACCTTCACGTACGCCGGAAACCAGTGGCCGTCCACGGGCTGGCGGTAGCTGACGAATGTTGGGCGCAGGTCCTGGTGCTGCCCCTTCCTCACGTGGATCACGTCCGGCACACTCTTGCCGCACACCTTCACGATCTGCAGATCGTGACTGTCGACCCAGATTCGTCCCTGATAATAGCGCTTACTTTTCTCTTCTTTTCTTGGCTCGACGTGGAATACGTAGGTGTCGAGATCGTCGACGTGCTGCTGGCCAGCGTAGGTCAAGTTGTATTGCGGAAGGTCTTCCGTGGTCAGGATCAGGGGCATGAAGACGCGGATGTCGTCCATGTCCTCCTGCGTCAGTTGAGCGCGGCGCAGGGTCGTTTGTTCAGCGAAGGTCACCTTCTCCGCGCGTTTGGCCCGAGCGTCATAGGAGACCGTGCTGACCTCGTGGAACTGTCCGTCGACGGCGGTGCCGTTCAGGGTTTGCACCAGAACGTCCTGGGTATAGGTGTAATGGGTGCGCGCTTCTTTTACTTTCGCCTCTTCGGCGGCGAATTTCTGTATCAGTTCCGCGACGGTCATGTTCCTGGGCGGAGCGGTATCGAGCAATCCGTTGCCTTCGGCGCAGTCGGTCTGGGCGGCGGAGATTGCGGAAAAAAGCAGCAGCGCCGCTGTCAAAGCCGCGTTTGCAAAGCGTTTAGTCCTGAGGCGTGGATGCATCACTCTCTTAATCGAACTCTTATCGGAAGAATCTTCGGAAACCTACACTGCTTCCGGTCTCGGTGCAACAGTTTCGCTTCACTTGAGTATCTGTGGGGGGGGGGCGGGTTTGGGGCGGGGGTTTTGTTGGTTTTGTGGGACGGGCAGGTAACCCGAGGGGGGGTTTTGGGGGGGGCGAGAGTGG
>Ga0302324_100020923_pt1 | contig 12774 bp, 12 predicted proteins | sample Palsa_T0_1_FD_201949 | JGI IMG/M metagenome (GOLD analysis project Ga0302324, IMG submission 201949) | Peat permafrost microbial communities from Stordalen Mire near Abisko, Sweden - Palsa_T0_1 | ecosystem: Environmental > Terrestrial > Soil > Palsa > Peat permafrost | place: Sweden: Abisko...
AAGGCTACAGTCGGAGTGCCTGTTGTGAAATCAAGTGTCGGCCCGGGAGTAATTGTGGTCCCATTCCAGGTTTCGCTGTGCAGGGCATAGAGCGTTGTGGCGCGCATCCCCGCGATTACGAAGTTCAGGTTCTCACCACTGACGCACGGTTTCCAGCTTGTGTAGCTGGGGGCCGTTGCGCCGGTTCGAAGCATGTTCACGCGCATAGCCGTGCCGCCCGAAGCGCAGGGTGGCGAGCTGAAAAGAGCCACCAGGGGATAGGCGGTCGGCGTGACCACCGGGGTGGTTCCGGTGACCAGCGTCGTAAACTGATAGGGCGTAATGGTAGCGGTGGCAGTGGCCAGAGTTGTATTATTCCTGGCGATGACTACGAACTGGTAAAATCCTTCGCGGAGTTCCGGGGTGAAAAGGAACGTGGTTGCTACGCTGTAATCCCTGATGAGCGTCAGGTTCGCACTGCCGGCAGGGCCGGCTTCGAAGCGATAAGAGAGCGTTCCCACGTTCAAATCGGTGGCGCTGGCAGTGAGCGTGACGGTGGTTCCGAGAGGTTGCGGCGACGGAACTGAGGTCGTAAGGTGAACGACCGGGGCTATGATCCCTGCCGTCCCTTTGTTAGTCAACGCGACGCCGGTAACAAAAATGCACGCCACGACAAACAGTTTTCTAAGCGAAATCATCAATATTCTCCAAATACTGCCTGAGCTAGCTCGTCTAGATGGGTCTCAACAGTCCAGGTAAGTATACACTGAACCAAATCGATTGACTGTAAGATTTCTTAGTTTTCGGGAGGCTTTTGGGCCAGAAGTAATGGGAGTATTAGTACCAAAATAGGGACGACCTGGCTTTTTAGGTTGTTTGGCGTCCCCAAGGGGATTCGAACCCCTGTTATCGCCGTGAAAGGGCGGTGTCCTAGGCCGGGCTAGACGATGGGGACTTTCCGGGAAGGAATCTTCGAGAACCAATGTAACACGGCGTCCGCCCGCTTTCGGCGCTTATCGGCGTTTTGCAGGGTTTGCGCTTTTACAGGGTCTTAAGATACGCGATCACGTCGTTCTTGTCCTGCTCCGACAATTGATCCGCGTAAGACGGCATTCCGTTGCCGCCGGCGTTGATGAGCTCGCGCACATTGGCTTCGGTGACAGGCTTGCCGTTCACAAGTTTGTCCATCTTGAAGAGCCCTTTGAGTCCCGGGCCAACCTTAGTCTCAGTGCTATCCGCGTTGTGGCAGACCGAGCATTGATCGAAAACGTCCTTGCCCTTGGCGGCGTCGCCCGGCTTAGCCTTATCCTGGGCGTTGAGACCGGCCGTCAGTCCGGCCACCAACACGGCGCTTGCAGCGCAGCCTAACATCCAATTCCGCATTTCGGAGTCCTCCCGTTGAGTGTTACTCACCCAGTCTACAATGACGGCGCAAGAGAGTCATCTGGAAGTTACCCCGCCTTATTGCAGGACCGCGAGCCAGATCTTGCGTGCTCGGTCAGGCAGAAGAGACCCGCCCGTCGTTGCTGGCGTTCCACATCCGCCGCCAAAATCGTACGTCACCGCCGGGTAGTCTAACGCACCCTGGTCTAACGCATGCTGGCCGGCCCGCTAGAATGTTGCTATGGTCAAAGCTCTGAAAGAAGGCGATGCGGCGCCTGCGATTCACGTCGAAGACGATAAAGGACAGCCGTTCGATCTTGCGAGTCTCAAAGGCAAGAACGTGGTGCTGTATTTTTATCCCAAGGCGGACACGCCGGGATGCACGAAGGAATCCTGCGAGTTTCGCGATCACTCGAAGAAGTTTATCAAGGCCGACACCGCGATTGTCGGCGTATCGCCCGACAAGGCGGCGGCGCAATCGAAATTCAAGGACAAGTTCGATCTGCCGTTCACGCTGCTGGCCGACGTGGATCACAAGGTAGCCGAAGCTTACGGGACGTGGGTGGAAAAAAGTATGTACGGGCGCAAGTACATGGGCATCGAGCGCACGACGTTCCTGATCGGGAAGGACGGCAAAATCAAGAAGATCTTCCACAAGGTAAAGCCCGAGGGTCACGCGGAAGAAGTGTATGAGGCCCTGCAGGCGGCGTGAACCGCGGATGGGTCCTGCGATGCCGCCGCAGGAACCCGGATTCGGCTGCGGTCCACGGGAGCAACTAGCGCAGAGCGCCGATTCGGGCTCCCGGAATGGCAGCGGCCGCAGCAGCACCGAGTTCACCACGCTGAAGATGGTGGTGTTGGCTGCAATTGCCAGCATGACGGTCAATACAACCGTTGCGGTGAACAGAGGCGCACGGCGGATGATGCGCGCCGTGTAACCGATTTCACTCCAGAGCGAGGCCGATTCTCCTTCGATCTCCAGAAAACCCGCCAACAGTGTACCCGCAATCGAGCAGAAACGAAGTCCGAAAAGACCGCTTGCTCACGCGCGCGGCTCAGTAAATTCCGCGCGTTACAGAGCCGCGATCGTTAAAGGGAGCCGGTTTCGAAACAGACGGCCTTACCGGGAGGGGGCATGGCCCGCGGCGATCAAGTCAAGATCGGAAATTGTTTCGGAAGGAATGCGGAGTGTTGCAGCGTCGAGATTCTCACGAAGATGTTTGACCGACGACGTGCCGGGGATGAGCAGGATGTTGGGCGAGCGCTGAAGCAGCCACGCGAGCGCTACCTGCATGGGCGTCGCGCGCAGGGCGGCTGCGGCTCGGTCAAGCTCCGCCGACTGCAACGGAGTGAAGCCTCCCAGCGGAAAGAACGGCACATAGGCGATACCGCGACGTGCAAGATCGTCGATCAAGCCGTCGTCTTGCCGCTGCGCCAGGTTGTAAAGGTTTTGCACACAAACAATCTCGGTGATCGCCTCACCCTCCGCCAACTGATGGCCGGTGACGTTGCTAAGCCCTAGGTGACGAATCAGTCCCTGGCGCTTGAGTTCGGCAAGAACCGTCAGCGGCTCTTCGATCGATCCCTCCGAGGGTCCCATCGCCGCTCCTACCCGGAGGTTGACGACATCCAGCGTATCGAGCCCAAGATTTCGCAGATTGTCGTGCACCGCATCGATCAGTTCCCGACGTGAAAGCGCATGGGCCCATGACTTGTCTTCCAGCCGCCGAGCGCCGACCTTGGTGACGATCGCCAGTCCGTCCGGATAAGGATGGAGCGTCTTTTTGACGATCTGATTGGTCACATGGGGACCGTAAAAGTCGCTGGTATCGATATGGTTGATTCCTGCCGCCACAGCTTCCCGCAGAACTGCGCTTGCCGCCTCCATATCGCGCGGCGGTCCCCACACCTGCGGACCGGCAAGCTGCATCGCGCCGTAGCCCATTCGATTCAAACTGATTGAAGTGCCAGGAAGCATGAAGCTGCCCCCCGGGTTGACCGCTTTCGTCATATCGATCCCCTTCGTCTTTCTTTGTTCATTGTGCTTGGATGAAGCAAGCTTCAGTTTAGGTTCGCATTAGCCGCAGCGCAGTCAAGCCGCCCGTGCAGCCTGTGTCGAAACCGGCTCTCTCATGGTCGCGGCTCTGTAACGCGATGAATCTGCTGAGCCGCGCGCGTGAGCAAGCGGTCTTTTCGGACTTTCGACACAGTTCAAGCTTGATCGGCGGGGGTGGAGGGCTGTGTCGCCGGTGGCGCCGGAACTGATTTTCGCAAACGAACCCACGATTCGGGCGATTTCGGCGGGTTGCGCATCAGGGGTTATTTTTGTGTTTGGTGACGATAAAGTTTCCTTCGTGTTTTAATTTCGGGAAAGAGCGAAGGGGTGGGACCTAGGGTTTCGGGGGTGTCGCGTGCTTTGGTTCGAGGGTAGCAAAGGGGCGGCGGCGCGGTTGGGGAGGAGGTGGTATGTGGTTGGATGTAAGGAAGAAAAGAGATTGGGAAGATGGGTCATCCGTTGGGAAGCCAGAGGTGAGTGCCAGTGGGCGGAGTTTCAATCGCAGATCACGACCCGGCAGCGGCGTCCACGCCGGCAAGAGAAGCGAGGGCGCCGACTATTTCATCGGTGGTCACAATGGCGCTAGCGTAGTTTGGGAGATTGACTTCGAGAGCGGCGTGCATGTGCTCATAGGAGTAGCTCGCGGTCGCGTCTTTCACCACCGTGACCTCATAGCCGAGCTCGGCGGCATAGCGAACAGTGGCCTCCACACAGGTGTGCGCGATCAGCCCGATGACGATGAGTTTGTGAATGCCGTGTTTCTTGAGCTGCAAATCCAGATCCGTGTTGGCGAAACCACTGGAACACCAATGCTCCGCGGCCACGACATCGCCCGCGTGAGGTTCGAACCCGGCGCGGATCTCGCCGCCCCATGTACCGTATTCGAACGCCTTCCGCGACCATGCTGCCTTCTGAATCGGCGCAATGTACTTCCAGGTCTCGTAGTCGCCAGGACGATATCTCCGATGCATCGCATAGAAAGCCCGGATACCCGTTTTTCGCGCCGCGCCAAGAATCTGCATCATATGAGGAACGCATTGGTTCCCTTCGGCAACGCCCTTTATTCGATCCCATATTTTGCCGCCCTCGGAAATGAAGTCGTTATACGGATCGATCACGACAAGCCCGGTGATCTCCTTCTCATCGGCGAGTTGTTGCATGTTTCCTCCGGTCAATCTAAACCTTGTCGTAATGCGGGACGTTCGATGCCTTTTGCGAACATCGCCGTCTCCTGCCGGTTGTGGGCCTCTGAAATCGGCCCGATCTTCCTGGCCATCAAGTCTGAGATTACACCGATTTTCCTGCGGCCCGTGGGTGTGACCTCCTCGATGTAGTGCTGCACCGTCGGACTTCCGCCAAGTATCTCGAGATTGATCGACAACGCCGGCCGTCATGCGAGGTAGTTGCGCCGGCGGAGCATGCCGACTGGGAACGTGAGCTGGACTGGACTATTGAGGTTCGCCTAATAAAGTGATAAGACCGCTCCCTGACGGTCCCGGCTCGGTGTGCGGCAGTGGGCTTCGTAATGGAGCCGCGACCGTCAGGGGAGCGATTCTTGGGCTGCTCCCTCTGCTCGCTAGTTACGCAGCGATCGGAAGCCCCCGCGAACCTCCTCCGAAAAGAGCTGCGGCTGTTCCCAGGCCGCGAAGTGGCCGCCTTTCTCCACCTTGTTGTAATGGATCAGCTTGGGATATGCCCGCTCCGCCCAGCTCCGTGGAGCAGGATAGAGTTCGTCAGGGAAGACGCTCACGGCCGTCGGGACCACCACGCCTTTGACGGCGAAGAACGACGCCCCCTTGTTCTCCCAATAGAGGCGAGCCCCTGAGAGCGCTGTATTCGTCAACCAGGTGAGCGTGATGTTGTCGAGGACGTCGTCGCGTGTGAGGCCTTCGCTCCCTCCGGCGAAGACACGTGCGATCATCTCGTAGCTGCGTGCATCGTGATCCAGGAAATAAGCCGCCAGGCCGACGGGTGAGTCCGCGATTCCATACAGCGTCTGCGGTCTTAACCCCATCTGAAAGCCGTAGCCGATGCCCTTCGCATAGACGAAGCTCAGCCGCTCGTAAGCGAGTTTCTCGTCGGCCGAGAGATTCGCCGGCGCCGGCTTGCCGGAAAAGGCCAGACCGTCGACGTCGAGCGGAATCACGTTAGGCATGTTGGTGTGAATGCCCAGCAATTCCGGTGGCGCTTGCACGCCCATCAGCTCGGTGACGATGGCGCCCCAATCGCCACCCTGCGCCACAAATTTCGTGTATCCCAGGCGCTTCATCAGCACGGTCCAGGCGCGAGCGATGTGGGCGGGGTCCCAGCCAGTGGTGGCCGGCTTGCCGGAAAAACCGTAGCCGGGCATCGACGGAATCACGACATGGAAGGCGTCGGACGCATTTCCGCCGTGTGCGGTGGGATTGGTCAGCGGATCGATGATCTTCATCTGCTCGGTGATTGAGCCGGGCCATCCGTGCGTAACGATCAGCGGCAACGCATTTTCATGTTTGGAACGGACGTGAATGAAATGAATGTCCAGTCCATCGATTTCGGTCATGAACTGCGGCAGGGCGTTCAGTTTTGCCTCAATCTTGCGCCAGTCATACTCTGTCGCCCAATAACGCGCCAGCGCCTGCATCGTAGCGAGCTGTACTCCCTGCGTCGCATCCTCGACGGTTTCTCGTTCAGGAAACTTTGTCGCGTTGATGCGCCGGCGCAATTCGGTCAGTTCGGTTTCCGGAACATTCACGTGGAATGGGCGAATGGCGGTATTGTCAGAAGCCTGGTCGGTGGCTCGTTGTGTGGCAGTCGTTTGAGTCGTCATGATTGTTTTGCTCCTTTAAAGTTGATTTCCCCATTATCAGGGTACGCCTCTCTAAAGGCCACCGCCCTGATGAAGCTCTCAAGCCACTGGGCAGTAAGGTGGAAACTGCTTACCACAAGGCCGATCACGCCATCCAACATGTCCTTGATCTGCTTGCTGCCTGACAATTATGCGAGATAATCTCTCAGATTGGCCGGGCTACAAACTAAACCTCTTGACTGATTTTTCCAGGTCCGGGACGCCCTTGATGTGCTCTTGTTACTTTGCGCAGTATTTGTCAAACTCACGACCAGCGATTTCGTCGCTCAGCGTTTTAGATAATTCTTGGCTACTGTAACGTCAACTCTCTTTACTTTGTCTCCACGCCAGCTCGTCAGCCCATGTTTGGCTTACGAGAATCCGCACGCTCTGCGATCAATTCTGCTGCGGTGTGGCCGTGTATGGCCCAGTGCATTTTGTTCTGAACCATCGCAAAGAACTTGTGAGTGATATCCGCGTTCGCGTCATAGTCGTAGCTGGTTGCATAGATGTCGGTGATCTTTCGATAAAAATTCTTCTCCGAGGTTCGGATCTCCCGGACACGCTCGATTAGCTCATCGAAGTAGTCGTTTCTGGTTCCTCCATTTTTGAGGCGCTCATCATCGAGCGTGAATCCTTTTATATCCTTTTAAATCCTTTTATGATGTACTCGCGAAGGCGTTTTGCGGCCCATATTCTATATTGTAGAGGCTTATAGCACGACGTACTGAGCGATCTCCCTCCCGTTGAACTGTCAAGGAATCCTTGACAGTTGCCTTCGGGTCGAGCTCTTTCTCTTGAAGACGTTTCGTAGGTGAAGGTTAATGTTCTGTTTGGTAGTTTGGAACAACTGCGCCATTTGGATCTGAGACAGCCAGACCGTCTCGTCCTCCAGTTGGACATCGATTCTGGTTTTTCCGTCCGGGCTAGTGTAAATCAGCAGTTCCGAACCCTTGCTCATGGACAACTATTATGCCAGCAAATCCGCGATCGTCCACACACGGTTCCTCAATCCCGCCGCTATCGTAGGAGTTGCCCCCTTTGAGAATCATATGTTTCGGCAGAAGTTATACCAGGAGAAATGCGACACAAGCGTCGTACGAAGACTGTCCCAGTTCTTGCAGACCCCGTTTGTGAGACGAGTTAGTCTCCGCATGCACATCCGCATCGTCAAGTTCTGTCGTTCGACATGCGACGTGCAAATCGTGTTCTCGTCTGGGTAACCTTAGGGATCGCCCCAGACGCGGCGGGTGTCCCATCGGCTGACAGCTAATGGCGCTTGAAGTACTGGACTTCACGCTCGTGCTGTTGGGCTGCATCGCGCGTGGAGAAAGTTCCCAGGTTTTTGCGGCGGCCGGTTTTGGCGTCTTTCCTTCGGGAGAAGAGCCGATATTGGCCCGATTTGAGTTTCCGGGTCATAGCGTTCTTAGGACGCTCGTGCGGTTTTTCTGTTGCGGGGGTGTCGCGGTTACTATGGGAATGCGAATCTCAACCGTCAGCGGTTTTGCGTCGATAGATATATGTGGAGCCTTGGCCCGCGCAGCGCGATTGGAGCACGTTGGTGAGAGTGGCGGAATTCCTGGGTCTGCCAGGCGGTGCGACACGTACCACCAAGAAAATCGTCGCGCTGTGTCACAGCTTGCTATCGGAGCGAGGAGAAGTCTCGGGTAGCCGGCTGGCGAGCGAAGCTCTGGATGCGTATCGCGCGCTGGACGACGCAGCGCGGCGCGCCTTTTTTGAGTCGCTGATCCGCGAGTTCTCTCCTGATCCGGAAGAGGTGGGGAAGGCGGGCGACGCGTACCGCCGCGATCCATCGCCCGAGAATCTCGCGCGCTTACAAAAAGTGGTGGAGGCGCCTCGTCAGGAGTTGTTCCGCCGCCTGAACATGGCGCCGGATGGCACGCGCATTCTGGTAGAGATGCGGAGCCAGGTGTTGCAGGAGTCCACCCAAAATGCACGGCTGAAGCCGATTGCCGCCGATCTTGCGCACCTGTTCGCCTCATGGTTCAACCGCGGTTTCCTGGTGCTGCGCCGCATCGACTGGCAGACCTCCGCGGCGATTCTCGAAAAATTGATCCAGTATGAAGCCGTCCACCAGATCCAGGGCTGGAACGATCTGCGGCGGCGCCTGGAAGCCGACCGCCGCTGTTACGCGTTCTTCCATCCGGCTCTTCCCGATGAGCCGATCATCTTCATCGAAGTGGCTCTGACGCGGGCGCTGAGCGATAAAGTGCAGGCGCTGCTCGATCCGGATTCCAGCGTGCTGGACGCCGATTCGGCGGAGTGGGCCATCTTTTACTCCATCACGAATTGCCAGCAGGGTCTGCGCGGAGTGCCGTTCGGCAGCTTTCTCATCAAGCAAGTGGTGGAGGACGTCAGCCAGGAATTTCCCCGGATCAAGACGTTCGCAACGCTTTCGCCGGTTCCCGGATTTCGCAAATGGCTCGCTGAAAAAACCGCGGCTTTCCAGTCCAGCCGCAAGCTGGCACCCTTCGCCGAGGCCGTATTAAAACTGGCAAGCCTGGAGGATGCGGGGCTTCGCTCGGACTTGCGGGGGCATCTAGTTCCGCTGGCCGCGTATTACCTGCTGAACGCCAAACAAAACCAGGAGCCGCTGGACCCGGTGGCGCGCTTCCACCTGAAGAATGGAGCGCGTCTGGAGCGTATCAACTGGATGGGCGACACGTCCGCGTCCGGATTGCAGCGCTCGGCAGGGCTCACGGCCAATTACGTCTACAAGCTTCCGGAGGTGGAGCGCAATCACGAGCTGTACGTGCGCGAGCACAAGGTCCGGGCTTCCCGCGAAATCGAGGCGCTGGCCAAGCGATTCGCTCCACCCGCGGGGTTCTGAGTTGCCGTTCTCCATCGCCACGGGTGGCTGCTGGCCCCGCTGCTCAAGCCTCATAAGGGCGGCGGCGCGCACCGCCAAACCGATCAGGAACTGACGCGCTCGGGCGAGGGCGCCGCAGGCCGGATTTTATCGTCTTGCCGTTTTTGCAAAATGAAGCGATGCGGTTGCGATTCTCCGTATTGTTCCGGCGGCTTACTTGGCCAGGAGGACTACTTCCAGAGTTTCCAGCATCCGGACGGACCGCGCGCCTTCTTTATCGTTTGGGCACACCAGCCGAAACGGTCCCTGTTTGTCGGGCAACGGCTTGCCGTCCCGCTTGTCAGCAACCAGGATGGATTCGTTGCCAAACTGGGGGTCCAATTCGCCCAGGGTGAAAGTCACTTGATATCCATCGTGCGCCTTCGCGAGCACATAGCTGGCGAGAGCCTTGCCGCGCAGTTGCTTGCCGAGCGGGGCGCCGGCCTTCTGCATTACTTCGAGCAGCGTGACACCTTCGTAGACGATCTTGCTTCCATCTGGAGCGGGCACGGAAACGGTCTGGCGCGGGAGTTTGGCCAGATCGTCGGCAGTCAGCGAAAGAGGGGAGGCAATGTCGCCTTGAACCGCCAGAACGGCCGCGGGCGGGGCCTGAGCGAAGAGAAGCCCAGCCAGCAGGCTCGGCACCAGTGCGTACTTCATAAATGTCAGTGTACCCTGTAGCCGTAGCGAGCGAGAATGGCGCGGCCGGGGCCTTTCAAAACGAAGTTGGTAAACGATTCGGCCCATTCGCGATGCGGGGAGTGCGCCAACACGCCCAACTTCTGAACGATCGGCATGTGCAAGGATTCGTCCACCTGAATCACCTGGCCCGGCTCCTTCAGCAGCAGCGAATATGCCGTGAATACGGCGTCGGCGTTCTTGGACGTGCCGTACTGCTTGGCCATGTTGATGTTTTCCGCGTAGACGATCTTGTCTTTCACCTGATCCCAGATACCGGCATGCTGCAACGTTTCCACTGCCGCCGATCCGTACGGCGCCAGCTTCGGGTTTGCAAGAGCGATCACGCTTACGTCTTTATTTTTTAGGTCGTCGATTTTGCCGATATGCGCCTTGCTGCTGGGAGGAATCCACATGGCTAGGACGCCCACCGCATAGACTGCATTGCTGCCCGGTACCAGCAGCCCTTCACGATCGAGCTTGTCGGCGTGCTCCGCATCCGCCGCCATGAAAACATCGAATGGCGCCGAGTTCTCTACCTGTGTGGTCAGCACCGCGGTAGATCCAAGGCTGAAGATCGCATGAATCTTGGTCTGCGCTTCGAATTCCGCGCCGAGCGACTGAGCCACTTCGGTGAGATTGGCGGCAGCCGCAACGGTAATTTCGGGCTTGGCCGCGCTGCCCACAGAATTTCCCTGCTGGCCGGCGGCGGCGCAAAACGCTACGATGATCAGCAGAGCCAGATAACGGAGTCTCATGCCAAAACCCCAACGATGTTACTGTAACACGACAGAGTTGCGTATGAGTTACGCCTGCTCCATGCCACGCGGACAACGATGCCGGAAATCGAGAATCACTTAGGAGCCTTGCGGCAAAAACGCGGCATCTCCGCGGCCCAGCTCGCGCGGACCGCGGGCGTGACGCGGCAGACCATTTACGCCATGGAAGCGGGCAGCTACATTCCCAACACGGCGGTGGCACTGCGGCTGGCGCAAGCCCTGGAAGTGAAGGTGGAAGATCTTTTCTCGCTTCCGCGGGCGGAACCCGCGGGCCTGCGCACGGAAGAAGCGACGTTGCTGCCGGGCTCGGAAACGCTGCTTCCGGGCCAGCCAGTGCAACTTTGCCACGTGAACAAGCGGCTGGTGGCGTCGCCTCCTTCTCCCGTACCTTGGTACTTTCCCGTGAGCGACGCGGTGGTAGCGAGCAAGCCTCCCAAAAACGGCCGCGCCGACGTTCAGGTATTCGACGCGGGCGACGATTTTCGCAATCGCGTACTGATCGCCGGATGCGATCCCGGAATCTCCGTGCTGGCGCACCATCTGCAGTCTGCCGGCGTGGAGCTGGTGCTGGCACATCGCAACAGCTCGCAATCGCTCAAGCTGCTCAAAGACGGTTGCGTGCATATCGCCGGCACGCACCTGCGCGACGAATCGAGCGGCGAATCGAACCTGCCCGAGATCGGCCGGATGTTTCCCAAAAACGCTGTCGCGGTGATCACTTTCGCCGTTTGGGAGGAAGGAATCGTTACCGCGGCCGGCAATCCGAAAGGTATCAAAGCCATCGAGGACCTGGCGCGGCGCGACGTCACCATCGTCAATCGGGAGAAGGGGGCTGGGAGCCGGGCGTTGCTGGATTCCAATCTGAAGCGCCTCAAGATGGAACCGAAGAATGTCCGGGGATACGATCGCATTGCAGCAGGACACTTGCAGGCCGCCTGGCAGGTGCAGTCCGGTCAAGCGGACGGTTGCCTGGCCACGCGAGCCGCCGCGCGCGTGTTCGGTCTGGGCTTCATCCCGCTGGTGAGCGAGCGCTACGATCTGGCCATCCGGCGGCAGCATCTCGATATGCCCAGCATCCGGACGTTGCTCGATACGCTGAACCGTTCGAACTATCGGCGGGAGCTGGAAAGTCTGGGCGGTTACGACACTCGCGAGGCGGGCCAGCGCCTGCTCTGATAATGGTACAAGAGGACATGGCACTCTCAGCGCGAAATCAACTTCCTGGCGTGGTGGAAAGCGTGGAAGTCGGCTCCATCATGGCGCATGTAATCGTCAAGGTTGGCGATAATCTGATCGAAAGCGTGATCACGCGGACCAGCGCCGAAGAACTGGGATTGAAGAAGGGCGATGCGGTCAAGGTAGTGGTGAAGTCCACCGAAGTGATGATCCAAAAAGGCTGACAGCACTGCAAGGTTGACAGTGATGCCCGATTGGGATGCCGTGCGTTGCGAGTTTCCCGCGCTCGCTCAGTGGACTTATCTCAACACCGCGACCTTCGGCCAATTGCCGCGCCGGGCTACCGAAGCCGTGGCCAGGCATTTCGCACATCGCGATGAACTGGCTTGTGCCGATTTTCTGGCGTGGTATGACGACGCCGACCGCATCCGCGCCAAGATCGGCCGGCTCATCAACTGCAGGGCCGACGACATCGCATTTGTGCCGAATGCATCCACCGCGCTGGGGCTGTTGCTGGCGGGGCTGGACTGGCGTCCCGGCGATCGCGTGCTGACGCTGGAGCATGAATTCCCGAACAATCTTTACGCACCCGGCCTGCTGCAACGTTTCGGCGTGGAAACAACCGCCTGTCCGTGGGATCGCTTCTACGATTCGGTGAGCGCGCGGACGCGCCTTGCGATTGTCAGCTCGGTGAACTACAACACCGGCTTCGCGCCGCCGCTGGCGGAACTGGCGGAGTTTCTGCGCGCGCGCGGCGTCCTGTTGTTTATCGACGGCACGCAGAGCGTAGGCGCCTTGCGCTTCGATACGGCCCGCGTTCAGCCCGACATGCTGGCGGTACACGCGTACAAGTGGCTGCTCTCGCCCAACGGCGCAGGGTTCTTCTACATCGCTCCCCAATTGCGTGAGCGCCTACAGCCCAACGTGGTGGGATGGCGCAGCCATCGCGACTGGCGCAACGTGGACAACTTGCATCACGGAGTTCCCGAATTGCCGGCCAGCGCCGAAAAGTACGAAGGCGGGTCGG
>Ga0302324_100020924_pt1 | contig 12774 bp, 6 predicted proteins | sample Palsa_T0_1_FD_201949 | JGI IMG/M metagenome (GOLD analysis project Ga0302324, IMG submission 201949) | Peat permafrost microbial communities from Stordalen Mire near Abisko, Sweden - Palsa_T0_1 | ecosystem: Environmental > Terrestrial > Soil > Palsa > Peat permafrost | place: Sweden: Abisko...
TAACCCGACTTTCGCAACTGGAGGTAGTTTTTAGGTATTTTTGAGATGTTCCGATGCGTGTTTTCGGGGGATTTGGGGTGGTTTTGGATTCAAAAGCGGTTTGGTGCAGACCTACCCGCTTCCCAGGATCGCGCTAGTTTTGGTAGAGTTGTGACCGTGGATAAGGCCAAGCCATTTTTGCATTGTCACCATCGATTCAAGAACGGGAAGGATCATTGTTACTGGAGCATCGCCGAGAAGGTGCGGACGCACCGGGGTTGGGTGCAGCGGCACCTGCTTTATTTGGGGGAGATCAACGACAGCCAGAAGGCGGCTTGGACGAAGGTCACGGAGGTGTTCGACCCCATCGGCCAGCAGACCCAAGAGTTGGCGTTGTATCCCGCCGACCGGGCGGTGCCGGAGCACGCGGCCCATTACGGGGTGCAAGTTCGGCTGGCGGAGTTTGCGTTGCGGCGACCGCGGCAGTGGGGCGCGTGCTGGGTGGGTTGCCGACTGTGGGACCAGTTGCACTTGGATGAGTTTTGGCGCGAACGCCTGCCCGACTCGCGGGAGGGAACCTGTTGGCGACAGGTGTTGGAGACGTTGACGGTCTATCGGCTGATTGATGCGGGGAGTGAATGGCGACTGCATCGGCAATGGTTTGCCAACAGCGCGATGGCGGATTTGCTGGGGGCGGATTTTGGGCTGGCGCAAAAGGATAACTTGTATCGCTGCTTGGACAAGGTATTGGAACATCGTCCAGCCCTCTTCCAGCATTTACGCCAGCGCTGGGCAGATCTCTTCGGGGCTAAGTTCGAGGTGCTGCTTTACGATTTGACCTCGACCTATTTTGAAAGCGACCCGCCTTTTCCGGCAGGCGATAAACGCCAGTATGGCTACAGCCGGGACAAACGTTCGGATTGCGTCCAAGTGGTCATCGCGCTGGTGGTCACGCCGGAAGGCTTTCCGCTGGCTTACGAAGTGATGGCGGGGAACACCGCGGATAAAACCACCTTGCGCGGTTTTCTGGCGAAGATTGAAAATCTTTACGGCAAAGCCGAGCGGGTGTGGGTGATGGACCGGGGCATCCCGACGGAGGAGGTGTTGGCCGAGATGCGCGCCAGCGATCCGCCAGTGCATTATTTGGTGGGCACGCCCAAAGGACGCTTGAGCCAATACGAAGCCCAACTGTTGGAGCAACCCTGGCAAACCGTGCGTGCCGGGGTGCAAGTCAAGTTGCTCGCCCAAGAAGGCGAGTTGTATGTCCTGGCCGAAAGCAAAGACCGGGTGGGCAAAGAACGTTCCATGCGTCGGCGTCAATTGAAAGGCCTGATCAAACGCCTCAAGGAACTGGCCCAAATGGAACTGACCCGGGATCAACTGCTGCTCAAGCTGGGTGCGGCCAAAGGCCAGTTTCCGGCCGCCTGGCGGCTGGTGACCCTGCAAGTGCCCGCATTGGAAGCAATCCTGCGCCGGCCCAATCTCACCTTTGCCTTGCGCCGGGACAAGCTGCGGCAAGTGCGGCGACGCGAGGGGCGTTATCTCCTGCGCAGCAACTTGAGTGCGCAGGCTCCGGAAAAACTTTGGCAGTTTTACATTCAACTCACCCAGGTGGAGGCGGCCTTCAAAGACCTCAAGGATGATTTGAGTCTGCGCCCCATTTTCCATTCGGTGGAGCAGCGCATCGCGGCGCACATCTTCGTCGCGTTCCTCGCCTACTGCCTGCACGTCAGTTTGCGCGCCTGCCTGCGGCCGCTGGCCCCGGGCCTGACCCCGCGCTCCCTGTTGGAAAAGTTCGCCGCCATCCAAATGCTCGACGTGCATTTTCCCACCACCGACGGACGCGAACTGGTGTTTAGTCGTTACACGCAGCCCGAACAAGACCATAAGCTGCTGTTGGCACAATTGGGTTGGGAACTGCCGCCCCAATCGCCGCCGCGCATCTCCCAGAAAGGCCAACTGCTGCCCGAATAATCCTTGGTGCAGACCTTTGGGATCGTTTGACTGATTTGCAATGACTTACAACTCGTCACACCATCCAGTTGCGAAAGTCGGGCTAATTAATTTTCTGAAAATGCCAGCATTTGATGGAAACGATGGAAGCAAGACTGGCATCTGTGCTGTCAGGAGTTATCTCGCCGACCTCAATGTACTCGCCAGCAAGGTTGAGATTGCCCTAAATGTAGAAAATGCCATTGCCCAAGGGGAGCAGCTACGGGATTTTTCCCCTCAAGGCTCTGACTTGGAAAATGTAATCGGCCACTTTTGAATTTGTCGGATCCAACCGCATTGTTTCTTCGAATTGCTCTTCCGCTGCGTCAAGCTGGCCCAGTTGCAGCAGTGCCATGCCCAAATTCAAATGCGCCACCGGGAAGTCGGGATTCAGGCGGATGGCGGCCTCGGATTCTGTCCTGGCTTCAGACATCTTTCCGTCCTGGCCCAGGAGACCACCCAGTTCAAAGTGAGCCTTCCAATCCTCCGGCGCATATTTTACCGCTTGACGGTAACGTTCAATGGCGGCGGCGCGCTGATCCAGCATTGCCAGCGCAAGGCCGCTACAGAACCAGCACTGTGCATCTTGAGGATCAAACTTCAACGCCTGGTCGAATGCCTTCATTGCTTGTTGGTAATCACCGGAGGCTGCATGGGCTTTGCCCAATTCAAACCAGCCTGGCGCGAAACTTGGGTGGATGGCCACCGCCTTGCCGAGCAGAGTTATTGCGTCCGCAAATTGACCCTGCAGCCCGGCGAGACGACCCAGCTCAAAGTAAGCCACTTGATCCTGCGGAATGAGCGCAAGCACTTTCTGCCATTGCCCGCTTGCACCGGTAATGTCACCCGTGTCAGCAAGAAAATATGCAAAATTCTCCAAAAGATAGTAATCGTCAGGAGTGATTCTCAAAGCCTCGACATAGATTTCACGGGCTTGCTGTTTATCACTGGCGTCCATTCGCTTCTGGAGAAACGCCTTTTGTTCTGAAAAAGTTTGCAGACGCAATGCATTGTTGAATTGACCGTTTAATGGCGGCTGTTGCAGGCGCCGACAAACTTCTGCCAGAACATTATAACGATCCCAATCGGTCAGGCCAAGCTGCCGTTCACAGGCCTCCTGCGAAGCCCACATCGCGCCCGCGCCATTACTCATGCCCGACGGCAGGATATGGGCGATCTGGCCGGCCCAGGCCCGGGCTAGAAGATAATTTCCAGCGAAATTTAGATGTACATGTTCATAAAAGTTTTCCTGGCCGGGGATATCAGCGGCACCTTTACACAACGCTGCCGTCGCATCAAAGAAGTTCAGCCGGGGAGAAGCCATTTGCCGGCCGGCATCGGCAATAATCGAGTTGATTCGCGTATCGGCGCGAAAGGGAAGAGAATCCAGGTCGAGTGCCTTTTGGAAATGCATCCGGGCTTCAGGTGCGTTGGTTAATTGCAGCAGGCAGCGGCCCCAGTGAAATTCAAGTTCTGCCGATTGCGGATTAAATCGGGCCGCCTGTTCGTAATTCTTCAGCGCGGCTTCGCAGTTTCCCTGCTCTGCAAATAAATTTCCATCCTTCAGCAATTGCCCAACTTGTTCACGGTCGCCAACGGAAAGGTTGCTGCTGATCAGCGAGCCGAATGGCGGACAGTCCTTGAGGTTTACTGCAACCGTGGAAAGTAAAATATGCGCACCCGAATCCAGGCCCGTTTGCAGAATATCCCGCAGGTTTCTCTCAAAATTTTGATAGACCACCTGCTTGCGTGAGTCATCGGGACCAACAAAATTGCCGGCAAACATGTTCATGCCGTTCCATGATGCCGGATTGGAATCTTTTCCCCTCAACCTCTGGCCGCACTCGGCCAGCAATTGGCCCAAACGTAATTGCTGGATTGCCAGGTTCAGACGTACAAGCTGCCACGGCGGGGCTTGCGCTCCAAAGACAGTCGCCGCCCCGAATGGACCGACCATCTCGTTGTTTCCCATATAGACAATCCATAGATCTCCATCTTGACGGGCACAATCGCGCGCGATGGGCAGAATCACGTGCGAATTGATGGCCGTCATGGCAACATTGATCACCTCGAATTTGTCGTTGGGAAATCGTTCGCGCAACAGTACCGCCAAATATCTTCCCGCCCCGAATGCCGGTTCAGGATCGCCCAAGGCTGCGGACTCGCCCATGATGAAAATCCGATAAGTGCCGGGGGCTTTTTTTGCTGGCATTCGCAGCGATGCCGGAGTCCGCGCAATATCGCGCGGGAAAAAGCGGAAGCCAAAGCTGTCGTTTTCTCTCTGCAACTGCTGATCAGCGATGCGCGCCGGCTTGAAAAATCCTGTGGGATAACCATAACCACCGAGACGCAAGGCCGCTTCCAATATCACCAGCACCAGCAAAGGCATAACCATCCCGGCCAACACCCGGAAAAGCCAGCGTCGGAGAGACGTAATCTTCGTTGAACGCGCCGCGTCCGCTGGCGAGTGCGCCGCCCCGTCCAGGTGCCTGGATTTTTGTTTTTGGGAACCGTGTTTCAATGAATGCAAACGTAGCATAAGCATAAGCAGAAAGACAAGCTACCGGCCGGTGACAGGGGGTGGCTTGCGCGATTTTGGTTGGGATGGTATCATCCGGCTCAATAACGGCATGAGTGGATAAATCATTCACTTGTTCGCACCTTGCTATGAGATTCAGGATTGGCCCGACAAAATCCACGGGAACACTGGCGGTGGCAGGGCATATTGCGTCGCTGGTTCTGCTTATCATGGTCGGCGGCTGGCTTCAGGCATTTGCCGACAATCCGCCCTTGGAAGAGCTTCGGACTGCCGAACAAGTCCGCCGCCTATCCACGCAACAGGCAGACCTTCACTATCCGGTGCAATTGCAGGGTGTCGTGACCTTTTTCGACGATAAAATCACGACGAAATCGTTCCGCTTTATCCAGGACGACACGGCGGGAATATATTTTTATGTGGACGGTTCGACGAACAACCCCGAATTACAGCCGGGTCAATTGGTGAAAATGGAAGGGGAAACTGGCGCGGGCGCGTACGCGCCCGTGGTAACCTCGCACCGCATTCAAGTCCTGGGCGAAACGAACCTTCCGCAGGCCAAGCCGGTTTCTTTTGAGGAACTGGCGAGCGGCCAGGAAGACAGCCAGTTTGTGGAGATCAGTGGCGTCGTCCGCACGGTCCGCTTCGACGGACAAAATTCATATTACCTCATCGAACTGGCGACGGGCCAGGGCCGGCTGACGCTGCAAGCGCCCCGGTTGCCAGTGGCGCAAAGCGAGCAGCTGGTGGACAGCACAGTCAGGGCTAAAGGCGTTTGCATCACCCATTTTAACACCCAACGACAGTTGTTTGATATCAGTCTGCTGGTTCCCCGGGCTGAAGACCTGATTATCGAGCGCCAGGCACCCGGTGATCCGCAAACCATTCCCGGGGAGCCGATCAAGAGCGTCATGCAGTTCACCTGGGGCAGCACTTTGGGGCATCGCGTAAAGGTGACTGGCACGGTGACCCTTCGCTACTCCAGCAAGATGTATATTCAAGATGAAACCAATGGGTTATGCGTCGAAACAAAACAGGCCGATAATGTGCCGGCCGGAGAGCGCGTTGAAGTCCTTGGGTTTCCAGCCAAAGGAGAATACGCGCCGTTAATCGAGGATGGCATCTATCGCTGGATTGGACTGGTTCCGCCCATACAGCCTGACATCGTCACACCTGACGAGGCGTTGACGGGATCCCACGACTGTCGGCTGGTACAAATCGAAGCGACGTTGCTCGATCAGGCGCAGCACAGCAAGGAGCCGTTTCTGGTGCTGCAGGCCAACGGGTTTATTTTCCATGCCTATTTGAGACTGCCGGGGCAGGGAGTGGACTTTGGACAGTTGCAAAACGGCAGCAAGCTGGCCGTCACCGGGGTTTGCGTCATTGATGATCTTGGGGGGGACTGGCACTCTGGGCCGGACTGGCGCGCCGCCTCCTTCCGCCTGCTCCTGCGTTCTCCGGCGGATGTGGTTGTGTTGCGACAGCCGCCGTGGTGGACGCTGCCGAAGCTTTTTTTGGCCGTCGGCATCCTCTGCACCGTGGTTTTTGCGGCTTTTGGATGGGTGGCCTTGCTGCGCCGCCGGGTCCACCAGCAAACCCAGATCATAGAGGAAAAACTGCATGTTGAAGCCGCCATAAAAGAGCGCTATCTGGATCTCTTTGAAAATGCGAATGACATGGTCTTCACCCATGACCTGGCCGGCCGCATGACATCAATCAACAAGGCCGGGGAGCGACTGTTGCAATTTCCGCGCAGTGAGATTCTCGCCAAAGAACTGGTTGATTTGATAACCGAAGACCAGCGGCCAGCGGCCAAAAGCTGGCTGCAGCAACTCACGACGGGCGTGGAGATTCCGGCCGTTGATTGGGATTTTGTGAATGCCGCCGGACAAAGGTTGAAACTGGAGGTGAGTTCACGAATGGTTGAACAGGCCGGCAGATTCATTGAAGTGGAGGGAATTGCGCGTGACGTGACCGCACGAAAGCGAATGGAGAAGGAGATTCTGGAAATCTCCAACCGGGAGCAACAACGACTCGGACATAATCTTCACGATGGAGTCTGCCAGCAGCTGGCTGCCATTGCTTATCGAACGCATATTCTTGCCCGCCACTTGAACGAAAAAGACATGGTTGAGTCATTGGAAGCCAACGACATCAGCAGTCTGATCAATGAATCACTGGTTCAAACCCGAACCGTGGCACGGGGACTGTTTCCCGTCCGGCTGGAGGAGGAAGGACTCGCGGATGCGATGGAGGAATTGGCCGTCAACATCGGCAGGCTTTATAAAATTAAATGCGACTTTTCTTCCACCGGGGCATTGCCCACCATACACACCGGCGTGACGATGCATTTGCACTTCATTGCCCAGGAAGCCATCATGAATGCAGCGAAACACAGCGGGGCCGGCGCAATAACCGTTCGTCTGCTCAAGGAAAATGACGATCTGGTTTTTTCGGTAAAAGATAATGGCGTCGGTTTTCTGGCAGGCAGCCAGAACGGGACCGGGATGGGGATTGGGATCATGAGGTACCGTGCCAAGGTGATTGGTGCCGTGCTGGAATTGCAATCACAGCCGGGGCAGGGTACGCAAATCACCTGCAAGTACCACTTTCAACCCTGATATTTTCAATTTAACATGAACTCCAAAACTCCTGCATCCAACGATGAGTTGAAAGACCCGAACAAATCATCTCCCGTGGAATCAACCGGTACAAAGAGGCGTATCTTCATCGTTGATGATCACGCCATGTTCCGCGACGGGCTCCGGCGATTGATTGATCTTGAAACAGACCTGGCCGTATGCGGGGATGCCCCGGATGCCGCCACCGGTCTGAATGGCATACGCGAGTCTGCCCCGGACCTGGTAATTGCAGACATTTCACTCGACACCACCAGCGGCATTGATCTCATCAAGGCCATCAAGCGCGACTACGAAGACATGCCGGTGCTGGTCGTCTCCATGCATTCCGAATCCCTCTACGGGGACCGGGCGTTACGGGCCGGTGCCATGGGCTATGTCATGAAGAGCGAGCCGGCCACCACAGTGGTCTCTGCCATCCGAACAGTACTCAGCGGGAACGTCCATATCAGTGAAAGCATGGCTACACTCGTGGTTTCAAAATTTGTGAAAGGCGAATCCGACCAGATTCCATCGCCCTTGGAGGCGCTCAGCGACCGTGAAATGGAGGTTTTCCGGATGTTGGGCCAGGGCAAAGGAACCCGGGAAATTGCGCAGGAAATGAATGTCGCAATACCGACCATCAGTTCGTTCAAAAACCGCATCAAGGAGAAGTTGAAGTTCAAGAACTCCACCGAGATGATTCTTTATGCGCTCCAGTGGTTTCGGAAGGAACCCACCGAAAGCGGACGCTAATTTAAATCATCTCCTGTCGGACAACCAAAGTGGAATAATTTCACCGGGTGGAAAGGCACCGGAGCAATCCGGATTAAACAACCTGACGCTTCAAGGATTGCTCATTCCAATCGCATGTTGGGCCAGCCAGTATGAATCCTGAAGACCTGCCGAATCACTACCAACATTTAGATTGTTTATCGGGGTGGTCTGGATCGGCTTCTGAAGCGAACCAGACAGCCACTTGTGGATCTCGGAATGACCGTCGGCAAATGAAAGGCCCGCCGCGCCTCCGTGGTAACTGGCCGGGATATCCTGTATTACCGGATTCGGGAACGGGTTTACCATGAGGGTAAAGAAGGTCGCGTCGTTGATGCTGTCTTGGCGCTCATCCAGAAAGACGAAGGTCAAGCTGGGGGACAGAATGGTACTGGTCTTCTGGTAGGTGGGGTATTTGGCCTGGCCTCCAGCATTGACTGAAGATGACGGTGAGCCGACAAAATTATTCATCGATACGCTGCGAACCCGGGGATATGCGTGACCATAAACCAATCCTTGGGATTGGTCCGCCGGGCACCTGAAGAGGGCGTAGTTCTTGCTGATATAAGACCCGAGAAAGGCGCCGTTTGGATACTGGTCATGGTCAACCAGCATGGCTGTATTGGTGTTTTCCGGGCCAGTTTGTGAACTACCGGTTTCGAGGCTCATTACGCCAGCCGCCCAGCAGGCAAGCGCAGCCTGACTGGCCAGGGTCGTTGTAGCCGGACCATTCGGACCGGTCCCTTGAGGAGAATTGGGTGCGGCTTTGCTGTTGTTATCGTCCGCATACATGATCCAGGCCAGTGCCATTTGCCGAGTATTGTTCATGCAATAAACGGCCTGGGCCCTCTTCTTGGCCTGGCTGAGAGCCGGCAACAACATCGCCGCCAGAATGGCGATGATGGCGATGACCACCAGCAGTTCAATCAAGGTAAATCCGCACCAGTGGCGATGACCTGAAGCTTTTTCCAATGCTCTTGCGTTGTTCATTTTCTTAATCATTCAAATAAAACAGTTATCCGTCGCCATCGGGAAATTATTTCCCCGATCGAACCTCTCCCAAACAATTTCAATCCATTGTGTTAATGAGGCCGGTTCCAGGCGGTCCCCGCCGCACTGGAACCGGCACCGGCACCAATTATGGAGAGACAACCTGATAAAACTGCTGGCTGCCCGTTTCAGGCGTACTCACCGATTTCACCGTGCCGTCACCACCGATGCTGCCCACCTGCGTCCAAACTCCGGAAGTTATGCCCGGTTCGGAGAATACGCGATAACTCTGGCCGGCTTGGGTCGGGAAGGAAACCACCACGTTGCCAGCCGTCACGGTCGCCGAGATTTTGATGGGCTGGACGGCCAGAAGCATTAAGTAGTTGGCATTTATATTGCCGCCCGAGGTCACCCGCAGGGTGTTGGTGCCACCCACATTCACGACCGCCGGGACGCCATTGTTTTGGAGCGGAGCCCAGACCCAGCTTTGCCAGCCGCCCGGGATCGCGCTCATCGTACCCAGGCGTTGAAGAGTCTGGCTGGTGGTGCCAATGCCACCGGTGACCTCGTCTAAATAGGCCGTCGCAGTTCCATTGCCGCCGGCTATCCGTCCATAAACCAGGTATTTGCCGGCCGGATAATTCCGGGTGTAGTTGCCCCAATCCCCGGTGTTAAAGTTTCCAACGTCGTAATCGGAACCAGCCGAGAATCCGGGCAGCGGAATGTCTGAAGTCGGTTCTGTTGCCAACGCGTTGGGTCCACGGTAAGGAAAGTTACCTCCACCGGTGGCGGAATGGTAGTAATCAACATTCGTGATGGAACCATTCTGGCCTTCGTAGCCATTCGGTATCAGGCCATTGCCTGTGGTATCCCACTGCCCGCCATTATAGTCAAAATCTTCGATTTTGACATAGAAGTTGCCCGTGCTGATGGTATCGAACTGCACCGAACGGGTGACACCCGCACCGGTTGTATTGGTCACGGCAATGACCGCCGTATAAAGGGTGTTGGAAGCCAGCAGCGGAAAGCTCACGTTCTTCACGCTGGAGCCGGAGATGACGAGGCTGGAGGAGACATCCGCTCCGTTCAACATGAGATGAATGCCTTTATTGTTGATGGTCGAACCCGTGGCGGGCGTGGCTGTGAAGTTAAATGCGGTGTTCGTTGCAAACTGGGTTCCATTCGTTGGCGAGATGTTGCTGAGCAATGGGAGGCCGGTCTGTGCGGGAACCAGCATGAAAAAGTTCATGTTTTCACCACCGCTGGCTAGGGACACGCTCAACGTTTGCTGGCTGCCGTCAAAAGTGAGCGGCAATACGTTGCCGTCCACATCGGTCAAGGGGACGTAATTATAGGCACCCCAGTCATTCCCACTGAACTGGAAGTCGCCAAGCAGCGTTCCGCTGACCACGTTTGAAAGTGCTACCACCGTGGCTCCCGCGCCGCCGGCAAGCCGGGCATAGATATTATAAGTTCCCGCCGGATAATTCCGGGTATAATTCATCCAGTCGCCGATTCTAATGTAGCCGACGACATAGTCGTTCACCCCGGGATCGGTGAGTTGCGCCGTGAGGAACTTTTGGCGCGACGTCTCCTGTGCAAGGCCTATGCCCACAAAGTCGTTTGTCCGGTATAGGTTGGGTGCGGCTGGATTGTTTCCATTCCCTGAAAAATCAACGCCTAATGTGCCTGCCGTGCCATAATAACTGCCGGGCTGCGGTGTGGATGAAAGCAGCGGAGAATTTATGAATTGCCCGTTCGTGAAGTCATAGTCTTCGGATTCCCAGACATAAGACGGATTGATGGTGTCAAAGTTCATCGTCGTGCTGGCAGTGAAGTTGTATGAGTCCGTCACGGTGATGGAGGCGGTATAGGCCCAGACACCCGGCGTGATTCCATTGTAGGTCACGCCAATGTTCGGGGTTGAGCCGGAAAATGTACAACTGCTGGAAACATCCGTGCCGTTGACGACCAGATGGATATTGCTGTTGCTGATGGGCGAACTGCTTGGCGAGTAGACATTGAAACTGATGTGATTGCTGGCAAAAAGAAGATTTCCAGGATATACTTGGGTGATCTGAGGCGGGACCGGTCCGCTGATCTGGTTCAGCGTTGCATCATCGAAATAGCACGAGCCCCCGCCAGAAAGCAATTGATAAAGGGTATGTTGGAAGCGGACTGTGACCGTTCCCACCGGTGCCACCAGCAAATTTGTGGAACCAATAATTGTGTAGGGAGGAGTCGTCTGGCAGATGTTTGTGATCGGGAAGTCATACCAGATCCCCGTCGCATAAGAGAAACCAGAAGTGCTGAGTGTGTCGCTGAATTGATCTGATCTATAGAGCGCCAGAATGTTGTTGCTCGCATCCCGGAATGAAACCTCCAGCCACGCATAGTCGGCATCATCACCACTCCACATGGTGTCTGTGCCTAAAGTGAAAAGCCAGCCATCCGCTTGATACGTCGAAGTCGGCAGGGAACTGTTGTCCTGGTATACCGCCTGGTAGTTCGGGGAACCGTTGAATGCTCCCCAGACTTTGTAATAGTTATTCCCGGAATGGGCATAGGAGTCGCTGTTGATATACCAGGGGCCGCCGGCACCGGCGGTCCAACCGCCTGGTTGGACGCCGGATCCATGATTGCCATCGGCTTCAAAACCCGGATTTATCAAAATGTTGCCGGCTCGGGCCAGATTTCCCGAAAGCACCCCGGCGACGAGCAGCGCCAATACCAGTAATAAGAAGCTGACAAACTTGTTTCGATAAAACGAAATGTTACTTGCAGATGTTTGTTGATTGAATTGTCGGGTTTTCATAAACGAGCGTTCTTTCTGTTAGTTGATTTGGTGTTCGGGGGATTTATTTTCGCTGGGATAACTGGGTGGTAATGTTTCCAAAAAAAGAAATGAATTCTCTAGGTTTTGACAGCACGTGTGGACATGTAATAATACTATTACGTCGTGTTCTTATTGTCAATAAGAAACTACATGGCCCCCCATTGATTATTAACCAATTGGATGATAGTTACTTATATTAATCTAACCGGCTGAAAATCTCTTCCCATATGTCCCGCCCAGAAGCCAAACATCAAAAAATTACATTGCCTGGAGCAGTGGCACCAGTTCTAGGAAGCGTAGTTGAGAAAAACGGCTTTGGTGGCATTGCTCATGGTTTTCCTCCCGATTCCAGCAACAGCCGTTGCAGGGTGGCCCGCGCGACTTCGTATTCGCCGGCACAGCCCAGCTTGACCAGCAACTGGCGAAAGCGCGGGTCGTCGCGGAAGGAATCGAAAACCGGATGCCAATAAATTCTGGTCCGCACAAAGCAGGTCAACTTCTCCAGAAAAGGCAGCGCTTCCTCCCAGCGATCTAGGGCACCTAAAATGACTCCGCGAATGTAATTATCCGGAGGCAGCGCCGCCAGCACGCGGCTGGCATGCGCTTCGGCCTCGGCCAGATTTCCCGTTGCCCGTAGCACATAGATCAAATCGGCGTCCGCGAACCACTGCAGGCTGAACATGGGCCGCGCACAGACCGCGCGGGCCGTCGCCAGGGCTTCTGCGGTCCGGCCCACGGCTAACTGCAGCATGGCGCCGGCGCTCGCAATAAGTTCCAGGTCCGGGCGCAGGGCCTGGACCTGCAGGAATTCAACGAGCGCTTCGTCGAACCGTTTAAACGCTGACAGAAGGCGCATCCGTCCGATGGCCGCCGGTGCCGACAACGGATCGAGCGAGAGGGCCCGGTCGGTTTCTGCCAGTGCTAGATCAATGCGTCCCTGATTTTCCAGAATCAACGCGAGCCAGTGGTGGGCCAGGGCGTAGTTGGGGTTCAGGTCGCAGGCTCGACGACACTCCTGTTCCGCTTCCTGCAGCCGGCCTTCCCACATG
>Ga0302324_100020932_pt1 | contig 12770 bp, 14 predicted proteins | sample Palsa_T0_1_FD_201949 | JGI IMG/M metagenome (GOLD analysis project Ga0302324, IMG submission 201949) | Peat permafrost microbial communities from Stordalen Mire near Abisko, Sweden - Palsa_T0_1 | ecosystem: Environmental > Terrestrial > Soil > Palsa > Peat permafrost | place: Sweden: Abisko...
CTGGCGGCGAGCGTCGGATTGATCGCCAAGCGTGCGGCCGTGCCCGTTCAGACCTTGGTCATCGAGACCGACTCTCCGTTTCTCAGCAAAGGATGGCCGCTGTTCCGCCGCCCGCGCCTGCCGATCGTTTACCGGGTTCGCCTCGGCGAGCGGTTCCCTCCGCCTGAGAACGCCGGCACTTTCACCGAGGAGCTCGCGCGCTACTATCGCCACGAGCTCGACGGCGCCCTGCAAGCGGGCTGGCTGAAAAGCGCTGCACCGTGAAGGCGCCGTCGAAGACCCACCTCGTGCTGATCCCGAGTTATAACCCCGGGGCGCGGGTTTACGAGACGGTACGGGCGGCGCTCGACAGCTGGAGTCCCGTGTGGGTGGTGATCGACGGCAGCACGGACGATTCGCCGGCGCGGCTCGCAGCGCTCTGCGCCGCGGCGCCGGGCCTCAAGGTCATTGTCCTCGAGAAAAACCATGGCAAGGGCGCAGCCGTGTTCGCCGGGCTACGCCAGGCCGCGGCCGCGGGATACACCCACGCGCTGACCATGGACTCCGACGGACAACATCCGGCGCAGGGCATCCCGGAGCTCATGCGCGTCTCGCAAGAGAATCCCACCTCCATGGTGCTCGGCTGTCCGGTATTCGATGCGAGCGCCCCGCGCCTGCGGGTGGGAGGCCGCAAGATCTCCAATTGGTGGGTCAATCTCGAGACTCTGTGGGCGGGCATCGGCGACTCCCTCTACGGCTTTCGCGTCTACCCCATCGCACCGCTCATCACGGTGATGCGGCATCAGCCCTGGATGCGGCGGTTCGATTTCGATGCCGAGGCCGTGGTACGTCTGAGCTGGCGCGGGGTCCCGGCCATCAACATCGCGGGGCCGGTACGCTATTTCCGCCCCGATGAGGGTGGGGTGTCTCACTTCCATTATTGGCGCGATAACGCGCTCCTTACCTGGATGCACGCGCGCCTTTTCATAGAATTTCTGCTGCGCCTGCCCGTGCTCATGGTGCGGCGCGTCAGGCGCCGGTTGCCGCTCCCGCGCCGGCCTATATAATGAGGTTGCTGCCAGTTCACACGTCCAGAGTTCATGCCCATGTCCGACAAAGCGTCGCTCCTGCAACCTTCGGCGCCGTCGACGGATGTCAGCCTAGAACGGGAGCTCGCCTCGCTCTTCGTTCAAGCGCTCAACCTCGAGATCGCCGCCGAGGACATCGACCCCGATGCGGCGCTGTACGGCGACGGACTCGGCCTCGACTCCATCGACATTCTCGAGGTCGCGCTGATCGTCTCCAAGAAATACGGCGTCCAGCTGCGTGCGGACAGCCAGGAAAATCATAAAATCTTCCGCTCGCTGAGGCACTTAGCGGAGTACATTGCGGCACAGAGAACCAAGTGAGAGGCTGCCCCGGGGCGCCTTGCGAATCGTCGCGATCGGCATCCTGATCCTCGCGTACGCCTGTCTCTCGCACTTCTCCAATACGCGGGGGCTCCATCGTCTGGGAGCGATCCTGGCAATCGCGCCGCCGGCCGCCCTCCTGCTGACCGTTCTGCGCCATGTCTTACCCGCATACATTGTCTTGCTGGCTGCCGCCCTCGGTGCGCTGCTCTTGTATGATAGTTGGCCCATACTCGAGAAAAACTTCTCCGTTGTTTATTTACTACAGGAGTTAGGGATGTACGGGCTTTTGGCGGCAGGGTTCGGGCGCTCCTTGCGTGCCGGCGAGGTGGCACTGTGCACGCGGCTGGCGGACAAACTGCACGGACCGCTGAGCGCGGCGGAACTCCTCTACACCCGGCGGGTGACGCTCGCCTGGACGCTCTTCTTCGCGCTCATGGGGGTGGCCATTGCCGTTCTGTATTTCGTGGCGCCTCGCGCCGTGTGGTCGGCATTCGTCAACTTCGTGGCAACGCCGTTGATCGTCGCGATGTTCGCCGCTGAATACGCGGTACGGGGCCACGTGCTGCCGCACACCGAGCGTCGCGGCATCTGGGCGACCATGCGGGTCTTCTTCGCGAGCCGATAGCCCCATGCAGCTCGAGCCCCTGTTGTCGCATCGCACCGCCGCCGCGGTGGTGGCTTACCGCGGCGGCCGAGCCGTCACCGCAGGTGAGTTCCTCGCCGACGCGAACCGCCTCGCAGAGTCGCTGCCCGCCGGTCGGCATGTGCTCAACGCCTGCGTCGATCGTTATCGATTCACGGTGGGGCTCGCGGCCTGCCTGATTTCGGGCCGCGTGAGTCTCCTCCCCTCCACCCATACCGCTGAGGTCGTGCGCCAGCTCGCTCAATTCACGCCCGATGCGTTTTGCCTGACCGATGCGCTTGATTGCGACATCGAGCTGCCGCTCGTTCGCTTTCCCGATGAGCGCCCGGACCCGTCGCCGCCGGTGGCGGACTATCGTCCACCGCTCATTCCCGCCGAGCAGCTCGCGGCCATCGTGTTCACTTCGGGCTCGACGGGTACGCCCCTCCCGTATCGCAAGACCTGGGGACGTCTCGTCGCCTGTGTCCGGGGCGCGGCCGCCGCGCTTAGGCTTCCAGCAGGCGCTGCGCTCATCGGCACCGTGCCCGCGCAGCACATGTACGGCTTCGAGTCGACGGTGCTGCTCGCCTTGCTGACGGGCAATGCCTTCACGGCGGCACGGCCGTTCTATCCCGCCGACGTTCGCATCGCCATCGACGCACCGCCCCGACCGCGCGTGCTCATCACCACGCCGGTTCATCTGCGGACCGTGCTCGCGGACGACCTCGAGTTGCCGCCGCTCGACCTGACCGTGTCGGCCACCGCGCCGCTCTCGCAGGAGCTCGCGCGCGAGGCCGAACGCCGCTTCGGCGCCCCGCTGCTCGAGATCTACGGCTCGACGGAGACGGGACAGATCGCCGTACGCCACACGGCCGAGTGCGTGCCGTTCACACTTCTGCCCGGCGTGCGGCTGCGTGCCGACAACGGTCAGACCTATGCCTACGGCGGTCACGTGGAGCAGATGACGGCGCTCTGCGACGTCCTCGAGCAAAGCGGCGACGACGGTTTTATTCTGCATGGCCGTACGGCGGATCTGGTCAACATTGCCGGCAAGCGCAGCTCCTTCGGCTACCTCAACGCCCAGCTCAACGCCATTCCGGGCGTACAGGACGGCGTGTTCTTCCTGCGCGAAAGCGATCACGGCGGCATTACCGGCATCCCGCGCCTGGCGGCCGCCGTCGTCGCTCCGACGCTCTCGGCCGCAACGCTCATGAGGCATCTGCGGCGCCGGATCGATCCCGTGTTTCTGCCGCGGCCGCTGGTGATCGTCGAGCGGCTGCCGCGCAATGACACCGGCAAGCTGCCACAGCAAGCTCTGCAGGCGCTCGCCGACCGCCGGCCGCATCGCACGGCACAGACGGCGACTCAGCGGCGCTCGCCCAGAAGCCTGTCTTGAAGGCCGCGCGCACGTTCACCGTTCCGGCCGATCATCCGGCTTTCGCGGGACACTTTCCGGGGATGCCCGTGCTGCCGGGCGCAGCGCTGCTTGATGAAGCACTGCATGTGCTCGAGGAGGACCTCGCGTTCGACCCGGTCGAATGGCGGATCACGACGGCCAAGTTTCTGGAGCCGGTGCGCCCGGGCGATGTGCTCGTCGTGGAGCATTCCGCGAGCGCGGATGTGATTCGCTTCGCCGTACGTGTGGCGAAGCCAGGTGTGGCCCAGCCACACGCCGCAGACCGCGCCGCGCTCGCCGGCACCCTCGCTCGATCGCCAAGCCCCCATGAGCTCTGATCCGGCGCGGCTCTTCGAGACGCCGCGAAAGCGCGCCGAGTGGATCGGCAATCGCGAGCGCGGCAGCAGCGCGCTGCTCAAAGTGATGGTGTTCCTGTCGCTGCGGCTCGGCCGGCGTGCGAGCCGCAGTGTGCTGTACGGTATCGCGCTGTACTTTTTTCTGTTCGCGCCGGCGGCCAGGCGCAGCTCCCGCCACTATCTGCGCCTGGCGCTCGGACGGGCGCCCACCCCGGCCGATGGATTTCGGCATGTCCTTTATTTCGCGACCTGCATTCACGATCGCGTGTATCTCGTCAAGCAACAATACGAGCGCTTCGACATCACCATCGAGGGCGAGGCGCTGATGCGCGAGCAGCTCGAGTCGGGCCGCGGGGCATTTCTCATGGGCGCGCACCTCGGCAGCTTCGAGGTGCTCCGCAGCGTCGGCCACCGGCAGGCGGGGCTCAGCGTATCGATGGCCATGTACGAGCACAATGCGCGCAAGATCAACGCCATGATGGCCGCGGTCGATCCTCAGGCGAAGGCCGACATCGTCGCGCTCGGCGAGATCGACGCCATGCTGCGCATCGCCGACCGTTTGGATCGCGGCGGCTTCGTCGGCGTGCTCGGCGATCGCACCTTGAGCGACGAGCCGCTGCAATCGGTGCGCTTGTTGGGCGAGCGCGCGCATCTGCCCGTCGGCCCGATGCGTGCCGCGGCCATCCTGCGTCGGCCGGTGTTCTTCATGGCGGGGCTGTACCGCGGAGCCAACCGCTATCATTTGATATTCGAGCCCATCGCCGATTTCTCGACCACGCCCGCCGGCCAGCGCGACGGCGCCATCGCGAGCGCAATCGAGCGCTACGCGGCGATCCTCGATCGCTACTGCCGCAGCGACCCCTACAACTGGTTCAATTTTTTCGACTTCTGGCGCGAGCGCAACGATAAATCGTGACACGGCGCGTATCGGCTATCGCGGCCTTGCTCCTGTCGGGCGCGTCCGCATCGAGTCAGCAGGTACCGGGCGATCTCGGTGAGCTGATGCGGCAACTGGCCGAGCGCCGCCACGGGGAGGTGAGCTTCGTCGAGCAACATTTCCTCAAGCTCTTGAAGCGCCCCGCCGAATCCTACGGTGAGTTGACCTACGACGCGCCCGACCGCCTCGAGAAGCGCACCGTCGAGCCGAAGCCCGAGACTCTGACGCTCGCCGGCGACGTGCTCACGGTGGTCCGCGGCGGACGGGCTCGCACCCTCGACTTGAAGTCCTATCCAGCCCTCGTGCCCTTCATCGAGAGCATCCGCGCCACGCTCGCCGGAGATCTCCCCACGCTGCAACGGCTCTTCACGGTCGACTTCGCAGGTACGGTCGCGCGCTGGCGCCTTACGCTCACGCCACGCGACCCGCAAGTCGCGAAGACGGTGTCGCAGGTGCGGATCGACGGCGCCAACAGCACGCTCACCACGGTCGAGATACTCGAGACCGACGGCGACCGCTCGCTCATGACGTTGCGCGAGCATCAATGAGCGCACGCAGAGCCGCGGTGCTCGGCGCCTGGCTTTGCACCCTCACGGCGGCAGCCGCAGTCGCCCTGCACGCTCGTTACGTCACCGATCTGTCGGCCTTTCTGCCGGCGCACCCCACACCGCAGCAGCGCATCCTGGTGGAGCAATTGCGCGAGGGGCCCACCTCGCGCTTGCTGCTCGTCGGCATCGAGGGCGGTTCGCGGCTCGCGCGCGCGGCGGTCTCGATCGACATGGGGCGGCGGCTGCGGGCGGACCCCGAGTTCGCGAGTGTCAACAACGGCCAAGAGGCCTCGGCGGATCGCGATCGAGATTTCCTGTTTGCGCACCGCTATCTTTTGAGCGACGCGGTCGATGCGCGGCATTTTTCCGTCGCAGGCCTCGAGACGGCGATGCGCGACACCGTCGCGGATCTCGCCTCGCCGGAGGGGCTGATCATCAAATCGCTGGTGCCCCATGATCCGACCGGGGAGACGCTCCACATCATCGATGGGCTGTCGCACATCGCGGCACCGCAGCTGCAGGACGGTGTGTGGGCGTCGGGGGACGGCAAGCGCGCGCTGTTGGTCGCGCAGACAGCCGCGGCCGGTTCGGATACCGACGCCCAGGAGCATGCGATCGGCGCCGCCCAGGCGGCCTTCGACACGGCCGTGCGCGACGTCGGCGCTTCCGCCCAGCCCCTCGATCTGCGCCTCAGCGGACCCGGCGTGTTTGCCGTCGCCTCGCGAGCAGATATCGAGCGGGCGGTAGTCCGCCTGTCGATCGCGAGCAGCACGCTGATCGTACTCATCCTGCTCACGGTGTATCGATCCCTTGCCGCGCTCCTCCTCGGGCTCCTGCCGGTCGCCACGGGGGCCCTCGTGGGAATCGCCGCGGTGGCCCTTGTCTTCGGCACCGTGCACGGCATCACCTTGGGATTCGGCGTGACCTTGATCGGTGAATCGGTGGATTACTCGATCTACTTCTTCATCCAGTCCGCAGGCGGGGAAGCCGGCGCAGCGTCCTGGCAGCGGCGGCTGTGGCCGACGATGCGGCTCGGCATGCTGACTTCCGTGTGCGGCTTCGCCTCGCTCCTGCCCTCGGGTTTCCCGGGCCTTGCGCAACTCGGCGCCTATTCGATCAGCGGCCTCGTCGCCGCGGCGGCGGTCACCCGCTTCGTGCTCCCGGAGCTCAGGCCGGGGCGCTTCAAGATACGCGATCTGGCACCGCTCGGCGCTCGAGTCACGGCATGGATGGAGCCCGCGCGCCGGGCACGAGGGCACGTGCCATGGGCGCTCGCAGTCGGGCTCGCGGGCGTTGCGCTCTGCGTGCTGGTGCTGGCTCGTGGCACGCTGTGGAATCGGGAACTGTCGGGGTTGAGCCCGGCTTCACCCGCACAGCAACGCATCGATGCGGAGCTGCGCGCCGACCTCGGCGCGCCCGACTCGCTCGACCTCGTGGTCATATCCGGTGCGAGCGTCGAGGCGGTGTTGCGCGGCGCCGAGCGCGCGGCGCACTCGCTCGCGCCCTTGACGGATGCGCACATGATCGGCGGCGTAGACTCGCCGACCAACTATCTGCCGAGCCTCGCAACGCAGGCCGCGCGGCGCGACAGTTTGCCGGCGGCAGCGCCGCTGCGCGAAAACCTCGATCGAGCCGCCCGCGATCTGGGGCTCGACGGCGGTGAACTGACACCCTTTCTCGACGACGTCGAGGCCGCGCGCCACGCGCCCCTTCTCAGCCCCGCGGATCTCTCCGGCACCTCGCTCGCTGCAGGGCTCGATGCCCTGCTCATGCACGCCGGCCAGCGCTGGAGCGCGCTGCTACCGCTGCGCACGGCGCCGGGCAGCGTGTCCGACATCGATCTCGCGCCGGTCCGCGCCGCGCTTGCAACCGCAAGCGCGCCATCCGCGAGCGTCTATCTGCTCGACCTCAAGCGCGAGTCCGATGCGCTCTACGACGAATACCTGCACGAGGCCATGTGGCTGTCGCTCGCCGGTCTCGCCGCGATCGTCGCGCTACTCTGGTTCGCTCTGCACTCTCTCAAGAGAGCCGCGCTGGTGCTGGCGCCCCTGGTGCTCGCGGTGCTCACGGTCGCCGCCGTGCTCGTGCTCTGCGGCGTCGAGCTCACGATCCTGCACCTCGTGGGCATGCTGTTGATCGTCGCCGTCGGCTCAAATTATGCTTTGTTCTTCGACCGCCGTGAGGGGGGAGACCGGGGGGGTCCGCTCACCGTCGCATCGTTGCTCATCGCCAATCTCTGCACCGTCATCGGTTTCGGCCTGCTCTCGTTCTCCGGCGTTCCAGTGCTCGAGGCGCTGGGAACCACCGTGGCGCCGGGGGCGTTCCTCGCGCTCCTGTACGCAGCGCTCCTGACCCGCCATGCGTAACCTGTTTCGACCCGCGCGACAAGACCGGCTCGCGCACACGCGCATGGTCTGGCTGCCCGGCGCCTTCGATAGTCCCGAGGATTTCGTGCAAGCGGGCTTCGATGGCGCGGTCGCACGGCGCGGCCTCGAGATCGATTTGCAATTTGCCGATCTCGCCCTGGATCATCTGGGCGATCGGAGCGCCATCGAGCGGCTCGCCCGCGATATCGTGCGGCCGGCCCGCGAGGCGGGCTGCCGCTCCGTCTGGCTCGGGGGTATCTCGCTCGGCGGCTCGTTCGTCCTGGATTACGCCGCCACCGATGCCGGACCGTGGGACGGTCTGTGCTTGCTCGCGCCGTATCCGGGCAACCGCCTGTTGATCGGGGAAATCGTTCGCACCGGGCGCCTCGCCGCGTGGCAGCCGGGGCCGCTTGCGGAGTCCGACGAAGAACGTCGAATATGGCGTTTCATTCAGGCGCGAGGCGCCGGACGGCCACCTGTGTACCTGGGCTATGGGCGGGATGATCGTTTTGTGCAGGGGCTCGATCTGATGGCACAGGCGCTGCCGCCGGCCGCAGTGCAAGTGATTGGAGGCGGCCACGATTGGTCCACGTGGTCGGCGCTCTGGGAACGATTTCTGGATCTGAGATGGGCATGAATCGAGAGGTCAAGCAACGCTGGGCGGGCACGCCGCTCCTGTACGGTTCCGTGGCAGTTCACCTGGCGGCGGCCGCCGTGACTGTCGCTCGCCCGCGGCTCTGGCCTTGGACCTTGGGAGCGGTGGTGCTCGATCATCTCTTGCTCGCCGCCGCGGGACTCTGGCCGCGCAGCCATTGGCTGGGCTCGAACTGGACTCATCTGCCGGCGAGCAGCGCCGCGCGCGGCGAGATCGCCATCACCATCGACGACGGGCCGGATCCGGACGTCACCCCGCACGTGCTCGAGGTGCTCGCGGCCTTCGAGGCGCGGGCCAGTTTTTTCTGCATCGGCGAGCGCGTGACGCGCTATCCGGATCTCGCCCAAGAGATCGTGCGCCAGGGCCACAGCGTCGAGAACCACTCGCACCGGCACCGGCACTCCTTCTCGCTGCTCGGACCGCGGCGCATGGCCGCCGAGATCGCCCAAGCGCAGGAATGCATCGCGCAGGTAACCGGCGAGACGCCGCGCTTTTTTCGGGCACCGGCCGGACTCCGTAATCCCTTTCTCGAGCCGATCCTCAGCCGTCTGAAATTGCAGCTCGTGAGCTGGACCCGCCGCGGCTTCGACACCGTCAACGCCGACGCCGACGATGTCTACCACCGATTGTGCCGATCGCTGCGGGACGGCGACATCTTGCTGCTGCACGACGGCCACTCGGCACGAGCGCCCATCGGTGCGCCGGCGGCCGGAACGCCGGTGATTCTGCAAGTGCTGCCACGTTTGCTGGAAACTTTGCGGCAGCGGCAACTGCGGCCCGTGAGCTTGCGCGCGACGCTCGCATGACGCCCCTGGTCCTGTCCAAATTCACGGCCACGAGCTGCATCGGCCGAGGCACGGTGCAGACCCTCCAGTCGCTCAGCGGCGAGCGCAGCGGACTCGCCCCGTGCCGATTCGAGACCGTGCGTCTCGACACTCACGTCGGCGAAGTCGCGGGGGTCGACGCGCAGGGCCTGCCGCAAGAGTGGCGCCGCTACGATTGCCGCAACAACCGGCTCGCCGAGATCGGCCTCGAGCAGGACGGGTTCATCGCGGCCGTCGAAGAAGCCGCGCACCGCCTCGGCCGAGCACGGGTGGGCATGTTCCTCGGCACGAGCACCGCGGGCATTCTGCAAACCGAGCTCGCTTACCGCGCACGAGATCCGCTGACGGGCGCGCTGCCCGAAGCGTTCGATTACGCCGGCACGCACAACACCTTCTCGGTCGCCGCGTATATGCGCCGACGCTTGCGCCTCGAGGGCCCGGCGGTGGTGGTGTCCTGCGCCTGCGCCTCGAGCGCCAAAGTATTCGGCGCGGCGCAACGCATGATCGAGGCGGGTCTCATCGATGCGGCGCTCGTGGGGGGTGTCGATTCGCTCTGCCTCACCACGCTTTACGGCTTTCACTCTCTGCAGCTCTGCGCCGCCGGGCCATGCCGCCCCTTCGACGTCGCGCGCGACGGCATCTCCATCGGTGAAGCCGCGGCGTTTGCCCTGCTCGAACGGCCGTCGGACCGCACGGCGAGCAACGATGTGCTGCTGCTCGGCGTCGGCGAATCGAACGACGCTTATCACATGTCTGCGCCGCATCCTGAAGGCCGCGGCGCGCGCCTCGCCATGGAAGCGGCGCTGCTCGATGCGGGCCTCGAGCCCGGCGCGATCGACTATATCAATCTCCACGGCACCGGCACACCGAGCAACGATCGCTCGGAGAGCCACGCAGTGACGAGCGTGTTCGGCACCTCCACGCCCTGCAGCTCGACCAAGGGTGCGACGGGCCACGCGCTGGGTGCGGCAGGGGCGCTGGAAGCCGTGATCAGCGCGCTCGCCCTGCAGCACTCGCTCATGCCGGGCGGAGTCAACACCGAGCACGTCGATGAGGCGCTCACAGCCCGCTACATCCGCCACAATCGCGGCGCCGCGCTCACGCGCGTGCTCACCAATTCCTTCGGCTTCGGCGGCACGAATTGCAGTCTGATCCTGGGGCGCGCGGGATGAAGATCGAGGCGTACGTGGCCGGCATCGGGGTGCTCGGGCCGGGACTCGATGGCTGGCCAAGCAGCCGCGCTGTGCTGGCCGGAGAACGGCCTTATCAGCCGCTGCCGACCGTATTGCCGGTGCCGACGCTCCTGTCCGCGACGGAGCGCCGCCGCACGGGACGAGTGATAAGGCTCGCCCTCGCCATCGCGGTGGAGGCGGTCGCCCACGCGGGCCTGGAGGCTGCACAACTGCGCAGTGTGTTCACATCGTCCACGGGAGACGGGCAGAATTGCCATGAGCTCTGCGAATCGCTCGCGCAGCCGGCACCGGAGATCTCCCCCACCCGCTTTGCCAATTCCGTGCACAATGCCGCGGCCGGTTACTGGAGCATCGCGACGAGCGCGATGCAGCCCTCCACCGTGCTGTGCGCATTCGACGCGAGCTTTTGCGCAGGCTTGCTCGAGGCGCTCGTGCAAGTCGCAGTGGATGAGGAGCCGATCTTGCTGGTGTCCTATGACGCGGATTATCCCCCGCCCATGAGCGCGAAGCGTCCTGTGCCGGATGCGTTCGGGACGGCACTGGTGCTGACCCCGCGTCGCGGGCCCGGCTCGCTCGCGCGCCTCGAGGGCAAACTTTGCAATGAGTCTTTCGACCGGCTCGCGGGACCGCTCGAGGCCTTGCGCGGCTCGAACCCCGCGGCACGGTCCCTGCCCTTGCTCCGGCACCTGGCGATCGGTCGCCGCGCCCGCACGGTGATCGAGTATCTGGACGGATCGAGCCTCGCAGTGGACGTCGAGCCGTGCGCTTGAATCGCGATTGGATCGAATCGAACATCCCGCACAGCGGTCGCATGTGCCTGTTGGACGAGGTGCTCGACTGGGAGAACGATCGAATCCGCTGCGCGAGCGGCGGCCACCGCGCCGCCGATCATCCGCTGCGGGCGCACGGGCGTCTGGGCATCGCTTGCGGAATCGAGATCGCGGCTCAGACCATGGCCGTGCACGGCGCCTTGAGCGCCGGTGACTCGAGCAGCCGCCCGCGGGCGGGACTCCTCGCCGGTGTGCGCAGCGTGCACATGTACGCGGCACGGCTCGACGAGACGCAAACCGATGTCATCTGCCAGGCCACCCGCGTGGCCGGCGATGAAGGCACGGCTCTGTATGAGTTCGAGCTCAGCTCCGCGGGCTCGACCTTGATGCGCGGCCGCGCAACCGTCGTGCTGGACACCGCAGACCCGCGGGCGCGCGCGGCCGACATGAGCGCGCCGCGATGAGCGATCCGAAAGTGCGGGCGCTGGTCACGGGCGGCAGCGGCGCGCTCGGCGCCGCGATCTGCCACCGACTCGGCGCCATGGGCCATCTCGTGTATGTGCACGCGAATCGCAACGAATCGGCAGCCCAAGAGGTGGCGCGCAATATCCGCGATGCAGGCGGCGAGGCGGTGGCCGTCGCCTTCGACGTCACCGAGGCAGCAGCGACGCGTGCGGCCCTGGATCGCATCTTGGATGAGGCGCCCATACAAATCCTGATCAACAACGCCGCCGTTCACGACGATGCGGCGTTTCCTGGCATGAGCGCCATGCAGTGGCAGCGCGTCATCGATGTCTCCCTGAACGGCTTCTACAACGTCACGCAGCCGCTCATGCTGCCGATGATCCGCACGCGCTGGGGACGCATCGTGAGCATCTCCTCCGTCGCCTCACTCATCGGCAATCGCGGTCAGGTGAATTACGCCGCCGCCAAGGGCGCGCTCAACGCCGCCACCAAGGCTCTGAGTCTCGAGGTTGCGAAGCGCGGCATCACGGTGAATGCGGTCGCACCCGGCATTATCGCGAGCGGTATGAGCGACGGGTTGTTCGACGCGGCCACCATAGCGGCGCTCGTGCCTATGCAGCGCCCGGGAACCGAGGAAGAGGTGGCGAGTCTGGTGGGCTATCTCGCCTCCGCCGAGGCCGCCTACATCACCGGTCAGATCATCTCCGTCAACGGTGGCATGGCCTGATATGAGCGGCACGGCGAGCGCTGCCCTCGCGAGCCCCCACAAAAACGAACTGCTTCTTTTCTACACGCTCCTCGAGCTGACCCTCATCGTGATCTCGGGACGCCTCGGCGGCGCCGTCGCACGCCGCTGCGGGCAATCGGTGGTGGTGGGCGAGATCATCATCGGCATTCTGCTCGGGCCCTCGCTCTTCGGGTGGCTGAGCCCACATGCGTTCGAACTCGTATTTCATTCGGCGCCGGCCGAGGCCTTGCAAGTACTCTCGAGCCTCGGCCTTGTGCTGCTCATGTTCCAGATCGGCCTGGAGTTCGACTTCGCGCATTTGCGTCAATCGACGAACCGGGCGGCTGTCGTGCGTGTGTCGGTCGCGTGCCTCGCGCTGCCGTTCGCCGCCGGATTCGCGCTTGCGCTCGCAATGGCGCCGCCGGGGGCCTCTGCCGGCGCACGCATCAATCTGGCTCTGTTCGTCGCCACCGCATTTTCGATCACGGCCCTACCCACTCTGGGACGCATGATGATCGAG
>Ga0302324_100020934_pt1 | contig 12770 bp, 8 predicted proteins | sample Palsa_T0_1_FD_201949 | JGI IMG/M metagenome (GOLD analysis project Ga0302324, IMG submission 201949) | Peat permafrost microbial communities from Stordalen Mire near Abisko, Sweden - Palsa_T0_1 | ecosystem: Environmental > Terrestrial > Soil > Palsa > Peat permafrost | place: Sweden: Abisko...
AGTGATTCGCCGATAGCCAACGAGTATTTCGCGACGCGGCCGGAATGGCCGCGGGTGTAAGGATCTTTTTCGTCGATGGCGGCGGCGAGCATGCGGATGGAGCCAAGAAACAGCTCGCGATTCTCGGTGGCGGCCTGTTGCAGGGACTCCACGTGCTTTTCGATCTCACCGGCCATGTCGTTGAACGTTTCGGCCAGCTCGCCGATCTCCGCGGCTCCGCTGACGTCGACGCGCTCGTGGAATTCGGCGCGGCTGATCGCGGCGGTGGACTCGACCAGCCCGCGGATTGGCCGGGTAATTCCCACGGCGAACATGTAGCCCAAAATGATGGCTGCCAGGGAAACGATGAAGACGAAGCGCACCGCTTGGGTGGTCAATTCCTGTACTCCGGCATCAATGCGCGCCGAGCCCAGACCGCGTTGCGCGACGACCGCCCAGCGCAGTTGGGGGATGGTGCTGTACGTTCCGATCATTTCCCGCGGGTGGCCCTGGCCCCTGGAGTTTTCGGTGAAGCGAATGTTGGCGGTGGTGCGCAGCTCCATCGGCAGCTCTTTAAACCGTGCCACCACCGGCGAAGTGTTGGATACGTCCATGCCCGGCACAAAGTCGCGCGTCTCGGGATGGGCCACGATGTGGCCGTGAACGTCGACCACGAAGTAGGTGCGATCGCGCACGCTGGCGTTTTTCAGCAGATCGACAATTTGGTCCAGCGAAACCACCACGGCCAGCATCCCCGCGAATTGGCCGTCGTGGATCAGCGGCACGGATACTACCAGAGCGGGATTGTTGTTCTCGCCCATCGCGAACGGCTCGCTGACGGTATTGAGCTCTTGCATGCTGCCCTGGAACGCCCGCTTTAATGCCGCTTCGACGAACGGATCCAGTTCCGCGCGAATGCTTCCCGCCGATTCTCCGCGCGCCTGCTTGCCCACCGCGGTGACGTACAGAATGTGGGGATCGCTCTCGATGAAATTCTGCAGCATGCGGGTCAGTTGCGGGGAGTGTTCCGGGTCGTCGACGCTTTCGATCCAGCCGGTGAGCAGCAGGAACTGGCGTTGGCTTTGCAGTTGTTCCTGAAGGTTGGATTCGATTTGCAGGATTTCGCCAGCTAGCGACCGGGTGATCTCCGATTGCTGCACCCGTTCGGTGTCTTCCAGCTTTTCGTCGCTGAGTTGGATCACCTGGCGGTGGTAGAGCCACAGCGGCAGGACGCTGACCGCAAAAAGCGCGCCCATGACGATCCATAGAAGGCGGACGCGCCGCACGCTCAGATTCGATATGAAGTCGATAATTCGGTCGGCAAGCACGCCACACCCCTGCACGAAAAGCCTATCGGAGCGCTGGCGGCAACACAATCTGAGCGAGGTACAGGCGTGGCGCATCGGCCAATGGCGAGGTGGAAACCGAAGCTATTCTAGAACGGTAAGTTGAGGCGGTTCTCGGTGCCGAGGATCAGGCGCTGCAGGTTGGCGCGGTGCATCCATAAGACCAGTATCGAGATAGCGGTGGTACCCACCGTCACCGGCAGCGCCGGCGCGAGCGGTGGGGCGTACAGAAAGTAGACGAAAATAGGCATCGCCGCGGCGGCGGCCATCGAGCCCAGCGACGCGTATCGCCAGAAGACCACTACCAGAATCCACAACACGACCGCGACTGCCACGGCCTTGGCGCAGATCAGCAGCATCACTCCCAGGCCGGTAGCCACTCCCTTGCCGCCGCGAAACCGCAGCCACACCGGAAACACGTGGCCAATCACCGCGGCCACGGCTGCGAGCATCATCCAGCGAATATTGCCGGCGGAGGCGCGTTGCGCCAGCCAAACGCCGAGGGTCCCTTTGCTGGCGTCGAGCAGGAGCGTGGCGACCCCGGCGGCTGCACCTGCGCGGCGGGTTACGTTCGCGGCGCCGATGTTGCCGCTGCCTTCGGATCGAATGTCCCGGCCGCTGGCGAGGTGCACCACCAGATAGCCGAAGGGAATCGAACCGAGCAAATACGCCGCGACGCTAGTCCAGAGGAGATGATTCACGAATGGCCTTCCACTGCGCGGGCCGCCGGAGGGCCGGTGGCTGCAACGCCCGCGCCGGCACCGCTTTTAATTTTCGCCGCTCGAGGAATGTTTGCGTGGCGCGTCTTCATTTTTCGTTCTGTCCGCGGCCGGGTGCAGCGAACGTCGCCAGCCGTGTGTACTCCGCCCCGGTTGTTTTCAGCACGCTCTGGAATAAATGAAATTCGCCGATCTGTGCCGCCCCAAAATCCATCGGTCCGAGGCGCGTGATTTCTTTGCGCAACCGATCCAGGCCTTCCGGCGTTTTGAAGCGCGCCAGCGTCAGGTGGGGCGAATATGCGCGCGTCTCCCCGGCGATTCCGCTGGTGGCGCAGCTCCGATCGACGTGGCCTGCCAATTCGGCCAGATCTTCCGACGCTTCCACTCCCACCCACAGCACGCTTGGCCGCGTTTCGCGCGGAAAATATCCCGTGCCGCGAAAACGTATCGCTACCGGCGAGGCAAAAGGAATCGAACGCAGCGCGGACTCAATCACGTCGATCGCCTCGGGCTGCACTTCTCCGATAAATTTCAGCGTCAGGTGCATCGACTCGGACCGAACCCACCGAGCGCCCGGAGTTTTGGGTAGCCGCGCCATGAAGGCGCGCAGGCTCGCGCGCACCGCCTCCGGTATATCCATGGCAACGAAAACGCGCATTAGCGATCCCCGCCATCGCGAGTCATTCCTTGCCGGGCGTGGCGTACAGCAGGTAGCGGCGAACGCTGTCGAGCGCCGCTTGCGTGGCGTTCAGGCGGATGCGCTGGCGGTCGCCGGCAAACTGAAAGGGCTTATCGCGCGATCCCGCGCGATCGGAGATGGCCACGTGCACCAGTCCCACCGGCTTTTCGGCGGTGCCGCCGGCGGGACCGGCGATTCCGGTAATTCCCACGCCGATGGTGGCGTCGGTGCGGCGGCGCACGCCGTCCGCGAGCGCGAGGGCCACTTCGGAACTCACCGCGCCATATTTCTCGATGGTTTCCTGGGGCACGTCGACCATCGACGCTTTCATCTCGTTGCTATAGCAGACGATTCCGCCGAGAAAGTAGGTGGAACTGCCGGGCACGTTGGTCAGGCGGGCCGCGAGCATCCCTCCGGTGCAACTTTCGGCTACGGCGATGGTAGCCGTTTGCCGCTGCAGGCTCTCGGCCACCACCTCCTCGAGGGTTTGCCCGCGCGTGGAAAAAAGGTTCTCGCCCAGGGCCAGCGCGAACCGCTCCGACATTTCGGCGAGTACGCGATTGGCTTCACGCTCGTCGTCCGACCATAGCCGTGGATGAAGCTGGATTTCGGTAGAAACCGCGAGGATGGTGATACGTACGTCGGGATACTGACGATAAATTCCGGAGACCCGCTCTTCCACGTCCGATTCCGGCAGCCCCGCGATGCGCAGCTCGCGAGTGTACAGACGCAGCCCGGGGCTGCGCTTGGCCAGCCTTGGAATCACTTCCCGCTCGAACATCGGTTCGAGCTCACCCGGCGGCCCCGGCAGCAGAATTACGATTCGCCCGCGAGGCTCGAGCCACAGCCCGGGAGCGGTGCCGCGGGGATTGGGGAGTATTTCCGCGCCCTCGGGCACCATCGCTTGGCGCGAATTCGTTTCGGGCATCGGCCGCTTGTAGCGCCGGAAGCGTTCGCGGATGCCCTCGAGGATTTTTTCGTCGCGGATTAATCGGCGGTCCAGCAGCTCGGCTACTGTCTCGCGCGTCAGGTCGTCTTCTGTGGGGCCCAGTCCGCCTGAGGAAACGATCACGTCGGATCGCTCCAGGGCGCCGCCGAAAGCATCGCGCAATTGGCTGGGATCGTCGCCCACCACCGATTTCCGGGTGACTTCGATTCCCAAGCGATTTAGCGCCGCGGTGAGAAAGAGCGAATTGGTGTCGATGCGGTCCGGCGTTAATAGCTCCGAACCGACGGCAATAATTTCGGCGTTCATGATCTGATTGTTTTACCCTGGCGGGGACCCGCGCGCAAGCGACGGTCCACCGAACGCGTTACCGTGCGCCGCTCAAAAGTCCGCTCAACAGTCAAAGAAAACGGTTTCGCCGGCGCCTTGCAAAATAACGTTCCATTCGAACTGCGCGGCCTGCCCCGGGACTTTCCTGGCAGTCAACGTCGCGCGGCGCGGCGGGTCCACGCGGCGGAGCGCGAAGTCTGTTTCATTGGCGTTGGCCTCATCGGGAAAGTAGATGCGGGTCACCAGCCGCCGCATCAATCCTCGCGCGAAGACAGACACCTCGATGTGCGGGGCCTGCGGTTTGCCGTCCGGGCCGGGAACCGGGCCGGGCAGAATGGTGCTGAAACGAAATTTTCCGTCGTCGTCGGTGGGAATCCGGCCGTAACCGCGAAAGCCCGGCTCGATCGGCTTGTCCTGGGTGTCTTCGGGATGCGCGTATTTGCCGTACGAATTGGCTTGCCAGATTTCCAGCATGGAATCGGGAACCGGTGCGCCGTCGCCGTCCAGAACACGTCCGGCGATTGCGATATGCTTTCCGGCTACGCCGGGCGCGGCTAGCGAATCGCAATTGCCCGGCGTGCAACCAATGGTGAAGTACGGACCTACCGTTTGCGAAGGTGTGGGAATCAGCGGCATCACAGTTCCATCGGCGTCGCGTCCCGGCCGCTCAAAACGATGTCGAAGCGATACCCGAGCGCGGTGTTGGGGATGGTGGTCTCCCAATCGAAAGCCGAAATCAGCCGCTGGCGCGCTTCTTCATCCGCGGTTGAATTGTAGATGGGATCGAAGGCGAGCAGCGGATCTCCCGGGAAATACATTTGGGTCACCAGGCGCGTGGCGAACGCGGGACCAAAGACCGAAAAGTGAATGTGCGCTGGGCGCCAGGCGTTGTAGTGATTGCGCCACGGATACTCTCCGGGCCGAATGGTCACGAAGCGGTAGCGACCCTCGGCGTCGGTGAGCGTATGGCCGCAACCTTCGAAATTTGGATCGAGTGCTACATCCGGGCGTTGATCCACCAGGTGGCGGTAGCGTCCGCCGGCGTTCGCCTGCCACAATTCCACCAGGGTGCGGCGCACCGGGCGTCCATCTTCGTCGAGCACCCGGCCACTCACCACAATTCGCTCGCCGATCGCTTTTCCGACACGTCCCTCGGTTAGATCCGCGGCTTTGGGGTCATCCAGGAAATCCTCGAAGGTGGGCCCGGTAATTTCCGAAAGGGTATGCGGCAAATAGATGAGCGGCTGCGCGGGCGCGCGCTTAAGTGAAGATGCGTATCCGGCGTAAGCATTCACCGGCTGCTGGCCCGACCCAGCCCGCCGATATCCAGGAATTGTAGCTACACGCATTTTTCTCCTGAAGGACGGCACACGATGGGCCACTCGACCGGCGGCCGCACGGTTTCCGCTCTATTGGCGAATCTATGCACCCCAACGCAGCGAGTCAAGTTCGATTATAGACCATCGAAAACAGGGTGCGGGCATCGCACACTTCGCGTATTCTTTCGGACGGGCTCGCTGGTTTGTTTCGCTCGCGGAGAGTGCCGATGCTGGCCGAAAATTTCACGCGGAAGGCCGCGCGGTGATTAACCGCCGGGAAATCCTGCTGGAATGGGGGGACTGCGATCCTGCGGGAATCGTGTACTTCCCGAACTACTTTGCGTACGGCGACGCGTGCACCAACTCGCTCTTCGCCCGCGCCGGGCTACCGAAACCGGAAATGATGAAAACGTATGGTATCGCGGGAATTCCGCTGGTGGACGCGCACGCGCGCTTTTTTGTGGCTTCGAAATTCGGCGAGACTTTGAGCGTCGAGTCCCGCATTACCGCCTGGGGCCGGAACAGTTTTTCAGTGCTGCACCGCTTTCTACGCGGCGATCAGCTGGCGCTCGAAATATCCGAAAAAAGGGTATGGGCCGTCCACGACACCACCGACGCCAAACCCCTCAAATCGAGTCCCATCCCGCAGGAAGTGAAAGACAAACTGCCGGCCGTCGCGGCCGAGGCAACGCAATAGCAGGGTTCCGTCGCCGAAAGAACTATTCCCGTGCCAGCCGCTCTACCATTTCGCGCGGCAATCCATCCAGCAGCTTCACGAATACGCCGTTGGTCCACCCAAATCCGATCACGTTCTGGTGATAGCCCGCGACGATTTCCGTTTCCGACGAACCGGTGACCACGTTGTATTTTTCCCGGATGTGCCGCTCGCTCTCAAAATTCTTCAGCACCATAGTCAGAAACTTGCAGGCGACACGGTCGGCATCCTCCGCGAAGCCGTAGCGCCGGAGCCCTTCCACCGCGATCAGTTGCAGCGGCGCCCATCCGTAGGGAAAATCCCACTGCGCCTGGGTCTCGTTCAGGCTGGTGGCCAGGCCGTGGGCCTGCTCAAACGATTTCAAGTTCGCCGCCACCGCCCGCGCCTGCGCGTCCGAAGCGATCCCCGTCCAGAGCGGAAAAAAAGTGGTGAGGTATTTGTAATTGGATTGCGCGCCCGAAACGAAATCGTAGTCGAAATACATCCCTTCGCTGCCGTTCCAAAGAAGTTGATTCATCGTCCGCTGCCGCTCGAGAGCGCGCTCCCGCCATCGCGACTCGTCCGCACCTCGCCCGATGCGGACGCAAATCTCGGCCAGATCGGTTTCCGTCTTGTAGAGCAGGGAATTGAGGCAAACCGGCGCGAAGTGGTGGGTGTCGGCGCAAAAGGGACCGAATCGGAAGGAGACGTCGAACCCGGATTCGCGCATGCTTCGATCGCCTTTGTAATATTCGGCGGTGAGAGCGATGCGTGGGCCGCGCGCCGCGTCTTGCGGCTGTGCATCATCATGGAGGCTGGCGTCGCCAGCCTCGGCGTCGGCGAATATCGGCCCCACCACCGAATCCGTGGATGCGCCGGGCGCGATGCGCACCAGGTACTTCTCGTTCTCGCCGCCATGGCTCGCAAAAAAACGCGCTACCCCACAATAGTATTGGCTGGGATCGCCCATAATTTCCGGCACGGGTCCATCGCCGTGGTCGAAATATCGCGAGAGCCCGGTTTCGCCCGCCAAATGCGGCTCATGGGTCCACTGCGCGTAATCCTTCAACGCGTAATCGTACGCGCGCATCAGCCATGCGTTGTCGCCCCGTCCGGCGTTTCGCTCTGCCGCATCCACTGCCAGAATCATGGAGGTCAGGAATGGCGGTTGCCCGCGAGTAAGGTAGTAAGTACGGTTTGCGTTCAGAACTCCGCCGTAATGCTCGATTTCAAAGAAAAAATTCTCGAGCATGCCCTTGGCGAGTTGCTCCCGATGGTCGTGCAGCAACCCCAAAATGATGAAGTAGCTGTCCCACCCATACATTTCGTTGAACTGGCCGCCGGGGACGATGTAGGGCTGCTCAAGGTACAGCAGTCCTTCATTCGGGATTTCACCGGCGTCGGCATCGCTGGGGCCAGTGATCACTTGCGGTAAGTTTTGAACCTGCACGTCGCACTGCGCCGCCAGGGCCGCGAACGCGTCGACCTGCGGGAACGCCACGGGAACGTAAAGATACTGAGGGCAATGAACCTTGGAATCTACGTAACTCGCGCAGGTTGCTAGGGATCGGGTGAGATGATCCCAGCCGACGGAAATGTAACGCTGGATCACCGCGAGCTGGGACGATGAACTGTGGACGTGGTGCACCACCTATTTGTAGCAACACATCCGGTTCCGCGCCAGTGATTCCGACGATCTTAAGTCCGTCTTCGTGGGTGCTTCCCGATTGCCGCCGATTTGGGACTGGATGCGAGGTGCGTAGAAGTTGCGTTAAGGGCGAAAAAAAATCATAAGGGTGAGCCGCGAGCTAAAAGCTAACCTGTGCCATATCAGTGGTCTAGACGTGTACCATAATGGCATCAGATGTGCTCATCCCTCACTCATGAATACTTCGATCCCAGTCGATATTCACACTTCACCGGCCAGTTCCACTCCCGGGGACGTCTCCTCGCCCCCAGACCCCCCAAGCTTCTCGCTACTAACGACATTCCTCGAGCATCGAATGCTTGTTTTACGTATTGGGATCGATGCTATTGAGCGCGGGCGCTGGGCCGCCGCACTACCGTATCTCCCTTACTCACCTGCGGTTGGTTAGGGATGTTCCCAACGCCGGCAATGTACTTAAATGAGCGCTACCAAAATGACTGAAACCCCCAAACCGAACCAGTTGCCGCGCCCAAAATGGCACGAGCGCTTGCGCGCACTGAATAACGTGCGCCCGATTCTGCGCATGGTTTGGGATGCTGCGCCGGGCGTGGTGACCGGAGGCGTGTTATCGCGCTTACTGGCTGCGCTGGTGCCGGTGGCTATGTTGTGGGTCACCAAACTGATTATCGACGCGATCCAGACCCACCCGTTGCCGGCACATTTTTGGTGGCTGGTGGTTCTTGAGTTCGCGCTGGCTTCCGTGGCCACGATTCTGGGCCGCGTGGGGGACTATTGCGACACGGTCCTCGGCGATCGGTATGCGCGCTATATCAGCACCCGAATCATGGAGCACGCGTCGCGGCTGGACCTGACATCCTACGAAGATCCGGTTTTCTACGACAAGCTGGAGCGCGCTCGCGTCCAGGGAACCGACCGCATCGCGATGATCCAGTCGGTGGGACGCCTGATCCAGCAAGTAATCACCACGGCCAGCTTGGCCGCCGGCATCGTGCTGTATTCCCCGTGGCTGCTGATCGCGTTGATCGCTTGCGTGGTCCCGGCATTCCTGGGCGAAACGCATTTCGCTTTCTTGGGGTACTCGCTCAGCTTCCAGCAAACTCCCGCACGCCGCGAAATGGAATACCTCCGGGTGGTCGGGGGCAGCAAAGAGAGCGCCAAGGAACTCAAGCTCTTCGGCCTGGGCCCCTTCCTGGTGGACCGCTACCGCAAGCTTTCCGACGAGCTGCATTATCAAACCGTGAATTTGGCGAGACGCCGGCTGCTGGTGGGCGCGTTGCTCACTATTCTGGGAACGATCGGCTACTACGGCACCTACACGTTTGTGATTTATCGCACGGTAATCGGCGTGATCGGCCTCGGCACCATGACTTTTCTGGCCGGCGCGATCGCCGGTGCGAGCTCGAACATCCAGCTGGTTTTCTCGACGTTCTCGAGCATCGCCGACCAGGCGATGTTCATTACCGACCTGCTGGATTTTTTCGCGGTCAAGCCGACCGTTTACTCCAAGCCGAACGCCTTGCCCGCGCCGCGTCCCATTCGGCAGGGATTCGAGTTCCGCAATGTCTCGTTCGCTTATCCGGGCCAAGTCCGCTCGGTGCTCAGCAACATAAATTTCAAGATCGGCCCGCGCGAACGGATCGCGTTGGTTGGTGAAAATGGAGAAGGGAAGACCACCATCGTCAAGCTGCTCACCCGGCTTTACGACGTGACCTCCGGGCAAATCCTGCTCGATGGCATCGACATCCGCGAATACGACCTCGAGGATTTGTGGAGAGAAATCGGCGTGATCTTCCAGGACTTCATGCGCTACGACCTCACCGCCTCGGAAAACATCGCGGTCGGGCGCATCGAGGAACGCAACAATCCTTTTCGCATTCGCGCGGCCGCACTCAAGAGCCTCGCCGAGCCGGTGGTGCGCAAGTTTCCCAAGGGTTACGACCAGATTCTGGGCTGCCGGTTCGAAGGCGGCATGGATATCTCCGGCGGCGAATGGCAGAAGATGGCGCTGGCTCGCGCGTATTTGCGCGACGCCCAGTTGCTGATTCTCGACGAGCCCACCGCGGCGCTGGACGCACGTTCGGAACACGAAGTGTTCCAGCGCTTCGCTGAGCTGACTTCCGGAAAAATGTCGTTGCTGATCTCGCACCGTTTTTCGACGGTGCGCATGGCCGACCGCATTTTGGTGATCGAAAAAGGCTGCATCGCCGAAGAAGGCCCGCACGATCAATTGCTCGAGCGCGGCGGCCGCTACGCGGAGATGTTTGAATTGCAAGCAGCAAATTATCGATGAAAGGGTGAGGTAGCGCGAAACTTATGGCAACGCCCAATCAAACCCCTTTACCTGCGCCGCCCGATCCGGCGCAAATCCTGCAGCCGCCGGCGCTGCCGGCTCTCCGTGCGATCGAGACCACCCCGGCGCTCGCCCCGGCACCCGATTCGGGTGACGACGCGGCGCTAGCGGCTCGCGCGCAGGCTTGCGCGCAGTCTTGCACGTCCGTGGAAAAATCAGCCAGTTTGCCGGTACTCGATGCCGCTTGGACTACCGCCGACGCAGCCATTCGCGCCGCCTCCGCGCGTCTGGAGCAGGAAGCGCGCGGCGGTCTGAAGGCCACCGCCAACAATGCGAAATGGTTCATCAATAACGGCGGTTTGATTCGCGCCGCGTTGCAGGAAACCGCCAAACAACTGTCCGCCGCGGCACGCCTGCCGCAAGTGCGCAATCTACAGACGGAAATCGTGCCCCGCGCCTACGCCGCGGTGGAAGGTTTTCTGAACGCGGTTCAGGGTCAATTCGAAAAGAGTCGCTTCACCGCATTCCTGCACGGTTTTCAGCGCGATCTCCCGCTGCAACTGCCGGAGCTGTGGACGCTGCAAACCTTCATCCAGCTCGTTTTGCTGCAGGGCATCGGCGCCCTGGCCCCCGGCCTGCACTGCGGCACCGAACTGGAGTCTGAAGCGCCGGTGGCAGCGGATGCCTCCGCGGTCAATGCGGGTGCGGGCCTTTCCGCGGCCTCCCTGCCCCAGCTCATCGTTAGCCTACGTGAGCTCACCGACCTGGAGTGGGAAAAACTCTATGAGGACGTCAGCGAAACCGACAAGCTCCTGCGCCAGGATCCGCTCGATATGTATTCGCGGATGGATTTCGAGAGCCGTGCCGCGTATCGAAACGCGGTAGCCGAGCTCAGCGCCCATTCGGAATGGACCGAGCAGCAAATCGTCGAGAAAGCGCTGATTCTGGCCCGCGCACCGCACCATGCATCTACCCAGCGCGGCAACGATCGCCGCTCGCACATCGGATACTACCTGGTCGATGATGGTAAGAAAATTTTGCGCCGGGCCATAAGTTACCAGCCCTCGCGGCTCACGCGCGTCCGCGACGCCGTCCTGCGCGGTCCGGATTTCTTTTATCTGGTGGGCATCGAAATCAGCGCCTTCGCGGTGCTGACCTTGGTGACCCTGGTGTCTCACGTTCGGTTGCCGGGTTTCGCGGTGCTGGCTTTGTTCCTGCTGCCCGCGGTTGATTGCGGCGTCAGCGTCGTCAACTTGCTGGTCACGTTGCTGCTTCCTCCGAAGAAGCCGCTGAAGCTCGATTTCGCGAAGGGCATTCCGGAAGAGAGCGCCACCATGGTGGTGATCCCCACTCTGCTGATCACCGAGGCGCAAGCGCGACAAGCCGCGAAGGCGCTGGAAATCCGCTATCTGGCCAATCGCGACGCCAACCTGCATTTCGGTTTGCTCACCGATCCCCCCGATTCCACGCAGGAATTTGACGACAAGGACGCAATCGCTGGTTACTGCTCCGGCCTGATCCAAGAGTTGAATCGGAAATACGCCTCCGGCGGGAAGGGCACTTTCTTCCACTTTCACCGCAACCGGCTATTCAACGAAGCGGAAGGCATCTGGATGGGGTGGGAGCGCAAGCGCGGAAAACTGGTCGAGTTCAATAATCTGCTGCTGGGCCGCAGCGACAGTTTCCCGGTAACAGTCGGAGACTTGTCGATCCTGCCGAAAATTAAATATGTGATCACCCTCGACGCGGATACCCAGCTCCCGCGGGACGCCGCCCGAAGGCTGGTCGGCGCGATCGCCCATCCCCTGAACATGCCGGTGGTGGACCCGGTTTCGCACGTGGTGGTGGAAGGTCACGCTATTCTTCAGCCGCGCGTGGACATCAGCGCCGAGTCCGCCCGCAGCTCGCGCCTCGCCGCCATTCTTTCCGGCGATACCGGCTTTGACATCTACACCCGCGCGGTCTCCGACGTGTACCAGGATCTTTTCGGAGAGGGCATCTTCACCGGCAAGGGAATCTACGAGGTTGAACCTTTTCAGAGCGTGCTCGATTATCGCTTTCCTTCGAACCGCGTGCTGAGCCATGACTTGATCGAAGGGTCTTACGCCCGCGCCGGACTGGTGTCCGACGTCGAAGTGATCGACGACTATCCCTCCCAGGTTTCCGCCTACAGCCGCCGCAAACATCGCTGGGTTCGCGGCGACTGGCAAATTGCGGCCTGGCTGATGCCCCGCGTCCGCAATTATTTCGGCGACACTGTCCGCAATCCACTGAACGCCATTTCGCGCTGGAAGATTTTCGATAATCTGCGCCGCAGCCTCACCGATTTCGCCATCCTCACTTTGTTGCTTTGCGGGTGGCTGGCGCTGCCGGATCAAGCCGTTTACTGGACCCTCGCCGCCCTCGCGATCGTCGCGTTCCCGACTTTTTTCCAGTTTGTTCCGGCCGTCCTGCGCGCCCGCAGTGCGCTTTTCACTCGCGCCTTCTGGAAGAATTTCTGGCCCGATTTTCTCAGTGCCCAAGCTCATCTGCTGTTCCGGCTCACCTTCCTCTGCCACCAGAGCCTGGTGACCATGGACGCGGTGTTGCGCAGCATCGGCCGCATGAGCATCACCCACAAAAAACTTCTGGAATGGGAAACTGCCGCCGAGGCTGAATTAAATTCCAGCCGCCAATCCGTCGTCGAGCTGTACCTGGACTGGACTCCCGCTTTTTCGCTGTTGATAGCGGTGGTGGTGGCCGCCAGCCATCCCTCTTCACTGGCGGTCGCGCTTCCGCTGCTCGTTTTGTGGGCGTCTT
>Ga0302324_100020937_pt1 | contig 12769 bp, 14 predicted proteins | sample Palsa_T0_1_FD_201949 | JGI IMG/M metagenome (GOLD analysis project Ga0302324, IMG submission 201949) | Peat permafrost microbial communities from Stordalen Mire near Abisko, Sweden - Palsa_T0_1 | ecosystem: Environmental > Terrestrial > Soil > Palsa > Peat permafrost | place: Sweden: Abisko...
GACGAACATCACGCTCCCGTGAAGACGTTGGTCGGTGATTGAAAAACAACGGCACCGACTCCCTCACGGTCGCGGCTCGGCAAGGGGGAACCTCATTCCGAGCCGCGAGCGTGAGCGACCGGTGATTTGGTTTTTCAAGGGGCCGCAGGCCCATGATCACTCCGTTGAAGACCCCAGGAGCCAAGGTGGGGCAGGCGCTTTCGCATGCCAACTCCGCGACGTTACTGCTTTCACCGAATTCTGAATCCCCCGCCCCGATGCGATAATCAGAGATAACTGCGATGTTCCGCGCCTTCCGGGAACAAATCGATACCGTCTTCCGTGGCGATCCGGCCGCCCAGAGCGCTGTCGAGATATTCTTCTGCTATCCCGGATTCCACGCCATCCTGCTGCATCGGCTGGGCCACAAGCTGCACCGCGCCGGTTTTACGCTCAGCGCGCGCATCCTTTCGCAGTTCATCCGCGCCGCCACCGGAATCGAAATTCATCCCGGCGCTCAAATCGGCCGCCGCTGTTTCATCGACCACGGAATGGGCGTCGTCATCGGCGAGACCACCGAAATCGGCGACGACGTGCTGCTGTACCAAGGCGTGACCCTGGGGGGAACAGGCAAGGAAAAAGGCAAGCGCCATCCCAGCATCGGCAACAACGTCGTGATCGGCACCGGCGCCAAAGTCCTGGGCAACATTTCGATTGGAAACAACTCTAAAGTCGGCGCTGGATCGGTGGTGATTCGTTCGGTTCCGGACAACTCAACCGTGGTAGGCGTTCCGGGGCGCGTAACCCGCACGCGCGTGGATGCGGGCGGCAATCTCGAACACGGAAATTTGCCGGATCCGGAAGGTCAGCTCATCGATGATCTGACCCGCCGCATCGATCAACTGGAGGCTCAGGTCAAAATGTTGGCCGAAGAAAAATTGGCGGAACGGCGGTGAAACTCGGCTTCGCTGGTTGCTTGGTTCTTTGGTTCTTCGGTTCTTCGGTTCTCCAGACGGCCGCCTCTCAAAGTTATACGTACTGGATTGAACCTTGCGATCGGTCCGAATCCATGTGCCAGCCGGGCGATCCGCAATTGGCCGAGTGGGCCGTGGCCGCCTGGCAAAGCGCCGCGCCTGGAGCCGTCCGGCTTCGAGCGGTGAAGGATCGGGAGCACGCCCGCATCCGTTTGTATTGGGCGACTTCGGAGCGGGGATTATACGGCGAGGCGAGACCGATTCTCGTGGATGGCAGAAGAGGCGCCGAGGTTTACGTCCGTCCCGCTCCTATCGATGCGCCGTCCGACAGGCTCCTGCGGGATACCATCGTTTATCTCACCTGCCTGCACGAAACTGGCCACGCTCTGGGCCTTCCGCACACCGCAGCCTTCGACGACATCATGTACAGCTTCCAGTACGGCGGCGACATCCCCGAATATTTCGCCCGCTACCGCCGCAAGCTGCAAACGCGCGAAGACATCCGGAAGCATTCAGGCCTCTCAGAAGCAGACCGCAAAACGCTTGCTGGAAGAACCGAAGAATTGAACAACCGATGAACCGAAGAACTATGTAGCCTTCAACGGAAACTCAGCCCCGGCCGGAATCGGCGCCAGCATCTGCTCCTTGCGATAAACCAGCGTCGACGTATTGTAGCTGGCGATCTCGAATCCGTGGCCGTGGGTGATCGCGTCGGTCGGGCAGGCCTCCACGCAATACCCGCAAAAGATGCAGCGATTGTAATCGATGTTGTACACCTTCGCGTAACGCTCGCCGCCGCTGATGCGCAACTCCTGGGTATTCTCGGCCGCTTCGATGTAGATGCAGTCCGCCGGACAGGCTGCCGCGCACAGGAAGCACGCCACGCACTTCTCCAGGCCGTTCTCATCGCGCTGCAGGACGTGCACGCCGCGATAGCGCTGCTGGAACTTCGGCGGCGCTTCCGGATAGTCTTCGGTAATGGTGGGCTGCATCATTTCGCCCAAGGTGATCTTCATCCCCTTGGCGACCGATGCTACCGATTGATAAGCCTCAGAAATTTTGGAAGCCATTTGCCAGTTTCATTATCGCAGGTCCCGACCGGGCCTTAGTTTTTCGACCCTCAGCCGGCCTTCCATTCCGGCACGTTCTCATCCGCCCGGAAGGCAGGCACGCCCGCGCGTGCGCCCAGCGCTTCCAAGTCGCGCTTCGAGAATCCGCTGATGGTATTCGCGATATGTCCGTCCGGTTCCACCAGAAACATTGTGGGGACATTGGTGATGCCGAACGCATTGCTGGCGGGATAGTTATCTTTAGCCTGGTCCAACAGTGTGGGGAACGTGATCCCGAAGCGCTGGTTGAAAGCCGTGCTCGCCCCAAAGTCGTCCTGCGAGATTCCGATGATTTGGATCCCAGAACCGGCTGCCAGCCTTTCTAGATACGGAAAAGTGAGCTGGCAGACCGGGCAACCGATCTTGTAGAACGCCAGCAGCGCAGGCCCTTTCGCAAGAATTTCCGCCAGTGAGACTGTAGCTCCGGATAAATTTTGCAACTGGAAAGCCGGAGCGCGAGCGCCCGTTTCCAGCGCGCCTTTCTTTGCCCGTCCCCACATCGCGAGTGCTTACTCGACGTCCTTGTTCTTCTGAACGAAACTCAGGATGTCGAAATGCTTGATTTCGCGTTCCGGGAAGAAGCTGTTGACGGATTCCTGTTCCTCGGCAAAAATCTGAAAAATGGTGGAGAGCTTGGTAAGCAGCATCAACTCCAGATTTCTCCGGTTCAAGTTGACCAGCTTCAGGCCGCCGCCGATTTTCTGCAGAGAGGTGTAGCAGATCACCATGGAGCCAAGCCCGGTGCTATCGATATAGTCGATGTGTTGCAGGTTTAGAATTACCTGCTTGTTCCCCTGCGCCATCTGCTCGTTGACACTTTCACGCAACAGCGTGCAGGATTCACCCACCGCCAGTCTGCCCTTCAAGTCGAGAATCGTAATACCTTCTCTTTCACGTCTTTGGATTTCCATTGCCATGCAGTTCTCAGTGTACCTGCTCGGACAGGGGCAGCGCCGGGCTCTCCCGAAGATCCAGGTCCAAAGGCCCGGCCGGCAGCGAGACCGTGAAGCGCGTTCCCTGATGGAGTTCGCTTTCCACCCCTACCACTCCTCCGTGCGCTTTTACGATCCAGGAGACGAAACTCAATCCCAGTCCCAGCCCTTTTTCGGGATCGGCGGAGGGTACGCGATAGAAGCGATCGAAGATGTGCGGCAGGTGGTCGGCTGAAATGCCGACTCCGGTATCCTCCACGGAGAATTTTACCCAGCCGGCTTCCCCGTGCAGCCGCGCCACCACCCGGCCGCCGGCCTCGGTGTACTTAATCGCATTACCCAACAGATTCGACACCAGCCGTTCCAACTGGATCTTATCGCCATGAATGACGCAGGCGGGCGGAAGCTCGGCCGTCAGTTCCACGCCCTGGGCTTCGGCCGGAATCTGATATTGATCCACCTGGTCGCGCAGCAGCTCGGCGAAATCGAGTTGGGTTTTTTGCAGAAGCAACTGGCCCGATTCGGCCTGTGAGAGCATCAGCAGGGCGCGGACGATATTCGACAGGCGGTCCACGTCCTCCAGCGCGTTCACCATGGCCTCGCGGTACTGCTCCACTGTTTTGGCGGTGAAGAGCGCCACCTCCAGTTGGCCCCGCACCACCGTCAACGGCGTGCGCAGCTCATGCGAGACATCGGTGGAGAACTGGCGGATCTGCTCGAAGGAAAAATTCAAGCGCGTCATCATGTGGTTGAACGCCTCAATCAACCGGTCCAGTTCGTCCCCCACCCTGCGCAGCGGGATCTGCATGTCGAGGTTGGAATGTGTGATTCGCTGGGCGGTTTCGGCCACTGAATTCACCGGACCCAGCGCCCGCCCGGCGAGAAACCATCCCAGCACGCCTGTGAACACAATCACGATCGGCACGACCGAAAAATAGTTCCGCGTGAAGTCGCGCACAACTCTCCTGTTTTGATCCACTGCCCGGCCAATGGCCAGAAAATATCGATTGCCGGTTTCATCGATCATGAGTCCGGAACGGATCATATAGGGGACGCCCTGGCTGTCATTGCCCAGCCGCGTGGCAGGTTTGCCGGATCTGAGGATGGTTTTGATCTGATCGCGGGAATCCCGGCCGATCGAATCGTAGATCACGGAGCTTTGCAGCACGTGTCCTTCCGTGTCGGCCAGCAGGTAGACACGACGCAGCCGCTCTACGGTGAAGGCTTCGTCAGGATCCTTGGGATCGTGAAACCAGTCCGGACCGGCCTCACCGGTGCGCAGGTACCCTTTGGCCGACCCCCACTCCTCGTCCAGCACGCTGAGGGTCTGAGATTGGAAGGTGGCGATCAACGTTTGCCGGAACACGATGCCCAGCAGAACCAGCAGAATGGTGAAAAAGAAAACGTAGCTGAAGGCCAGGCGAAACCGCAATCCGCGCGTGAACCGCAGAGCCTGGCCTACCCCGCTCATAATTGCGTGTCGGCCTGCGCTTCCCCAGCCTTTTCGGGCGCGTCCAGCATATACCCGATGCCGCGCACCGTGTGGATCATCTTGACCGGAAATTTGTCGTCGATCTTGCTGCGCAGATGGCGAATGTAGACATCCACGATATTGGTCAAGCCGTCATAATCCATATCCCACACGTGCTCCACGATCATGGTGCGGCTCAACGGCCGGCCGCGGTTGCGCATCAGGTATTCCAGGATGCTGAACTCTTTGGGAGCGAGCTCGACATTTTCGTTCTGCCGGGTCACTTTGCGGCGGATGCAGTCCAGCGCCAGGTCGCCCACCTGCAAACGCTCGGGTGTGGGCTGGCCGCGGCGCAGCAGTGCACGAACACGCGCCAACAACTCCACGAACGCGAAAGGCTTGGTGAGGTAATCGTCGGCGCCCAGTTCCAGACCCTTCACCCGATCGTCCACCGCGTCGCGCGCGCTCAGGATCAGCACCGGCGGGCTGGATTTGCGATTGCGGATTTTCTGCAGCACGCTCAAGCCGTCGGTATCCGGGAGCATCAGATCCAGGATGATCAGGTCGTACTCGGTGGAATGCACCAACTCGATGGCGGTGTTGCCGTCACCTGCCACATCCACTGCGTAGCCGCCGCTCTCAAGCCCCCGGGAGAGGAAGTCCTGAATGCGCTTTTCGTCCTCGACGATCAGTATTCTCATAGGCTTAGGCCTGATGCCAGTATAACGTCTTCAATTCAAGCCTTCGAATACGATTACGCTGGCGCACCGTTGAAGACGCCTTGTGGCGCACGCACTCTCCTGCGTTCACTCCTGGACTTCCCCGACTTCCTTGACTTCCTGAATTCCAGCATTTTTGCTTCTCGCCCTCATTTCCGCTTTCGCTTCCCGATGTATCTCGCCGATTTTTGCCCCGGTCACCACCATGGCCACAAACCCGGCAAACAAAAGCGGAAGCGTGATCACGCCCCACAACAACAACGTGAACCGTCTGGCTTCCGCCTGCTGAACGCCGAACAACGTCAGGCCCAGCGTTGAGATCACTTGGAACAATCCCACGTTTCCCGGCGCCTGCGGAGCCACCGATCCCAGCCGGAGCAGCACCATCAGCGCACCGGCGCGCGCCCAGGAGGCTTCATCCAGCTCGTAGGCTTGCATCAGGGCGTAGATCGGAACCACCTGCATCAACAGGTACGGGACGCTCATCAGAGCCGAAAAATACAAATAGCGCGAATGGCCGATCCGGTGCAGATCCTCGATCATGACGTGGATCCAACCAAACATGCGGGCGTTCAATAGCATTTCGAGAGCCTGCTGGCGCCAAAACATGGCCACCGCCAACAGCGCCCCGCACAAGACAATTAACACCGTAAGAAAAATACTTCCGTCCGCCAGGATGGCGATAGCGCGCGCTTGTCCTCGATTCAGCGGCAAGTGCCGGACATAACCGAGCGAGAAAAACAAGCCGACGATCAAAACAACGCCGTCGAAGATACGCTCAATCAGGGCGGATGCCAGCGTTACCGAAACTGGAATTTCGGTCCAGCGCGCCTGCAGGAAACAGCGGATCAGCTCTCCGGCGCGCAGCGGAAACACTTCGCTGGCGAACAAACCCACGAAAATGGCGCGCACGGAACTACCGATGGAGGCGGGGCCAACCGGCCGCAGCAGCAGGCTCCAACGCCAGCCTTGGATGACGTAGACCAACACGTCGGCCACGCACGCCACCGCCACCCAGCGCCAGTCCAGCTCCCGAATATCCTCCCAAAGCTCGGTCCAACTCACTCCATGCAGCGCCCACGCCAGGCATGCCAGAGAGAGGACAATCGTTACCGCGCCGAAAATGCTGGATCGTTTAGAACTACTGTCAGAAGGGGGAGGAACCATATCACCCGCAACCATCATATCGGCTTCGCCAAGCGAAGCTAGACGAAGCCGGTTGTTCAGTTATTCGGTTGTTCAGTTATTCGGTTATTCGGTTCTTCTGTTCTGTTGGCCCAGGTCTCAAGGAATGAGAGACTCCACCTAAGGCAGAACCGATGAACCGGGTAACCGAAGAACTAACGCCCGGGTACCGCGTGGCGTTATGCCGAGCGAAAGGCGAGGACCGCGTTCAAACCGCCGAACGCAAATGAGTTGGACAGTGCGTACTCCACCTGCGCCCGCCGCGCTTGATTCGGAATCACATCCAGATCGCAGGCCGCATCCGGTTCGGTGTAATTTGCGGTGGGCGGGAGAATACCGTGGCGCAGCGCCAGCACAGTGGCGACAGCTTCCAGCGCGCCCGCCGCGCCCAGCGTATGGCCGTGCATGCTCTTGGTGGAGCTCATTTGCAGCCGGTCCGCGTGCGATCCGAATAGGTTCCGGATAGCCGCTGTTTCGGTGGCATCGTTAGCCTGCGTCGCAGTTCCGTGGGCGTTGATGTAACCGATGTCTTCGGGCTTTAGACCGCCGTCGGAAAGCGCTGCCCGCATGGCGCGCGCGGCTCCATCGGCCGAGGGCTGGGTGATGTGGAAGGCGTCCGACCCCATGCCAAAGCCCATCACTTCGCCATAAATCCGCGCACCTCTCGCTCGCGCGAAATCCAACGGCTCGAGCACCAGCATGGCTCCGCCTTCACCCAGGATCAAACCGCGCCGGTCCTTCGAAAATGGCCGGCAGGTATCCGGCGCCACCACCCGCATCGCCTCCCAGGCCTTGAGAAAACCCAGACTGAAAACCGCTTCGCTTCCCCCCGCAATCGCCAGCCTGGCCGCTCCGCTCCGCACCATCCAAAACGCGTGGCCAATGGCATGATTGGACGACGAACACGCTGTCGAAAGCGTAAACGTTGGGCCCAAAACCCCGAGCTCCAGCGAAATTCGGCTGGCTGCGGCGTTTTCCATGGTGCGCGGAATGGTCAGTGGATTGACCCGTGGAATATTCTTCCGATAGAGGTTTAGGAAACCCTCATCCTCGGTCCCCTGTCCACCCACGCAACTGCCGGTGACGATCGCCGTTTCTTCCCGCAGTTCCCGGCTCCACTCGAGGCCCGCATCGGCCACTGCCTCCCGCGCGGCCACCGCGCCGAATTGGGCGAAGCGATCCAGCATACCGGCTTCCTTTTCGTCAAAATGGCGCGACGGGTCCCAGTTCCGCACTTCCGCGCCGTTCTCGAATCGAAGCAGACCCGGTTCAATCGACTCGATCGGCCGGATGCCGGGCCGGCCTTCCGCGAGCGCCTGCCAAAATTCCAGGCTATTGTGCCCGAGTGCGCAAACCACCCCGACACCAGTAATTACCACCCGCCGATTCATGCCGGTTGGCCAATCCTCACGCCCGGACCGGACCTTCGGCCAGCAGCTTCGCGATCCCTTCCACCACATCGCGCACCGAGCGAATGGTCTGCGCGGCTTCATCCGGTATGTTGATGTTGAACTCGCTCTCCACCGCGAATAGGATGTTGATTCCGTCCAGCGAGTCGATGTTGAGCTCGGCGAACGTGCTGTCGGCGGTGACCTTGTCCTCGCTCAGATGCTGTGTTGTGGCGATAATTCTTCTGACTCGTTCGGTCAGTTCTTCGTTGGACATAGGATTTCGGTCACTCTTTCGAAATGGAAGCCACGTTCTATCAATCTTGGCAGAACTTCGCGCACTGCTTCCACGGTAACCCGGATATCGGGCCGCTGCGCCAATCGGCGGCCGTCATGCAAACAGAAGATGGCTCCGTTTCCAGCGCCGTTCAGCAGACGGCGCACCACTCGATCGGCCGGCCATTTCCAGTCCAGCGCCAGGGTGGTCCACATCACGCCCATGAGACTAAGCCGGCGCTGCGCATCCCGGAGTCCGAACCAACGGGCGCCGTAGGGTGCGCGAAAAAGCCGCGGCCGCGCTCCGGTAACCTGTTCGATGACTTCCTCGGCAGCCGCCAGTTCGCGGTAGATAAAACTCGAAGATCTCCAATACAGCCTGGCGTGCGTATCCGTGTGATTGCCGATTTCATGGCCGGCCGACGCCACCTCGCGCGCAATCCCAGGCAATCGCCGCACGTTCGCGCCGCATTGAAAGAATGTGGCGGGCGCGCCATAGCGAGCCAGGGTATCGAGCAACTCCGGAGTGGATTCGCTGGGCCCGTCATCGAATGTCAGGGCAATCGCCGGACGCGTCTGGGAACCCCGGTACACGGAGGGCGCCAACAGCGTCGACCTGGGGCCGCGGACGGCATATGCCAATCCGCCGGCCGACACGCCGATGGCCGCGGCTAAATCGGGGAATGAGTATCCTGTCACCGGATTCCTCCAGTCACCTCTCCAAACCAGGGCTCGCTGTGATCGGCGGTTACGGCTCGGGTTTCACGGGGCGAATCGATCTCGAAGTACGACCACGGGCCCGGAATCCACGGATACCTCTCGATTACGCCTTCCTCCACTTCTATTCCCAATCCCGCACCGGACGGCATTATCAAATCGCCGTTCTCCAGCCGGAGCGGCTGCTTCAAGATCTCTTCGGCCAGGGGAAACGGATACATGCCCGCCCGGCCCGGCGCCGCGTAACAAGGATATTCCAGCCATTCCACCACTTGCTCTTGCCAACAGACGCCCAAATGCGCGGCCGCGATAACTTCCAGCGCCGTTCCCCAACTGTGAAAGGCAAACTTCAAACCGGCCCGCTCGATCTGCTTCAGTAAACGCCGCGCCGCCGCGTACCCGCCCTGGCAGACCACGTCCATCTGCACATAATCCACGGACTCGGTATCGATCAAGTCCAGGTAGCCCGCTTCGTCCGGTTCATGCTCGCCGCTTGCGATCGGCGCCAGGTCCAGGTTCTTCAGCAGCCGGTAGCCTGCGTGATCGGCAGGCGGCAGCGGCTCTTCCAGCCAGGCGATGCCGTATTGGCTGAGCTCTTGAGCCAGCTGGCCGATGGTTTCAGGCGAGTAATTCCGATCGCCCATCCGCCACCAGGTATGCGCGTCCACCATCAATTCGAAATCCGGGCCTACCGCTTCGCGCATCTGCCGCACCGTCTCCAGATCCCCGGCCGGGCCCAGGCCGGGACGCATTTTGTAGGCCCGAAATCCCAGCTTGGCGATGGCGCGCGCCTCTTCGGCATACTGCGCTGGAGTCATGTACATGCCCGCGCTTCCATACAGCCGGATGCGATCCCGGACCCTTCCGCCCAACAATTCCGAGACGGCTACGCCTTTGAATTTCCCCACTATATCGTATAAAGCAATTTCGACCGCGCCGTAAAGCTTCCGGTGTTGCGCGGAAATTCCGGGGCTATCGGAGAACTGCACGCGCAATGCATCCGGATCGGCCAGCGCGCGTCCTTCCAGGAATGGCGCCACCACTGTGTCAATGCCCAATTTGGCGCTTTCGCTGCCTTGCCCTGGTGCGTAGCCGATCAGTCCGCTATCGGTCTCCACCCGGATCAACATAGCATCCCGCTTCAAGATGATCCGCTGGCCGCCGTAATATGACAATTTTAAGGGGACCGGAAGAGGCGAAGACAACAAGTGGGCTTGGACGGAGCGGATCCGCATCGGGCTAGGTTAAAGCGTAACAGGTGGTGGGAGGTGGCAGGTGGGTGGTAGGACCTGCGAGCTCACCCTGAGTTTTTGAATGAAGCTCGATATCTGTCTGGACAAGATCGAAAGCCGTTCGCGCAATTCGGTGACAGCTTCAGCATCCGAGAATTTCAGATGACCTGCAATTTGAAGCAAGGTATCCAATTCATAAAGTGATCCCAGCGAGATTTGAGCGAATCGAGCCATCTCTGGATTGGTTCCTCTGCCTCTTCCTTCCGCGAGATTGCACGGGATTGAAACCGCAGCCCGGCGCACTTGTGAGCTTAGTCCAAAGAGCTCGCTCTTCGGCCATCGAGCGGTGAGAGCGTAGGTTGTCTTAACGACAGCCATCCCGTCGCGCCATATCTTCAGGTTTCTAACGCTATCCGGCCCCACCACCTACCTCCCAGCACCCACAACCCACCCCCCACCACCTCCCAAAAAAAGCGCCGGACGCTGGTCTGGCGTCCGGCTGAGGAGCACCTACGCGCGGCTCGGAGGACCGGCGCAGGGTAGTGGAGAAGCTTGGCTAGGCCAACAGGCCGCCCAGACCGAGGCAAGCGATCTCCCAACCGGTAACATGATAGCGTGCCAGCATTGGAGGCAGCACAAGATCTACCACATTCGGTTTGGCCGAGCGAAAGCATCCGGGCGCCGACACAATCGGGACATCGTCCTTATACCCAAGGAGTAAGAGATTGCCGGGCTCTACCGGCGCAAGAAAGCGCTCAATCTGGCATCCAGCGCGCAGCATGGCGCGCCCCACCACATCGTCGGGACCAGCCGGCGCGGTGGTGGAAGCGATGAGAATAGTGGTGGGCCGGCCACGCAGCAGATGTTGCAGCGAGCGCGCCACCGCGCCTTCTTCCTCAAGCGAAGCTAATACAAACGTGGCACAGGTTCCCATCCGCTCCAGACGTTGGCGCATGATGTTCTCAAACAGTTGACGGGCCCGTTCTCCGTTGAGTGGATCGGTATAAAGCACGCCCACGCTCGGGGTCCGAATCGGCCGGGCCTGCAGAATGGGCCCGCGCTCTTTGATGATTGAGATGACAGCTTCCAGTTGCGACTTGGATACCGCAAAGGGAACGCTTTTTACCGTGGCCACGCGCTGCGCGGCGCGGGCATAAGAAAAATTGAGTGAGGTTGCAATGGCGACGCTGGAGGTGCAGTTGATCTGCTTCAGCAGTTCGTCATCCACCAGGACACAACAGGGTTCGGTAGCAAACAGATTTGCGCGCCCGCCGGCGGCCAACCGGATCTCAAGCGATCCGCAGCCGATCTCGGTGGCTACTTCCATCACCGCCTCATCCTCGCCGACTTCACCGTCTTCCAGTTCCGTAACCCAGACCTCGGCCAACCCCTCGGTCTCGAGCATTCGAGCATCCTCTTCGCTGATTACGTGCCCCTTCGCGAGTAGTTTCTTTCCTCCCGGACGAAAAATTGTGGAGCAAAGAATTCTTCCCGTGGCTTGCTTAACTTCAATAGTTTGAGCCCGCACAGTGCCCACTTTCCCTAAGGGTATTCCCTAGTATGCTGCCTATAGTACACCCATCAAGTGTAAAAACAAAAGGAAATTCTCGAAAAATAAACTGAAATTGCGTGAGCACAGTACCCTGCTATCCATATCGGGCTGTGCTCTAAAAATATTTGTCGGAGTTTGAATAACGGCGAATGTAAGATGACAAGTAACTTCGTTGTCAGTGTTTATCCTACTGGTAATGTGCCTAGTATTTTCTTGTAATCAAATCCACGGTCGCGGCCTGGTCAACGGGCAAGATTGTTCCGAATCGCGTAGTGAATGATTTCAGCGTTGGTTTTCATCGCCAGCTTCTCCAGAATGCGCGCTCGATAGGTACTGACAGTTTTATTGCTCAGTTGCAGGATTTCTGCGATTTCACCCACCGCCTTGCCGGAGCCGATCAGGCGCATCACTTCAAATTCACGGTCGGAGAGCGCCTGGTGGGTAGGCCGGTCGACGCCTTTTTCGAGATCCAGGGCCAATCTTTCAGCGGTGGCCGCGTTCACATACCGGCCCCCTTCCATCACCCGGTTCACGGCCTTCCTCAGCTCCGCGGACGAGCTGTCTTTGTTAACGTAGCCTGCCGCGCCAGCCTGGAAAGCCCGCCGTGCGTATTGCTCTTCCGAATGCATGCTGAGGATCAGGATCGGAAGTTTGGGGTCGGCCTGTTTCAACTCTTTCAAGACTTCCAGCCCGCCGCGTTCGCCCAACGAGAGATCCAGCACTGCCAGATCCCAATGTTCTTCGCGGACCAATTTCAGCGCCTGTTGGCCGTTTCCCGCCTCACCGAAAACGGTTCCCCCCAGCTCGATAATTTGCATCAGCCCGGCCCGAACCACTTCGTGATCGTCCACCAGAAGGATTCGCTTCATGGCTGGCTGGCTTTTACGGGCTGGCCGGGGCCCGCACTTTCGATGGGGATCCGGACCGCAATGGTGGTCCCGGCGCCTTTTAAACCGCGGATTTCTATGGTCCCACCCACCAGACGGACGCGTTCCTGCATGCCCAGCAGGCCGAGGCCCGATTTCTCGATCTTCGTGATGCCTTTTCCGTTATCGCTGATGGCCAGAACAAACTCGTCCTCCTCTTCCACCAGTGTGATGTCAACCAAGGTGGCGCCGGCATGCCTCAGAACATTGGTCAGGGCTTCCTGAAAGACACGAAAGAGGGCGGTGGACTGCTCCTGGTTGAGACTCACGTTATCGATAAAACCCGAGCGCTGGCAGACGATGCCCGTT
>Ga0302324_100020939_pt1 | contig 12769 bp, 12 predicted proteins | sample Palsa_T0_1_FD_201949 | JGI IMG/M metagenome (GOLD analysis project Ga0302324, IMG submission 201949) | Peat permafrost microbial communities from Stordalen Mire near Abisko, Sweden - Palsa_T0_1 | ecosystem: Environmental > Terrestrial > Soil > Palsa > Peat permafrost | place: Sweden: Abisko...
CAGCGCGGCGCAGAGGCTGACCCGGCAGGTCGCCCCGACCTTCTTGTTCAGACTCGCTCCCCAGCGATCGACAACTGCCCGCATGTGCGTCACCCTCTCCGTTGGAACCACCTCTCTACATCGATGTTCCCAGTACGCGACGGTTTATGCGCCGGTTCCCCGCGACCGGCGGATACGAGGCCGTCGTCGCGCTAGTGGCGCACGCCGTTGGCGGTGGCGAAGCGCGCGTAGCGCTCAGCCACCCGCGCCGGCAGCAGCGCGTGCACCCGCACCCCCTCCGGGGTGTCCTCGCGCTGCAGGTCGCCGGCCAGCTCGTGCAGCTCGGCCAGCCGTCCGCCCTCGCGGTAGGGGAGCAGCAGCTCGACGGTCTGCAGGCTGCGGCGGAAGGTCTCCTCGATCCGCTCGCCGAGCAAATCGAGTCCCTCCCCGTCAAGGGCGCTGACCAGGGTCGCGTCGGGGTGGCGCAGCAGGAAGTCGCGGCGCTGCTCGGCGTCGAGACGATCGGCCTTGTTACCGACGAGCAGACGCGGATTCTCGCCCGCCCCGATCTCCTCCAGCACCTCGTGCACGGCCCGGGCCATCGCCTCGACGTCCTCGGCCGGGGCCGAGGCGTCGACCACGTGCAGGATGAGATCCGCCCGGCGGGTCTCCTCGAGCGTCGCGCCGAAGGCGTCGACCAGCTGATGGGGCAGCTTGCGGATGAAGCCGACGGTGTCAGTGAGCAGGTAGGCCCGGCCGGCCAGGCGCAGCGTGCGGGTGGTGGGGTCGAGCGTGTGGAACAGCCGGTCGCCCACGCCCACCTCGGCGCCGGTCATGGCGTTGAGCAAGGTGGACTTCCCGGCGTTGGTGTAGCCGGCCAGGGCGATCTCCGGCAGCGCCGCCCGCTCGCGCTCGGCCCGCATGACCTCACGGGATGAGCGCACCTGGGTGAGCCGCCGCCGCAGGGCCGAGATGCGATCGCGGGCGAGGCGGCGGTCGGTCTCGATCTGGGACTCGCCGGGTCCACGGGTGCCGATCCCGCCGCCGAGGCGTTCCAGGTGCGTCCACAGTCCGCGCATGCGGGCGAGGTTGTACTCCAGCTGAGCCAGCTCGACCTGCAGCTTGCCCTCGGCCGAATGGGCGTGGGCGGCGAAGATGTCAAGGATGACCGTGGTGCGATCGACCACCGGCAGCCCGAGCTCCTTCTCCAGGTTGCGCTCCTGGCGCGGGGTCAGCTCGTCGTCGCAGGCGATGACGTTGGCATCGCTGGCCCGCGCGGCCTCGGCCACCTCGGCCACCTTGCCCGATCCGAGATAGCTGTTGGCGTCCGGGTGGTCGAGGTGCTGAACGGTGTCGCCGACCACCGCCACGCCCGCCGTCCGCAGCAGCTCGTGCAGCTCGCTGAGGTCATCGCCCTCCGGAAGCGCCGCGATGCAGTACGCGCGCTGGCGGGCGCGCCCCGTGCGCTCGCCCGTCTCAGGCCTGGTGACCGTGCTCCGGCCGTGGCGGCTGCGATCCATTCACTCCAGAGTGTAGATCGCCCCGGGGTGGCCGCCGTCCTCAGGCCGGCACCAGCCGGCCGAGGCGTTGCACCGCCTCGAGCAGGCGCTCATCCGGGGTGGTGAGCGAGATCCGAAACCACCCCTCCCCGCTCGGTCCATACGCCCCGCCGGGTGAGACGACCACGGCGGCCGCCTCGAGCACGTGCTCGCAGTAGGCCGCGGCGCTGTCAAAGCCTGTGGGCACCGGCGCCCACACGTAGATCGTGGCGCGCGGCGGGGTGACATCCACGCCAATCGCCGCCAGCGCGTCACACACCAGGTCGCGCCGCCGCGTGTAGATCTCGTTCATGCGGGCGACCTCAACGTCTACCTCAGGGTCAAGTGCGGCCACCCCGGCGAGCTGGATCGCCTCGAACAGGCCGGAGTCGATGTTCGTCTTCAGCCGCCAGTAGGACTGCAGCGCCTCGGCGTTGCCGACGATCGCCGCGCAGCGCCAGCCGGTCATGTTGTAGCCCTTGGACAGCGAGAACACCTCGACCCCGACCGCGTCGGCTCGGGGGGTGGCCAGGAACGACGGCGGGCGGTAGCCGTCGAACGCCGTCTCGGTGTACGCGGCGTCGTGGACGACGAGGATCTCGTGCTCGCGGGCGAACTCGACCAGGCGCTCGAAGAAGCCGTCGGGCACGATCGCGCCGGTCGGGTTGTTCGGGTAGTTGACGTACAGCAGCTTGGCTCGCCGCGCCGTCTCGGAGTCGATCGCGTCGAGGTCGGGCACGAACCCGAGCTCCGGCACGAGCGGCATGATGGCCGGCTCGGCGCCGGCCAGGATCGGGCCCGACGTGTAGACGGGGTAGCCCGGGTCGGCGGCCAGCGCGACGTCGCCGGGGTTCAGGAACGCCAGGTTGAGATTGAAGATGCACTCCTTGGCCCCGATCGCCGGGATCACCTGGGTCTCCGGGTCGAGCGTCACCCCGAAGCGACGGGCGTAGAAGCCGCTGACCGCCTCGCGGAACTCCGCCCGTCCGCGATTGCTCGGGTACTGGTGGGTGCTCGGATCAGCCACCGCGGCCTGCGCGGCGGCGACGATCGGCGCGAAGGTGGGCATGTCGGGGTCGCCGATGCCGAGGCTGATGACGTCGACGCCGGCGGCGCGCTTGGCGGCGATCTTGCGCTCCAGCTCGGCGAACAGGTACGGCGGGATGCGCTGGAGGCGGTCACTCGGTTGCATGCAGCTCCTCGAGGAAGTCGGGGCTCAGCGTGGCCCGGTACACGGGCACCGCCCAGCCGGTGAGCGTCAGGTTCAGTTCGTGGTCGATCTCGACCTCCAGGTCGCCGCCGTCGAGCTTGACGGTGACCGGCGAGCGCCCTCCCCGGCTCACGTGGGCCACGGCCGCGCCGCTCGCCCCGGTGCCCGACGACAGCGTCTCCCCCACTCCGCGCTCGAAGATGCGAGCCCGTACCGTGTGCTCGTCGAGGCTCACGAACCATGACACGTTGGTGCGCCGGGGGAACAGCTCGCTGTGCTCGATCGACGGCCCGTAGGCTCCAAGGTCCAGCGCCTGCAGCTCGGCGACCGAGTCGAGGGCGATCGCGCATTGCGGGTTGCCGATGCAGACGTGCTGGAAGGCAAACCGGCGGCCGCCCGCCTCGAGGCTGCCGCGCCCGTCCGCCGCGCCGCTCGGGTAGTCCGCCGAGGTGAGCGACGCGCGTCCCATCGCCACCCGGCAGGTGGTCGGTCCGGTGATGGTCGGGCGGATCGGCCCGGCGGCCGTATGGATGGCGAACTCGTCTTGGTCGGTCCACCCGGCGCGACGCAGGTACATGATCGCCTCGCGGGCGCCGTTGCCCGAGAGCTCGGCCTCGGATCCGTCGGGGTTGAAGATCCGCAGGTCGGCTACGTAGCCGGCGTCGCCGGAGCGCGAGAGCAGCAGCACGCCGTCGGCGCCCACGCCGAGGTGAACGTCGCACAGGCGGCGCACCCGCGCGGGGGTCAATGCGAACGGGAGCGCGTCGGCCTCCACGATCAGGTAGTCGTTGCCCAGCGCCTGCCACTTCTCCAGCTGCACTCAGTCTCCTTCGCCGTCGTCCCGGGGGGAGTGCTGCGAGGCAGCCACCAGCGGGGAGCCGTCGAGCGCCTCGATGATGTCAAGCGATCCCACCACCTCGTCGGCTGACCGGCCACCGAGGTCGACGAGCGTGACCCCGGCCAGCTTGCGCATCCAGGTCAGCTGGCGCTTGGCGTAGCGCCGGGTGCGCTGCTTCATCGCCGCGACGTCTCCCTGCAGGAGCTCGGCGAACCCGAGCGCCTGACGCGCGGTGGCCGATGCGCCGGCCGCGTCGGCGGCCCGGACCTCGGCGGCCGCGCCGGCGGTGACCATCGCGTCGACCCGGTCATCGATGCGGGCGTAGAGCTCCTCCCGGGGGCGGGTGAGTCCGATCAGCCGCGTCGAATGGCGCATGCTGGTCGTCCACAGCTGCGACTGGCCCGCGCGCTCGGGGAGCGCGCCGAGCTCGTGCAGCTCGAGCGCGCGGACGATCCGGCTGCGGTCGGCGGGGGCGATCCGCCGCGCCGCCTGCGGCGCGCGCCGCGCCAGCTCGGCGTGCAAGGCCTGCGGACCGCGCGACTGCAGCTCGCGCAGCCAGCGTTCGCGCAGCTCCGTCGTCGGCGGCGGGGCGAGGGTCAGATCCGCCAGCGCCGCACGCAGGTACAGGCCGGTGCCGCCGACCACGATCGGGGTCTGGCCCTGTCCGAGCCGGGCGTCGATCTCGGCGTGCGCCAGGGCCATGAAGCGCCCGGCGCTGAACCGCTCGGGCAGGTCGGCGATCGAGACGAGCCGGTGCTCGAGCTCGTCCTGCTGCTCGCGCGTGGCCACGCCGGTGAGCACCTCCAGGCCGCGATAGACCTGCAGCGCATCGGCCGAGACGGCCACCGGGTGCCGCCCGACGGCCCGCAGGCGACGGGCCAGGGCGAGGGCGAATTCGGTCTTGCCGACGGCGGTGGGGCCGAACACGGCGAACACGGTCGGATGCGTGGGCGCGGAGGTCATGACGCGTCAGTATCGCCAGGAATAGGATGCCGGCATGGAGATCAGCGGCGCGCGCGTCCTGCTCACCGGGGCCACCGGAGGAATCGGGCAGGCGATCGCCCGGGCTTTGCACGCGCGCGGAGCCCAGCTGGTGCTGACCGGTCGCCGCAGCGACGTGCTCGAGCCGCTCGCGCGGGAGCTCGGCGCCACGGCCCTGGCGGTCGACCTCAGTGACGCCGCGGCCGTACGGGCGCTGCCGGCTTCGGCTGGAGGGATTGATGTGCTGGTGGCGAACGCCGCCCTGCCCGGCAATGGACGGCTGGATACGTTCACCGGAGAGCAGATCGAACGGGTGCTGGACGTCAACCTCCTCGCCCCCATCGAGCTGACGCGGGCGCTCGCGCCGGGAATGGTGCAGCATGGCCGCGGGCATCTCGTCTACATCTCCTCGCTCTCGGGCAAGACCGCCGCTGCGGGTTCCTCGCTGTACAACGCGACGAAGTTCGGCCTGCGCGGCTTCTCGCTGGCCATGCGCGAGGAGCTGCACGACACCGGTGTCGGGGTGTCCCTGGTCAGCCCGGGCTTCATCCGCGATGCTGGGATGTTCGCCGACAGCGGGGTCAAGCTCCCGCCCGGAGTCGGCACCAAGTCGCCGCAGAACGTGGCCGACGCGGTGATCGACGTGATCACCAAGGATCGAGCTGAGATCGACGTCGCCCCGATCGGCCTGCGCGCCGGCGCCGCGTTTGCCGCCGTCGCCCCGGAGACCGCCGCCCGGTTCACGCGTCGCGTGGGCGGCGACAAGATCGCGGACGCGATGGCCACCAGCGACAACGCGATGGCCAAGCGGTAGATCCGCCTGCGACCCACGCTGGACCGGATGTCCGACCCGGCCCGGCGCTTGGTCCGATGACAAGCCGCCGCCGCATCCCGATGATTCGCGGGATGCACCCCGTCCACAGCGTCGGTCGCCGCGCGGCCGCCGGACCAGCCCCGCCGCGCGTCCGGTGAGCGAGCCCGCCGCCGGTACGGCGACGACAACAGCCGCGCGCGCCCATGCCCGGTCGCAGGCGGGCGCCGTCGTGGAGGCGATGCCGACCGTGCCGGCGCGGGCCTGGCCGGATCCGCCGGACGGCGTGGCGCCGGAGCGCCTCGTCTGGGCCGAGACGGTCGCCGGCGGCGGCTACACGTCCAAGGTCCTCGCCCGGGGCACCCGTCTGCGTCTCACCGACCTCGCCGGGGACGCCTGCGCCCACGTGCTGCTCTACAACGCCGACCAGCCGTGGGAGCGGCTGAACGTCGCCGACACGGTCAAGGTGCCCTGGCAGGCCTACCTCGGGGCGGGGCACCCGCTGCTGTCCGACCAGGGTCGCGCGCTCGCCACCATCGTGCAGGACAGCTCCGGCTGCCACGACGCGCTCTGCGGCACGAGCACGCGCCGGCGCAATGGCGAGCGATATGGCGACGGGGCGCCGCAGAGCGCGACGCCGGCGGGCCGCGAGCTGCTCCTGCTCGCCGGCCTCAAGCACGGCCTCGACGCCCGCGACATCGGGCCGTCGGTCTCCTTCTTCCAGGGCGTGCGGGTCGATCCGGCCGACGGGTCGCTGCGGTTCATCGGCGCGCAGACCCCGGCGCCCACGCACGTCGACCTGCGCTGTGAGCTGCCGCTCGTCGTCCTGGTCGCCAACGTCCCGCACCCGCTCGACCCGCGCGACGCCTACACGGCGACCACGCTTGAGATTCTCGCCTGGCGTGAGCGGCCGACGGCGCCCGGGGACGCGCTGTGGGCCTCCACGCCGGAGCTCGAGCGAGCGCTGCTCAACGCCGCCGACTACTCCGAGGCGCGGGGCATCGCGTGAGCCTCACCGGCCTCGGGCAGCGGGTGCGCAGCGACGACCAGGTGCCCGCGCGGGCGCCGTGGAGCGGTCGTGTGGCCGCGGGCGACACGCTCGCGATCACCGACCTGGGCGGCAACCAGGCGGTGGACTTCCTGGTCTACGACGCCGCTGACACCAGCGAGCGCTACAGCGCGGCCGAGACCATCGCTGCCCAGGGCAACATCTTCCTCGACACGGGAAGCGTGCTCCTCAGCTGCGAGAGTCGCCCCCTCATGGAGGTGACGGCCGACGACTGCGGCCACCACGACACGATCGCCGGCGCCTGCTCGAAGGAGTCGAACACGCTGCGCTACGGGCACCACACGCGTCACCAGCACGCCTGCGTGGAGAACTTCCTGCGCGAGGGCGCGCGCCACGGCCTGACCAAGCGCGACCTCGTTTCCAACGTCAACTGGTTCATGAACGTGCCCGTCGAGGCCGACGGGACCCTCGGGATCGTCGACGGCCGTTCGGCGCCGGGGATGAGCGTCGAGCTGCGCGCGCTGCGCGAGGTGCTGGTGCTCGTCTCCAACTGCCCGCAGATCAACAACCCGTGCAACGGCTTCGACCCCACGCCGGTGCGCATCGTCGTCGCCACCTCGCAGCCATGAGCGTGCGAACTCCGTCCCGTCCGAGCCGCCCGGTGCAGGCGCTGCGCCGTATCGCGGTGGCCGACCGGCCCGAGATCTGGATCGCCCTGCGCAACGAGGCGACGCTCGGCACCGCGCCCGCCGCCGACGGCCCACTCGCCGGCCACACGCTCGCGGTCAAGGACAACATCGACGTCGCCGGCCTGCCGACCACGGCCGGCTGCCCGGCCTTCGCCTACGTCCCGGAAGACAGCGCACCCGCGGTGCGGCGGCTGGAGCACGCGGGCGCCGTGGTGCTCGGCAAGACCAACCTGGATCAGTTCGCCACCGGGCTCGTCGGCACGCGCTCCCCCTACGGCGCCGTCCGCGACGCGCGCCGCCCGGAGTACGTGTCGGGCGGGTCGAGCAGCGGCTCGGCCGTGGCCGTCGCGCTCGGACTGGCTGATCTGGCGCTCGGCACCGACACCGCCGGCTCCGGTCGTGTGCCCGCCGCCTTCCAGGGGGTGGTCGGCGTCAAGCCCACGCGCGGACTGGTGCCGACGCTCGGCGTCGTGCCGGCCTGCGTGTCGCTTGACTGCGTGACCGTCTTCGCCCCCTCGCTCGGGCCGGCGCTCGCCGCCAGCGCGGCGCTCGCCGGACCCGACCCCGCGGACCCGCACGCTCGCTCGGCGCCGCTCGACGCGCCGCTGGCCGCGCCGGCGACCCCACGGATCGGTGTCCCGTCGTCGCGGCACCTGCAGGACCTCACGCCGGCCGCCGCGACCGCCTTCGCCGCCGCTGCCGTCGGCTTCGCCGCCGCCGGCGCCGAGATCGTCACGCTCGACGAGCTCGACGCGTACTTCGCCGCCGGGGAGCTGCTCTACGGCGGGGCGTTCATCGCCGAGCGCTACGCCGCGGTCGGCGAGTTCATCGCGGCCGATCCCGACGCCTGCGATCCCGTGGTCGCCTCGCTCGTGCTCGCGGCGGCGGACATCCCGGCCAGCGCGCTCGTCGCCGACCGCGAGCGCCTGGCCGCGTTGACGCTGCAGGTACGCGACGCGCTGGCCGGCGTCGACGCGCTGCTGACGCCGACCGCCCCGTTTCAGCCGACCATCGCCGCGGTCGCGGCCGACCCCATCGCCACCAACGCTCGGCTGGGGCGCTATACCACGCCGGCCAACCTGCTCGACCTGTGCGCCCTGGCGCTGCCGGCGGGCCGGGCCGACGGCGGGCAGTTCGGCGTCCAGCTGCTGGCGCCCGCCTTCCACGACGCGGTGATCGCCGATGTCGCCGCGCGACGCGACCGGGAGCCGTGGCCGGAGCCGACGGCGGCCCTGGAGCTGCTCGTGGTCGGCGCGCATCGCCGCGGCCAGCCGCTGGTCGGCGAGCTCGCCGCCGCCGGGGCGCGCTACGTCGCCACCGTGCGCACGGCGCCGCGGTACCGGCTGCACGCCCTCGACACCGTGCCCCCGAAGCCGGGGCTGGTTCGGGCCGCCGGGGCGGGAGCCTCGATCGAGGGCGAGGTGTGGGCGCTGCCCCCGGCCGGGCTCGGCCGCTTCGCGGCGGCCATCACCGCACCGATGACGCTCGGGTCGGTCGAGCTCGACGACGGGCGCCGGCGGCTCGGGTTCCTCTGCGAACCGGTCGCGGTGCAGGGCGCGCCGGACATCTCCGATCACGGCAGCTGGCCGGCCTACCTCGCGCGATGACCGTGCCCGGTGGATCGCGGCGTTGGAGCGAGATGGCCTGGCCGGAGCTGGGCGCCGCGCTGGCCGCGGAGCCGGAGGTCGGACTCGTGCCGGTCGGGGCGGTCGAGCAGCACGGGCCACACCTGCCCACCGGCACCGACACGATTGTCGCCTCGGCGCTGTGCGACCGGGCGGGGGCGCGCAGCGACGCGCTCGTCCTGCCGGCGATCGGCCTCGGCTGCAGCTTCGGGCACGGCACCGCGTTCCCGGGGACGCTGTCGCTCTCCCCGGAGACGCTCATCGCCGTCGTGCGCCAGTACGCCGAGTGGGCGGCCACCTCCGGCCTCACCAAGCTGCTGTTCGTCAACGCGCACATGGGCAACAGCCCGGCGCTGCTGAGCGCCACCGATCACCTGCGCCTGCTGCGGCCCGACCTGCAGACCGGGATCGTCAACTGGTGGGAGGCGTCCCCGGCGGTCACGGCGCTGACGGTGGCGGACGCCGCCGACCTGCACGCCAACCGCGCCGAGACGTCGTTGATGCTCGCCGTCGCCCCGCAGCTCGTCCGCCTGCAGGAGCTTGACGACGCGGACGATCCGGATCGCACCGAGGACCTCGTGTTCCGCTACAACGCGTCCTCGCTGTCGACCAACGGCGTCACCGGTCGGCCCTCGGAGGCCACGCACGAGCTCGGCGAGGAGCTGCTCGAGGCGGTCGTCACCGAGATCGCCGCGCGCGCCGAACGCGGCCGCGGCGAGGAGCCCCCGCTCGGACGAGCGCACGCGTCGTCGTTCACGAGCCACTAGGAACAACCCGCCGAGTCGACAGGAGACCGCGAGATGAGCACAGCTGAGCGCAGCGAACAGGACGTGGAAGCGCTGGTCGAGCGGTTGGTCGGCGAGGGGGTCCAGTACGCCGTCGGCACGTGGATCGACATCCAGGGACGTGCCAAGGGCAAGGTCGTGCCGATCGACCACCTCTCCGCGCTCATCTCGGGATCGGAGCGCTACACGCCGCGCGGGCTGGGCGACCTCGGCCAGATGACCCCCGAAGAGGATGAGTGCGTGGCCCTCCCCGACCCGACGACCCTGCGCGTGCTGCCCTGGGACCGGCGCTTCGCCTGGATGGCGGCGGACCTGCTCTACGGTGGCACCGACCCGTTCGAGCTCTGCGGCCGCTCGATCCTCAAGCGTCAGATCGAGCGGGCGGCCGCGCTGGGGATGTCGTTCGAGCTCGGGGTGGAGACGGAGCTCTACGTCTTCCGCGCCGAATCGCTCGACTCTCCGAACGGGCCGCTGCAGCCGATCCAGCGCAGCGGGAACCTGTGGCCCACGCCGGCCTACGACCTCGAGGTCGAGCTCGACCTGATGCCGTTCCTCGACCCGATGGTCCGCTACATGAACGAGACCGGCTTCGGCGTCTACAGCTTCGACGCCGAGGGCGGCGAGGCCCAGGTGGAGTTCGACTTCGCGCACGCGCCGGTGCTCGAGATGGCCGATCGTCTCACCCTGTTCCGTCTCATGGCCAAGCAGGTCGCCAAGGAGGCCGGTCTCGCGGTCACCTTCATGCCCAAGCCGTGGTCCGGCGCGTGGGGTTCGGGTGCGCACTTCAACATGAGCCTCACCGACATCGATACTCAGATCAACCGCTTCCGCTCCGAGGACGACCCCCGTGGGCTCGGCTGGAGCCGCGAGGCCTACGCCTTCGCCGCCGGGATCATCCGCCATGCGGCCGGGCTCGCGGCGGTGGCGACGCCGACGGTCAACTCCTACAAGCGCCTCACCCCCGAGCTCGCGCACGGTGAGGTCTCCTGGGCGCCGATCTGGGCCGCTTACGGTTTCAACAACCGGTCCTGCATGCTGCGCCTGCCGGCGAATCGCCCGGCGCTCGAGAATCGCGCCGTGGACTCGGCCGCCAACGTCTACGTCACGGCGGCGATGATGCTGGCCGCCGGCCTCGATGGGATCGAGGCCGAGCTCGATCCGGGCGAGCCGACGCTGGAGCGCGCCTACGGCGAGGCGCCGTCGGAGGCGGCGGTGCGCCTGCCTCGCAACCTGCTCGAGGCGATCGAGGCGTTCGCCGCTGACCCGCTCGCCTACGACGTCTTCCCGGCCGAGTTCGTCGCCGCCTACACCGACATGAAGCGGCGCGAGTGGGAGGAGTACCACGCCGAGGTCGGCGAGTGGGAGCGCCGCCGCTACCTCAGTCTGTTCTGATCGGCACCGCCGGTCAGACGACAGCTAGGCGATCCCGGTCTCCTCCGGCAGCTCGTACCACTGCACGCGCTCGCCCACGCGGGCGCGAAGCTTGAAGCGCCGCGACTTCGGCGATCGCTGCAGGGCGTCACCGAGCGCGCGGCAGCGATCGGCGACAGGCGGGTGCAGCTCGCCGAGCCGCTGCAGCGTCGCCGTCACGGTGCGCCACAGTCCCCAGTCGTCGCCGGTCAGGCGCGCGACGTAGGCCGTGTCGATGTGGTCGCCGTCGCCCTCGCCGAGCTCGTGCTCGGTGAGCAGTACCGACGCGTCATGGGCGTCCTTGGCGTTGAGCTCGACGATCTGCAGCTTGGTCAGCAGCAGGTCGCTCGCGGTCAGGGCCGGGTAGTCGAGTGCCAGCCGGTCGTTGATGTCCAGCGCGTGGCACATCGAGAAGGCCCCGACGAACACGTCGAGCTTGCCCTGAGGACCATGGAAGATCATGCGCGTGTCCCCGTGCATCGCGTTGAAGCGGGCCTCGGCGGTGTAGCCGCGGCTCTCGAGGAAGCCGGTGAGCCGACGCGCGTCTCGCCGCGAAACGGCGACGTCGATGTCCGCGATCTCGCGATGGGGCTGGCCGGCCAGCGCGGTCGGACAGTGCGCCACCACGCCGACGCCGCCGAGCAGCCGCACCTGCAGCCCGGCGTCCTCCGCCGCCTGCGCCAGGGCCATCCCCTCGTCGACGAGCGCGGTCATCCCTGGGTGATCTGCCAGCGTTTGACCTGGCCGTCCGCGGTGAGATCGACGATCGCACCACGGAGTACGCCCTCGGCGTACTCCGAGCCCGGGTTGACGCAGGTGGCTCGGCCAATCTCCTGCCCTCCGGGCGACTCGTGAACATGCCCGTGCAGCCCGAGCGCCGCCCCCGAGCGCTCGATGGCGTCACGTACGGCGGCCGCGCCGACCGACATCACCGCGTAACCACCGGGAGTGACGACCGGACGCAGGTCGGCGTCGAGTTGCGGGGCCTGGTCGAGGTTCGTGTCGCGCGGCGGGCAGTGGAGATTCAGTACGGCGGTCTCGGGGCGCTGCAGGCCACGCGCTACCTCGTCGATGCGGGCAGCGAGCTCGTCCTCGGAACACTCGCGGGGGGTGTTCCACGGCGTCGGCGTCGAGTACCCGACCGACACCATCTCGTGGTCACCCGGCAGATTCACGATCCCGCCCTCGGCGTAGCGCAGCTTGCTCGAGGCGCCCAGGATGGCCGCGAGCTCCTCGTCGTCGTCGTTGCCGAGCATCACGTAGAACGCGATCGGGCTGTCCTTCAGCCGCCGGTCGGCCAGTTCCACCCACTGCTGGACGCGGTCGCGGATGGCCTCGGCGAACGCGCGCTCGAACGCGGCCGGGTCGGTGGTGAGCGCGTCGCGCTCGTCGGGCGTGGCCAAGCGAGCGTAGGACCCCTTGTCGGCGATCTTGCGGGTGAGCGCCTGCAACTCCTCGTCGCCCTCGGCCATGACCGGGCGCCCCCCGATCTCGCCCTCCCAGTGGGAGTTGACCTGACAGAGCGGGACCAGCGACTTCCCGGTGATGTCTCCGCCGAGGATGACGCAGTCGGCGCCGTACACCGGTCCGGCGTTGAGCCACTTGCGGAAGCAGCGCTCAGAGCCGTGAATGTCGGTGGCGAAGAAGATCCGAGTCTGCTTGTGGCCGCCGCCACCCTTTCGCCCGAACAGGCCCACGTCTACTCGGGGGGCAGCTCGCGCGACGCCAGCGAGATGTCGAGCCCGCGGCGCTTGTTGAACAGGTAGATGAGCGGGTAGGCGACGATGCCGATGGCGACGAAGAGGATGAGGGCGTAGAGCCCGGTGTTCGTGGTGCGGCCGTCCACCGTGGCCAGGCCGCTCGTGCCGGCGATCGCGATGGCGAAGAGGACGTA
>Ga0302324_100020945_pt1 | contig 12767 bp, 10 predicted proteins | sample Palsa_T0_1_FD_201949 | JGI IMG/M metagenome (GOLD analysis project Ga0302324, IMG submission 201949) | Peat permafrost microbial communities from Stordalen Mire near Abisko, Sweden - Palsa_T0_1 | ecosystem: Environmental > Terrestrial > Soil > Palsa > Peat permafrost | place: Sweden: Abisko...
ATCGTCGATGGCGACGGGCCTTACTCAATTGGCGTGACCCGTGTGAACTCGCCCGCCGATGCCCAGAAGTGGGTCACGCGGTATCACGACTCCGGCTTCCAGCAGATGAAGATTTACAGTTCAGTGAAGCCGGACAACGTGAAGGCCATCTGCGCCGACGCGCACAAAGTCGGCATGACCGTCACCGGCCATATCCCCATCGGCATGGACGCCTACCAGGGCGTCGAAGACGGCATGGACATGATCAACCACATCCATTACATTGCCGACCTTCTGCTGCCCAAAGACTTCGACCCGAAGAAAGTCAAAGGCATCGACCGCCTCAAAGCGATGGCTTCCATCGACGTCAATTCCGCGGCCGGCAAACAGGCGGTCGCGTTCTTCAAGCAGCATGGCACCGTCATCGATCCGACAATGGCGCTGATGGAGATGACTTTGCGCTCGGCCAGCGAGCCGGCGACCAATACCGAGCCCGGCATTGCGCGGGTTGCGCCCGAGTTGCGCGAGCAACTAATCAACAGCGGACTGCCTCCAGAGGCTGCTGCTTACGGCGAAAAGATGAGGGCCAATGACCTGGCGATTATCGGCGCGCTGCATCGTGCGGGCGTGCCAATTGTCGCGGGCACCGATCAGACTGTACCGGGATTTTCTCTCTATCGCGAAGTCGAACTCTACGTGGAGGCCGGCTTCACGCCCATGGAAGCGCTGCAAGCAGCGACCATTGTCCCCGCGCGCGCCATGAAAGTTGAGCGCGACAGCGGCAGCCTGGAAGTGGGCAAGCGCGCCGACCTCGATGTGCTGGCTGCCAACCCGCTGGAAGACATCCACAATCTCCGCAGCGTAAGGTCCGTGCTTGCTAATGGTGTGCTGTACGATCCGGCGCCGTTGTGGGAGAGTGTCGGCTTTAGCGCCAAGTAGAGGAGATCGACGGTGTGCGCTGGGTGAGCACGCCTCTCGCAGGCTGCTAAGAAGTCAGAACAGGCTTGGGTCGCCGCTGAAGCCGGCTCAGGCTGGATAAAAGGCTTAGACGCTGGCCGGAACGCCAGCTCTATTGCCTACCCGATCTTCTCGTCTGCCGTCACGTTGGAAGTCACGAGGTAGCGTTTGGCTTTTTCCTGAAGCGACGGAGTTAAGGACACGCTCTTTCCCGATTCCAGACTGGCCTGCACGGCGACGCTGTCGCAGGTGGCGACCATCTTGCCGGATTCGTCATCGTACATCTGATGCAGGAAGCGAAAATACTTTTCGCCGACGGCGAGGAAGCCGCTCTTGATCTCGACCAGTTCGCCACCGCGCAGCTCTTCCAGGAACTGATAGTTCTGGCGCACGATGGCCACCCGCAGGTTCTGCTGCTTGATGGATGCCGGAGTGACTCCGATGGCGTGCAGCAAGAACCATGTCGCCTGATCAAAGCGCGAGACATACATGCGCGAGTTCATATGGCTGGCTACGTCGTACTCCGAAGCCAGTATCGCGCCCTTGAAAGTGTGCACCCACTCAGCCATAAATGCCGCCTTTCGCTAACCCACTTACCAATGTCATCCCGAGCGAAACGAAGCGGAGTCGAGGGATCTGCGGTTTCTCAACTCGCTGACATTCTCTGAAAGCGCAGCGATGTCGCCGTCCAACCGCGTCACGAACTCCACCACCCGGTCCAGCGTCCGCTCGGCCTGGTCGCGATGCGGCGAGTGCTTGCACTCCGGCAGCATCACGATTTCCGCCTGCGGGGCCTGCGCCTTGATGGCTTCCACTTGCGCAATTGTCCCATATTCATCCTGCTCACCCTGAAGGCAGAGAACAGGGCAGCGAATCGCCGCCAGATACTCTTCGATGTTCCAGGAACGGAAATCCGAATCGAGCCAAATGTCATTCCATCCCCAGAAGGTCGCGTCCACGTGCGCATGATGACGCGACAGCTTCCGCGGCAGATCGGTCGTCTGGTAATTCACTTTCGCCTGGGTGATGCTGGCGACGCTGAGGTCTTCGACAAACACATGCGGCGCCTCCAGGATCAAAGCGCGAACCGCCTCTGGGTGCTTGCCTGCGAAGATAAGCGCGATTGACCCGCCATCGCTATGTCCCAGCAGTATCGGCCGTTCGATCTGTAACTTCTCCAGCAACTCCGCCAACACCACTTCGCCTTCGTGATGCATGAAAGTTACGGGCCGCTTCTCCAGCAGCTTGTCGGAATTGCCGTGTCCATAACGCGAATAGAGAAGCACGCCGCAGCCGGTGCGCGCCGCGAGTAGCTCCGGGAAATCCCTCCACAGGGCGATGGAGCCGAGTCCTTCGTGCAGCAAAACAATGACTGGCCGGCCTGATTGCTCGCGCCCGATCCATAGCGTCTCCAGGCGCTTTCCATCGACGACCACTTCGCCCCGTTCCGTAGATGTTTGCGATGTGCTCAAGTCTTATTCCGCCGCCGGGTCGGCTGCCTGCGCGGCAATCGCGGACAGCGTTGTTGCCGATCCCTGCATGGCGACGCGCTGATGATAGAACCACAGGCCGCGCAGACCGCCGAGCTCTTCGCCGCCGCCGGCGCGTCCCGGACCACCATGCATTAACGATGGCAACACGATCCCATGTCCGGTATGGCTGTCGCCGATCGTGGGATCGACCAGCAGCAGTCGCCCATGAGTTGTGCCCAGGGCAACTGCGGCTTCGGCGAGAAAGGCGGTGTCGCCGCTGAAGACAGATGCGGCCAGCGAGCCGCCGCCGCGCCGTGCCAGCGCGAACGCCTCGGCTTTATCCCGGTACGGGATGACAGTAGCGACCGGGCCGAAGACCTCGATCTCATGGATGACGTCATCGTTGCCCTTTTCACGGGCGCGCAACAGCATGGGAGCGACAAAAGCACCACGCCCGATGTCGGCATCCAGCGGAGCAAAGTTGTCGGGCTGATAAGCGACATCCGCTCGCCTGTTCAGTTGTGCAATACCTTCCGCGATCGACTTGCGTTGTGCCATGTTGACGACAGGGCCCATGGAAACAAGGGCGTTAGCAGGATCGCCGACAACCGTCATCTTCAGCAGCGCCGAGATGGCGTCAATCGCGGATTGCTCGTGATCGTCAGGCACCAGTACGCGGCGGATCGCGGTGCATTTTTGTCCCGACTTCAACGTCATCTCGCGGACCACCTCGCGTGCGAAGAAGCCGAAAATAGCGGAATCGGGAGCAGCGTCCGGACCCAGCAGCGCGGAGTTCAGACTGTCGGCTTCGATGTTCACGCGAATGCTCTGTTGAATAATGCGCGGATGCCGGCGGATTGCTTCGGCCGTGTCGGCCGAGCCGGTGAAGGCGACCGCATCGCCCAGTTGCAGATGATCGAGGAGGTCGTTGGGCGAACCGCAAAGAATCGAAAGCGCGCCGGGCGGAAGAATGTTCGCCGCGATCACCTCACTCACCATCTCCTGCGCCAGCCATGCAGTGGTAGTTGCGGGCTTCGCGAGCACGGGAACGCCGGCCAGGAGGCTGATTGCGGCTTTCTCCCATAGTCCCCATGCGGGAAAGTTGAAGGCGTTGATCTGGACGGCCACTCCGTCAAGCGGCACGCCGACATGCAGACCCTGGAAGTTTGGGTCGCGCGCCAGACGCAGGGGCGATCCGTCGCGCAACAGGTGCGCATCGCCTAGCTTCGATCCAATTTTCGCAAAGTACTTCAGCGTGCCGATGGAGCCATCGACGTCGATGATGGCATCGGCTTTGGTGTTGCCGGAATTCTTGCGTGCGATCTCGAACCACTCGTCGCGGCGAACCGCGAGGGCGTCGGCAATCTTGCCCAGCAATTCCGCTCGCTGAGCATAGCTCAGCTTGCGAAGCTCTAGACCTCCCACATTGCGGGAGTACCCCAATGAGGCACTCAAATCCAAGCCCTTGGAGCTGGCCCATGCGACGATGTCCCCGGTTGTGGGATTGACCAGTGCGGAGCCCTGTCCGGCACCCGCTTGCCATTTGCCGCCAAGGTAGCTTTCGAGCACCTTGGCGTCTGATTCAACGCGATTTCCCACTGTAGTAGCCATAATTTATACCGTCTCCTGTGAAGACCTATCCTCAGGTTGCAAAAGCGGTGCGAGATGCTGCTCGACCCAGGGCACAACCCATTGTGCCGCCAACTCCTCCGGTAAAGTACCGGAGCTGGCGTCATGCATCAGCATCTCGCCGGCGCGCCGGGCGCCAAGCTCCGCGAGCATCTTGTCGAATCGCAGGCCGCCCTGGCAAAACGTATCTTTGTATGTGGTGTCCCCGAGCGCGATTACGCCGTACTTGATTTTAGTTAGATCTGGCTTTTCAGTTTCCAGACTATTGAACAGCGCCTGGGCATTGTCGGGCACGTCGCCGTTGCCGTAGGTGGAAGTGCAAATCAGGAAATTGCCGCCGCGTTGGAAAACGGCGGCGTCAAGATTGTCCATCACCTGGATGGCGCCTTGGTGTCCCGCCGTCTCCAGCGCCTGCTGGACCTCCTGCGCCACCATCTCTGCGGTGCCGGTCATGGTGCCCACTAGGATCGTGATTTCTATGCCCATGCTTACTTGCCCACAGCGAAGCTTACCAAGTGAAGCAACGCTTCCCTCACGTTAGACTATTATACGGTGCGGTTGCGGAAGTATAATGCAGCCACCGTGGGTCGAAAACGCGATACCGTTCATCTTGAGGAGACCGAGCCTTCCGAGGACATGGCCGATTCTAGTCCTTCACGCGGGCGCGAAGACCGCGTCACGGAGTCTGACTATCTTAAGCGCCTGGGGGAGCGCGTACGCGAGACCCGCGCGCGTCGCGGCATGACGCGCAAGCTGCTGGCGCGCGATTCCGGCGTCTCCGAGCGTTACCTCGCTCAGCTTGAAACCGGCCAGGGCAACATCTCCATTCTGCTGCTGCGGGAGATCGCCAACGCGCTCGACATTCCTGTCGAAGATCTGGTACTCGCGGGCCCCGAGCCGCCCGTCGACCTGGTACACACGACCGAGTTCCTGCGCCGTCTGCCGGCGGCAGGGCTGGCTGAAGCTCGCCGCCTGCTGGTGCAGCATTTCGGCGGTGTCGATCAGGAGGCGCGGCGCGGCCGGATCGCTCTGATCGGTTTGCGCGGCGCGGGCAAGTCGACGCTAGGAGCAATCCTCGCCGGTCGCGTGGAAGCCCCCTTCATCGAGCTCGATCGCCTCATCGAGCAGGAGAGCGGCGTTACCCTGAGCGCCATCTTCGATCTTTATGGGCAGAGCGGATTTCGCCGCCTGGAACGCCGCTGCCTCGACCAGGTCATCGAGCGCCATCCGCGCTTCGTGCTGGCAACCGGCGGCAGCCTGGTCTCCGAGCCCGCAACCTTCGAGTGTCTGCTGACCATGTGTTTCACCGTCTGGCTGCGGGCCACGCCGGATGAGCACATGCAGCGGGTGATCGCGCAGGGCGACATGCGGCCCATGGCCGACAATCGCGAATCCATGTCCGACCTAGAGCGCATACTCGAGGTCCGCGAGCCGCTGTATCGCAAGGCCGACGTGACGGTAGAGACGAGCGGCTTGACAGTCAGAGAGAGCGCTGCAGAACTAACCGAGATCATGCGGAAAAGCTGATTTCCTCGAGCTATTTGATCTGCATAATATTTCCTATTCCCAACCCCCGAAGAAATGCACTATAATGCACTCACCGACTGTGGGGATTTGACCGCCATCCCGGTGCCGTCCTGAGGAGATTTCATCTGCCATGCCTGATGTGAAAGAGGTGGAGCTCGTCACCTTTGAGGTGGCTCCCGAAAATTATCGCCATTGGCGCCTGACCATTGATGGCCGCATCGCCACGCTGGCCATGAACGTCAACGAGGACGCCGCTTTGCGTCCCGGCTACAAGCTCAAGCTCAACTCCTATGACCTTGGCGTCGACATTGAGCTGCACAACGTTCTCCAGAGCATTCGGTTCGAGCATCCCGAAGTGGCCTGCGTCGTCCTCACCAGCGCTCGCGAGCGCATGTTCTGCGCCGGCGCCAACATCTACATGCTCGGCACCTCCACGCACGCCTGGAAGGTCAATTTCTGCAAGTTCACCAACGAGACGCGCAACGGCATGGAGGATTCCAGCCGTCACGATGGGCTGAAGTTTCTCGCCGCGCTGAATGGGACGACCGCGGGCGGCGGTTACGAGCTCGCGCTGGCTTGCGACGAGATCGTGCTGATCGACGACCGCTCCAGCGCCGTCAGCTTGCCCGAAGTTCCGCTGCTCGGAGTTTTGCCGGGCACCGGTGGCCTCACTCGCGTGGTCGACAAGCGCAAAGTGCGGCGCGACCGTGCCGATATGTTCTGCACCAATCCCGACGGAGTGAAGGGCGAGCGCGCTAAGGAATGGGGCTTGGTGGACGACATCGCCGTCCCCGCGAAGTTCCCAGAAGTGGTTCGCGGCCGCGCCGAGAAGCTGGTCGCAGACTCGGCCCGCCGCGCCGATGCCAGGGGCATCAAGCTAACCCCGCTGAATCGCACCATCGACGACAGCGGCTATCACTACCAGCATGTCAATGTCAGCTTCGATCGCAGTGCACGAACCGCAACGCTGACCGTGCGCGCACCCGAGGGCAATCAGCCCACGACCGTCGAGGAGATTCACGCCGCCGGCGATCAATGGTGGCCGCTGGCGATGGCTCGCGAACTGGACGATGCCATCCTGATGCTGCGTGTCAACGAACTTGAGCTTGGATTGCTGTTGCTCAAGACCGCCGGCAGTCCTGAAGCCGTGCTGGCTTCCGACGCGACCCTTCTGGAGCACCGTAATGACTGGCTGGTGCGCGAGACGATTGGCATGTTGCGTCGCACGTTGGCTCGTCTCGATGTCTCGTCGCGCAGCCTATACGCCATCATCGACCCGGGTTCGTGTTTCGCGGGCCTGCTGTTCGAACTGGCGCTGGCCGCCGATCGCAGCTACATGCTCGCGCTCCCGGATGACGAAGGCGACTCGCCCAAAATCGCCGTAGACGATTTCAACTTCGATCTGCTTCCCGCAGTCAACGACCGCAGCCGGCTGCGAACTCGCTTCAGCAGCGACGCGCGGGATATGGCTGCCGTCATCGAAGCCAAAGGCAAGCTGCTTGGGCCCGGCGAGGCTCTGCGACTGGGCCTGGTGACGGTCGCGCCTGACGATCTCGATTGGGAAGACGAAGTCCGCGTTGCCATCGAGGAGCGGGTCAGCCTGTCTCCGGATGCTCTCACCGGCCTGGAAGCCAGCCTGCGTTTTCCCGGCGATGAAACGCTGGAGACGAAGGTATTCGGCCGGTTGTCAGCGTGGCAGAACTGGGTGTTCATCCGTCCCAACTCCACGGGCGAACACGGCGCGCTCAAGCTATTCGGCACCGGGTCGAAAGCGCGCTTTACGTGGGAGAGGGTGTAGGCCGCCGCGGCCAGCATCGCAGGCGCGAAAGAGGTTAGCCCAGCGCTTCAGCGCCGGGTAGGCGATGAGTAGATGCCGAGTCCCGTAGGGACGACACATAGTTACCAATGACCATAGGGGGTCCTTCGACTCCGGCGGCGAAAAAGCCTCCGCTCAGGATGACACCCTTTAACCCACCGGTATACAGGGGTTTTCATGTCAATGAATTATCAGGACCGCATTCCAAACAACGTCGATCTCGGCTCCAATCGCACGCTACAGCGTGCGCTGGAGCATTGGCAGCCCGAATTCCTCAACTGGTGGCAGGAACTTGGTCCCAAAGATTTTCAAGTTGCCGACGTGTATCTGCGCACCGCAACGTCCGTCGATGCAAAAGGCTGGGCAACGTATGGCTTTGTCCGCATGCCCGAATATCGCTGGGGTATCTTCCTCGCCGACCGCAATGCCGATCGCCGCATCGGTTTCGGCGACAGCTATGGTCAGGAGGTCTGGCAGCAGATTCCGGGCGAGTATCGGGCCACGCTGCGTCGCCTGATTGTAACGCAGGGCGACACCGAACCCGCGTCGGTGGAGCAGCAGCGCATGTTGGGCCACACCGCTCCCTCGCTTTACGACCTGCGAAATCTGTTTCAGGTGAACGTCGAAGAAGGCCGTCACCTGTGGGCGATGGTCTATCTGCTGCACGCTTACTTTGGGCGCGACGGCCGCGAAGAAGCGGAAGAGTTGCTGGAGCGTCACTCCGGCGATGCCGACAAGCCGCGCATTCTGGGTACATTCAACGAGCCCATCAGCGACTGGCTCAGCTTCTTCATGTTCACCTATTTCACCGACCGCGACGGCAAGTTCCAGCTAAAGTCGCTGGCCGAGTCGAGCTTCGATCCCCTGGCACGCACCTGCTCGTTCATGCTGACCGAGGAGGCGCACCACATGTTCGTCGGCGACACCGGCATCAATCGTGTGGTTCGGCGCGCGCTGGAGGTCATGAAGGAGTTGAATACCGACGATCCCGTGGCCATCCGTCACGCCGGCGCCATCGACTTGCCGACGGTGCAGCGGTATCTGAACTTCTGGTTTAGCTCGTCGCTCGATCTGTTTGGCTCGGAGAGCTCGTCGAACGCCGCGTCCTATTTTGCCAACGGACTGAAGGGGCGTCCTGACGAGGGACGCTACGAAGACCACATCGCCGCCGACCAGATCTACACGCTGGAAGTTCCCGATGGAAATGGCGGCACGAAGACCGAAGATATCCCGATGCGCAACGCCATGAACGACGTGACCCGCGGTTCGTACGTGAAGGATTGCGAGATGGGCGTCACCCGCTGGAACCGGCTGATTGAGAAGGCAGGCCATTCGTTCCGCCTGTCGCTACCGAGCACCCGCTTCCGCCGCAACATTGGGATTTGGGCTGGCGCGGCGACTGACACCACCGGCAAGCCCATCACGCAGGAAGAGTTCAACGCCCGGGTTGGCGGCTGGCTGCCCAGCGAAAGCGATCGCGCGTACATCCTCAGCCTGATGCATGGCGTGCACGAGCCAGCCAAGATGGCCGCTTGGATTGCGCCTCCCGACCGCGGCATCAACAACAACCCCGTGGATTACGAGTACGTGAAGCTGCACTAAAGAAGCTGTCAGCCATCAGCTGTCAGTTTGAAACTGCGAGGACGTAAGTTTCGGATGCTACACACGTCGACGCAAGTCGAGTCATTACTGCTAAGCGAGGCTTAGCTGATAGCTGACGGCTGATAGCTGCATGAAATCCATCGCCATCATCGGCTCTGGTCCTGCGGGTTGTTATCTCGCCGACCAACTGCTCCGTCTCATTCCCGACGCCTCCATCGATGTCCTGGAAAAACTGCCTGTACCCTTCGGCTTGATTCGCTATGGGGTCGCCCCCGACCATCAGAGCACCAAGGTCGTCTCGCGCCTCTTCGATCGCGTGCTGGCACGCGATCAGGTCGGCTTCTTCGGCAATGTTGAAGTTGGGCGCGACGTTCGTCTCGATGAGTTGATATCGCTCTACGACGCAGTCGTGCTGGCAACCGGAGCGGCCCGCGATCGCTGTCTTGGAATTCCCGGTGAAGACTTGCCCGGCGTTATTGGCTCAGGAGCATTCGTTGGCTGGTACAACGGGCGTCCGCACGCCGGGGCTCCCGTTACACGCGATATACAGTCGGCAGTGATTATCGGCAACGGCAACGTTGCCCTTGATGTGGCTCGCATGCTGGCCAAAGGTCCGGAAGAATTTGCCGGCTCCGACGTGGCCGGCGAGTTCCTGGCGTGGCTCGCGGCACAACCGCTGGAAACCGTCCACATCGTCGGCCGTCGGGGCGCGGCGGAAGCTAAGTTCACGGACCACGAGCTCGCCGAGCTCGGCGCCCTACAGCGCGCGCAACCTGTCCTCAGCGATCCGGCAACTCTCACCGGGGATACGGCTGTCGTCAAGACACTGCGCGGTTTTGCCGGGAGTAATTCCCGCAACGCTCCCGTTACCATTAACTTTCATTTCAATCTCGCGCCATCGGCATTTGTTGGAGACGGCAAACTTCAAGAAGTGCGGTTTCGGTCGGCGGGCGGCGAGACGGTGAATCTTCCTGCTCAGTTAGCCGTTACCTGCATTGGCTATGAGGCGCTGCCGTGTTGCTCGGTGGCGCCGGCGAATGGCATCTTCGCGAACCAGAACGGCAAAGTCGGCGAGCGGCTCTACGTGGTGGGATGGGCGAAGCGCGGCCCATCGGGAACGATTCCCACCAATCGTGTCGAGGCGCAGCAACTGGCGCAGAAGATCGCTCAAGAAATGCAAAGCGGCGAACGCCCTGGCGGCACAGGCGTGCGGAAGCTGCTGGAAGAACGTGACGTGCGCTGGGTGGATTACTCAGGCTGGCGGCGAATCGATGCGGCGGAAGTGGCGCGTGCCGGCAACGGGCGTTCCCGCGAAAAATTCAGTAGCCCGGACGAGATGCTGGACGCAGCCCTGGACCCGCAGCCCCGGCCAGCTTAAAGCCGCGCGGTCCACCAAGGAGGGTGTCCCGGAGTCCGTGAAATAAATCTGCATTGTCTTTGAAAGGGCACGGCTTCAGCCGTGCCGCAAGAATCCCTGTCGGGCGGAGGCTTTAGCCGCCGAGGGGAAGACCCTCCTACAACGTCGTGCCTTAGAGTTGTACTACGAAATTACGGGACACCGCACTGGGGGCCAGCGATGAAACTCCAGTCGGCCCTGCCATCATCTGATAATGTACATTAGGCCGAACGGCTGAAATCGCGTCATTCAGCGATGAGCGCTACTCCCACTACTCACGATCATTCGATGGCCCAGCGCCGGGCTCACCGGGCCGGACTGCGCACCGTGGCCTTTTGGGAAGCGCTGAAAGGCGGCCTGGCCCTGCTGGGCGCCTACGTCTTCATCCGAATGATCCGGCGCGATGTGGACTTCACCGAGGCCGCCGAACATGTGCTGTTTCACCTGCACATCAACCCTCATCACCGCTGGACGCAGCAGTTTCTCCACGCTGCCGGCAAGGTGTCGAGCACTAACATTGCCATGATCATCAGCATCGCGGTGGTGTATGCCGCGCTGCGCTTTATCGAAGGTTACGGTCTGTGGCGGCAGCGCGTCTGGGCGGAATGGCTGGCCATAGTTTCCGGCTGTATTTATCTGCCATTCGAGATCTACAAGGTAATCCGTCATCCCAACGAGCTGCATTGGGTCATCCTCGGCATCAATATCCTCGTCGTGCTGTACATCGCGTGGGTGCGTTGGGATGAGGTCAAAGACGCGCGCCGGTCAAAGGTGGATGCTCATTGAAGAGTGTGCTTCTCGCCCTTCTCATGTTAGTTTCACCGACGCGAGGGCAGGACAAGATACAGGGCAACCATCCGCCCTCCTGGACTGAGCAGCAGAAAGCCGCGATGGCCGACTCCGTTCGCCGCGATTTCCAGCACGCTTGGAACGGTTATAAGCGGTACGCCTGGGGACACGACGAGCTCAAGCCACTGAGCAAGAGCTATCGCGACTGGTACGGCACATCGTTGCTGATGACGCCGGTCGACGCGCTCGACACCATGCTGCTTATGGGCCTGAAGAAGGAAGCCAGGGAAGACCGGCAACTGATCGACAAACAGCTTTCGTTCGACCAGGACATCTACGTCAAGAATTTCGAGATCACCATTCGCCTGCTTGGCGGACTGCTGAGCAGCTATCAGCTCAGCGGCGACAAGCGTCTGCTGGCCCTGGCCGACGATCTGGGCGAACGCCTGCTTCCGGCGTTCAACTCACCGACCGGCATGCCGTACGTGTTCGTGAACCTTAGGACGGGCATGGTGCGGGACGTGGAGAGCAATCCTGCCGAGATCGGATCGCTGCTCCTCGAGTTCGGTACGCTGAGCAAGCTGACCGGCAAAACGATTTATTACGAGAAGGCCAAGCGCGCCCTGGTTGAGATCTACAATCGCCGCTCGCCCATCGGACTCGTCGGCTCCAGCATCAACGTGGAGACCGGCAAGTGGATCGACACCACGAGCCACATCAGCGGCGGCATCGATTCCTACTATGAGTATCTTCTGAAATGCTCGATTCTTTTCGGCGACATGGATTGCGAGCGTATGTGGAAGACGAGCTTCGCCGCTCTCAACAAGTACGTCGCCGACGAGACGCCGAACGGCTTGTGGTACGCGCAGGTCAATATGAATACCGGCGAGAAGATTTCGACCCACTATGGCGCGCTCGACGCGTTTTTCCCGGCGGAACTGGCGCTGTCCGGCGATCTGGATCGCGCGGAACGTTTGCAGGAATCCAGCTACAAGATGTGGACTACGTTCGGCGTAGAGCCGGAAGAATTTGATTACTCCACGATGAAGATCACGTCGCCGGGCTATGAGCTTCGTCCGGAGATCATCGAGTCAACCTATTACCTTTATTACTTCACCGGCCAGGCGCGATATCTTGACATGGGCATGACTCTCTTCGACAGCCTGGAAAAGTATTGCCAGACAGAGGCCGGTTTTGCCGCGCTGCTCAATGTCGAAACCAAGGAAAAACGCGACGACATGGAAAGCTTCTTCCTGGCCGAGACGCTGAAATATCTGTATTTGCTATATGCGCCGAAGTCGACGCTCGATCTGCACAAAGTGGTCTTCAACACAGAGGCTCATCCCATGAAGAGGACGTGGTAAGCCTCGGGCAGGGGCTGAAGCCCCTATTCTTGCGGCGGTCTCATTCGGCACGACTGAAGTCGTGCCCTGACACAAAGCATCGAGCTTTTCGCAGGTGATCATGCCACTGGGAGCACCGCAGAACCGGACGACCGTCAGCGACCCGAGCACGCAACGGAACTATCGCGGACCGCTGGCGATGGTGACCACTCTGTTTTTCATGTGGGGTTTTCTCACCTGCCTCAATGACATCCTTG
>Ga0302324_100020946_pt1 | contig 12767 bp, 13 predicted proteins | sample Palsa_T0_1_FD_201949 | JGI IMG/M metagenome (GOLD analysis project Ga0302324, IMG submission 201949) | Peat permafrost microbial communities from Stordalen Mire near Abisko, Sweden - Palsa_T0_1 | ecosystem: Environmental > Terrestrial > Soil > Palsa > Peat permafrost | place: Sweden: Abisko...
GCTTGGATTCCAGCGATCGTCGCAACGGTTTGATTATGCGGTGCTCAGTAAAGCATTGAATCGTTCAGCCGGAGTGTCCCAGTCGAGAGCCTTGCGGGGGCGTCCATTGAGTTCCTCCGTGATCGCGGTGAGGTCGTCGGCGCTTCGAGCACTGAGGTCGGTGCCTTTTGGCAGGTATTGGCGCAGCAGTCCGTTGGTGTTCTCGTTCGTGCCTCGCTGCCAGGGGGCTGCCCGATCACAGAAGTAGACGGCCATATTGGTTGCGGTCGCAAAGGCGCGGTGTTCGCTCATTTCAGTTCCCTGATCCCAGGTGAGCGTGCGGCGCAGGTTCTCGGGAAGTCCACTCAAGGCAGTCACGAGGCTATGGCGAACGGCCTCGGCAGTCCGCTCCGTTGGCAGATACCCGAGAACGACATAGCGAGTGGTGCGTTCGACAAGTGTCGCAATGGCGGAGCGGCTTCCTGCTCCAACGATCAGGTCACCTTCCCAATGACCGGGCAGAACGCGGTCGTCGACCTCGGGAGGCCGTTCGGACAGTGGCGTCATCGGGTCAATGAATCTGCTGGTCCGAGCGGCAGGGTCTCGGTTTGGCTTGCGGATGGAGCGACCACGACGCAGGGACTTAGAGAGCTCGCGTTTGAGCTCACCGCTGCAATGGACGTAAATCGCCTGGTAGATCGTCTCAGGGCTCACGTGCATCCCTGGGTCATCTGGAAAGTCTCGCCGAAGACGCCTGCTGATCTGCTCCGGAGACCATCGCTTGGCAAGTTTTGCGATTACGTAGTCACGAAGCGGCCCTTCAACACCAAGCTTTGGGACCTTTGGACGCTCACGACGTTTGACAGAAGTTCTGTGAGCCGTATGCGGTAGGTAGCCGTGCCGACTCACCGTATTGCGCCGAAGCTCACGGCTAATCGTCGAGGGGGAACGGCCCATTGCCGTAGCGATCTTCCTAATTGAAAGGCCGGACGATTGCAGATCCTTGAGTCGTTCACGTTCGAGCACACTGAGGTAGCGCGGGTCGATGACCTTCTCAACGCGATCCAGCGCAACGCGCTCTCCTTGCACCCATGCCGTTCTCGGATTCTTCACGTTGGCCAGTATCTCCGCGGGCCGGTAGAGCACAACGCGACCGTCTGGATAGATTCGACCCTTCGAGAACACTCGGATGCCCTTGTCCCAATCCAGTGCTTGGTGCGCTTCGACGCCAAGCTGTGCCGCCGCGGCACGGCGGGAGAGTCCTCCATTTCGCAGTCGGAGGAACTCTTCGCGTCTTGCATCTGCATTTGGAGCGGTGAAAATCCCCGCCTTGTGAGCCCAGACGTAGCATGTCACCCGGTTTAATCCGAGTTCACGCGCAACTGCCGAGACATTGCCAACTTCGGTGAGGCGTCGTAAGAACTCGGCCTTCTCCGTATTGGTGTACTTGCGTTGCGTGCTTCGTGGCGTGGACAAGCCAGCCTGCTTCATCCACTTGTAGCCTGCGTCCGGGTGCACTCCAACGGTCGCCGCCGCAGCCCGGACTGAGCCACCTCGATCGATCAGCGCCATGAATGCGAGCTTCTGCTTTTCGGTGTACTTCCTCGCTGCCATCCCGACTCCTCATCGCTGGTGTTGCGACGATCGCTGGAATCCAAGACGACGAAGGCAAGCTTTACTGCTGCGCCATCAAGGACGTCTACTCCAACCGCATCGTCGGCTACAGCCTCGATGCACGGATGACCGCCGCGCTCGCCGTCTCGGCTTTGCGCAATGCCATTGCCCTCCGGCGTCCGGTCGGCACCGTGATAATTCATTCGGACCGAGGATCTCAATTTCGAGGCAAGGCATTTGTCTGTACGTTGAAGCACAATGGACTCACCGGGTCGATGAGTCGGGTCGGCGCGTGTGGCGACAATGCAACCATGGAGTCGTTCTTTTCACTGCTGCAAAGGAACGTGCTCGACCGCCAACGCTGGGAATCCCGAGAGGAACTCCGCATCACCATCGTCACCTGGATAGAACGGACCTATCACCGTCGGCGCCGCCAACGTGTCCTCGGTCGACTCACTCCAGTCGAATTTGAGATACTTGACACCGAGCTTCAAGCCGCCTGAAACCTGTTAACCAAATCGGAAACCAAAGCTTCAGCAGACCCATTCGACTTACTTGACCTGAGTGTAGGTCTCGAGTCTACGGCCTTTGGTCAAGGCGGATAATGACTACGCGTTGTGATGTAAATCGCCAATCCAGCCATGACAACCGCCGATGAGGCCAAGAGTCCCGCTAAGAGATACCACTTCACATTTTGTAGCCGGGACCCGATTGGCATCATGAGGGGAAAGGCGGAGTACAGAAACCTAGGAATTGAACTGAAGTCGTTTCGCGTCGTTATCGCCAACACGAATATCCCTGTGGCGTAGACGAGCAAGAGTGGATGCGCTTTGTCGACGTAAAGCATCACGAGAAGCACGGTCAAGACGACAGTGAAGAGAACGACTCCCAATCCGTCGGCTCGCCCCTGATGGAGATAGGAGCCAATCTTTTCCGCGTTGTGAATACCCCCATCGAAATACACTTGCCACCCCTGGGACTCCGTTGTGAACCAGGCAGTTGTCCGTCCTGTTCGATTCCAGAGCCAAGCAAAATACGCGAGCGTTCCTATAGGTGCGATAACCGGTGCAATGAAGGAGCGAAGTTGTCGATCTTGTCGAAAAGCCGTAACGGCTGCAACCGCACAGCAGAGGGCCAGGATCAATCCGTTTGGACGAGTGGCACCAGCAAGTGCAGCCAACACTCCTGCTGCAATCCAATTCTGCCGGAACAGCGCCAATAAACACCCAGCCGCAAGGGCAATGAACAACGCTTCGCTATACGCTAGTGTCAGCACGAAGGCGATCGGCCAAACCAACCACAAAATGGCTGTAATGGTTGCTGTTCTTTCATCATCGTGCTGCTTGACGACTTCAGCAATCAACAACGCCGCGACGCCAGCAGCAATAGTGTTGAACAGGATCGCGGCACCGGCAAAGCCAAGGCCAGTTACCCACATGACCGCTTTCACGAGAAGTGGAAAGAGAGGGAAGAACGCGACCGGGTTCTTGACCACTTCCCCATGGCTTACGGGCAGGACATGGGGATACCCAGACGTAGCAATGGCCTGGTAGTACGCACCGTCGAACTTGGTGACCAGGCTTCCGACAGGAAGGCCTAGTTGGTGAGCTCGCAGGTAGAGACCCAGCAAGCAAAGCATGCGGCTAGCCACGCAGATGACAAGAATCAGTCCGACGGCCGGGGCTACATTTCGAAGTTTCTGGGACGTCAAGTCGTTCGCTGCCGTGACCATTCAGAAACCCTATCGCCGTCAAGATCCTGGTAGATGGATCGGAATTCCCACCCTTCGATGGCTGGAAACCAGTCGAGTCGGCTCGAATTGGATCTCACCCGACTCCGCTTCGAACAAGAATCGAACCGACCCGGCAGGGAAACAATGGGGGATCACAGCTGAATCACCCCCCCCCCACAAAGCTTGGATGTTCCGAGCGAGGAGCGAAAGACCGTTGACCGGCGGACGTTTCTGCGCGCCGGAAGTCGGGGGGGGGCAGGACTACTCGCAGCGGGCGCAGTCGGATTCGACTCTGGTCACGATCCGAGACGGACTCGGAAGCGCCGGAGCGATCACACAACCACAACGACAACGATCACCGCTCCGCCGTCAGTGAAGCTGACCACCTTCGAAAGCGGTGTTGCGGTTCCATTCGCCGACTGGGTGGTTGCGGAGAATGAGCGCGTTGGCACGCTGGACTGGGACATCGCCTACCCCAACATGCTCTATGGCTATGCCGATCATGTGAGTGCCGTGGCCGCTGATGTTGTCACGCTGTTCGTCGATGCTTCGGGTCCATTCCATGTCGAGTTGTACCGAATGGGTTACTAAAACGGTGCGGGTGGCCGGCTTGTCTGGCAATCAGCATCCCTCCCAGCTCAAGATCAACCACCGCCCTCAACAACTCCAGGGACACTGATGATCGAATGTGACTGGCAGCCTTCCCTGACGGTTGCGATCGATAGCACTTGGCCATCGGGTTTCTACCTCTTCAAGATTTCCATCGACAACCCGTCCAACGGCGCTAACGGAAACGTACCCCTGATAATCCGCAACGATCAGAGCACGGCAGCCTTTATGATCATGAGCGCAGTTACGACTTCTCAGGCGTATAACCATTGGGGCGGACGGAGCCTCTATGTGGGGCCTGAAGGCGATTCGTCTCGATCTCGCGTGGTGTCATTCGATCGCCCGTATGACTACACCTCCTGGGGGGCGCCAAACTTCATCGGCAATGAATTCCCGCTCTGTTTCCTAGCTGAGAGTCTTGGACTGGATGTCACGTACACCACCGACATCGATTTGCACGAGCAACCGACATTGCTCATGAATCATCAGTGTCTATTCAGCTTGGGACACGATGAGTACTGGTCGCAAGACATGAGAACCGCGGCTGATCAAGCGATCGCAAGCGGCGTGAACCTGGCCTTTCTCGGATCTAACGCCATGTATCGACACATTCGCCTCGAACCTTCACCACTCGGACCCAACCGCCACCAGGTCTGTTACAAGACCGATTTTATGATGGAAGATCCTCTGTGGACAGTTGATCCGGCAGAGGTGACGGCAGATTGGCCGACGGGTCCGGTACCCAGACCCGAACAAACGACAATCGGCGCGCAATACACCGACCTCGGAGCGATAGCCGGAATGACCATTGTCAACCCGACGAATTGGGTGTTCGAGGGAACTGGGCTTTCAGCGAATCAGGTTTTACCGAACATGATCGTCGGAGAGTATGACTTCTACGATCGCTACGTGCCGGGTCCTAGCAATGTTGAGATTTTCGCGCACTCACCGATAACCAATCGTGGTCCAGGTCACTGGTCCGACATGACCTACTACACCGCACCGGGTGGTGGCGGTGTGCTTGACACCGGAAACGCCTGCTTCATTTATCGGCTGAGTAATGCTCCCTACATCTACCCAAATCTTGTGCCTCCTGCGATACCGGGAGTCACATCCGTTCTATGGCGGATGATGGAGAACGTCTTTTCCGTTTTCGGAACTGGACCCGCCTCTGCTTCACACCCGTCCAACCCCAACACCACGACTTTCTATTCGTAGCATCGGGGCGGTCGACTATCGCGCCACCTTTACAACGACCAGTGCAGTCTCGACAGGCCGTTCCTGGCCATCTTTCGGGGCGTTGAGCAAATGACCGTTCGCCACGAGCGCTGATGATCCGCCTCCATCCATATTGATGGCATCAACAACTCCGAGTGTCTTCAGGTAGGTGGCTAGTTCGGGGATTGTTGCACCGGGTGATTGCGCGTTGGAGTCAACCGTCAACAAGACACCCGTTCCATTGGCCAGCCATCCCAACACACTACGAGCATCTTGTTCCAGCATGGCTGTGTCGTTCGGGTCCGGTGCGACTGGCTGTCCATCCGAAAGGATGATCGGGTGACCACCAATTGCGTTGCATCCGCCCGACACGTGAGTCAACAACTCAGCCTTGCTTCCAATCGCAAGAGAGGCAAGAGGGGAATCAGAAGCTACCGATATGACAGCTTCATTCGGCTCTACGGGAATCACGCCGCCAGGCACAGATTGCATCAGAATTATTTCCGTGTGCTTTCCCAGTCGCGACGCAGGTTGACCACTGGGTGTGTTGAAGATCAGATCTTCCCTGCCTGGTTGACCGGGAGTATCTCCCTGAAAATTCGGCGTATACAGGATCGGCCCATCCACCAATACCGACTGGTTGACGCCACTTAGGTTCATGCTGATTCCTGATGCCGTTGAAACCGTGACTGACCAGTTCAGGCCGGTTGCAAACGAGCGAGAGTCCAGTTCGGCCAGCTCGTGGGGGATTTGAGGAGTCTCCAACAGTACGCAGTTCTTGACAATTCCTCCGATGGATTCGCCATTCGCGAAAAAGTCTCCGTTCATGGCGGCAACACAGCCAACCGTCTCTTGGCAAAGTGAGCTGGTTGTCTGCGGCGCTCCAGAGACGCCTCCTCCAGCTAGGGCCAACTTGAGTTGATAGGAGGGTCCCCCAAAAGTTACCGAGTGAACACCAGTCGGATCCTGACCCCATGGGGCGGTGCGGACGACCAGCCTTCCAGTTGGCTGATCGTGACTACGCACATGTGTTGAGACCATATGTACGCCTGATGACCGAGAGCATGACGACATGATCGGGGAAAGTGTCACAATCGCAATGAAAGCTGTGCCCCACACCATGCGCTGACGCCTCATACCCACCCCAGCGCCCGCCTAATGCTCATGGCTTCAGTATTGTCAGCGAATGAGATCGGTACCATCCGCTAGGTGTCGCTCGAGCATCTGACCGTCACGATGGCGTCCGTACGTACTCGGTCAGATTCATGGGTTGGTAGTACTCTGAAGGATTGCCTAATACCCAGTTGTGTCCTCCAACGTTCACTCAACACGTCGAGCAGGTCGGCCGCGATCTGCTGACACTTGGTCCTGAAGATTGATAGGGACTGCCCAGAGTTCGGTTGACTCAGCGACATCGCGGGCCGTGCCTTTCTCTCGACTTCGGGCCTGTCATCGACGTTCCCGCGGAAAGCTAGGTCATCCCAGGTCAATGGTCTTGGCGACGACAGTGGGGCGCCGGTTCGTATTGTGTCCCCCAGCGCCCACTGACCGATTGACCTGCATGGTCACGTTGGCCATCGGTACGGTGCGCGAACCGCCTGCGCCAGAATGGGGATTGCAAGTGGCATACCGCTCCATCGGGCACGTGATTCGGAACCTACTCACCTCTGCCGGTAGACATCGCTCCGGTGGTCGATGCGGTCGACATAGACGGTCCGTTCAGCTTCATCGATCCAGTAAATGACCCGGTACTGTCCGACGCGGGCACTGTGCCAACCAGCCAGCTCGCGACCGAGCGGGCGGCCCACCCGTTTTGGATTGGCGATCAGGCGACCGAAGCAGAACTCGATGACAGCGCCGATGACGCGTGGGGACGTGGATGCCAGGCGGTCGAGTTGTCGGGTCGCAGGAGGTGACCAGCGCAGCTCGTAGTCATCCACTTGACCAGCGGTCGAGGGCCTCTTCCTTGGTCAGCTGCACCGACTCCCCCCGCCGGCGGGCGCGGTCGGCTTCCCGAAGGTCGGCCATGGTCTCTGGGTCGGACAAAATGTCGAGGGTCTCTTCGAGCGCCTCGAGGTCGTCAATTGCAAGGACGACGACGCTTGGACGACCGTGCTTGGTGATGATCACGCGGCGATGCTCCGTCTCAACACCTTCGACAACCTCGGAGAGGTGTGCTTTCGCCTCCGCAAGCGACAGCTGCTCGTTGATAGACATGACTAGAAGTATGACTAGATCGATTGCGCCCTGTCAATATCGCCTGTGTCGTGCTGAAGCGGTAGACAGCCAGTCATCCCAACCCGAGGACGGCACCGGCGATCACGGCGGACCGGTTCGTATTGTGTCCCCTGGGTCCACAAATTTCGAATGTGCGAACCGCAAGTCAGCCAGCGGATCCGTTAGACCGCGACGACGATGACCAGCCCTTTGAGACTTTGGAAGTCTTCAGGGTTGCGCGTGTAGACCGGAAGTTTCGCAGCGCAGGCGGTTGCGGCAATCAGGAGATCCAATGCCCGGGTGCCACGCGCCTTGCGTCCCATCGCCAGTTCCGCCGCGTAGATCCGCCCATAGGCGCGAGCCGCCTCCCCATCGAAGGGAAGGGGATCGAACGCCGCTTCGGCCCGTTGCAAACGGTCCTGCCGGCGCGCCCGCTCATGGGCATCATCGGTCGCGTGCGGTCCTGCGGCGAGCTCCGCCATGGTGATTGCGCTCACGGCTAACTCCAAAGGGAGCTGGTCGGATTCAAGGTGTTCGAGGTCGATGACCACTGAGGTGTCGATGACCCCTCTTTCGGCTCGTGGGGCATCAGGCACGGGGGCTGGGGTCCTGGGAAGCGACGCCGTCGAGGTCGGCGCGAAGCCGCGCCAGGTCGACGCTCGGAGCGCCCTTGAACATTGCGATGGCGGCGTCGGCATTGACGAACCGGTGGCGCCGAAGCGGAGTCAGTTCCCCAACGCATGAGCGGACGTCGCCTGGAAGCCGTCGAGCTGGGAGTCGACCTTGGGGGTCGAACCTTGCTGGAGGACATCACTCTCATCGCTCTGGCCGGGGTGCCCGTGGCGCTTTCTGGACCCTCTGGCTCGGGCAAGACGGTGCTCCTGTACGCCTTGGCTGGACTCCTCCCGTCGGTAAGCGGCCGTGTGCTCCTCGACGGCGTGCCATTGGCGAGTGGCGACACTCGAGACCGTGCCAAGTTCGGGATTGTCCTCCAAGGAGGGGGCCTGGCCTCGGGACTCACGTCCGAGGAGAACGTTGCGCTTCCGCTGCAGGCACGTGGGCTCGACCGTGAGGAAGTGGCCTCCCGAAGCCGCGAGTCCCTCGCGGCGGTCGGGCTTGACGACACAGCCGATCGACTGGTGGAAGACCTCTCTGGAGGTCAGCGCCAGCGTGTCGGAGTCGCCCGCGCCCTGGCCGGGAGTCCCGAAGTTCTTCTGGCGGACGAGCCCACCGCAGAACTGGATCCCTCGAACCGGTCCCGTGTCATCTCGTTGCTGCTCAATCCGGCATCGGCGATGATCGTGTTCATTGCATCCAATGATCCAGAGGTGTGCGGCGCTTGCCACTGCAATGTGCACTTGCGCGACGGCCGCATCATCTCGATCGACTGATCTGGTCTGTGCGGCAAGAGAACTCTTGCGTCATCAATTCGACAGAGGAGTGATCCGCGAGGACAACGTGCAGTTGAACACGAACGACGAGTCCAACGCTAACGGTCGTTCACGTTCTGACGGCTTATTGCTACACTTCGCCCACCGATGGGTTCAGTCGAGGTCACCACTGTCGTACGGTCAGAATCAGGGCCCGCCGCACTTGTGGTCAAAGAATGCCGTCCCTCCTTGTTCGGGCGCGTTCGGATCATGCCATGACCGACGGATCCACTTTGGATTTCTGGGACTTCACGGTCCGCCAACTCATTGGCATGGTGGAGAGTAAGGAGATTTCGAGCCGCGAGCTTGTCGAGGGGGTTCTTCGCAAGATCGAAGACCTCAACCCCGCACTGAACGCCTTCGTCGCGTTCGACGGTTCCCGTGCCATGGAGGAGGCAGCGCAGGCCGACGAGGGCATCGCCCATGGACGATCGGGGCCGCTGGCGGGAATACCGTTTGCCGTAAAGGACATGGAGGATGCGGCTGGGTTTGTGACCAGCTTCGGATCGGCAACCCACCAAAATGACCCGCCCTCCCAACGTGACTCGCTTCTGGTGCGCCGGCTTCGCGGTGCCGGAGCCATCGTCGTCGGGAAGACAGCTTGCCCGGAGTTCGGCCTGAAACCGCAGACGGACAGTCCAGCGTTCGGCATCACTCGTAACCCGTGGAATCTTGACCGAACGCCCGCTGGATCCTCCGGCGGCACGGTGGCGGCGCTGGCGGCCGGGATCATTCCCTTCGCCACCGGTTCGGACGGCGGCGGTTCCATCCGGATTCCGGCTGCCGTCACGGGACTGTCGGGGTTCAAGCCCACACTTGGCAGGGTACCCATGGGAGACCCGTCTGCTCCCGGGTGGAACTTCCTATCAACCCGTGGACCGATGGCCCGGCGGATCGGCGATGTCGCGTTCCTGCTCGATCTGGTGGTGGGATCCGACCCCCACGACACTCGCTCCCTGCCCGATAAGACAATCCTGTGGGCCGATGCCATTGCATCACCGCGACCTCCCGCCCGCGTGGCCTGGTGCCCAACGCTTGGCTATGCGCAGGTGGACACCGAAATACGCGAAATCTGCGAAGCAGCCCTGAAGCTCATGGCTGACCAGGGAACCGAAGTCGTCCACCTCGACAGTGTGTTCGATGTGGACCCTGGGCCGGCACTCGGGGCCATGGTGTCGACCTACATCCACCGTCTAATTGAGCCCCTCCGGGACACACCCATGTGGGACCGTCTTGATCCATTGGTGGTGATCTCAGGTGAGATTGCCAAGATGAATGTTTCGGCGTTGGACCTCGTCGCCGCCGAGGACCATTGTCACCGCCTGTCGTGGGAACTGGCTGAGCTCTTCGAGCAATTCGATCTCCTCCTTTGCCCGACGGTCTGCGGAACAACACCCCCTTGTCTCATGCCGATGTCCGTGGCGGAAGTGATGGCCCTGTTTGGGTCCCTGGACATGCCCACCGACATCGACCCGGTTTTCCTACAATCGCTCTTCGAATGGCTGCAGTCGAAGGAGCCGTTCAATCTTCCACTGGGGACGATCGATGGCAGTCCGACGCTCGAATGGACCCGCCTCACTCAGCCATTCAACATGACCCGATCTCCCGCGGGGACGGTGTGTGCGGGCCTGACCAGCGACGGCATGCCGGTCGGCCTGCAGGTCGTGGGACCCTGGCTGGGCGATCTGGAGGTGCTCAATGCGATCGCACTCTTCGAGCAGGTTTTGGAGGATCTCCCTCACCCTCCAATTATCAACAAAGGCTGAGCGCCTGGGCGATCAGTCGGACTGGGACTCGCGTTGGCGCGAACGTCCCTTACTGCCGACCACAGCTTGTCCGAAGAGGAGGATTCCAAGAATCAGGGCCAACGGAACGAGCCACACTTCGGGGTAACGGAATCCTCGGTGCGAGTCTGAGGACGAGGAGAGTAGGCCGGGAGTGGCGGCCGGCGCCGGCGCCGGCGATGCCGTTGCCGTGGTGGTCGGTGTGACCGCCGCAGCGATGGGTGCAAAGGCCTGAGCCTGCTGCTCGATGGACTGCACGTCGCCCGAATAGTCGGAAGGGGAGAGGCCGGCAGAAGTCGAGATTCCTCCTGCGCCGGAGGGGAATTCCGTAGTGGTGGTCGTCGTGGACGCGACGGGTGAGGTGGGGTACGTCGGAACGGTGAAGGGAATGGTGGCCACGCACTTGAGAGTCTTAATCAAGAGATCTTGAATCGCCGTCGTCCGATCGGCACTCGGAAGTGTGTCGACGATCGCTTGGGTCTCTTCGAGGAGCGTCTGCTCGGGCGACACAGAAATGCCGAACTCCGAGAGCTCCGAACTTTCTGGAAGCTTGGCGACGATGGCCTGAAGTGAGGTGTCATCGGGACACGTTTCGGTGTCCGACGGCTGGGGAAGTTCACCGCATACTTCAATGAGGGGTTGCAGCAATGGGATCGCCACGTTGGCCACTGGTGCAAGCTTCGGTTCCAACTCAGGCAGGACGAAGAGCAGGAACAAGGACGTCTCGCAGACCGGGAGCAGCGACGGGGCCAGGATGGAGAACACCGGATTAGGTGCTGTGGTCGTCGTAGTGGTCGATGTCACGGCCGCCGAATTGCGCGGAATTGTCGTGGTGGTATCGGCAGTCGAAGATGGTGCGCCGATCTTTGCAGCCGAGTCGGATTTGGTGACCGCGGCGGCCGGCTGCATCGCCAACGAAGCCGTGAATCCGAGGAGGGGTACCAGCAGAGCAACTGCGCATGCAAACGATTGCCATCGCCGTCGGCTCATCGATCCACCCTTCATCGTTGTCGCGAACACAGACTCACCGCAGGCCCTCGACCGCTGTGGTGTATTGGAAACACGAGCACGACGTTGAAAAGGAGAACCCCCTATAGGCCGAGGCTCCGTCGTAGCGGTTGGGCCCGAACGTGGTGTCGAAAGTGTACGGCGATTGATACGAGGTCCCGAGCTTTTCGACTCCGCCTCGGAACCCCGCGGCCGAAATGGACGTCGCACCTTCGAAGGCTGCCTTGAAGAAGAGGACCAAGGAGCACGCCAGGAGGGCGACGGTGGCATTGTTGGGGCCTGAGAGAGAGATGCCTTCAGCGGCATAGATGCTCACGCACTGGTTGACGGCGGCGGTATTTGAGTCGGGGGGAGTATTGACGTCAATTTGCGGCACCCACCCGACTCCGACAGCGCCGGCCAGCGCTTTGGCGGGCACGTTGTCCGCCACGAGCTGCGGCACATTGATCGAGTTGAGACCGAGACGTGGGTAGTAGTTCTGGGATTCAGCAGCTTCGCCGAAGAGGTACGTCAGCTCCGCTCCGTCATCCATGATCAACACGTGATCGATACCTTGTTGTTTGAAGTTCAGGACGGCGCTATCGATTTCCTGAGCTGCGGTGGACTCATCGGTGATGGAAATGTCCTCCGTGGCAGCCAGGCTGTAGCCGGCGGCCTGCAAGGCCGGCCCCACCCCGGCTTGGACTTTTTCATAAATCGGATCGTCAACTGACAGAAGTCCGACTTTGGGGCTGGACCCGAAATATCCCTGGCTCTGCAACCCGGGAATCCAGTCAGAAACGAGGCGCTGGCCGCTGATCATGTCGGGCAGATAGAAGCCGGAGGTACTTCCGTCGATCATGTCCTGATCGTAAATGCCCTCGAAGTCGTTGACGAGGGGAACTCCAACCGGCGTCAGACAGGAAAGCAGCGTGCCGTCGAAGTGGCTCTCATCAGAAATTATGGCGAAGACGTGGTTGTCCTGGGTGAACGCCGCGCAGATGGCTTGCTGACTGTAGGTACCACATTCCTGATAGATCACCGGGGTCACCTTGCGGCCCGCAATGCCGCCATGCGCATTCACGTAGTTGATCATGGCCGTGTACAGCTGTTGGCCCGTCAACGTCGGCACCCCTTTGATTCCGGCAGCCGAGTCCGTCGATTAGGTCGCGCTGCAATAGGTGTCGTCGCCCAGAG
>Ga0302324_100020948_pt1 | contig 12766 bp, 7 predicted proteins | sample Palsa_T0_1_FD_201949 | JGI IMG/M metagenome (GOLD analysis project Ga0302324, IMG submission 201949) | Peat permafrost microbial communities from Stordalen Mire near Abisko, Sweden - Palsa_T0_1 | ecosystem: Environmental > Terrestrial > Soil > Palsa > Peat permafrost | place: Sweden: Abisko...
TAAATCTGGAGTTCCGCGTCGAAGCGTTCAATCTGATGAACCACGCGGAATTTTCGAATCCTGATGTCAACCCGAACAGCCCGACCTACGGGCAAATCACGAGCGATATTCTGGATTCAGCCCGAGTCGTGCAACTCGCGCTGCGTTTGGCGTTTTAGCTCGCGAGGCATCAGGCCGTCAGGGGAGGTTCTGCCTCTTTCCCAACCTACCCTGATGCGAAGCGCATTGGCGATTCTGATCGCAAACCCCGCGCCATTCATCCCCATTTTTCCAGCCCGAGACAAGACACCTGAAGTGGATTCGAGTGAATGACTTGGAGTCAAGAAAATCGGATGCGGAAAAGAAGAGCGGCCGGTGGGGGTTCCGGCCGCTCGTGGGCATGGGGTGATGGAGGTGCAGACATTCGAAGCGCTTGGGGGCAGCCTCGAATACAAAGGCAGAGTGCCTGTGGGCTTTGGCTGGGTCGATAGGCCAGTCGGTTCATTTGGTCCCCGTACGAAGGTACCCGCGGGGCGCTTCGCGGCATTTTCGCTGCACTCGGGCCGGCTCTCAACCGATTGAATGACCAAGGCTGGGGTGTTAGTCTCGCGGAAGTAATCACCCTATGGTGGGCGGACGCGCTTGCCGAAGGACTACCTGCCCAACCTTGAACGCCACCGGAACAAAACTCGAACGCAGAACGGCCGTTGCAGCACACTCCTTGTCCGCGGTGCGGCAGCTCTTGAACGAATTGGGCAGCGCGCGAGGATTGGAGGAGCTGGCGGCACGAGGGCCGAAGGCCCACTTGGAGCGGGAACTGGGCCTCGGCAGCCTGGAGCGAGTCGAATTGATGCTGCGCCTGGGCGATGCCTGTGGAGTGCGTTTGCCGGATCGCGTGGTCGCCGAAGCGGACACCATTCAGGATTTGATCGACGCGATCCTGGCGCAAAATTCTGGCGGCCATGGTCGCGCCCACGATAACAGCTCTCCGGCGCACATCGCGTCCCCTGGCGCGGATTCTCCGGCCGCTCCCTCCCTGCCTCGCCCTGAAATTCAAGAACAGATTCACAGTGCGACCACGCTCACGGAAATTATCCGGCTGCGGGGCAAGGGGGAACCAAATCGCGTACACGTTCAGGTGTACGAGGAAGACGATCAGCTTCGGACCATTACGTTCGGAGATTTGTACGAGCGAGCCTCGATCGTTGCCGCCGAACTCCGGAAGCGCGGGCTGGAGTCCGGCCAAACCGTTGCCATCATGCTCCCGACGTGCGCGGACTTTTTTTATACGTTTGCCGGAATTTTGCTGGCCGGCGGTATTCCCGTGCCGATTTACCCGCCGTTTCGCGCGGACCGCATCGCGGAATACGCCACACGCCAGGCAAACATTCTGCGGAATGCCGAGACGCGGTTCTTGGTGACTTGGCGGCAAGCCGAGAATCTCGCGAAACTCCTGCAGCCGCGCGTGCCGAGCCTACGCGAAGTGTTGAACGCGCAGAAACTGGCCACCGCGCCCACGTCCGCTTCTCCAGACGGCGCACCAATAACGCAATGGCGGCCCGTGGAACATTTGTCACATCAAGCTCGTGGCGAGGATATCGCGTTCCTGCAGTACACATCCGGTTCGACGGGCGATCCTAAAGGCGTAGTGCTCACGCACGCAAATCTGCTCGCCAACATTCGATCGATTGTCTCGGGCCTGGAAATACGCCCCGACGACGCCTGCGTTTCCTGGCTGCCGCTATACCACGACATGGGATTGATCGGCGCGTGGTTCGTGCCTCTGTTTATCGGTATTCCGCTGATCGTGATGTCGCCTCTGGCGTTTCTCAGCCGGCCGGAACGCTGGCTGCGCGCGATTCAGAAGCATCGCGCGACGATCGCGCCCGCGCCGAATTTTGCTTATGAATTGTGTGTGCGCAAAATCGCGGATAAAGATTTGGAAGGGCTCGATCTGACTTCTTGGCGCGCTGCGACGAACGGCGCGGAACCCGTGCGTGCCGAGACATTGCAACGGTTTGCGAAACGCTTCGCGCCCTATGGGTTCAATCCCAAGGCGCTGATGGCAGTCTACGGGCTGGCGGAAGCTTCGCTGGCGATTTCGGTGCCTCGCCTTGGCGACGGTTACAAGGTGGACCGCATCGAGCGTGCAGCGTTCGAATCCGAAGGCCGCGCCATTCCGGCAGGCGCCAGCGACTCCGCGCCACTGGAATTCGTGAATGCCGGCAAGCCGCTGCCCTCGGTCGAAGTGCGCATCGTGGATCCTGCTGGGCGCGATTTGGGCGAACGCCAGGAAGGGCAGTTGTGGTTCCGGGGCCCCTCGGCGACGAGCGGCTATTATCGCAATTCCGAGGCGACCCGCGAACTGATGCGTGATGGAGATTGGCTCAATTCCGGCGATCTGGCGTATTGGGGCGAAGGCGAACTTTACCTGACGGGCCGCGCGAAGGACGTCATCATCAAAGCCGGACGCAACCTGTACCCACACGAAATCGAGGAAATTGCGGGACGTGTGAAAGGCGTGCGCGCCGGCTGTGTCGTCGCGTTTGGCGCACCCGATGAGCGGACCGGCACCGAGCGGCTGATCGTTGCGGCGGAAATTCGCGACCTCGGCAACGCGAAACAGATCGAATCCGACATTTCGCGTGCGGTTGACGAAGCGTTGGGTTTGCCGCCGGATGTGATCGCGCTGCTCAGGCCGCAATCCATTCCCAAAACTTCCAGCGGGAAATTGCGCCGGAGCGATACACGGCAGTTGTACTTGGACGGAAAGCTCGGCAAGAAACAGCCATCCGCCTCGATGCAAATTGCGAAGTTGGCCGCGCGTGGCGCCGGGCCACGCGCTTGGACGCTGGCAAAGGACACACTCAATCGCGGAGTGGAGGCTCTGTATGGGGTCTACGCGCTCGCTGCGTTTTCCGTCGTGCTGATTCCTCTGTGGATTCTGGTTCTGTTGACACGCGATCCGCAACGAGTCGGGCGGTTCGTGCATACTGGAGCGCGTTGGATGCTGAAGGCTGCCCGCGTCCCGATTCAAGTTGTCGGCGGTGAAATTCTAAGCGAACGAGTGAAGACGGGGCCGTGGATTTTCGCGCCCAATCATTCCAGTTTCGTGGACATCTTGGTATCGCTCGCCTATCTGCCCGCGGATGTGAAGTTCGTAATGAAAGGCGAGGTGCGCGATATGCCATTCATCAGCACCTTGGCGGCGCGCAGCGGACAGTTTTCATTCGATCGCAACGACCCGCAGGCGCGCATCCGGCAATCGGAACAGGTGAACACCGCGCTGAGACATGGCGAATCGGTCGTAATTTATCCGGAGGGTACCTTCACGGCGATGCCCGGAATCCGTCCATTTCAATTGGGCGCGTTCAAAGCGGCCGTCGATACGAAGCGTCCGATATGCCCCGTATCCGTGCGCGGCGCGCGCCAGATCCTCCGCGACAAAACCCTGCTGCCACGCCTGGGAAGAATTACAGTTACGTTCAGCCCTCTCATTTTCCCGGATGCCTCGGCTGGGGATGACTGGCACGAGATCGTGCGCTTACGTGACACGACGCGGGAAACAATTGCACGAAATTCCGGTGAGCCGCTGCTTTAGGAAGTCATGGTTGGTCCGGAACGAAGTTCACGGTGATCAGCGGCTCTACTGACACCGACGGTTCGAGCAGGTTCCCGTCTCGTGCGCAAAAACCACGGAAGAACCCCGATACCCGCCAATTCCCGGAGCTTAACTGGCCTCGTTTTCTGCACTTACGAACTCGTGCGGAAAATGCATCGCTTTACGCGTGTCCCGCGTCTAAAGAAATGTGATTTTAGAGGTTGCGGGGTCTGTTTAGGTAAGTCGGAGGCATCATGAGCAGAAATTCTATCGAAACGATTGGCGTGCGTTACACCGCCTGGGCTGCGCTGAATCGCGATCCGCTCGAAGACCGTGTTGAATTCACCTGTCCCCAATGCGGAGCGAAAGGCACAAAAACGGCCCGGCGCCCCCGCGCGGCCTATCACTTCACCGATGGGTTCGTGCAGGACCTCGAGGGCGAAGCAGCGACTTGCCGCGATTGCAAACATTCACTTCGCGTTGCTCCGGTCGTGATGTTGCACGATCAGGATGAGACGCGACGGTTCAAGGCGGTTTTTGAACTCGAGCCAGTGTCCAACAACTAAACGTAAACACATAACGCGCTGTCACTCATTGCCATCGGTGTTCGTCCCGAGCAACGAAAACAAAAGGCGGAAGGAGACCATCTCCCTCCGCCTTTTTCATTTCGTGTCCGTCCCCGCGCGCCCTTGTTAGGTTACCGCCAGCGATCGCGATAACCACATTCGTATCGGACGCGGGCGAGTTCGCGACGCTCGAAATTGGCCTGGCCACTGTAAAAGCCATGGCGCGCGACGGCGCGATTCAGTTCAAATCGTTCCTGGGCGATGCGGCAGCGGTACGGCGCGCCCGCTGCCTGCGCGGCGCCGGTGCTGCCCAGCAACATCAAACCGCCCAGTGCAATTCCCCAAAACACGTTCTTGAATGAAAACGTGCTGAATAATTTCCCAACCATGACGACCTCCGCGGCAGCACGGAAACCTGCTTTTTCCGTGTGGCTGCCCGCATCGGCTGCGGATTCTTTCTTAATCCGCCACCTGCCAAAGAAACACTTGGCCAGTTGTAAAGTTGCTAGGGGCGCATCACGTTTGGAATCAGCTGATGGGGATGTTTTGGCGGCTCGCCTTCGGAATCGAGAATCAGGTGGTGCGCTTCAAGATCTCTGCGCACGTGCGCGAACGCTTCATCGACCGTGTCGGCAAACTGCAGCAGCTTGTATTCTTTCTCGTTGATCATTCCGGTGCGAACCATGTGACGCCAGTTCAATACTTGGTCCCAATATTTCTTGCCGTAAATCAAGATCAGGTGGTGCGACGACAGTTTGTTGGTCTGCAGCAGCGTGAGCATTTCCCACAATTCATCCATCGTGCCGAAGCCCCCGGGGAAAACGATCAATGCCTTCGCCATTTGCGCGAACCATAGCTTACGCATGAAAAAGTAGTGAAAATAGAAATTCAGATCGGGCGAAATATAGGGATTCGACGATTGTTCGTGCGGAAGTTGAATGCTCAGGCCGACCGATGGGCCGCCGGCCTCGGATGCGCCGCGGTTTGCTGCTTCCATGATGCCCGGACCGCCGCCGGAGCAAATCACGAACCTGCGCGGCTCGGTTCCGAGAGTCATGGCCCAGGAGGTAATGCGATTCGAGAGCTCGCGCGCTTCCTCGTAATAGCGCGACATGTGTACCAAAGAACGCGCTGCCGAAATTTTGGTGCGCCATTCCGGCGTTCGTTTCTTGGGCGCGTTGGTCTGTACAGCTCGCAAATGCGCGAGCGCTTTTTCGCGCGACTGCACGCGCGCCGAGCCGAACATCACGATCGTGTCGCCAATATTTTCTTGCCGCAGGCGCGCCAATGGGTCGAGATACTCAGCCAAAATTCGCAAGGGCCTTGCCTGCAGACTTTCCATGAACGACGGGTCTTGGTACATCAAGTCGGGCACCAGGGGGCCTTTGGCTGGCGTCCTTCGTCGCTTTGCTGATTGTTTTCTCACTCGCTTCCTCTTTTCCACTTCGTCTCCTCACCTGTATACGAAGCTAGCATTTTAGGAGAAGGGGTCAGTGGAACGCTAGCGGGCCGCGCGGTTACTAGTGCGGCCTAAGCAACGCCCGTGTACCCCGCCGAATCAGATACACTGCCGCCGTTCCCGGTTTATGAGCATCGTATGAAAATCGCATTGCGAAAGAGCTATCTTGCGGGGGAGACCCCGGGTTTTTCGCGCCTGGCCGTCGCGCTGTCTTTCGCCGGCGTGCTGGTTGCTTCTTTCGCCGCGAATGCGCCGTCCGCGTTGTGCCAGGAATCGCCGGCCGGTCCTTTGCACGCCAAACCCGGCGTGCAACCGGAGCCGATGCCTCCTGCCGAGCAATTGAAACATGCGATTCGCGTGCGGGTGAACCAAGTGACCACGCCCGTAATTGTGCGCGACGCTTCCGGGGAGATGGTGTTCGATTTGAAAGAGCCGAATTTTAAGGTGTACGACAACGGAACCGAACAGAAGATCGATCATTTCGACGTCGGCGGCGATCCGCTTTCGATCGTTCTGGTGATGGAGGCCAGCTCGCACATCGCTCCCATGTTTCCAACCATGAAACGCGCCGGAATTATTTTCTCGGAAACCGTCATGGCCCAAACATCGGAAGCCGCCGTCATCAGTTACGACAGCACGGTCGATCTACGCTCGAAATTCTCCACCGATACGGACGCCGTGCGCGACGTGATCGAGCACCTGCCCATTGGAGTGGACGACTCGTTGCTCTACGATGCCATGGCACGCGGGATTTCGATGCTCAGCGAGCGGCCCGCGGTCCGGCGACGGATCATGCTGGTGGTGGGCGAGGCCCAGGATTCTGGCAGCGAGGCGCGCTTAGGCGAAGTACTGCGGCAAGCGCAGCTCGCCAACGTCACGATTTATTCCATTGGTTTAAGTAGCACAATGGCCGATCTGCGCGCCAAGCCCGACCACGTGAATGACAATCCGGATTTGCTGGCGCTCGCGATCTGGCTGGTAAAGACCGGCAAGAACGCATTGACGCCCAATTCGCTCGCAGTGGCGAGCAAAGCCACCGGCGGCTTGCATATGAATCCGGTGAGGGACCGCTCCATCGAGAAAGGAATGGATGCCATTGGCGGGGAGCTGCACGCCCAGTACACGATCAGCTACCAGCCGTCCGGTGAGGACCCCGAGGGCTACCACGAAATCAATGTGCTGGTGGACCGCCCAAACGTGACCGTTCGCGCAAGACCAGGCTATTACATCGCCCCGGCGGAGTGATCCGAATCTATTTCGAGCCAACGCTCGGGTGCGCGCCTTCCGACTCGACAAACTGCGCAAGGGCGCCGCCAAAATCCATTCCTCGGCCTACTTTTTTTCGGGTTCGGGTTTTTCGCCGCCCGCGACGGAGACGGCTTCCTCTTCTTCCAGAATGGACGCGGCGGCGGCGATGCGGTCGCCTTCATCGAGGCGCAACAGCCGCACCCCCTGCGTGGAGCGGCCAGCCTCGCGGATCTCGCCGGAGTGGACGCGGATGACCTTTCCGTGGCCGGTGATGATCATCACGTCGGAATCTTCGCGTACCTGCAGCGCCGCGACGACGGGGCCGGTGCGGTCGGTAGACTTGAGGTTGATCACGCCTTTGCCGCCGCGCGATGTAACCCGATACTCGGCGAGTGGGGTGCGCTTGCCGTAGCCTTTTTCGGCCACCGTAAGCATCAGGGACGTGAGCGATTCGCGAATCTGGTCGCTTTCGAGTTCATCGAGGTTTCGCGTCTGCGTTTTGAATTCCTTCTCGATGATTCCGAAATCAGGCTGAACCGCGTCCATGCTGACCACGTAATCGTCTTTCGCGAGATCCATGCCGTTCACCCCGCCGGCATTTCGGCCCATCGAGCGCACTTCGGTTTCGCGGAACAGAACGGCCTGGCCATCGTGACTGGCCAGGAAGATCATCTGCATGCCGTCGGTAAGTTTCGCGCCGATCAGCTCGTCCGCGCCGTCCAGATTGATCGCTATGATTCCGGAGGGTCGCGGATTTGAAAATTCCGCGAGGCCGGTTTTCTTTACCGTGCCGTTTTTCGTGGCGAGGAAGACGTAGCGGTCGGCTTGCTCCAGATCGCGCGCCGGAACCACCGCCGTGAGTTTCTCATTTTCCTGGAAACGCACCAGGTTGCCGATGGCTTTTCCCCGCGTGGCGGCGGCCGCCTCCGGAATTTCGTAAACCTTCAGCCAGTACACGCGCCCCTTCGAAGTGAATAGCAAAATGTAGCTGTGCGCCGAAGCGATGAAGAGGTGCTCGACGAAATCCTCGTCGCGCGTCTTCGCCCCGATGCGGCCTTTGCCTCCGCGCGATTGATGGCGATAGACATCCACCGAAGTCCGCTTGATGTAACCCGAGTGGCTGACCGTGATCGCCATTTCCTCGTCTTTGATCAGGTCTTCGAGCTTGATTTCCTCCACGCGATCCACGATCTGCGTGCGGCGCTCGTCGCCATAATCCTTCAGAATTTCGCGCAGCTCGGCAACGATGACGGCCTTCAATTTCTTCTCGCTGGCCAGAATCTCGCGCAGCTCGGCGATACGGTCGCGAATCTGCTTCAACTCGTTGAGGATGTCGTCGATCGAAAGCCGTGTGAGCCGGTGCAGTTGCAATTCGAGAATAGCGTCGATCTGAGGAAAGCTGAGTCCGACGACTTCCGCGGCTAAGCCGTACTTCTTGTTGCTGAGTTTTACACCCGCAATACTTTTTGCTTTGCCGTCTTCGGAAATCGAAATCTGCTTATTGGCGAAGAAATTGTGCAGGTTTTCGCGGGCGTTCGCGCGGCTGGACGATCCGCGGATCACTCGAATTACTTCGTCCAAATAATCGAGCGCGATCTGATAGCCGAGCAGAATGTGTTCGCGTTCTTCCGCTTTGCGCAATTCGTACTGCGTGCGCCGGCGCACCACATCCATGCGGTGCTCGATGAACAGGCGCAGCATGTCGAGCAGGCCCAGCTCGCGCGGTTGCCCCGCCACGATGGACAGCAGAATCATGCTGAAGGATTCCTGCATCTGCGTTTGCTTGAAGAGGTGCGCGAGAATAATTTGGGGCTCTTCATCGCGTTTCACTTCGATGACGATGCGCATGCCCTGGCGGTCGCTCTCGTCGCGAATATCCGCCACGCCTTCAATTTTTTTGTTATTGATCAGTTCCGCGATGTGCGTGATCAGGCGCGCCTTGTTGACTTGGTAGGGCAGTTCGGTAACGACGATGTCCTGGCGGTCTTTGCCACGCTGCTCGACGGCCACCTTGGCACGAACCTGGAAAGACCCGCGGCCGGTCTTATAAGCCTGCTCGATCCCATCGCGGCCATAAATGTAGCCAGCCGTCGGAAAATCAGGGCCCGGAACGAGCTTCATCACCTTTTTCAGCGTGGCGTCGGGTTCTTCGATCAACAGGATCGCGGCTTCCACCACTTCCTTCAGATTATGCGGCGGAATATTCGTGGCCATGCCGACGGCGATGCCTGACGAACCATTGACCAGAAGATTCGGTATACGAGTGGGAAGAACGACGGGTTCTTTTTCGCTCTCATCGAAATTGGGAACGAAATCGACGGTTTCCTTTTCGATGTCGGCCAGCATCTCCTCGGCGATTTTCGAAAGCCGTGCTTCCGTGTACCGCATCGCGGCCGGAGGATCGCCATCGACCGAGCCAAAGTTTCCTTGGCCGTCCACGAGTGGGTAGCGCATGTTGAAATCCTGCGCGAGCCGCACGAGCGCGTCGTACACCGGCGTGTCGCCGTGCGGATGGAATTTGCCGAGGACTTCGCCGACGATCTTGGCGCATTTGCGGTAGGACTTGGTCGAGGTAAGACCGAGCTCGTACATGCCGAAGAGAATCCGGCGATGCACGGGCTTCAGCCCGTCGCGCACATCGGGCAGCGCGCGGCCGATGATTACGCTCATCGCGTAATCGAGATACGATTTTTTCATTTCCGATTCAATGTCAACCGGAGTCGTTATCGACTGATTCAGTTCGTCCGCCATTCGTCCCTCGCCGTAAGTGGTGTGCTGCTAATTTCTTAAAGAGTTCGTGCCACGACGTAAGCCTTCACTGTTTCGAAAGCCGTTGCGTTATTCGAAAATCGTTGCGGGCCGAAATGAGCTTCTAATTCACGCATGAATGCATCGCACTTTGCCTGCGTCGCGCACTCGAACGACACGCCCTGCTCGTTATTCGGCTCATCCGTGGGATTCGCGCGAAAGTCCGAACAACTCAGCCCGCGCAACCCCGGCAAAATTTTCCATACGAGTTGAAAGTTCAAAGGTTTAGATATCCAGGTTGACGACATCGAGCGCGTTCTCTTCGATGAACTTGCGGCGCTCTTCCACGTTTTCACCCATCAGCGTCGAGAAAATGGATTCCGCGGCGACCGCATCTTCCAGGCGCACCTTCAGCAGCGTGCGCACCTCCGCATTCATGGTGGTGTTCCACAACTGCTCGGGATTCATCTCGCCCAAACCCTTGAAGCGGGTAATCGTGAAGTCCTTCTTGGCGTCCTCCAGAACGTAGTTCAGCACGTCGGTCGAATCCTCTTTCACCACTTTTTCGCTGCCGTGAGCGATCGTGAACGGCCCCCGGTTGAGGTCAGCGATAGCCGAATGCAACGCGCGAAGGCGCTTATATTCGGCGGTGGATGCGAGAGCCCAGTTAATGCGGCGCTCCGATCCATTCTTCAGCACGAGTTCGTGAAGGCTGTGTTCTTCGTCGAAGATAAATTTCGCTTCCACGTCGAGTTTTGACTTCTCGATGGCCTTCGCGAGCTCCTGCAACTTTTTCTTGTCGCCGAAATCCGTCTTCTTGTCGAGTTCGCTTTCCGCCAGCAGCTCAACGAGTTTCGGCTCGCGCAAACGGCGTCCGAATTTCGCCGCCACCTGATCGTATTCCTGAATGTTCAGCAGGAACGTGGTGAGGTCGCCGCCCTCAATGGACTTGCCGTTCTTGCCTTTCACGGAATGCTCTTCCGTAGCGCGCTTCATTACTTCGCGCGCAAATTCGCCCTCGTCGCGAATGTAACGGTCCATTTTGCCGCGTTTCACGCGGTACAGCGGCGGTTGGGCGATGTAAATGTGCCCCCGCTCGATCAGCTCGCGCATGTGGCGGAAGAAAAACGTGAGCAGCAGCGTGCGAATGTGGCTGCCGTCCACGTCCGCGTCGGTCATCAGAATCACTTTGTGATAGCGGAGTTTGTTCGCGTCGAAATCGTCCTTGCCGATCCCGGTGCCCAGCGCCGTGATGATGCAGCGAATTTCTTCGTGACCCAGCATCTTGTCGTAGCGCGCTTTTTCGACGTTGAGGATTTTGCCTTTGAGTGGCAGGATGGCCTGGTAGCGTCGGTCGCGGCCCCCCTTGGCCGAGCCGCCGGCAGATTCACCCTCGACCAGAAAAATCTCGCAGCGCTCCGGATCGCGCTCCTGGCAATCGGAAAGCTTGCCCGGCAATCCACTCGAATCCAGAGCTGATTTGCGGCGGGTCAGTTCGCGAGCCTTGCGCGCGGCTTCACGTGCCCGCGCCGCGTCAATGCACTTGCCGATAATTTTTCGCGCGATCGAGGAGTGCTTGTCGAAATACTCGCCAAGCTTTTCATTCACCATCTGCTCGACGACTCCCTTGATGTCGCTATTCAGCTTGCCTTTGGTCTGGCCTTCAAACTGCGGCTGGGGAAGTTTTACGGAGATGACGGCGACGAGGCCTTCGCGCACGTCGTCGCCGTTGATCGTGACTTCGTCCTTCTGTTCCTTGAGCATGCCAAACGAACTGGCGTAGTAGTTAATCGTCCGCGTAAGAGCCGAACGAAAACCGGAAAGGTGCGTGCCACCGTCCACCGTGTTGATCGTGTTGGCGAACGCGAAAACATTTTCCGTATAGCTGTCGTTGTACTGCAGCGCGATTTCCACTTCCACTTGATCGCGTTTGCCCTCGATGTAGAGCGGCGAATCGTGCAGCACGCCCTTGCCTTTGTTCAGGTGCTTCACGAATTCCGCGATTCCACCGGTGTAGCGAAATTCGGCTTTCTTGCCGCTGCGTTCGTCGTCCAGGGTAATTTTCAATCCCTTATTCAGGAAGGCCAGTTCACGCAAGCGCTGCGCGAGAGTGTCATAGGTATATACATTCGTCGTGAAGATAGAAGAATCGGCGTGGAACGTAATTTTCGTGCCGGTCTTGCGGGTCTTGCCGGAAGCTTTCAATTTTGAAGTCGGAATTCCTTTCTCGTACGATTGCTCCCACACTTCGCCGTCGCGCCAAATTTCAAGCTCAAGCCAATCGGAAAGCGCGTTCACCACGGAAACGCCGACGCCGTGCAATCCGCCGGAAACTTTGTACGTGTCGCTATCGAATTTACCGCCGGCGTGCAGCACGGTCATCACGACTTCGGCGGCAGGCTTTTTTTCCGTGGCATGCATGTCCACCGGAATGCCGCGCCCGTTGTCGATCACGGTGACGCTGTTGTCTTCGTGCACCGAAACGTTGATCTCATCCGCGAAATTCGCCATCGCTTCGTCGACGGAGTTGTCTACGACTTCCCAGACCAGATGGTGCAATCCCATCTCTCCCGTCGAGCCGATGTACATCGCGGGGCGTTTACGGACCGCTTCGATTCCGCCCAAAACTTTAATGGAAGTTGCGTCGTACTTGTGCCCGGCGGCTTTGCCGCCCGCGGTTTCTTTTTCGGCCATGAGTCGTGCTTCTCCTCAGACGACGTACATACGCGTGCGTGTAGCCAAACTCGGGAAGGCGGTCGCGTGGATTTGCCGACACTTGCCTTGCCCATTGGTCTCGTCTGCTCGAAAAATCGGCGGATTTTCCGCCTGATTCTCGATGGCGCTCAGCGGCGCCGGTGAGACTCGAAGGGTTGCGGCCCCATCCCGTCCCATTCCGAAAATTCGGGGAGACGCGGCGGAGCTTTCGTTTTTCCCCTGCGGAAAGGGGAACATCCTGCACCAAATTTAGCCCTCCACATCCTGGCGCGGACGCGGGAAAATGGGCTGTTTGGGGCCGAATGTAGTGCCGTTCAGGAGGATCCTTGAACAACTCGATTCTACCTAAACAAGGCCAAATGCACAAGGCAAAACTGGATGTTCGACATGCATTTATCGCTATTTATTTCAGTGGTTTATGAGGAAATCGAGAACCCAACCAAGACCCAA
>Ga0302324_100020950_pt1 | contig 12766 bp, 10 predicted proteins | sample Palsa_T0_1_FD_201949 | JGI IMG/M metagenome (GOLD analysis project Ga0302324, IMG submission 201949) | Peat permafrost microbial communities from Stordalen Mire near Abisko, Sweden - Palsa_T0_1 | ecosystem: Environmental > Terrestrial > Soil > Palsa > Peat permafrost | place: Sweden: Abisko...
AAGTCAAAAATCCGGCCGGGCCAGTGCCGACCCGGCCCTCGACACCCGGCTCATAAATAATTTGGTCATCATGGGGATGGGCGAGCCGTTGTCGAATTACGAAAATCTGCTCAAGGCGTTGCGCATCCTGAACGCGCCGTGGGGCGGCGGCATTGGCGCGCGGAAAATCACCATTTCCACCAGCGGCCTCGTGCCGCAAATCCGACGGCTTGCGGACGAACCTGAACAATTCCGCCTCGCCATTTCCCTGCACGGCGCGACCGATGAAGTTCGCCAGCGCATCATGCCCGTCAACCGCAAGTATCCGCTCAAGGAACTCACCGCCGCGCTCGAATATTATCAGGCGCAAAAGGACCGGATGATCACGTTTGAATACATTTTGATCGCCGGCGTGAATGATGCACTGGAACAGAGCCGGCCGCTCGGCACGCTTGCCCGCCATTTGCGCGCCAAGGTGAACCTGATTCCTTACAACAAGGTCGAAGGCCTGCCATGGCAACGGCCGAGTGAAGAAGTTTGCGAAGATTTTCTCGACGCGCTGGAGAAGCAAAAAGTTCCCGCCACGCTCCGCCGCGAAAAGGGCGGCGATATTGACGCCGCGTGCGGACAACTGCGGTTGAAAACGGAGCGTGAGCTTGCAGGCACAGCGGACTGAACTTAACCTGATCGCGTGATTGCCCTACTCGACTACGGCTCCGGCAATTTGCGCAGCGTCCACAAATCGCTGCTCAAAGTCGGCGCGGACGTGCGCATCGTGCAACGGCCAGACGAAATCGGCGATGCCCGCGCGATGGTTTTGCCCGGCGTCGGCGCGTTCGACGATTGCATCAACGCGCTGCGCAAACAGGAATTGCTCGAAGCCGCACGCGAATTCATCCAGACCGGCAAACCGTTTCTCGGCATCTGCGTCGGTTATCAGGCGTTGTTTGAACGGAGCGAGGAATTCAATTCCTGCGCCGCCGGACTCGGCATTTTTCAAGGAAGTGTCGTCCGCTTCAATGAAACAGCCGGACTGAAAATCCCGCAGATCGGCTGGAACCAGCTCGACATTGTGCAGACGGATTGTCCGCTCTATCGCGGCATCGCGAGCGGCAGCTACGTTTATTTTGTGCACAGCTTTTTTCCGCAGCCGGTGGACAAATCCATCATTGCGACGCGCACGGATTATGGCGACACCTTTGCATCGTCCGTCTGGCGCGACAATGTTTACGCCACGCAATTTCACCCGGAGAAAAGCCAGAAGGTCGGCCTGCGACTGCTGAAAAATTTCGTGGAGCTGGCGAAAAGTTAAAATGATGTGCGATTGAGAATTGATTTGTGCATTTATGAGAGAAGTCTTGCATGGCGCATTAAAATTGACGTTGGCTTCATTGGGAATGGCCATCTTCTATATAATTTTGCCTTTTATAGTCATTCGCCGCAGACATTGGTGGCTGCGTTATACGGCAGCAAAAGAAGCGTTCTATCTTAAAATTGGTATTTCAAAAAAATTTGCTTCTTGGTCACGACGTTTTAGTGAGAGCCGGCGATATATTTGGTTTGGCTGGTTTTTTATTATTGCTTTTTTGATGTTGGCCTTTCTTTCGGGATTACTTTTTTGCCGTGCCGGGAGCGATGTATGAGGTGGGGCGAGACGAATATCGGTCTGGAAATTACGCGGAAGCCGTTAGTTAGTTGGATGCAGCGATATGGCTGAATCACAATTATGCTCTGGCTCATTATTATCGCGGCATTGCTAAAACGAAACTTCAATCTTGAACGAACGCGATTGCTGACATCAGCAAGGCCATTGATATAGACCCAAATTTTACAGCCGCCTAAAATGACCGTGGTCTAGCTAAATTTTATCAAGGCGATTATTTTTGTGCCATTTCAGATTATGATAAGACTATTGAATCAGATTCAAAATATATGATGCTGCCTATGGCAACCGAGGCGTTGCCGAAGATTCTTTACATGCCCGCATGAATATGAAAAGGCTGCAACAGATTTCAATCAGGCCCTTGAAATAAATTCAAACAATGCTTTTGCATTCCACAATAGGGGTTATCTGAAGTCAGAGCTTAAGAATTATGCCGACGCCATTGCTGACTACAACAAGGCCGTCGACATATACCCACAATATGCTGAAGCCTACAAAGATCGCGGAGATGCGATGGTTCAATTGAAAAAATAGCCATTATGCCGAGTTGTTGGGCGATTCCCTCGAAAGCAGAAGGAATCACCTTTTTTTATGTTTGCAACTCGGCATTATTCGGGAGGACTGGCAGATGCAACGATTTGGATCTTAACAAATTCACGATGAAGCGGGATTGCCGAATAGAGAGAGAAAGAAACCTACAAGCGAATGATTGCGCCTTTAGCCAAATTCATCGATTGGTCGGTTGTGCAGAGCGTGACCATTCCTCTTGAGCTTAAGCTCCGTTTAGGGCGTGGGCCGTTGGCCAAGGGACCAGCCTTGGATCTTGATCAAGCGCTCCAATTCTTGAACGGGCCGGACTTCATTCCGGCCGAGAGCCGACCGGCGCAGATTACATTTGATGGTCCGTTGCATTTTCGCTTTCCCACGCCCCGACCCGGAGACATTTCGAAGAACAACGTCGTTTATGGCCGGCTCTACCGCTGTGGCGGACGCTGGCAGGAACGTCCGGCGGTCATTCTGCTGCATGGCGCAGGGGACTTTCCCAATCATCGGTTCGGATTTCCGTGGGTGGCCCGTTGCTGCAACCGCAGGGGATTAAACGCGGCGACGTTGGTTTTGCCTTACCATTTTCAGCGGCGTCCGCACCAGATTGTGGATTGGCAATACTTGCTGACAGCGCAAACGATTGCGCAAGGGGTTGCGGAAGTTCGCGCGCTGACCGGATGGCTGTTGGGCGAAGGTTGTCCCACCGTGGCGCTTGCCGGGGCTTCGTATGGTGGCTTGTTCGCGGGATTGGCGGCCTGCCACGATGCGCGCCTGGCTGCGGCGGTGCTGATCGTGCCACGCGTGAACATGAATCAAGTTTCCTTGCTTGCAGAACGGGTCCTCTGGCCGCGCACCCGGGAACTGGTGCGGGGGCGGCGCGCAGCCTATGAGGCACTGGACCGGACTCCGTTAAACTTGATTCAGTCTCACCCTGTCATCCCCCGAGAGAATATTTTAGTGATCGAAGGGATGCATGATTTGTTAATCGGGAGCGGACCAGTGGATGAACTTTGGCAAGCGTGGGGGCGTCCCGATCGCTGGCGGTTGCCACACGGGCACCTCAGCATGTTGGGCGCAGTGGGCCTGGCAGACCGCGTCGGTGACTGGCTAACGCCACGATTGGAAGCGCCTACCGTTCAGGAGTGAGCAAACGACCTTGCCAGATAATGCCGAGTCGAAGAAATAAAAAATGGGCGATTCCTTATGTTTTCGAGGGAATCAACCCTTGAACTCGGCATAATCATTTACACAGCACAATATCCGGAAGCACTCACAGATTACAATCGAGCTATTGTCATCTCACCATATTATTCCGACGCATTGGAAGCGCGCTCGTCTGTGAAAGAGATTTTAGACTCTGCTAAAAAATAAATTACACCATAACCCAGCCGGGCTTAATTTCTTCGTCGAGATGCGCTCCGTATTTCACCTGATTGCCATCGGTTGTCCGCGCTTGCATTTTATCCGCTGTTGGCGCAATTTGCGTCCAGCAATTTTAACCATCAAACCTTAACGAAAGAAACATTATGCCATTCGAACTGCCTCCCCTGCCCTACGACAAAGCCGCGCTCGAACCCCACTTTGACGCGTTGACGATGGAGATCCATCACGACAAACATCACGCGGCTTACGTCGCTAATCTCAACAAGGCCATCGCCGGCACGCCGCTGGAAGGCAAGTCGCTCGAAGCGCTCATCGGCGACCTTGCGTCCGTGCCGGACACCATCCGCGGCCCGGTGCGCAACAACGGCGGCGGCCATTGGAACCACTCGATCTTCTGGAAAATTCTCGCGCCCAAGGCCGGCGGCGCGCCAACGGGCAGGCTCGCCGACGCGATCAACAGCGCGTTCGGGTCGTTCGCGGATTTTCAGGCGAAGTTCGAAGCGGCGGGCATCGGCCGTTTCGGCAGCGGCTGGGCGTGGCTCGTCTCGAACGGCAGCAAACTGGAGATCGTCTCCACGTCGAACCAGGACAATCCGCTCATGGGCAAAGCCGTCTCCGGCGTGGAAGGCAAAGTCATCCTCGGCGTGGATGTTTGGGAGCACGCGTATTATCTGAAATATCAGAATAAGCGCGCAGATTATCTCAAGGCGTTTTGGAACGTGGTGAACTGGACGGAAGTCGCCAAGAATTTCTGAATCCTTGCGGACGGCCACCATTGCCGTTCACGATAAAATCAAAAGCAAAACGCGCCGATGGTCGAAGTTTGACTTCCAAATCGGCGCGTTTTCTACATTGTCCGCCCTCGTCCTGACCTTCTCCCCCAAGGAGAAGGAACTGGTAGCGTGTAATTTCTGCTTTACGAAAACCACCCGGATAATCCAGCCGCATTATTGGCCATTAAGGCAGGAACCAATTCCCCCTCGCCCGGCTGACGGGAGAGGGCCGGGGTGAGGGCAAAAACTAAATCCCGCGCGTATCCGCAATTTTATTTCCCTTACCGAGGACGATGACGTGCGGCTGCCATTTCTTCGCTTCAGTTTTCGTGAACGCGGCAAAACTCATGATGGTCAGCAAATCGCCTTTCTTGCCGAGATGCGCCACCGCGCCGTTCATGATGATCTCGCCGGAGCCGCGCTTGCCGCGAATCACATAAGTTTCGAAACGGTTGCCGTTGGCCATGTTGCCGCAAAGGATTTTTTCATATTCCTGCAGGCCGCATTTTTCCATCAGGTCGGCGGAAATGGTCAGGCTGCCTTCATAATTGACGTCGCCGCCGGTGACGATTGCGCGGTGGATTTTGGATTTGAGCAAAAATACTTCCATGAGATTATTTCAGTTTCAAAAAGTTGTTCAGGATCGTCCGGCCGCTCTCGGTCAGGATGCTTTCGGGATGGAACTGCACGCCCCAGATCGGCAGCGTCTTGTGCTTCACGCCCATGATTTCGCCTTCGTCGGTCTCGGCGGTGATTTCCAAAACGGCCGGCATCGTGTCGCGCTTGATGACGAGCGAATGATAACGCGTCGCCGGGAACGGATTCGGCATACCCACGAACAAATCTTTTCCGTTGTGTTTGATCGGAGAGGTCTTGCCGTGCATCATGCGGTAATTCACGACGACTTCCGCACCGAACGTGTGGCCGATGCACTGATGGCCGAGGCAAACGCCAAAAACGGGAATGCCTTCTTGAGCAAACGTGCGGATGACTTCGTTGGACAAGCCGGATTCGCGGGGCGAGCACGGTCCGGGCGACACAAGAATGCGCTCCGGCTTCAGCGCGCGGATTTGCTCGATACTCACCTCGTCGTTGCGCCGCACCTGCAAATTGGCGCCCAGCTCGCCCAAGTATTGCACGAGGTTGTAGGTGAACGAATCGTAGTTGTCCAAGACCAAAATCATTTCGCCGGGCAATTTAATTCAAAGGCGCGAAAATGAAAGTCTTAATCAAATCAGGGCCATGCTACGCACCGCCGCAACCTTTGCGCTTGTCAGTTGAACCGTTCAACCAGCAGAATGCGCGGACATCGCAACAAAAGAAGCAACCCCGTGAAACTGCCACGACTCATTCCTGTCTCATTCCTGCTTTGCCTGGCTTTCACCGCTTCCGCCGCACCAGCCGATCCGCTGGAAACGGGCTTTCGGAACCCGCCGGATTCCGCCAAGCCGCAGACCTGGTGGCACTGGATGAACGGCAATATCACCAAGACGGGCATCACCGCCGACCTCGAAGCGATGAAGGGCATCGGCCTTGGCGGCGCGACGATCGTGAATGTGGACTGCGGCATCCCGCCCGGCCCGGTGAAATTCATGAGCCCCGAATGGCGGGAGGATTTCAAATTCGCCGTGTCGGAGGCGAACCGGCTGGGGCTTGAACTCTGCGTGGAAAATTGCGCGGGCTGGTCGAGCAGCGGCGGCCCGTGGAACACCGTGACCAACGCGATGCAGCGCGTCACGACGAGCGAAGTGCGCGTTACCGGCCCGACAAATTTCAATGCCTTGCTGCCGCAGCCGCCCACGACGCTGGATTTTTACCGCGACATCGCCGTGCTCGCGTTTCTTTTACCGGACCCAAGCGCAACCATTGAGAACATTGAAGCCAAGGCTGGTTTCAACGGCGACGCCGTGCTGTCATCGCGTAAAAACAATGACGCAACCAACGGAGCCGTTCAGATCCGCGACATCGTTGACCTGACTTCCAAGCTGGCCGCCGGTGGAAAATTGAACTGGCAGGTGCCGGCCGGTGAGTGGGTCATTCTGCGGCTCGGCTACACGCCGACTGGCGTGAACAACCATCCCGCAGCCTACGGCGGCGAAGGCTTGGAGTGCGACAAGTTCAGCAAAGCCGCGCTCGACGCGCATTGGGACGGCTTCATGCAGAAAATTCTCGACGACCTCGGCCCGCTCGCCGGCCAGACGCTCGACAGCTCGCTGATTGACAGTTACGAAGTCGGCGGCCAGAACTGGTCGGAAAATTTCCGCGAAGAATTCCAGAAGCGGCGCGGCTACGACCCGCTGAAGTTTTTGCCCACCTTCACCGGCCGCGTCGTGAACAGCCCGGCGGTGTCCGAGCGTTTCCTGTGGGACGTGCGCCGGACGATTGCCGATTTGTTCGCCGAAAATTATTACGGGCATTTCGCCGAGCTTTGCCGCCAGCACGGTTTGAAGAATGCGGTCGAGCCTTACACCGGGCCGTTTGAATCGCTGCAATCCGGCGCGCCGGCGGACGTGGTCATGGGCGAGTTCTGGAGCGGCAGCCAGGGGAATCCTTCCGTCAAGCTCGCGGCGTCCATCGCGCACATCTACGGAAAGACCATCGTCGGCGCAGAATCTTTCACCGCCGCGCCGGGAGCGCAGTCGGGCCGCTGGCAGGAAGATCCCTATTCGCTCAAGACGCTCGGCGACCTGATGTATTGCCAGGGCTTGAACCGCTACGTCTTCCACCGTTACGCGATGCAGCCGTGGACAAACCGCTGGCCGGGCATGACGATGGGCCAATGGGGTTTTCATTTCGAGCGCACCGAGACGTGGTGGAATCAGGGGAAACCGTGGATTGATTATATTTCGCATTGCCAGTTTCTCCTGCAACAGGGCCGCGCCGTGGCGGACGCCGCATATTTCACCGGCGAAAGCGCGCCGGTGGAAATGCGCGCCGGCAACCCCCCGCTTCCCGCCGGTTACGACTTTGACGCCATCAACGCCGACGTACTGTTGCATGGCGCAACGGTGAAAAACGGCCGCATCACGCTGGCCAGCGGCGCGAGCTATACAGTCTTGATCCTGCCGCCCAATGATGCGGACATGACGCCGCAGATGTTGCAGCGCCTCCGTGAACTGGTGCGCGCAGGCGCAATCGTAGCCGGTCCGCGTCCGCAACATTCGCCCAGCCTCGCTGGTTTTCCGAAGTGCGACGCGCAGGTGAAAAAAATCGCGGACGAACTTTGGGGCAGATGCAATGGCACCAATGTCCTGGAAAACCCCGAGGGCAAAGGCCGCATTGTCTGGGGCGGATCACTGGCCGACATTTTCGCCGCGCAAAACCTGCAGCCGGATTTTGAATTTCTAGGTGCGGGCGCGAACACGCATCTGGCCTATGCCCATCGCGTCGCCGGCGCGGCGGACATTTATTTTGTCTCCAACCAGCGGCGGCAGTTTGATTCCGCCGAATGCACCTTCCGTGTCAGCGGCAAGGTTCCGGAATTGTGGCACCCCGACACCGGCGTGATTGAACCCGCCCCGGTTTGGAGCACGCAGGCCGGGCAAACAAAGGTGCGGCTGGATTTTGAACCCGCCGGTTCGGTGTTCGTCATTTTCTATCACCCGGCCGGCGGCGCGGATCATGTCGCCGCCGTCAGCGGGAGCTTTGCCGCCGAACCCGCGCGCGTGCCGAAGCTGGAAATTCAGCACGCTGTTTACACCGCCTCCGACGGCGGAGGCGAAATGGATGTCACCGGAAAACTCTCTGAATTGGCGAGTGAAGGTCAATTGATTATTGTCGCCAGCAATGACGCTTTGGGTCGCGACCCGTCGTATAATCACGAAAAAGAACTGCGCGTGGATTACACGCTCGATGGCAAGCCCGGCCACGCAACCGTCCAGGAAAACGAAACCCTCACGTTGCCCGCGACAGCGGCGGTCGGCCAGGCCCCGCAATGGGAGCCAAGCGCCACCGGCGGTTCCCCGACTGCGAAAGTTTGGGGCAACGGCCGGATCGAATGGCGCACCGCCGGCGGGAAAACTTTTCACGCGGACATGGCGGACCTGCCGGTACCGCAGGAAATTGCGGGCGAATGGAATTTAAGTTTTCCACCAAATTGGGGCGCGCCGCCATCGGTTGTGCTGGGAAAATTGATTTCCTGGACCGATCACACCAACGACGGCGTGCGTTATTTTTCCGGCACGGCCACTTACGAAAAGGAGATTGAAATTCCGGACGACCGTTTGAGCGCCGGACGTGAACTCTGGCTCGACCTCGGCGCGGTCAAAAACTTTGCCGAAGTTTCCGTGAACGGGCAGGATTTCGGCGTGCTGTGGAAACCGCCGTTCCGGTTGAACATCACGGCCGCCGCGAAACCCGGGGTGAACCGGCTGGCCGTCAAAGTCACGAACCTCTGGCCGAACCGGCTGATCGGTGACGAACAATTGCCGCCGGACTGCGAGTGGGACGGCAAGCAGCTCAAGGCCTGGCCGCAATGGCTGCTCGACGGCCAGCCCAGCCCCACAGGCCGGCTGACGTTCACAACGTGGCATCACTGGACGAAAGGTTCGCCGCTGCTGGAATCGGGTTTGCTCGGCCCGGTGACACTGCGAACGGCGGAAGTCCTTCCCGCCAATTAAGCCGGCGGGGCAAGAACTTCATCAATCAAGCCCGGGGAAACTTTCCGGCCCCAGACGGCCCGGCCGATTTTTTCGGCAAGGACAAATGTGATTTCGCCGGCGTTGACTTTTTTGTCGAGCTTCATCGCGGCAAAAAGTCTTTTGCGCCGGGCAGAATTCAACTGAATCTTCACCGGCAATCCGGCTTGGACGAATAATTTTTCAATCCGCTCCGCATCTCCCGACGGCAGGCCGAGAATCTTGTGCGACAATTTTGCCGCCACGGCCTGACCGATGGAAATCGCCTCGCCGTGCAGAAATTTTCCGTAACCGGAACAGTTTTCAATCGCATGCCCAATGGTGTGGCCGAAATTCAAAATGGCGCGCAAACCACCTTCCGTTTCGTCCTGGCCGACGACATCCGCCTTGATTTCGCAGCAGCGGGCGATGACGGCGGCGAGCATGGCGGCGTCGCGCGTGAGCAGCTTTGGCAGATTGCGTTCGAGTTGTGCGAACAAAATCGCGTCGTAAATGACGCCATATTTGATGACCTCGGCAAGGCCGGAAATATATTCACGTTTTGGCAAAGTTTTCAGCGCGTCCAGATCGCACAACACGAGTTGCGGCTGGTAAAAAGCTCCGACAAGATTCTTGCCGGCGCGCAGATTCACGCCGGTCTTGCCGCCGACGGAACTGTCCACCTGCGCGAGCAGCGTCGTGGGCGCCTGCACGAACGGGATGCCACGTAAATACGTCGCCGCCACGAAACCTGCGAGGTCGCCGACCACGCCGCCGCCAAGCGCGACGATGAAGGATTTTCTCTCCAGCCGATGCGCCGCCAACTGGTCATAACACTTTTCCACAACGGCGAGGCGCTTGGATTTTTCCCCGGCGGGAACGGCGATAAGAACTGGTTCAAAGCCTGAAGCCAAAAGGGACTTTAACGCAGCCGTGGCAAAATGTTTGCCAACGTTGGCATCCGTTATGACCGCGCAACGCCGGGCGAGCTTGAGCTGCGCGCACTCCCGGCCGAGTTGATCGAGCAGGCCCGGAGCGATTTTAATCGCGTAACTGCGACTGCCAAGCTGGACGGAAACGATGCGCACGAGCCGAGAATAAAGAGTGGCGCGGAATTGCGAAACAAAAAAGCCCGCACGATTTTATTCGTGCGGGCCGTAAATTGGTTGCGGGGGCTGAATTTGAACCAACGACCTTCAGGCTATGAGCCTGAACTATTTAACAATTATTCCCATATTTCCTTGATTATATTCCTTTTTTTGATATTTGTGTTTGTGGTTGTGTTTGTTTTTTGCAAGTTGGCCGTTCGAGACGGTTCTTAGTGTTCTGGATGTTGCACGGTCTGCGACTGAACCCCAAACATGTCCACGAACGGATACATTTATGCCACTTGAATTTCGTCGTCAGCGGGATGGTAGTCTCCGCGATATTTGGTTTGGCGCTTTTGAAATAAACGGGAAGCGATATGGGATCAATCTTGGCGTCAAAATCGCGGGAACGCCACCCGCCTCGCTCTCAATCAAAGACAAAGGCGACACCGATTATGACAATTGGGTGCCAGAGGAATGGCTTGAACTGACGAAATGAGAATGCGTCGCGTTTGGACAGTATTTGCCCAAAGCAGCTAATGAAGCTGCTGCTTCAATGATAAACGTAGTCCAATTCCCGGAATGAGGAATGATTTCCATTGCCATGACGATGTGATCAACCACGTCAAATTTTGATTAATTGACCCCCACGAATGAAGTCACGTGCAACGTGAATGTTCACTTGCAATGGCGATGATTCACGTCAATGCAGTTGTCCTGGTGTTTTCTCAAATAAGTTCGTTTTTCCCTTCGGGAAATCGTGAAGGGGGTGGGCGGCGGATGAGTTTACAGAATAAGTTTTTTATGAATCGAAAAAATCGCTGGCAGACTGTTGAAAGTCGGCCAGCGATCTGCCTTTAATTTAATAAAGATAATCAAACACTGCCGCGCGCCGCCGCGTCCGCCGCCATTGCCAAGGCAACGACCGCATCCACTAAGGCCGTCGGCTGGCCAGCAAACAAACCGGATGCGGCCAGACCGCTGGCGGCGGCCACGGCACCGGGGTTTGCCGTGCTGGAAGGCCGGAGGACGGAGCACGCCGGCAAGCTGGCGTCAATGAACTTGCAAGGAAGGGGCGTCAATATCTGTTCGGTATTGCGGGTATTATCGGAAGTTTTTTCCTCCGTGTCTTTTCTTAGATTCGGAAAATCAAGACCGCTTTTCTTATTGTCCAAGGGACGGATGCCTTCCAGCGATGTTTGAAAAAGACGAAATGATAAAATTCTGTCGGCCCGATGGCACCAAGGATTGAAACGGCATCCAAGTTGGTGACCTTTGCTTTTTGGAATGGCGATGAATGAAACTTGGCTTGATGAAAAAGGTAGAGTTGAGTGGAAAATCTTAATTTTGTTCGATGCTAAACAATGGTCAGTTGGACACTGCTTTCGATGATGCCCGCGCTGATTGCATAACGAGTGAGGCCGGCGGTATTGCGGATTTTGAGCTTCTGCATGAGATGCTCGCGATGTTTTTCGACGGTTTTCGTGCCAATGCCAAGCTCAGCCGCAATTTGTTTGTTTGCTTCTCCTTCAGCGATCAGTTGGATCACTTCCATTTCGCGCGAAGTCAATTCGAGGTTGCGTGGCTTTGGCCACGTTGCTCGATCCAATGAATTTCGCGCGCGTTCGGGAAGAAGTTTCGCAAAGAATGGGCCAAAATAAACGTTCCCTTTGTTAACTTCTCGAATCCCCTTGGCCAGATCGTGGAAGGAGGATTGCTTGAGAAGAAATCCCACCGCGCCGGAGTCGGTCACGTTTTTGACATACGCGACATCCCTGTGGGCTGAGAGGGTGAGTATTTTGGTGCCGGGGACAATTTTGAGAATCTGCCGGATGGCTTCCAGGCCATTGAGCACCGGCATCGCGATATCCATGACGACCACTGCGGGCCGAAGTTTTTTGACCATGAGTAACGCTTGGCGGCCGTTTTCCGCTTCGCCGACTACTTCAAGGTCGTCCTCCAATTCGAGCAGCTTGTGAAGCCCCTCACGCACAATCCGGTGGTCTTCTACCAGCAGAATGGTAATTCGTTTCATCGGCTCTCCATCTTGTATGAGTCGCTCCTATTCATGACACGAAAGGAAAACAGGAAAACCAGTTGAGTGATATGGGGTGTTTACCCCATTTTTAACTTCATGATAATTCATTGTTTTCTGGTTAAGCAAGGGCTTCCAATTAAATTCATTATAAATCCAATGAGGAAATTGGAGCATTTCGAATCGAAAAAGAATTATGCAGTATTTGCTGAACAATATAATTTCGCCGAACAAATTGCGGCTGATGCAGCTTCAATGGTCAGATTGCACATGTGGCCAGTCCGGAGTGGGTTCGTTCGCGCGACTTTAGAGTCATGGTGGCCGGGAATCGGGGTCTTGAATTAGACAATTTTATTGCGGAAGCAGCCGTCTTAGAATGGCTGCTCCAACCGAAAAAAACAGTCACTCCGCCGACAAATCGGCATCATCTCGAATAAATCCGATTTAATCTGGCTATTTCACACAAGTATTTATGGAATCAGCGTGTCGCAAAGCGCAACAGGCACCGCATCTTCCGGCCAGTGCGGTGACCAGTAACCAATGCCGCACCTGCAAATGTCCACGGCGCGGACGCATCCCAACTGACAACCAATGCGGCAACTGCGAAAGGAGTCACCATCAACGGGCGCACGCTCTTTTTAAGAAACTGCGCGCATTGTCATGGTGCAAGCGCACATGGTGAC
>Ga0302324_100020952_pt1 | contig 12765 bp, 10 predicted proteins | sample Palsa_T0_1_FD_201949 | JGI IMG/M metagenome (GOLD analysis project Ga0302324, IMG submission 201949) | Peat permafrost microbial communities from Stordalen Mire near Abisko, Sweden - Palsa_T0_1 | ecosystem: Environmental > Terrestrial > Soil > Palsa > Peat permafrost | place: Sweden: Abisko...
TTGGCAAAGAAGAAGACGTTTCGGATGTTGGTGAGGACATCGACCACGCGGCCGGTGACAGCAGCCCTGGCCTCATTGTTTGCGATGGCGCGACGGGTGCACTCACGACCGACGAACAGGCTAACGGTGAAGTACACCGCTATCGCAGCAAAGGCTGCGGCAGAGAACAGGGGACTCGCGATATAGAAGTACGCCGCGACAAACACGAAGAAGCACGCCCCGGGAATGAAGTCGAACACCGTCATGTCAAAGAGCGCGAGCACCTGATCGGGCAGCAGCACTGTCCGATGCGCGATCTTGCCGGAGAGCGTGTTCTCGAAATAGGCACTCGAGAGGCGTTGCGCATACGCGAACACCTCCTCCTTGATTCGAACCAACATGGGAGCGCGGGTGTGGTAAGAGCTGAACCACATGCCGCCGTCCATCACGAAGCGGGCGACGACCAGGGCGACGAACAGCATAAACGGACCGAGAAGCGCGCTCGCCTCGGCCGCGGGGTCGCGCATTGCCAGGACGGTGTCCGTCAGACGTTTCGTGGCATAGGCAATCGAGGCGAACACCGCACGGCCGAGGACCGAGAAGACCAGAAGCCCCACGCAGCCCCATAGGAACTGCCGAAAGAAGTGCAGCGCGAACGGCAACAGCCGATTGGGCAAGGTCGAGGCATTCATACGACACGTCGACAGCAGCGGAGGACGCACAGTTCCCCATGTTTGCTGCTGCCGCCAGTTCAAGCGGTTATTGGAAAAGGCGTGTGACCGGGCCATCAGCGTATTCGCTCATAGCAACGCTGGCAACCGTGATGAATCACAGTTGATGAAACCCTGCTAACTTGCGATGTCGATGATCTGGTTTAGAGTCTCGCAAGCCCGCGAATACGAATCTTCAGGTACCTTTCTGAGCGGGTGAGGTTTCGCGTTTCTAGCTCGCCAATCGAACGACTTGGGTTGGTGGCTGAGGATGAAGCTGGCTCCGCCCTTTGGGCTGTTGAACTTGACCGCAAAAGGATTCGTTTCATTGTAGGATGCCGTTGTCATCGGCAACCCAATTACGATCCCCGTCCGTGCATTGAATTCTCGCGGGGATAGCACGACCAGCGGGTGAGTATCCTTCATCTCACGGCCGGCCTGCGGGTTGCAATCGATCCAGATCATATCGCGCCGGTCTGGGCACCATGGCTTTCGCGCAGCCACTAGAGCACCTCATTACCGACTCGATGGGTGCTCATGACCTCGCCACCGTGCAGTTGCGGATCAAAAGCCGATAATTTCTGCGCCAGGGTAAGCTTGGGTTCTCCAAGAGGCTTGACCAAAACGTTGGAGTCTTGAGCCGACACCTCAACTGGTTGACCGACCCTGAATCGAGCCGACCGCGCCACCGCTGCAGGAATCCGCACAGCAAGGCTGTTTCCCCACCGCTGAACAGTCAACATTGCAGTCTTTGCCATGATCATCTCCAATGTATATACTAGTCTATACATTATAACAAAGATGTCAATCTAAACGAATGAAGTGGTGATCTTTGAAAGGCCAGGAGACTGGCGGCAGCGTGAAACTCACACCTTCAGCTCTTCCGCGAGGCGTGGAACGTGCCACCGGCCGCGGCCCGCTGCGGCTTCAAACGCCGCCGCCGGGAATCTCGGCGCCGATTCGGTCAAAGCGCACATCGACCGTCTGCGGTCCCCGCAGCATGAAAAAGCTAATGCGCCTATATCGATATTCTGGAATCAGCTCCATCCGTGCCACGCGATCGAGCACCGCGTTCAGGGCACACGAGGTTTCCAGCCGGGCAAGTCCGGCACCCACGCAGAGGTGAATGCCGTGCCCGAACCCCAAATGAGGCTTGGCCTTGGCGGCGCTTCGCTCGAGGCTGAACGTGTCGGGATTCTCGAAGACCTCTTCGTCGCGATTCGCCGATGCGTGACCCACCGCCACGGTGGACCCGGCCGGAACCGGGCAACCGCGGATTTCGACGTCGATGCTCGGAACCCGGAAAAGTATCTGTACTGGCCCATTCAGGCGGAGAGTTTCCTCTATCGCCAGTGGCACAAGACTTCGATCTGCCCGCACGCGCTCATAGGTCCCGGGCGTCCTGCAGAGGTTATAAAAGAGATTCCCAATCAAGTGCTTCGTAGTCTCCGTTCCGCCGACGATCACATCCTTGGTCATGTGCGTCAGAATCTTGTCTTCCGAGAGAGGCTTGCCCTCCGCAGTAGAGGACTCGATAAGGCCGGTCAGAACATCATCCGGCCGGTCGGTGGACGCCATGCGCTTCCGGATGACCTCGCGCGCAACCGCATCGAACTGCTCTACTACCTTCCGCGCCGCCTTGACCTTGCTCGGATCGGCATCGGTACGAGTCATGAACGCATCCGAATAAGCCCTGAACTGAGAGTGATACTGCTCCGGCATGCCGCTAAGCGAGCCGATGACCGCGGCCGGCAGTGGCCCAGCCAGACCGGCAATGATGTCCGCGGTGCCCCGCTCCGCAAACCGCCCCACCAGAGCCTCGCAAATCCGGCGGATAAAGGGCTCCATTGCGCGCACCCTCGGCGCCGACAGCAATGCCGCAAGCACCTTGCGGACTCGCATATGCTCAGGAGGATCAGTCTCCGCGAGGTTTAGTTGATCCTCGGTTCGAGTGTCCAGGTGGCGCGGAATTTGGCGCCCCTGGCGGAACACCCCCGGAGCGCGACACACGTCCAGAACATCTTGATAACGTGCGAGATAAAAAAGGCCGGGCTTCAGCTCGCTTACCGGCGACTCACGTCGCAAACGTGCGAGGACGCCGTCATGAGCATCGACCTGTGCCGGATCGAAGGGATCGTATTCGATCGTCATCTAACCGCCGTGTCGGGCCATCGATTCACTCCGCTTTTTCCAATAAGCACACGGTGAGTATCAAGGCGGCTATCGCCGGATTCAAGCAGCCGCCTGCCGCGCGGAGCTGGACACGGCTGTCTCGTGCGATCAAGACGATTCGACTTTTTCCGCTGTATCGTTTTCCAGCGTGACCCAATACGATCTAATTATTCGAAACGGGCTCATCGTCGATGGCACGGGGCAGCGTGGATATTCGGGCGACGTCGCCATCACGAATGGGCGCATCCGTGCGGTTGGCGTCGTAGAAGGCGAATCGAAAGATCAAATCGATGCGGCCGGTCTTCTCGTCACGCCGGGATTTGTCGATATCCATACCCATTACGATGGCCACGCTACTTGGGCCAATCGTCTGGGTCCTTCCTCCGACCACGGCGTTACTACTGTGCTCATGGGAAATTGTGGCGTCGGATTTGCGCCATGCCGGCCACAAGATCGCGGGCGATTGATGGGCCTTATGGAAGGCATCGAAGACATTCCCGAAGCTGTAATGCGTGACGGGTTGCCTTGGAACTGGGAAACCTTCCCAGACTACCTCGATGGTCTGCAGACACGTTGCTTTGACATGGACGTGGCGGCCTATCTGCCGCACGCGCCGCTGCGGGTTTACGTGATGGGTGACCGAGCGATCGGTCGTGAACCAGCACATCCGAAGGACATTTCGCGAATGCGCCAGCTTGCTCGCGAGGCCGTCGAAGCTGGAGCGTTGGGTTTCTCCACCTCCCGCAGCCTGAATCACCGCGCAACCGATGGCACGCTCACACCAAGCTATGCAGCCGGAGCGGAGGAACTGACGGGCATCGCCCTAGGGCTCGCTGACGCAGGAATGGGCGTTCTGCAAATCGTGAGCGATTTTGATGACGTCGACGCGGAATTTGGCATCATAAAGCGAATGGCTCGGGAGTCGGGACGGCCGCTGTCCATGACGGTACTTCAGATACCGAGTGCGCCTAATCGCTGGAAAGAGGTTCTCGATCGCATCGAAAGCGCGAGCGATGAAGGTCTGCCCATCAAAGGGCAGGTCAGTGGTCGCGCCGCGGGCGTACTAAGTGGACTTCGCCTTGCGCGCAACCCATTCATGCGGACCCCTGGATACTCTGAAATTGCACATTTGCCGCTACAAGATCGACTGATCGCGATGCGTAACCCGTCGCGACGCACGCGCATTCTGAATGAGATGCCCGGGAGGTTGTCGGATGTAGAGCGCTACGTTCTCACGAATTTTTCGTCCATCTACGACTTTGCCGAGGGCTATGAACCGGCGATCGGGCGGGATATGGCGGCCCGGGCGGCCGGCGTTGGGATGGAACCTGCGGCGTTCGTTTATGATTTGCTGACGGCGAATGACGGTGACGCGATACTCTATTTCCCCGCCGTTAATTTCGTCGGTAACAATACCGCCGCGATGGAAGCGATGATGGCGCACAAAGACACGCTGCTCGGGCTGGGCGACGGCGGTGCTCATTGCGGATTGATTTGTGACGCCAGCCTGACCACCTTTATGCTGCAGCGCTGGTCAGATCGGGGAGCGGGCTATATGCCTGTTGAGCATGTCATCCGACGACTGACCTCTGAAACCGCAAAGGCCGTGGGATTGAACGACCGGGGTGTCATTGCGCCCGGCTATCGCGCCGATCTGAACGTGATTGACATAAATCTGCTGGCCGTCGGAAAACCTGAATTGGTCGCGGATTTGCCGAATGGCGGCGAGCGTATTGGACAAAAAGCCAGCGGCTACGCCGCAACCATCGTGGCGGGCGAGGTGACCTACCGTTATGGCTCTCCCACGGGCGCTCTACCGGGGCGTTTAATCCGGGGTGCGCAAAGCGCCCCCTGAAATCCGCGCCGGGCAGGCTCCCTTGGTCGAAGCGCCGGCGCATTAACCAGGCCCTTATTACAACGCTTTGCCGGTTTTACCGCGCACGGAGATGCATATGCAAATCGGTGAAGTAAGCATGCGTCCCGTGATCGAAATGGATGAATTCCGCCTACCCTCACGAATGTTCATCGAGGGAATCACATTCGAGGACATCGAGCCGCATAGACACTGGTTGAGTCCGCAATTCATTGACTCCGAAACGGGCGACTTTCGACTTTCGCAGCACGCCTGGCTGATCGAAGCGAACGGCAAACGCATCGTGGTCGACCCGTGTGTTGGCCACCGGAGACATCGCCCACTCTTGCCGTTTTATCATATGATCGACTCGCCTCTGTTGGAGCGGCTCGAGGCACTTGGCGTGTCGCCGGACAGCGTTGACTATGTTTTTTGCACGCACCTGCATCTTGACCATGTCGGCTGGAACACCCAGTTGAGGGATGGTCGTTACGTTCCTACATTTCGTAACGCTCGGTATCTCATTCCGCGCGTTGAAGATGAGTACTGGCGCCGTGAATTGACAGGGGAGTTGCCGGATGTGGAGCGATACAACGCGGGCGTTTACACGGAATGCGTTCAACCGATCGTGGAAGCCGGCCTCGCGGACCTTGTCGAGGAGGGGATTCGCATCGCCGATTGCTTGACGCTGATCAAGGCCGCGGGGCACACCATCGGCCATATGGCGGGGCTGCTGGAGAGCGCCGGCCAAGGCGCAGTTCTGGCCGGAGACGCGATCCATCACCCGTTGCAAGTTCTCTATCCTGACCGGCACATACAGGGATTCGATGCTGAACAAGCGCAAATCACGAGACACAAGCTGCTCGAGCTTTGTGTGGAGAAGGATTACTGGCTTGCGCCCGCTCACTTCCGGCCGCCGCATCTTTGCAAGGTCAGTAAGAGCGACGGGAAATATCGGATGGAATGGGGTTAACGCACGAATCAAATTGTCTTCGCTGGCGCCTCCTACCCCCGCTTCCGGAACGGCCTCGTCGCAACAGCCTATGTCCACTATGGCGGACATCTTTTGCCAATCCGTTTAAAGGGACATGTCCTTTTTAGCGGACATACACTATAGTGTCCTCTATGAAGGACATCACACTGCACAATGCCGAACAGCTGGGCGCCGCTATCCGCTTGAGGCGTAGGGAAAAAAAACTGACGCAGAGCGAACTCGCTAGGCTATTGGGCGCCGAGCGTAAGTGGGTCCTAAACCTGGAAAGCGGTAACTCCAAGGCTGAAATCGGCTTGATTTTGCGTGCTATTGAGGTCTTGGGTCTTCGCGCTTTCTTGACCGATAAAGCGCAGCCAGAGCGGGGCCCCTATGATTTGAAAACGCCTCGTTTAGATCAAGTCTTCGAGCGTTTGCAACGCGGCCCACGCAAATGAGTGAGCTTGAGGTCGTAATTGAAGGCGATCTAATCGGTCGCGTTCGGATGAACAGGGCCGGTCGCCTCTCGTTCAACTACGAATCAGGCTGGCGCGATTCGAGGAGTGGTTATTCCCTGTCGGTAAGTATGCGGCTCGCCGACATTACCTATTCGCACAGCGCGATATGGCCGTATCTTTGGAACCTGTTGCCGGAGAACCCCAATATCCTGCAGCGTTGGAGCCAGCAATTTCATGTCTCCTCATCGAGCCCGTTCAAGCTCTTAAAGTTTGTGGGCGCGGACGTGCCAGGCGCCGCGCAGTTCCTTCCGCCCGCCGCGTTCGCGGCCGTGCGGGCGCAGCATACACCCTCGATCGATTGGATCAGCTTGGATGAACTCGCGGAACGGCTTGCGCAATTGCAATCCGATGTTGCCGCTATGCGCCGCCCTGCTGACCGCGGCAAAATGAGTCTGCCCGGCGCGCAAGCGAAGACCGCATTCTGCTGGGACGAACAGCGCAAAGTCTGGGGTGTCCCGAGCGGCCGCGCACCCACCACACACATCATAAAACCCGCCGTTCCGGGCTTTGACGGCCTCGTTGAAAACGAGCATCTGTGCCAGGACGTTGCTAGACGTCTAGGCCTGCTCGCGGCCCGATCATCCGTGCTCACTCTGAACGAGACCACCTATATCGTCATCGAGCGCTTTGACCGCCTGCCTCCGCCGCGCGGATCGGCATTCGGGCGACGCGTGCATCAAGAAGACATGTGTCAGGCACTCGGACTCATGCCCGGGGCTAAGTACCAGCAAGACGGCGGACCCGGCATATCGGACATCGTCGCGCTGATTCGCCGCGTCGGTTCGGATCCTGACACCGACGTGTATCGCTTTATTGACGCGAACGCGTTCAATTGGCTGATCGGCGGCACCGATGCTCACGCCAAGAACTACTCACTGTTGATCGGGGCCGGGGATGAAATTCGCTTGAGTCCGCTCTACGATTTATCAAGTCAGCTGCCCTACCCCGAACTGATCGATCAGCGGGTCGCCATGAAGATCGGCGATGAGTACGACATACCACTGATCGGATTTAACGAATGGCAGGCGCTCGCTTCCGCCTGCGCTGTGGATTCAGAAATACTCATAAACCGTTTGCGCCAGCTGGTCGATGCGTTGCCTGATGCAGTCTCGGCGGCTCGCGATCAAGCGCTCGCTGATGGCCTAAATCGCGAGGTAGTCACCGCCCTCGCGGATCTGCTCATCCAACACGCCAAAGCGCGCCGCGCGACGCTGAATGCAGCGGCCTCGAAGCGCCGTCGATCACGTAAAATCGTCGCTGAGAACTGAAGGGTGTCGATGGCAGGTAGTCACCGATTTTCAACGAATACCCTAAAACCGGTAGTCCGCTCCGATCGTCTCCTGCCAGAAGCGGTTCTCCGATGTTGAATAGAAGTAATCGAAGTTCACGCTGACGCCCAGGACCCGGGTCGCCTGATATCGAGGCCCGACACCCACGGTGTACCCAATGCCTCGGTCCACGCGCTCGAGCGCGAGAACGGGACCGAGCCAGACGCGCGTGTCCGTTCTCCATCGGTACGCGCCGCCACGCGTTTCCAGCGACCAGGCCGCGGCCTCGGGCAGTATCCAGCGATAGCGAAGACTCAGGCTTACATCGCTCCCGCTGCCTCGCGCGTCGTAGGCCGCGTCGTTCAATAGTGCGTTGAGATTGACCGGCGTCGTTCCCGAGAGCGCGATGCGGGTGTTGCCGAGATAGCCCCAGGCGAAATCCACGCCGAAATTCTTCGGCAGCGCATAGTCGATCAGTAACGTCTTGGCCGTAGCGCTGCGACTGACATCGGCGCCCACATCGAAGCCGGCGCCCGCGAGCTGGTCCGAGATTTCCGTATTGGTGAGCGTGCTCGTGGTCACACCCAGCCGAGCGCCGATGGACAGATTCGACCACCATGCGTCTGTCTCGGCGGCCTGCGAGCCCCGTACTTGGAGGAGCGCGAGACTTGCCGCGAGCACCCAGCACCACCGCCCGCGCGCGAAACGCATGACCGTGATGAGGCCCAGCATCAGCAGCATGAGCGGACTCACGGCGCCGACGCCTCCGGATCTCACTACCACTCCCGCAAGCGGCGCTGCCGTCACCGTGAGGGTGGCGGCTGCGATGGTCCCGGGGGTTGCGCCTCCGGTGATGTCCACGATGCGCAGCGGCAGAACGGCGCCACCCGCATCGTTCGACAGCGGTATGGCGATCGTCTCCACACCGCCGACGCCTGTGGCAAAGCTGCCTTGACCGAGCACTGCGCCGGACGCATCGACTATGTCGAACGTGACCGTACCGTCCGTTCCCCCCGTACGGGTAACGGTGATCGGCGCCGAGGTGTCGCTGCCGCTCGCGGTGTAGGCCGCGCTGCCGAAAGACACCTCCCCGGGCATCACTGCACGTGTGGTCACGGTGAACGTCGCGGCGACGCCGCCGATCGTCAGATGGGCCGAAGTCGCCGTGAGGTAGCTCGCAGAGGACTCAAGACTGACCACTACATGGGCACCGGGCGATACGTATCCAGGCGCGGCCGTGAACGGGCCTCCATTGATGCTGTAAGTCCCGCCCGTGATACTGATGGGCGAGGAGGTATTGGTTCCCTCGACCGTGACGGCATTGGATACCTCGAGCTTCGAGGGGTCTACGCCGTTCAACGGGGTGAAGCTGAAGGGGTCCGGGGTCGTGCTCGTACCGACGCCCGATAACGCTATCGAGAGCGGCGACGACGGAGCATCACTCGTGATGGTCAAGGCACCGCTACGACTACCCTCGGCGGTAGGCTTGAATGTGACTGTTACGGTGCAAGTCGCCGACCCCACGAGGGGCGTCGCGGGACAATTATTTGTTTCCGAGAAGTCACCGCTCGCACTCACGCCCGTCACTATGGGTCCTCCGTTGCCCGACAGCGTGATTGTGAGCGGCTGACTCGATGAGCCGACGCCCTGAGGCGAGAAAGACAGGCTCGAGGGATTGCCCATCAAGTTCAAGCCCGAACAATTGATCGTCGTGGACACGCTGGAGGTGTTGTTACTCGGACTGTAGTCGGTGAAGCTCGACGTCGGACCGAAGTCGCCCGTGGCGCTGCTCGTGATCTGACCACCGCAAGTCGCCGCGGGCGACAGCGTGCTGTTCACGGTGTAAGTCGCCGTGCCGTTGACGGGCAAGGACAGCGAAGAGTCATCGAGGGCACCGGTGCCGGAGGAGGAGCAGGAGCCGCCAACCGAGGCGACGCAGGTCCAGTTCACACCCTGAAGTGTGGGATCGAGGTCGTCGGTGATGGTCGGCGAGTCGGGCAAGGAGATCGCTGTCGGCCCGTTGTTCGTCACCGTGATCTGGTAATTGACGGCGTTCCCGGGTGCGATGTTCGCAGGTCCCGTCATGACGACTTGCAGGTCGTCCGGCGAGGATACCGTCAAGTCTTGGACCTCGTGCACGTTCGTCGATCCGCCCGTGCTGCCGCTGATGCCCACGCTCAGCGAGGCAGGAGGCGCGTAGGGAAAGCTCACGCCCGAGAAGAGCGTTTGATACGGCTGCCCGCTGGCCGGTTGGTACTGGGCCGAGACGCTGAAGCCGATCCCTTCCGGCATGAGCGTGACCAACACGGTGCGTGGCGGAGGTCGAGTGCTGGCGCCGGGTACATCCACGCCGCCCGGGACGACCATCCCGGCGACGTAAGGGTTGCCCGTGCCCACCGGTCCGCGGATCACCAGGGATTCCGGGGCAAAACCGGGTCCCGCACTGATGCAGTGGTTCGCGGTCGAGAAGTTGCCGTACTCATCTAGCCCTATACCGAGGTATCCGCCGGCACCCCCGCAATAGCCGAGACCGCCGCCGTTGTAAGCACCACTCATATCCTGCGTGGAATCGTAGAGAAAGAGTCCGATGCCGTCGGCTCCGGTGCCCCCCCAAGAGACGTAGCTGAACTTCATGACGAGGGGCTGCGCGCCGACGAAGCTGCCGTCGGTGTAAAGGGCCACGCCCTTCTCGGCAGTGGCGGCGGCCGTCAGACGCAGCCAACCACTCCCGGCCGGATCGATGGACGGCGCGGTGAGGAATGCATTGCCCGTCAGGGTCCAGCCCGGCGCCGAAGTTCCGGTGAAGGATTGCGTCAACTTGAACTGCGCGTGGACCTGGGATGCGCCGAGCGCCAGGAGCAGCAGGCTTGCGCAGCGTGCGACGAGCACGCCGGTGCGAGGGACGCGGTTCTGTCGGACATGAGTCGGCGAATTTTGATTGAACATAACAGATGCAAAGTTCGCCTAAATGGGGGATTCCCGTCGTGACCGTGTTCACAAATGGGTGTCAACCGGGCGTGACGCGTTGGCGAAATATGCGGCCCGGCAGGCGCATCCGCTCACTTTGCCGCAACCATCCTGCCGGGTGAGATGAAGGTGATCCTAGGGACGCAAGGCGCGCTGCAGCGCTCTAGTTTCCTCAGTGGCTTGAGCGATGAGGCTTTTACAGGCCTCAGCGGTTAGATCGAGCCGCGCGAAAGCTCCGCCCGCATTCAGGCTCTCGGTGTCGTGGCTATTCTGCATTCGCGTTGCAAGGCGAATGCTCGCGATCAAAACATCGGTCAGTGTCGGGGGGCCGGGTCGTACGATGTTCAGCTCCGCCTGAGCCCCGACCGCTTCGCAAACCGCCTCATCCATCTGCCAGTTTTTGAGCACGGCCTTTGCAATTGCCGGATGCCATGCATCGACAAGTGCACCATTCAATGGAACTTGGCGGATCGCCGTACCCCGCTTCTCCGCCTGCACCATAATGTAGAAGCGTCCGATGCCGTGCAGCAGACCCGCCGCAAAGGCGCCTGGAAGCCGAAGCGAACTTCGCTTGGCGACCGCCTCAGAAAAATGAGCGACCGTAACGCATTCTGACCAAAGCTCATCCACCCGCGGGGCGATGGATCGCAGTGATTCATTCTGCCGCATATGCGCTACGGCATGCCCGAGAGCCACGCTGTAGATCTTCTGGGCGCCCAGGCGATTGATGGCGACGCCCAGGTCGATAATCACCCTCCCCGTCGCGTTGAAAGCAGTCGAGTTTGCCATCTGGAGCAACCGGTCGGCGAGCGTACGATCGGTCGCTATGACGCGCGCAATCTTCTGCGGCGTATAGTCAGGATCCTTCAGGGCCTCCTGCACCTCGATCAAGACCTGCGGAAAAGCAGGCAGATCCACGGTCCCGGCCGCCAAAGTGTCGAGTATGCCGCTCAAGAATTCGAGGGTTGGGAGGTCTGCAACTGTCACGTCCGACAAGTCCTCCTGCGACAGGTGACGAGTTCCTGACTTGAGACCGTGAGTATACCGCGCCGCTCCCCCAACACCCCGCGCGCGCCCAACCCCAATCTGTGGCACTCCCAACCGTTGCCGCGCTTGCGTCACGGAATCGAGCCTAGAAATTCTCGATCCCATCACAGATGACAATACTTGATTTCAAGCTGTGGAGATTCGGGACGATAATCGGCCGGCACTGTAGAGCCCCTAGGCATCAAGGAGTCGGGTGATGAAGAAGCAACGTGGCACAACCCAAGCAGAAAAGGAATTCGACGCTGAGGTGGCGAAGTTCAATCAAGAGGCCCGGAAGATACTGGAAGACCGGAGCCTGTCCATGAGCGCGAGGAGAAGGCTCATTAGTCTCAAGGGCAAAGCATTGCTGCGACCTTCCGCGTCAGGTTCCCAGTCGAGTCCCACTCGCTGAGTTCATCTAATGCGCGCGCTCGTATTTGAGCTCGCCCGCATCGATGGCCAAGGAGAGTTGGTTCTGCCGCGGCGGCAGCGGGCAGGTCGCGAAGTCCGTGAATGCGCACGGCGGATTGAAGGCTTCGTTGAAGTCGATCTCGATGCGATCCGCGTTGGGCAATCCGACGTACAGAAAGCGGCCGGCGCCATAAGTCTGCTTGCCGCTTGTCGCATCCGAAAACATCACGAACAACTCCCGATCCCCCGGCGCCTCCAGAATCGCATCCAAGCGCCAGGAGCGCCCATCGCGCTCGAATACGATGGCCCCAGGTGAGGTCATCTCCTCCGTCATACCCAGAATATTGACGATCGGGATGCGGTGCTCGGGCACATAGGACTCGAAGCGCGCCTGGATACGCCAGTCGGCCCGAACCGGAAAATACTCAAGACCCTTGAACCGCAATCGGTTCGGGCTGACGCTATCGCGCACGCGAATGCCCAGACGGCCGGCCCGCTCGATCAGCATGAAATGCAGCGAGCCTGCGAGGAGCTCCGTGGGTTTCTCATCGGCGTCGGACACCAGGTCGATGCTCGTGACCGGCTTGCCGAGATAGGTCATCGCCTTCGAGGCGTGGGCGAGATATCGAACGCGGCCATTCGTCAGAACGAAAGCACCCGTGTCCGCCGCCAGGGCGGCATCATCCAACGAGAACGCTCGGTCCGCCGCCCGGCCGAAGCCGTTCTCGCCGTCCTTGAGCCAGTACAGCGCGATGGGCGTCAACCATCCCGTTTCGCTGGTCAGCGACGCGAGACGCTTGGCACGCCAATCGGCGATCCGGGCGTACTCGTCCTGCGAATTCTCGGCCGCGGCAATGTGCAGAACCATCGCCGCGGTTAGCGCTACGATCAC
>Ga0302324_100020954_pt1 | contig 12765 bp, 14 predicted proteins | sample Palsa_T0_1_FD_201949 | JGI IMG/M metagenome (GOLD analysis project Ga0302324, IMG submission 201949) | Peat permafrost microbial communities from Stordalen Mire near Abisko, Sweden - Palsa_T0_1 | ecosystem: Environmental > Terrestrial > Soil > Palsa > Peat permafrost | place: Sweden: Abisko...
TACTCACAAATGCTAGATCATGTCTGTGACGGATGAACATTGGCAGGGCTTGGTTTATCGTGGGCTCAAGTCAAAAGCCCCACTTCTCGCAAAGAACGCGAGAAATGGGGCACCCGGCACCCGGCCTTTTTGTGGGACACGTCGCGAATGCGAGATTTGGGGGCGGGTGGCCTAGGCTTTTGATCTCGCGGGCCTTACCAGTGGGAATGGGGCACGCAAAGATCGTTAAGGCTGGGCCACCCGCCCATCATGTGCATACGGCAGTGACTTGCGTAACACGTGCTACCAGGTCTGACGCCGCAAAGCGGCCGGCTTAGTTCGTTTCGGTGAATTCAATGTAGGGCGACGATCCGCTCGCGGTGCTGCACGTGCCCAAATCCAAGTTGTTGCTCTCTCCGGTGGTGCCGGCATCTGCAACACAAGTTGGGGCTGAAGTGGAGCCATCCGTCAGGGCCACCTTCACGGTAATCGAGACCGGCTCATTGAAATCTGCTCGCGATCCGCCGGCATCACCGACGACGTTGAATTCGGACTGCTTCCAGACCTGCGAGATATCCAGCACGCTGTCCGCGCCGCTCACCGAGTAGGCGGTGCTTCCGTCGGTGAATTTCACCGTGTCATTGCCGCCGCTTTTCACCGTCCCAGAGAGCGACAGGCTGGCAAGCGAGGTAGGCTTCACATCGGGCGCCGAGACGTAATTGCTGTTCCCGTAGCAATCGCCCTCGCCGTCACTGCCAAAACCACTCGGACAAGCCGAATCGCCCCAGCCGATCAGCCAATACTGCATGAATACAGCCGCCGAGCCCTCGACGGCATAGTCCGTCGCATAAATGAATTGCTGCCAGACAAGGCACCCGGAATGACCGTCACACGCCGCTGTCGTGCCCGTGAAGTTGGTATTGAGCTGAAGCGAATATTCATTGGCCCCGAGGATGCCGCCATCTCCGTACTCGGCCACGCCAACGCTCTTCTCCGATTTCACGCCTGTGACCGTCGGGAAGCTTCCCAGTGCCGCGCTGGTCAGCCCCGAACTTTGTGCGACGTAGTCGTCCCCGTTGCCCGCCACCATCCCGGTGCCGGGTTTGTGGACGACGGTATGGACGCGTGGATGCAGCTCTTTGCATTCCACCTGCTGCCATTCGGTGTTGGGATAAGATGCCTGGAAGCACCCCTCCCCCAGATCGGCATTCGAGATAGCCGCGCGCCAAGCCTCGTGCGCTGCGGCATCCGCATCTGCGGTCTGTCCGAAAGAAACGGGCTGAAAACAGCAGATGCTGATAAAGGCTGCGGCCGCGATGTGGACTGCACAATGGGAGTATCGAACTTTCCTGGACGTCATAGACTTCTCCATTCGAGGGAATTGCTTCTGGGCCGACAATTTCTTCCGGCTCAAGAGTGGCGCAATTCTAACCTTGAGTCGCCCGCCTCATAAATTGGGGCCGAAGAATTTACAGAACCCGAACAGACTGAGACGAAACCGGGGACGAAACCGGTGACAGACGGGACGTTCCCCAGTTCTTTCCGGACGAGTTGTCGAATTCCGGGCCGGCCGTTCGACTATATGGTGTAGGCTGGGCAACCGGCCCGCCGGAAAGTGTTTCCCAGGGTGATACGCTACGCGAAAAAATCTGCAAATCGCGTGTCGATTCCCCGCCATCCCGTTCGACTAGTACGTGGAGCCGCACCGCACACTGGGCGCCTGGCAACTCGCAACTTTCTGTGCCCAGCGTGGTCCGAGCTCTTATATAAAAGTAGCGGCGATACGGTGTCCGCACAACACTCAATACTCGATACCCAATACTCGATACACAAGGAGAACACCATGCGCTTCATGATGATCATGTTTCCGAAAGACTACGAAACCGCAAAACCTGGCTGGGCGCCCGACCTCAAAAGCATGGAGGCAATGGGCAAGTACAACGAGGAACTAGGGAAAGCCGGGGTGCTGCTGGCGCTCGACGGGCTGACTCCGCCCGCGACCATGAGCGCGCGCGTCACTTTCAAGAGCGGAAAATCGAAAGTCACCGACGGTCCGTTTACCGAAGCGAAGGAAGTGGTCGGCGGCTACTGGATCATCCAGGTGAAATCGCGCGAAGAGGCGCTCGAATGGGCCTCGCGCATCCCCGGAAAGGATAACGAAACGGTCGAAGTTCGCCGGATGTTTGACATGACCGACTTCGATCCTGAGACCCAGGAGTACATCCAAGAGAAGTTCGGCGACGACGTGGCCGCTGAGATGCGCCAGTAGTAAAACAATCTAGGCGCTTTGTCGAATTCCGGCCGGCCGTTCGACTATATCGTGAAGGCGGGTCAACCGGCCCGCCCCAGCTCAACCCAAAGGAGATTTCACAATGCGATTCATGGTCATCGTCAAAGCAACCCCAGAGTCAGAAAAAAAAGGCGCCCTCCCCGATCCCCAGCTCCTGCTCGAGATGGGCAAGTACAACGAAGAGCTCAGCAAGGCTGGCGTGCTGCTCGCCCTTGATGGCCTCCATCCCAGCTCCAAAGGGGCACGCGTCAAATTCTCCGGCAAGTCTCGTACGGTCGTCGACGGCCCCTTCACCGAGGCCAAGGAGCTCATCGCCGGCTTCTCGATCCTGCAGGTCAAGTCCCTTGAAGAGGCCATTGAGTGGGTCAAGCGTGGCCCCAACTGCAACCCCGGCGGCGACTACGAAGTCGAAATTCGCCAGGTCTTTGAGATGGAAGACTTCGCGCCCATCCTGTCCGAAGAGCAGATCCAGCACAAAGTAGCGAAACGGGCTGGGCTGCCGAATCAGACCGCCAACAAATAGCCGCTTTGCATCCACGGATTTGATGCCGACCTTGTGTTCCTGCAGGAACACAAGGTCATGACGGTAGAGGGTGTACGATATTGTCATGACAGGTAAGAGCAAGAAAGCAAAGGCGCGAAAGGCTCGGGCGCGATCTCGGCCTAAACCCGCGACCATTGCGTGGCTGCATGCATCGGTGGAAGACGATCTTTTGTCGCTGGCGGAGGAGGAGACGGGCGCGGAGTCGCGCTGGAACCGTCCGCGCAAACGCAGGATCTCGTTACGCGTGGATGTGGAAGTGGTGGACTGGCTCAAGTCCAACGGACCGGGCTATCAAACGCGGATCAATCGGATACTGAGAAGAGTGATGATGGAGGGCAAGAAACGTGCGGGAGAGAAATAGAGGCATTGACCTCCGCCGCTCAAGCCAAGGCCGGACTTGAGTGGACGACTCGCGCGAGGCCTCAAACTCTCGTAGGCACCGGTACATCAGCAAGGAGGTCAGGACAATCCAATGAGAAATGTAATCTACGCAATCAACCTCACCCTGGATGGCTGCTGCGACCACACCAAATTCATTCCCGATGAAGACGTATTTGACCACTATATAAAGCTCATCCGAGATGTCGACCTATTCGTCTATGGGCGTAAAACCTATCAATTGATGGTTCCTTATTGGCCTGATGTCGCAAAAGACCCATCTTCGACAAAATCGGACAAGGAATTTGCTCAGACATTTGTTTCCAAGAAGAAACTTGTTTTTTCACGATCCTTGCCCAGCGCTGACGATGGAAAAACGAGAATCGTTGGTACGAACCTTCGCGACGAAATACTCAAATTAAAGCAGGAACCAGGCAAACCTATTCTGGTCGGTGGTGCAGATATTCCTTCACAGCTTATAAAGCTGGGTCTGGTGGATGAATATCGTTTTGTCGTTATGCCAATCATGGTTGGCGAAGGCAGACGATTGATGGAGGGCGTCCGCCTGCCGGAGAAATTGCAATTAAAACTTGTTGAGTCAAAGATTTTTAAATCAGGATGTGTTGCGCTTCGTTACTTGAAACAGTGACGTAAATCTGCAAGGCTGTGGTGCTGCAAATGTTCAAAAGAAATGGATTGACGTGATTCTATCTATGAACAAACCTTTGGCGATGTTGAAATGGCAACTGGTTATCATTCTGGCGGCTCTGCCGCTGATTGCTCAGGTCGATGCCACACTTACGTCCCCCGTCATCGACAATGAGCGTGTGAAAGTCTGGGACATAACGCTTGTTCCAGGAAAACCCACGCTCATGCCACGTCACGCGTCTGCCGTCGTCACCATGTTCCTGGTTGGCGGCAAGATTCGCTCAACCGAAGAGAATGGTGAAACGATTGTTTCCGAACGAAAGTTCGGAGAAGTCGTTTATGACGCTTTGGGGACCAAGCACACTGAAGAGGTACTCTCGGGCAGCCCAGCCCGGTTGATCGTGGCTGAACTCAAGGACCACCCCGAGCCGCTGTATACGAATCAATCGGGATACCCGTCCGCCTTTCCACGGCCCGGTTCCCTGAAAGTCTTCGACAATGACCGCGTGGTGATTTGGAACTACAGCTGGACGCCAAACGTACCTACGCCGATGCACTTTCACGATAAAGATGTTCTGGTTGTCTACCGATACGACGGGTCTCTGAAGTCCACCACCCCGGATGGAAAGAGCGTTGTGCACGACTATCAATCTGGCTCAATTTGGTTCAATCGAGGAGATCGCGTTCACTTCGAAGAATTGGTGAAGGGACAGCAAAGTGCGATGATCATGGAATTTAAGTAGACGGCTGTCGGTTGCGTCGAACCTGGGCCGAGTGGCCCGGGCTTTTGATCTTGAGGGCACCCTCAGTGGGAATGATGCACGCAAAGATGGTTAAAGCTGGGCCACACGCCTGCCATTGCAGTTGAGCCGCTCTATGCGCCACTTAATGCCCATCGTGACGCCGCGCCTGGTCTTGCGTCCGCCAACTCTTGACGATTTGGATGCTATCCAGACCGCCAAGGAGGATGCCTGGAATGATTTGCAGCTTTGGATGGCTTGGGCGTTCGACAACCAACGACCGCGGCAAGCGTTGGAACAATCCATTCGACGGGTGATGAACTTCCAGAGTCAGGCAGGTATCGCGTTGGCCGGATTCCATGGGATCAACGGGGATTTCGTCGTCCGAACCGCATTGGATCTTACCGGTGAAGCAGACGTCTATGAGACCGGTTATTGGGTGGCGCGGAAATACGCCGGACAGGGAATGGCGACGGAGGCGGCAAACGCCGCTATTCGTTACGCGTTCGGCCGCCTTGGCGCGAGGGCGATCAGCATCGGGCACTTCGACGGTAACGACGCTAGCCGCCGCATCGCGGAGAAGCTGGGATTCCGGAAGCTTCGCATCGCCCGTCAAGCGGCGACACGGTGCCTCGACGGCACGAAGCTTGACCGTCATGAATACATCTTGACCAGCCCCGATGTACTTCCCAAACTTGACGTTTCTTGGGGTTGAAGGCGGGTGGCCCAGGCTCTTGATCTTGCGGGCATTACCAACACCGCGGGAATGGTGAATGCAAAGATCGTTAAAGGCGGGTCACCGGCCCAGTCGTTGGTCGTTCGTCTGTGGCCGTTCGCTCTTCGGCGTGATTGCAACCCTCACAGATATCCTATTCGAGTTGCTGTCCCCAACAAGGTTGTTCTTGGCTTAGGAACGTCGCTAGCTCCAGGCCTTTCCCTACCGCTTTGAATGTTCGGAAGTCTTTGCACCACTGTCCGTTCGGATACTCGCGCGTTGCCAGCGCCCATTCATGAAATTGCATGAGATCGTCCACACTGATCTCTCAGGTGGGTATGCGATCCAATAATTTTTCGACTTGGCTTTTGGAAGCCTTGAGGTTCAGCTTGCCAACGGGCGTCTACGCCCCGCAGATGGAATCGCTGATCGCCTTCTTCAACTCTTGCGCGCGGGTTTCGCTCTTGGTGTCGCGAAGCTCTTCCAAGGCGCGGCGGAGATCGCGCCCTCGCAGCCGGGCCGCGCGCTCTTTGCGGGCAGGGATGGCCGATGCCTGCTTCCGACGACTTGGCTTCGCTATTGCCAAATTGCTGATTATATCAAGGGTGTAAAGAGTGGCCCAGTAACCGGTTCTGAGGGGATGATTGTCCCAGAAAAACGGAGTAGCTGTCGATTTTCGGTCTCCCGAACGACTATCTGATAACAGAACGATGAGCTACGGTCCTGAGCCACAGGAAACAAGGTAGTGATGCAGTTTCGCTTACGCATTGGGCCGGTTAAGCGGGAGATCCCTTCGGCGCGCTTCGCTTGCTCCGGGCAGGCTCTTCGCTACGCCCGGGCTTTTCTGCGATGAAGCTCGGCTACGCTCAGGCTGCCGATGCCGTGTAAGGACAAACTGCGCCGTCACAGGAAACAAGCAAGGAGGGATGGATGAAATACATCTGTTTAGGATACCTCGAGCCAGGAAAATTCGAAGGGATGACCGAGGCCGAGCGGCACGCAGTGCTCGACGATTGCTTTGAGTACAACGAGCATCTGCGCGCTAACGGACATCTGGTTGCCGAAGTACCGCTTCAGCCTCCGGAGACCGCGTTGACCCTGCACTGGAAAAGCGGCAAGGTCGCGACCACCGACGGCCCCTATGCGGAAACCAAGGAACAGGTCGGCGGTATTCAGATCCTTGAGGCGCGAGACCTCAATCACGCCGTTCAGCTGGTCTCACAGCTTCCGGGCTTTAAGTATGGACTTGGACCGGTTGAGATACGGCCGGTGGCGGATTTGAACGAAATGATGAAGGCAAGCGAGCAGCGGCGGCGAAAGGATAGTTCGCGATGAGACTCGGGGCAGAAACACAACTGCCTACGATCGACAGAAGACAAACGAGAATGGACACAGATTTCATGAAGAGCAGTGTAAGGCTATCCGCAACGGCTGAGACTTGGGTTGCCATGCCTAAGCGCCGCAGCAGCCGGCTAACTTACGAAGGAGCAAAACAGTGGTGCGGGCGGAGGGACTTGAACCCTCATGGGCCGTTTAAGCCCTGCGGATTTTCATACCGTCTACGGCTTTCGCCGCCCGGACGTGGCGCCCTTGGAGGAGCCCACGCCAGGTTTGCGGTCTGGACTATCCCTTCACCCTCCTCCGGAAAGTCCGAAGCTTAGGTGCTGCCCGTCTAGTCTCTACACCTTCCCGGCTGTTGTCTCTCCGGGCTTGGCTCGGGATTGCCGTTCAAGGTTTCCCCGAATTTGAGCAGTTCTGCATCGCCGGTTTCCCAGACGAGCACTCAAGTTTTCCTTAAGTCCGCTGCGTATGCCATTCCGCCACGCCCGCGCGTGGCTGTCTTAACTCATGATAGGGCAGGTTGCCCGATTTTACACATCCGTTTGCTCGTCACCAGTTGGCGCTGGCGTGGGGGTTTCCACGTTGTTTTCCTCTGGGGCATTTCTCAGCGATTCTAGCCCAGGCATGATGCCGCCATAGCGTTTGTCGGAAGAAGAATTTGGAAGAAGAAGGGAAGAACAAAGAAGGAGAGGACGAAAAAGTGCCGGGCCTAGGTAGCCGCGCCGGTTGACGCGCCGACGGCCGCTGCGGCCGCTCGTTGCTGGTGCAGCGCCTCGCGAAACTGTTCCGCCGTCAATGCCTCACCATAGAACAAGTTCAACAGCGGATCGTCCGAATCCGCAGGTTTCCTGCCCGCGCCGGATTGGGATTCCAGACCATCCGGTTCCACCAGCAACTCCGGCATGAGCGCTCGATTTTCCGTGAGGATTGCCAGAAATTTTTCCACCGCCGCGCGGTGCTCCGGCGTGGTTTGCGTGAATTCCACTCCCATGCCCTTGTCAGGATGCATCAGCCGCACTACACCTTGCGCGCGCACTTCGACCGCGCCCGCGCGCATGGAAAGCGTCACCCGGCTCGACGCCGGGAAAGGCGATGAAATCTCCAGATAACATCCCCCCAGACTAAGATCGGTAAGCTGGCAGCGAATGGGTGGATCATCCTGCTCGGCATCCGGCGAATTCTGTTTGAGCCATGCCTGTAATTGCCGCGTGGCTTCGGGCGAGATCTGTTGAAAGCGCAGGCCCGCCTGCGCCCGCGTCCCTTCCCAGGCAAACTCGGCGGCGAGTTCCAGCGCGGTTTCCGTTCCCGGCAAAGTAAAAGCAATCTGCCACCGTCCAGTCGGCCGGCGCCGGCTGGGCATGCTCACCGCCATGCCGCCCTCGCTCAGGTCAACGGTCGTCACCTTCATGTTGCCGCCCGCTCCCGGACTTCGCAACACCACCGGAATCTGCACCGCAACCCGCGCGTTGCGCCGCCGCTCGCTCTTCATCAGCGCCCGCGCCGCCCGAAAGCTCGACTTGGCCCGCTCGCTCGATACCGGTTTGTACAGCACGAAGTGCGCGCCCAGACCGAACACCGCTTTCAGTCCAATCACCGGCTCGACAATTGCCACCGCGACCGCCTGCTTGTTGCAGGGCGCGCTGCGCGCGCTGCGCAGCACATCCGACGCGCCGTCATCCGTGACATCCACAATGATCGCTTCGAACCGCTCCCGGGTCAGCTTGCGCAGCGCACTGTCGGAGTCGGCGCACAACTCCACCGCGATATCCAGATCCCCCAGCACACGGCGCAGCACACGCACGATTTTTTCGTCCGAACACAGCAGCAGCGATTTCAAACTCATGCCGGACCCATTCCTCGCAGAACTCAGGGGGGTTCCGATTGCCAGAAAATTGCTTTTTCCGCGGGCGCTCAAAGCGGCCCGGGAACCGCACCACGGGACTCCCTGTCTGCACTCTAAGACGACCGAAGTGCACGGAGCAACGTCTCTGCGGCGAAACCGGTTACGCCCGTAATCTGCACGTTCTTGCAAGCTTGGGCAGGCTCAACCTGCGGGCCGCCATCGGGCAAAGATGCAGGTTTTCCCAATCCCGGAATTGGAACCAACTATAGACCCGCCCAACTCGCCACAACCGTCTTATTTACATGAGTTTAAGTCGAATCTGCCGACCGCTGCCCGAGAGGATCCGCATTGACTTTCGGGGCAAATCCGCTGTACCATACCGAGTCTCCAATCAGTTTTGCGTCCGGATTAGTCAGAGGCCCTGTTTTGTCTCGCTGCAGATTGCATTCCCGCCTCACTCCGGAAACCTGCATCCTGAGCACGACTCGGAGAATCTTATAGTTAGGCGAGTTTTGATCGAGCTGTAGTAGTTTCATCCCCTTAGTGGAAAGGCATTTTTCATGGCCAAGCGACGCGGAAATCCGAACTGGGGCAAGCCGGAGCCGATCGGCCCAATCACCCCCACCATCACTGAGTTCGAGCAAGTTGTGCGCGAGTACAAGCTCTCTCCCGACCAGTATCTCCGGTCGACGCGCCTGCGCGAGTGGGCCCGCCGCAACAAGAACTCCAAGTACATCCCCGAGCCTCTTCTGGAAGCCTGGGGCTTCGAAATCGAGTCCACGCTGTAACACCAGCTGGGAAAGTTTTGAAGGCCGCTCCTGAAAAGTGAGCGGCCTTTGTCTTTTTGGGCAAATGCGTTTTTTTGGACAAATGCCGCAAGTCGTTAATTCACCTCATGTCGAGGTTTGGTAGTTAATTGAGGTTGGGATTTTCATTTGATTAACGCCGGGCTTGGATTTGATCCATGCGAGGATGGATTTGCATTTGACTTATGTGGGGACAGCCGCCCCCGGCTGTCCGGCCGGGCAAAGCCCGGCAGCCGCGCCACTGCTCCAAGCGTCCCCGTGATAATGTCAATGTCTTCCCCAGCCGATGCCCAACCTCCTGCAAATCCCGCCAACAGAACTGTTCGCGCTGCTGGCCGCCATCGGCTTCGCCGCCGGACTCAATCTCTACGCCACCCTTGCCGTCCTAGGCTTGCTCGCCCGCTTCGGCCATCTCCCGCTGCCTCCCGGACTGCAACTGCTCGCTGCCTGGCCCGTCATCGCCGGCAGCGCCGCGCTGTTCGTCATCGAATTCTTCGCCGACAAAATTCCCGCCTTCGACCTGCTCTGGAACGCCCTGCACACTTTCATCCGCGTCCCCGTCGCCGGACTCCTCGCCTACCGCGCCACTAGCCAACTCTCTCCCGAGCACCAACTCCTGGCCACCCTCCTCGGCGCAGCCGTAGCCCTCATCGCCCACAGCGGCAAAACCGCCGCCCGCGCCGCCGTAACTCCGTCGCCCGAACCATTCTCGAATATCTCTTTGAGCGTTAGCGAAGACATTCTAGCCATCGCCCTCACCTGGCTGGCCACGCGCCATCCCTACGCCGCCGGAACTCTGGCCACCATCTTCGTCGTCATCATTATGCTGCTGGCCCACTGGGTTATCCGCGCCATGCGCGCTCTGTTCCGCGACGCCGAACACGAACTCGCCGGGTAGCTGGAAGCGCTCAAGTGTGGGACGCGGACACTCCTGTCCCGTCGCCTTTGACTTCGTTGTCGATGTAGGTGAGGATGCAGGGGAACACACAGGCGCCCCATTTCTCGCGTTCCGTGCGAGAAGTGGTGATTTTTGCTGACTAAAAAGCCAGAGGCGCCTTTCGCTCAAGATTAAAGACGAGATACCTCGATCCTCTATCCCGCCAGCGGATTCACCACGCGCACCGTCCCGTAACTCTGCTTCCCTGCCAGGTCCTCCGAGTAAAGCACCGCCGCTCCAGCCTGCTCCGCCGCTTGCAGGATGAGGGCATCCCAAAAGGAAGCCTTGTATCGTACTTCGATCTCGAGCGCCTGCATCACGGCTTCAGGACCGTTCACCACAATCTCCCAACTCATGTAGTCGCGAATGAGCCCGCGGACTTCGTCTACCGGAATCGGCTTGGCCACCCTGCGCCGCAGGTTGATGCAAAGCTCCTGCAAGACCTGCGTACTCAGCACGCCCTGTCCGCTCTGCCACAACTGCTCCATCAGTTGGCGGGCAAGCTCATGCTTGACGCCGGCGGAGCGATCGTGAGCATAGATCAAGATGTTGGTGTCCACGAAGTACTTGTCAGCCATGGTCGGCATTCACCCGGGCCCCCGGTTCATTGAGAAGGGTTCATTGCTCACCGTTCGTGAATCTCATCGCGCGACTTCGGGGGCGTCCACCGCAGATTCATCCCCTCGCGCAGCCGCGCCAGTGCGCGCCCGCGGGCGCGATGATAGGTCTTGCGTTCGTTGATGATTTGCTCCAGGCGCGCCGCCAGCATCGCACTGATCGAAGTGCCTTGCTCGGCCGCCATGACCCGAACCTCGCGCAGCAAATCAGCATCCAGCTTGAGTGTGATGTTCGTTTTCATAGGGCACGTAAAAATGTGCAGCACTATCTTACGTGCTTCAGCTAATTAAGTCAATGACGGCTTCACCGGGAACTCTATCCCCGTCAAGCCTGCCCCGCTGGAACGTCTTCTGCCACTTCTCCACAGCCTTCCACAGCCCGACCGTGTGACGAGCAACCTTGACTGTGAATTCAGAAAAGTCCCATACTTGACCTTGTGCGCGCAAAGTCCCCAGAAGAACTCCGATTGTCGGCCAGTTTCGACGCCGCGCCATTGCAGTTCGCCCCTAACTCCTTGCCCCACAAGATTTTGCCAACAACTCCTTTATTTTCAAGATTTTACTCCCAGACCTCCGCACCAAAATCGTCTAACCCCAACAAAACAGAGATTTTACTCAGCACAGCCAAAAAAAAATGTAATCCCATATCACGCGCTATTACAATTTCCTCATATATGAGTCCCCAGCACCCCTTCACCGACGTCCCGGACGCGATTGAGGAAATCCGCGCCGGGCGCATGATCGTCGTCGTCGACGACGAGGACCGCGAGAACGAAGGCGACCTCACTCTCGCCGCTGAAAAAGTCACTCCGGAAGCCATCAACTTCATGGCCAAATTCGGACGCGGCCTGGTCTGCCTCGCCATGACCGAGGAGCGCCTCGAGCACCTCAACATCGGCCCCATGACCTCGGAGAACACTTCGCAGTTCGGCACTGCATTTTGCGAAGCCATCGATGCGCGCACCGGTGTGACCACCGGCATCTCAGCCTTCGACCGCGCCCGCACCATTGAAGTTGCCATCGATCCCGCTACCAAGCCGAGCGACCTCGCCCGTCCCGGCCACGTCTTCCCGCTGCGTGCCCGCAAAGGCGGAGTGCTCGTCCGCGCCGGCCAAACCGAAGCCGCCGTCGATCTCGCGCGCCTCGCCGGCATGATCCCCTCCGGCATCATCTGCGAAATCATGAAGGACGATGGCAGCATGGCCCGCGTGCCGGACCTGATCGAATTCTGCCGCGAGCACCACATGAAGATGCTCACCGTCGCCGAACTCATCCGCTACCGCATGGCGCACGAACGTTACGTGCATCGCGTGGGCGAGGCCCTGATCGACACACGCTTCGGCGAATTCCGCCTGATCGCTTATTCGAGTGAAATCGACGGCGGCGAGTCACACGTCGCGCTCATCAAAGGAGAAATGCCGCGCGGAGATATCGAGCATAGTGACGGGCCGGTTCTGGTCCGCATGCACGCCCACTGCCTGATGGGCGACGTCTTCGGCGCCACCGGCTGCGAATGCCACGCCACGCTGGAAGGCTCGCTCCGCCACATTGCCCAGGAAGGCCGCGGCGCGCTGATCTACCTGCACCAGACCTCGCAGGGATTTTCCGTCGAGCGCCTGGGCGACCGCACTGCGCTCAGCTTCCACCGCGGCCGCAAACTTCCCGCGCTGCTCGACAACGAACGGCAGACCCAGCGCGAAGTCGGCATCGGCGCCCAGATTCTTTCCGATCTGAACCTGCACCGCATCCGCCTGCTGACGAATCGCCCAAAGAAAGTAGCCGCGCTGGAAGGATTCGGAATCGAAATCGTCGAACAGGTTCCGGTGGATTTGCAGGAAGTAAAGAAATGACCGGCTGGTCTGAAGCGGACTGGTTCTGTCGAGCGGGCACTCCTGCCCGCTCGCATACAGAGGCAAGAACTTAAAGG
>Ga0302324_100020960_pt1 | contig 12762 bp, 11 predicted proteins | sample Palsa_T0_1_FD_201949 | JGI IMG/M metagenome (GOLD analysis project Ga0302324, IMG submission 201949) | Peat permafrost microbial communities from Stordalen Mire near Abisko, Sweden - Palsa_T0_1 | ecosystem: Environmental > Terrestrial > Soil > Palsa > Peat permafrost | place: Sweden: Abisko...
GGTGTCGCCGTTGGCATCGAAATTTGTTTTGAGCTGGAGGGCTGGCGCCCATGGGTAAGTTTTTCGCCGTCGTGCTGGTGATCATTGCACTGGTTTCCGCTTATCCCATCGTTACGCATAAGTACGCGCCGCCGGTGGACATCTCCACACACGGCCACGCCATCGACGAGCAACTTGCCGACACCATGGCCGAAGCCGGCCTGGCCTTCCTTGGCGCTCAGCTGCTTCTGGCCTTTTTCATCTGGAAATTCTCTGGCCGCAAAGAGGGTGAAAAGGTCAGCGCCATTCCCTCCGGCGCCAAAATCATGGTGGCGGCTGCTTTCATCTTCGTGGGTACGGAAGTCTTGGCTCTCGGTGTGTTTGGCCAGAAAGCCTGGGCCAGCGTCTACTTCACCGCGCCGGCTGCGGACGCTCTGCAGGTGCAGGCGCAAGCCGGCCAGTTCGCGTTTTATTTCCGCTACCCGGGACCCGACGGAAAATTTGGCCCGCTGCACCCGGACAAGATTGACGAGGGCAACGCTAATTTCTTCGGGCTCGATCCCGCCAATGACGTCGAGTCTCGCGACGATGTCGTGGCCGCCGAAATGGCCATCCCCGTCAACAAAGAGATTCACATGCTCATGCACGCGAAGGATGTCGGCCACTCTTTCTTCATTCGCGAGCTGCGCATTCAGCAGGACTTCGTGCCCGGCCTCGACCTTTCGCTTCACTTCACCGCCACCAAAATCGGCAAGTACGAGATTGTTTGCACCCAGCTTTGCGGCCTCGGGCACTACAACATGAAGGCCTACCTGAACGTGCTTTCACAGGAAGATTTCGATAAATGGATGAAAGAAAAAATCGCCGAGCAGTAACCGCGTTCGGCTGGGGTTTTAGCCAGTTTCTTTAGGAGAGGCGCATACATGGAAGAGACGTCTGTTCAACCGACACACGTTCATGCTCCGCCCCAGGGATTTCTCTGGAAGCACGTGTTCAGCCTCGACCACAAAGTCATCGGTAAGCAGTATTACGCTCTCGCTCTGGTGGCTGTCTTCACCGGCATGTTTCTCTCCTGGTTGATGCGTTTCCATCTCGTTTGGCCAAACACGCCCATCCCCGGCTTGCAATTCCTCTCCAAGGTCGGCGCCCCCGGCGGCCTTATCACCCCGGAATATTATCTTTCCCTGCTCACCATGCACGGCACGCTGATGGTCTTCTTCGTTCTCACCAACGCGCCCTTCGCCGCTTTCGGCAACTATTTCCTACCCATCCAGATCGGCGCCGAAGATATGGCCTTTCCGCGTTTCAACATGATGTCCTTCTGGACCACCTTCCTGGCCTTCCTCGTCCTCATGCTCGCCTTCTTCATTCCCGATGGCCCGCCCATCTCCGGCTGGACCGCCTACGCCCCGCTTAGCGCCGTCGGCGGCGACGCGGGTCCCGGCCTCGCCTGGGGACAAAACCTCTGGGCCATCTCCATCGCCATCTTCTGCGCCGGCTCGCTCCTCGGCGCCCTGAATTTCATTGCCACCACCATCGACCTCCGCGCCAAGGGTATGACCTTCATGCGCATGCCCATCTGCACCTGGGCCTGGTTCATCACTTCCTGCATCGCGCTGCTGGCCTTCGCCGTTCTCCTCCCGGCGTGTATCCTGCTGATTCTTGACCGCACCGCCGGCACCAGCTTCTTCATCCCCAGCGGCCTCGTCGTCAGCGACCATCTGCAGCCGCACTCCGGCGGCTCCCCGCTCCTCTGGCAACATCTCTTCTGGTTCTTCGGCCATCCAGAGGTCTACATCGCCATCCTGCCCGCCGCCGGCATCGTCTCGCACATTCTCATCAACAGCATGCGCAAGCCGCTCCTCAGCGCCAAGGTCATCATCTATTCCATGATGTCCATCGGCTTCCTCAGCTACATGGTCTGGGGCCATCACATGTTCCTCAGTGGCATGAACCCCGCCTCCGGTCTGGCTTTTTCCTTCCCCACGCTCACCATCACCATTCCGGCCACCATCATCACACTCATCTGGATTGGCAGCCTCTATGGTGCGAATCTCCGCATGGATTCTGCCTCGCTCTTCGCTCTGGGCTTCATTTCCATGTTCGTCACCGGCGGCGTCAGCGGCTTCTTCCTCGCCCAGCCCTCGCTGGACATCTACCTCCACGGCACCTACTTCGTCGTCGGCCACTTCCACATGGTCATGGGTGTCGCCGCGCTCTTCGGCGTTTTTGCCGCCACCTATTTCTGGTTCGGCAAAATGACCGGCCACATGATGAACGAAACCCTTGGCAAGGTGCACTTCTGGCTCACCTTCATCGGCACCTACTGCATCTTCATGCCGTTCCACTATCTTGGCCTCGTCGGCAACATCCGCCGCTACTCGTCCTTCGTTAACGACTTCATGGGCCCGCTCATGCCTCTGCACAAGTTCATCACCATCGCGGCTCTCTGCACCGGCGCCGCGCAATTTATCTTCCTCTTCAATCTCGTCTACAGCCGCTTCAAGGGCCCCAAAGCTCCGGACAACCCGTGGCAAGGCACCACCCTCGAATGGACCGTTCCTTCGCCTCCGCCTTGGAACAATTTTGGCGACACCCATCCCATCGTCTATCACGACCCGTATCAGTACGGCGTCAAGGGTTCCAAGGGCGACTTCATCATGCAGGATTCGCCCGAGCAAGCCACAGGGGGAGTCGCTGGCTGAGCTCTGAAATGGCGGCGCAAGGCAGTTCGCAACACCTTGCTCTCCAACCAGAGACGCAACAACGAATAAAACTATGTCCACCACTCATCCATCGGTAGTCGGCGAACCGCCTGCCCTAATCTCCACCCCAGTCGCCGCCTTGGCGCGTGCCAACGCCCGCGCCAGCTCCGCCGCCGAAGCCTCGCACAGCGGCGTCTGGGTCGCCATTTTCGCCATCACCATGTCCTTCGTCGCCTTCACCAGCGCGCTCTTCGTGCGCGAAGGCGCCTCCGGCGACTGGACGCACCTCACCCTGCCCACCATTCTTTATTGGAATACCCTCACGCTATTCGCCGCCAGTGCCACCTTCGAACTCTCTCGCCACGCCATCTTCGTCGGCCGCGAATTCCGCTCCGCCTCCGCACGCTCCGGCTCCGGCTGGCTCCTCCTCACCCTCGCTCTCGGCCTGCTCTTCGTCGCCGGCCAGTTCGCCGCGTGGCGTCAGCTTTCCAGTCAGGGCCTGTACCTGGCCACCAGTCCCAATAGCTCGTTCTTTTACGTCCTCACTGTCGCGCACGCCTTGCACGTTCTTGGCGGCATGCTCGCTCTGGGGTGGCTCGTGCGCCAACGCCTCGGCGGTCAGCCCCTGCGCCGCCGCTCTTTCGAATCCACGTCCATCTACTGGCACTTCATGGCCGTTTTGTGGTTGTACTTGTTAATCGTTCTGCGCACCAAACTGTAGTCCACAGGGGAGAAGGGAGAATCATCGGTGAGCGATTCGCAAGCAACAGCGGCGGCGGCACACGGCCACGGCGCTTACATGGAGGAATCTCCCTACGCCATCCCCTCCCGCAAGCTGACCATGTGGCTCTTCATCATTTCGGACGCCGTCACCTTCGGCGCCGTGCTCATGGCCTACGGCTACCTCCGCGTGGCCAGCTCCGATTGGCCCACGCCCTTCAAATTCAGTCCCAGCATCCTCAACGTCATGATCATGACCTTCGTCCTCATCACCAGCAGCCTCACCATGCTCGGCGCCGTCGATTCCGCCAAGCTCGGCGACAAAGCCAAAACCTCCCGCTTCCTCTGGTCCACCGTTCTCCTCGGCGCCATCTTCGCCGGCCTGCACATTCGCGAGTGGCTAGGCATGATCGGCGAGGGCGTGCGCCTCTTCCAGAATCCCTGGGGCTCTTCGCTTTTCGGCGCCACCTTCTTCTGCATCACCGGCCTGCACCTCCTCCACGTCTTCTGCGGCATCATCGCCATCATCGTCGTGGCCCGCAAATTCGCGAACGGCAGTCTCACCGCCGGCCACGTGGAAACCACCGGCCTCTATTGGCATTTCGTCGATCTCGTTTGGATGTTCGTCGTGCCTTTGATTTACTTGACCAATATCCAGCATTAAAACGCATCGCCAGCAGGTGTCTGTCTGGCAAAAACCGACTACTCGAAGGGAGCTCTCATGGCCTTAGCCCCAAAATCGCCGAACGTCATCGCCAAATACTTGCCCATCTATTTCCTTCTGCTGGCCATCGCGGGTATCGAGTTTTTTGTCGCCTTCCGCATCACTTCCACCACCGCGTTGCTCACCTTGCTCCTCGGTTTCGCCGTTTGCAGCGCCGCTCTGGCTCTCCTCTTCTTCATGCACCTCGTCGAAGAGCGCCGTGCCCTGTTTTTCTCGCTCATCCCCGCCACCATCTTCGTCCTCCTCATGATGAATATGATCTGGTCGGACAGCTATCGCCTGCTCCGCATGAAGCCATTTCCGCATTGATCCAGGGGAATGCTGGGCGCTTGACGCACCACGTGCTTCCGTTGACGCCCGCCGCCCACGGGCGGATACTCTTTCAGCGAGGTTCCACCTATGCGCAAGAAACTCGGTAATCTGGCAACATTCGCGGGCCGCCTGGGCGCCTTGAGCATCGCCCTGCTGGTGCCCGCCGTGCTTCGCGCGCAAAATTGCGCTCTCTGCTACACGCAAGCTGCCGGCTCCGGCCAGCGCTTCATCCAGGCGCTTCGCAGCGGCATCCTCGTCCTCATGCTTCCGCCCATGGCTATCAGCCTCGGCATCGCCTGGATGGCCTACCGCAAGCGCAACCAATTCAACGAAGACTAGTTTTTGAGTTTGTAGCACTTACCGGGCGCAGGAAGCGCCGGCCTCAGCCACTTTACGGTAAATCCAGATCCACCGCATAAATATCTGTCTGCCCGCGCTCCAAAATCACATATAAGCCACCATCCCGGTCCATCCCGCTGAACACGCAATGGCTGGCGCTCCCTTTCAAGATCTCCCCAAATCCCGCCACCTTCTCCACCCGCCCGCTTCCCAGGTCGCTGCGAAACACCGCTTCCTCCGCATTCAACCCGTCCTGAAAATAAATTCCCGTGCTATCCCCTGCCCAATAAGGCGCTGAGAGCAGCCCTCCGGTCGCGGCTTCGCTCCACTTCTCCGTCCGCACGTCATAGCGCATCAATCGCCGCCCCGTCTCATCGATCGCCGCCACAAACTTGCCATTGGGCGAGGAGCGCGGCAGCCCAAAGTCCAGCGCATCTGGCAGTTCCTTGAACGTTCCCGTCGTCGGCTCCAGAAAAAATAGTCCATACTCCGGGTGCGTCCGCGGATTTCGCATACTCACTATCAGTCGATAACCGTCCGGCAACCAATCCGCGCTCTTTGCCTCCCAATCCTTCGGCGCCACCGGCCGCAAGGCCCCGCCATCCGCGGACATCAGATAAATCTGCTCCGCCTGCCCCGGCCGCGAGCCCATGAATAAAATCTGCTCGCCCTTTGGAGACCATTGCGGGTCCGCCGCGCGCAGCGGTGCGCTCGTTAGCCTTAACCGCGAAGCTCCGTCCGTATGGCTGCTCCACAGCGACCCATCCGGCCGGTTCACGTACGCCACCGTCTCTCCGTCCGGCGAGACGCTGGCCTCCTCGGCATACGTACCGATTCCCATGGTCGTGCTGCGCTGGCTCTGCGGTTCGATCTTCTGCAGCTCCCGCTGCGAACGGAAACTGAACGCAAATACCCGCGTCCCCGTCTGCGCCGGCACCGCCACGTGCAACGAATCCGGTCCGCTCGTCAGCGGGAACGGCCCGTGCTGCGAACGCCGGTACCAGTTCCAGGTGTCGCGCATCCCCCACAAATTGCACTCATATTCCTCGCATCCGGAAAAAAGAAAATATTTTCCGTCCGCCGTCCAGTTTCCCGCCGATTGTCGCGGCGGCTGCGCGTTCGGCATCACCACCCGATGCAAGCCGCTGCCATTCGCGGACATTTCCCAGATCGATTGCCCGATAAATTGTCCGTCGCTGTGCCCGGCGAAAAGATCCTGCGATTCCCCCGTCTCCACCGTAAGGCGGATGATCGTCCCGTCCGCCGACCATGCCGGAAAACGCGCCCGCCCGCTCACATGCGCCAGTTCATGTAGCATCGTGCCGTCCCGGTGCACGGAGAAAAGCTTCGACCCGTCCACAAATACGATCTCCGTTCCGTCCGGAGACCATGCCGGATCCGATCCTTCCGCCTCGCCCAGTCTCCGCGGTTCGCCACCCTGTACTGGCCACAACCATAGCGTCATTTCATCATCCCGCCGCGAGAATTGCCCGATCAGGAATTGCGAATGGTCTGGCGAAATTGCAAAGAGCCGTGTGTTCTCGAAAGGCGCAGGCATTTTCTCCGCGTTTCCCCCTTCCACCGAGGTCTGCATCAGGCTCCAATGTCCGCCCTCCCGCTCCAGAAAAAAAATCCGCGTCCCGTCGGAAACGATTCCGCCCCACTCGTCGATCTGTCCGCCGTAGGTGATCCGCTTCATCCGCTGCACACTCGGCCGCGGTACCGGATAAACGATATAAAACAGCAGCCAGGAGCCGAATAGAATCGCCACCGTCAGCAGTAGCACGTCAAACCATTTTTGCGTCACTTCCGCGCGGTGCTGATCCCACGGCTGCGTCCACGCGGCGTCCTCCCCCATCTCCGGATTCAGCCGCAGCCGCACCTCGATCGCGCTTTCACCATTCGCCGGAGAGGCCCTCTGTGCCGCGGCAGGCTCACTCACCACGTGAATGGGCGCCAGGAACCGGTACCCCTGCTTCGGTACCGTTTCAATAAATCGCGGGTTGTCCGCATCGTCCTGCAGTGCCGCACGCAGCTTTTTCAGAGCCGCGTTCAGGCTCCCATCGAAGTTCACGTGCGTTCCGTCGGGCCACAGCAGCTGCCGCAGCTCTTCCCGCGTCACAATCTCGCCCGGCCGCTTTAGTAATAAGGATAGAATTCGGAATGGTTGGTCCTGCAGCCTTACCCGGGTGCCCTGCCTGGTCAAAATCCCAGCCGCCAGATTCACCTCGAACAAACCGAATCGATGCGTTGGGGAATGGTGAGAGTGTGTCGTCGTACCAGGCATCGGCGCTCAAGAGCCGCCAAATTAGAGCTCTACGCGGCGGAGGGAAGCGTACCACAATCCCTTAGCCCCTGCATCATCTTGTTCACATGAACTATTAAAGTCCATATTTACAGCATGTTAAGGATTCATAGTATCGTCAGACGAAGTTCTTTTGACCTCCCCGGCTTTTTCAGAGTATTCCTCCTGAACCGTAACCGGTGCGTACCCGCTTCTTCATTTGCTCGGCCCGGGTTCGGTAGTGATCTTTCGTGCTCAAATAGGAGGGCTTGAGAGAAAAACAAATTAGCCTGAAGTCCCAAGAACCATCGGGGCATTTGCTCCCCCTAATTGTTGCTCCGGTTGATCGTCGGCGCAACGACCCGGACCGCAAATGTCCCGATTCATTTTCGCCCCGCAACGCCGGGTCTGCCTTTCCTGGGAAACCTACCCTTCTCCATCCCGCGAAGTGTGCGGCATGGATCTCCGGATTGGCGGGTTTGTGTTGCCATTGGCAACCGAATTCGCTCAAGGCGCGCTGTGCCATCAGATTTATAAGTGCCGTATTGTCTGCATTGTACGTCGACGCTGTTAACCCCTCCGATACAACTTGCCGCGCCTTCGCTTGCCCCCTGCTTCCCCGTCCGATAGCGTCGTCCCATCGCTTTTCCACGCCCGCCGGGGCCTTGCTCTGCAAGTCGATTTTCCCGTAGCGGGGTTACTACCCTTACCGCAGTTAATCTTAATTTCGAGGAGAGAGACCTAATTATGAGAGGACTTTTGAAGGGAACATTCGCCGTGTTGGCCCTGCTTTTGGCGGCGATGCCGGCGGCGCTGTCGGCCAAGCCGACGCCGATGCCGGACCATCCTGCGTATCTTCACGCCTTAACCGATCTGCGCCACGCCCGCGCCCATCTGCAACGTCCCGATGGCGGCGAGCTGCGCGACCAGGAAAAGAAGGCCATCCATGAAATCGACGACGCCATCGCCGAAATCAAGAAGGCGAGCATCGACGACGGCAAGGATCTGAACGATCATCCGCCGGTGGACGCCGGTCTCGCGTGGCCCGGCCGCCTGCATCGCGCCCTGGAACTGCTCGATAAGGCGCATCGCGACGTTAGCCAAGAAGAGGACAACGGCTTCGCACAGGGCCTCCAGGAGCGTGCGATTCTGCACATTGACAAGGCCCATCGCCACGTCGAAGAAGCCATTCACCTCCTCCAGTAGTTTCGTCTCGGCGATTGTCGTTCGGGGGGGCGCGCGCTGCAACGCGCCCCTTTTTTTATTGTTCACTCTCGGCCGTCGCGATGGCTCGTCACGATGCGTCGTATCCTTGCCTTTTGGCCACAAATGCATCGGTCCGGCTCACTGCAGCGCTAGTCCCGCATAGATTCTCTTCGCTTCCGCTAGGCGTCCCAATACATATTTCTGTTCGTCCGCGGAATTCCAGTCAGGATATGCCGCGGTTGCTTCTGTCACGCGATCGATCCATGCCGCAAAATATTTGGCGTCCTCCGGCGAGCGCGGGCGCTGCCCGCCCACGCTTACGTAAATCGGGCTGGTGGTGGCATAAACATAATTGTCCAGTACCGGGTATTCGGCCCCGTCGCTCGAAGCGCGCAACACACACCAACCGCTCTCCGGCAGCGCCACCGTCCCCGCCACGTCGCTGGAGGTCCGCGCGGCATCCAGTTCTAGCGCCTGCGCCACTTTCCCGTTGCAAACCACTTCCAGATGGTCCACCGGCACGATCGAACGCAGCTTCGCGGAAAACGGCACGCGGTCTCGCGCCTGTGCAAACGTCAATTCATCGCCGATCTGCGCTCCGCCCAGCGTAAATTCCAGCAACGGACCGTTCGTCGCAAACGTCCGGCCTTTTTGCAGCCCTTCCAGCCACACTTTTTCGTCCAAGAGCCCGCCCGGAATTCTGACAAACACGCGGTTCATGCCTACCGGTCCGCGTAGCGAAGCAAAATCGGCCATCGCATCGGTCCCCGCGCCTGCTGGGATGCGAAATCCCAGATTCAGCAAGCGGTACCACACCGCGGCCGTCGAGCGATGGTCGCTGAATCCCACAATCTCCATGTAATCGAGCTTTCCTAACGCCACGTCGATGGGCAGTTCATCGGTGATTTTCTGCGCCGGTTGCGCGAAGGGATCGGGAATCTCGTCGAACGGATGCACCGCGCCCACCAGCGCGCCTCGCGCGTGCGCCAGGTCACACACGTCGGCATTCATCGGAACCAAACTCGCCGCCGCCGTGTTGGGGTACCCCGCATACCCCGGCAGCAACAGATGCTCCGGCATATTTAGCAACCCGCGGTGCCCCCAGTAACTGGTGTGAAACTCCTGTCCGCGCAACAGCAGCACGTCGGGATTGGCGGGCTGCGAGGGCCAATTCCAGTCGCTGCGCCAAACCATGTCCGGGAACCGCTGTTCCTTATTGACGATCAGTTCGTTGACGATGGCCAGATCTTCGCTCTGGGCTTGCCGCATCAGCTGTGCAGGGCTGTTTCGATAGATTCCGCCGTAGTTCATGTGCACGTGCAAGTCGCCGCTCACCCAGTGCGCGTTCTCCGGAGTATTCCAATCCAACCGTTTCAGTTGTAGAGCGATTTCGCCGGTCGCATCGCGACTTCCCACGGCGATCGTGCGTTGCACAAGCTCGTGCGCGAATCCGCGCATCGCTTCGATCTTGAGTTTCCCCACCGGCACGTCGATCAAGGATAGGCGCCGATGCTCCTCGGTCTTTCTTTCGTCTCCGGCATCCTGCGCGTCTTGAAAGCTGGGGTATGGCGGATAATCCTGCTCGTTTAAATTGAAATAGTGCGCCTCAAAGGAACGTTCGCTGCGGTTATAGCCGTCGTCTGCGTAGATCTGCGCTTCGTCTGGCGCGTAGAATTTGCCGCGGTCATCGGTGATGGAAACGCGCGCCGCGGTTCGTTCTCCTCTTTCGTCGGTAACTTTCAGCGAAATCGTCGCATGTGCCCGCAGAAATCTTCGGTGCTGGGTGGACAGTTCTTCGCGGCCGCCGCCCGCCATGGTGAGCAGGCCCAATGAGGTATGGCTTTGTTCGTTGGAGATATACGCCAGCATTTTTCCATCTGGCGACCAGCGCACATTGGTGATGTCGTACTCGCCGTAGGTCAGCGGAAAAGCGTCGCCGCCCGCGGCCGGCAACAGCCACAGTTGGTGCCAGTTGCGTCCCAGATACGAGCTGTACACCAAACGCAAACCGTCCGGAGAGAAATCCGGCCGCGCTTTCCAGTTTGTTTCTTCGTAGTGAATTTCGCGCGCCTCCGCTCCCGGTTCGGCTTTCATGCGCCAGAAGCCGCCGGTCCCGTAAATGTGCCCGCGGTTGGAAACAAAGAGAATCTCCTGCCCGTCGCGCGACCACACCGGGCTGATCTCCATGTCATACGCGCTGTAGTAGTAGCGCGGCAGCGGACTTTTCGTCTCGCCCGTCAGACGCGTCACGTCCTCCAGTTTTCCGTCGCGAAGCTCTCCCGCAAAAATATGAAAACGCTGGTGGTACGCTGTCGAAACAAAAACAATTTTCTTGCCATCCGGCGACCACCGCGGTTCCACATTCACAGCGCCGCCCTGCGTCAGCTGATGCGTCGCGCCGCTGCTCACATCCAGCAGCCACAATTCCAGAGCGTCCTTCTCATACGTGCCGTACACAATGGACTTTCCGTCGGGCGACCAGTCCGGCTGATAGTCGTATCCCGCGCCATCGGTAAGCTGAACCGCCGTCGTCTCGGAAATGTTCTGGCGCCACAGTGAGCCGCCCGCGGAATACACCACGGATTGCGCGTCCGGCGACCATGCCACGCTGCTCGGTCCGCTGGTCAGTTGCGGCAGATACATTTCGCGGAAGTAGTACGGATGCGGCAGATCGATCTGCGGCAGCACGGGTTTCCGCTGCGCCACTGTTGACGGCGTGAGTAGCGCGAGAAGCGGCGCGACGAATAACATCACTCGCGCCACAGTGCGAGCGCACGAGGAATGGAGCGGCGCGGAGGGCAAGTTCAGGCCTCCGGCCAGATGCCCAGGGCGCGGCGCAAATCGACCAGTTGGCCCAGGTGATAGGCGTTGTGATCGGCAAGGACCAGCGCTTCGCGCAGAATATTGTGACCGTGCGAGCCGTGCGGAATGGGCGTGTGCAGATCGGTCTTGGGATTTTCCACCAAGGCGATCATCTGCAGCAGGTCGTAATGAAATTCGCGCGCGGTGTGGTCCCAGGCCGTGGGGCTGGGAGGAATCGGCGTTTTCGGCCAATAGCCTTCAGGAAAATCCGCGGAAACGTATTGCGGATTGCGGCAGTACTCGAGAATGTCCCGCTGCGCGAGTCGCGCATGTTCCAGCAGTTGCCAGGCGGTGTGCGCCAGACCGCGCACCAGGAAACCGCGCTTTTTGACGGGAAAGCCCTCGATAGCGTCGCTGAAATTCACATGCGCCTGACCGCCTTTGAGCAGCAGCACCAGTTGCCGGCGCAAGTCCTGCTCCGCGGTGACGCGGGGAATGGTGCGCAAGCTCTTGCGGGCGGTTTTCTTTTTTGCGGCCATGCGTTACTCCGGTGTGGCAACGGTTTGCGGGCGTGCGGCTTAGAGTGTAAATCGAACGGCGCGCGAATCGCCACTGATTGCGTACCAAGTGGCGTACCGCGCGGCGTACCGGGTCGCGTAGCAGGTCGGGTGCTCGCGGAGACTACCAACTTGCGTGCGGGGCGCCGGCTCATTTGCGGAAGCCGCGGCGCTGCTGGCATACTTTGCGTTCCCCAAGAGGCGAATTCGGAATGGCGCGAGCTGCGGCGAAGCGGCGCAAGAAAAAGGCAGGCAAGATGAAACGCGAATATCACCGGTGGCACTCTCCGCGGCTGGGCATCGAGATGGGCGTGGTGGTGTATGGCCACTGGGGACCGCCGCTGCTGGGCTTTCCGACGAGCGCGGGCGACGAGTGGGAGCTGGAAGGCCAGAGCATGGTAGGCGCGCTGGCGGATTTCATCGATGGCGGCCGCGTGAAACTTTTCACCGTGAACTCCATCAATGGCCTGAGTTTTTACAACAAGGGCGCGCACCCCTTTCACCGCAGCTACGTGCAATCGGTCTTCGATTCCTACCTGCGCGAAGAGCTGGTGCCGTTTATCTGGGACAATTGCCGCTCGCAAGCGGCCATTTCGACGATGGGTTCTTCTTTTGGGGCGTATCACGCGGCGAATTCGCTTTTCAAGCATCCCGACGTGATCAAGCGGTGCTTCGCAATGTCCGGCGTGTACGATCTGCGCAATTTTATGGACGGGATGTACGACAACAATTTTTATTTCAACAATCCTGTGGATTACCTGGCGAACCTGAGCGATGCGTGGGTGTTGGGGCAGCTCGCGAGCTGCGACATTCACCTGACTACGGGTACGGGTGCATGGGAAAAGCCCGGGCCGACGTATCGGCTTTCCGAGGTGCTGAATAGTCGAGGCATCCGCCACTCCGTGGATAACTGGGGACCCGAGGGCGGGCACGACTGGCCGTATTGGAAGCACCAGATGCGTGAGTATATCTCGCGCCTGTTTTAAGGGCGCTGGTTTTGGACGCGCTTGATTTCGTGTTCGAGGCAAGGTAATAGCCTCATCCCACCGTCTGCGTAAATCATTGAAAATAAAGGACAGGAATATTCCCTGGGGTGTACGGTAGGGGAATTTGTATCGTTGTGAGCGGAAAGGG
>Ga0302324_100020963_pt1 | contig 12760 bp, 8 predicted proteins | sample Palsa_T0_1_FD_201949 | JGI IMG/M metagenome (GOLD analysis project Ga0302324, IMG submission 201949) | Peat permafrost microbial communities from Stordalen Mire near Abisko, Sweden - Palsa_T0_1 | ecosystem: Environmental > Terrestrial > Soil > Palsa > Peat permafrost | place: Sweden: Abisko...
GACCCGCGACCGTCGTCGGGAAGTCCGCCACGTGTTGTTCACGCGAACGACCCTCACCGGGCCCGCACGCACGCGGTCACCTGCTGCTTGTGCACGTCCAGCGTCCGACCTCCTTCAACGCGATCGAAAGGATCGTCGCCTAAGGGCTTCTGAGTAACTAACGAGTCTGACAAGCGTGCTCTTGGCAACAGTCCGGAACACCGGGGAGACCCACACGCCAAACTAGTCTCGGGTTCACCGGCACCAAGCAGTGATCGGCGTCGAGAGCGACTCCGCAATCGTCCGAGATTTCATCCGCTCGCGACCGGCCGCGAGGCCAGCCCAACTAGTCGGGACAGTGCTGGCCGCCGTGGTGACCAATGGGGTACGAAGCGCAGCAGCGTCAAATTTTTGTGACGCGCGGGTGGGTCCGGCGCGTCAGCGTATGATCTTGCCGCCGACGATGTCGAGCGTGACGCCGGTGATCACGATGACGCCTCGGAGGCGAGAGAGAGGGTGGCGGCGACCTCCTCGGGCTAACCGATCCGCCGAAGCGGGGAACGACGCTGCGAGCTGTTGGCGCTGATACGCAGTGGTCTCTTAATCGTCGCGCAAGCTGGCTGCCCCCGGTTCGCTCTAGTGTTGCTGGTCACATGACGATCGAGAGCGGCTTCCAGCGCCCGCCCACCCCGCCCGGGTTCGATCGCTCGCGTGCGGCGGAGCGCGCGGCGGACCCGCAGGGGTGGCGCTACCCCGACCCTGTGCGCGAGGCGGTCCACCGGGTGATCGCCGAGCGCCGCGACATCCGTCGTTTCCGGCCCGACGAGGTGCCCGGCGACGCGCTGCAGCGCGTGCTCGAGGCCGCGCATCGTGCGCCCTCGGTGGGGCTCATGCAACCCTGGCGCCTGATCGTCGTGCACTCGCTCGAGACGCGGATCGCCGTGCGCCGCCTCGCCCAGCGCGAGCGCCTGCGCCAGGCCGAGCGCTTCGACGAGAGAGCGCGCCAGTTCCTCGACCAGAAGATCGAGGGGATCGTCGAGGCGCCCCTCGGCGTGTGCGTGTGCTGTGACCACGGCGATCCCGAGGTGGAGGTGCTGGGCCGGGGGACGATCCCCGAGACCGACGTCTACAGCACCGCGTGCGCGATCGAGAACCTGTGGCTGGCCGCGCGCGCGGAGGGACTCGGCGTCGGCTGGGTGAGCTTTTATCGCGAGCAGGACCTGCGCGCGGTGCTGGGCATCCCGGACGCGGTCGACCCGATCGCCTACCTGTGCCTGGGCTGGCCCGACGAGCGACCGGATCGGCCCGGCCTGGAGGCGGCGGGGTGGTCTGCGCGCATGCCGCTGGGGGAGGTTGTCATGGAGGAGTGCTGGCGGGCCGAGACGCCCGGCGCGCCCGGCGCCCCTGAGGCGCCCGGCAGCCCCGGTCCCGACCGCGCGGCGGCGATCGCGGCTCGTGACCGCCTCGATCAGCTCGTCAAACCGGCGGGGAGCCTGGGGGCGCTCGAGCCGCTGATCGAACGCTGGGCGCAGATCACCGGAGCCCCGCCGGCGGAACGGCTGCGGGCAGGCGTGCTCGTGTGCGCGGGCGACCACGGTCACGTCGCCCACGGTACGAGCCTGTTCGACCCCACCGTCACCGCCCAGGTGGCCGCCGCCGCGGCGCGGGGCGAGACGGCGATCGGGGTGCTGGCTCGGCGAGGCGGACACGAGCTCGTTGTCGCCGATCTCGGGATGGCCGCGCCCACGCCTTCAGGTGTGCGTGACCGCAAGGTCGCTGCCGGTACCTCGGACATGACGCTCGGCGCGGCATTGGCCCCCGCCGACCTCGACGCGGCTCTGGCGCGGGGTGCCGAGCTCGCCCGGCGGCTGGCTGAGAGCGGCGTCGACTGCCTCGTACTCGGCGAGATCGGCATCGGTAACACCGCCACCACGGCCGCGCTCCTGGGCGCCCTGACGGGGGCGACGCCTGAGCTGACCGTGGGCCGGGGTACCGGAGTTGACGCCGCCGGGCTCGAGCGCAAGCGCCAAGTGGTGGCCCAAGCGCTCGCCCGCCACGGAACCGCCCTCCCCGCGCGTGAGGCCCTTCTCGCGGTTGGCGGACTGGAGCTCGCGGCGCTGGCCGGCGCCGCGATCGAGGCGGCGCGCCTGCGCCTGCCCGTGCTCCTCGACGGCTATGCGGTAACCGTCGCAGCGCTCGCCGCTGCCCGGCTCGAGCCGAAGGTGGGAGAGGTCCTGATCGCAGCTCACCGCTCGGCGGAGCCCGGGCACGGGCTGGCGCTCGACGAGCTTGGGCTCGAGCCGCTCCTCGACCTGCGCCTGCGGTTGGGCGAAGCGTCCGGCGCGCTGCTCGCGTTGCCGCTGATCGAGGCGGCGGGTGCTCTGCACCGGGGGATGGCGACGTTCGAGGAGTCCGGCGTTGCTCGAAGCGCCGGCTGAGTCCCGCGGAGCGCTGCGAGCCGGGTGGTCAGGCCTCGCTGGGGCGATCACCTTCCTGACCATCGTCCCAGTCCCGGGCGGCGGGTGTGTGCGGCGCGGCGCGGCCTGGTTCCCTCTAGTCGGCGCGGCCGTGGGCGGTCTCGCCGGAGGGGTGCGGGCCGGCCTTCAGCCGGTGCTCGGCGCCGTCCCCGCCACGGTCCTCGCGGTCACCGCCATGGTCATCGTCACGGGCGCCCTGCACCAGGACGGGCTCGCCGATACCGCCGACGGGCTCGGCGTGCGCGGCGACCGCGCCCGGCGCCTGGCGGTCATGCGCGACTCCTCGATCGGAGTGTTCGGAGCACTGGCACTGATCGGCTGGGCGCTGCTGTTGGTCGCCGTCCTCGATCGGTTGGGCGCCGCGCGCGCTGTCGAAGCTCTCGTGGCGGCGGGTGCGCTCGGGCGCTGGGCGGCGCTACTGCACGCCGTCGGCTCTCCACCCGCGCGGGCCGAGGGGCTCGGCGCCAGCTTCGGAGTGGGGCGTGTAGCGCTGGCTTTGGCGAGCGTGGTTGCGGTGGCCGGGACGATCGCGCTGTGCGGGGTTGTGGCCGGGCTCGCGGCGATAGCGGCCGGGGTCGTCGTGGCCGCGCTCTCGGTGCTACACGTCCGCGCGACGCTCGGCGGTCGCACTGGCGACACGCTCGGCGCCACCGTGGCTCTCGCCGAGGTCATCGTCTGCGTTGCCTTGCTCGCCGTGTGGGGTGGGTAGGGGCGCGGGGGTGCCGGGAGGTGTGAGGGTGCCGGCGGGCGTGGGGATGCGCCGCCGGCCTATTGCGGTGAACCCAGCACTCCGCCTGAGCCCGCCCGAGACGCAGCCCTGGCCGCCGGCGGATCCGCACGCCCGCTGAGCCCGGGCCCACGCCCGAGCCCGCCGCGCGCCTCGAAGGCCTCCAGGCAGCCCGCACAGCAGAAGTACACGGTGTCGCCACTCTCGGTCACGGTCGTGAGCGCCTTCGCACGGTCGACCTTCATCCCGCATTCAGGGTCCGTGGCGCCACGCCGAACGGTCAAGGCGAGGAGCGCGACGAAGATGAGAGCGGCGACGACGTTCAGGACCAGCTTATAGTCGATCCCAACGTGGCCGAAGACGTCGGCCCGGGTGGGACGCGGCCCCGAGGGCAGGGCCCCGGCGAGCCCGAAGATCGCGTTAACGACGAGGGCGGCGACGATCATGGTCACGAGCATCAGGGCGACGATCCGGACCGCGTAGCGGGTACCGTAGTACTTGCGGTAGATCGCGATGATGGGGAGGACGATGAGGTCGGCGAAGAGAAACGCGAGCACGCCGGCGAACGAGATCCCCCCCGACCACAGGACGGCGGCGAGGGGAACGTTACCTACCGAGCATACGAAGCTGGCCACGGCGACGAGGGGGCCGACGATCACGTTCTCGAGCGTGGGAAGGGGATGGGGGGCATGGCGGAGGAAGAGCGACTCGAAGAAGCCGTTGCCGAACTGGGCGATGAAGCCGGCGAGCAGGAAGCCGGCCAAGATCTCGCGGTAGAGCATCTGCCAGTCGTTGCGGAAGTTATGGGCGACGTCCGACCACGCGGAGGCGCTCCGCAGGCGCTCGCGCCACGGCAGCTCGGCGCCGGCCATGTGGTGCTGGTGACCGGTGGATGCGTGAACCGCGTGCTCCCGCGCTCGCGCCTCGAGCGCCGGGGGGACGAAAACCCGGAACAGCATCGCCATGAGCACGATCATCACGATTCCGCCGAGGTACTCGGCGAGGGTGAACTGCCAGCCGATCAATACCCAGAGCACGAGGCCGAGCTCCCACACGAGGTTGGTGGAGGCGAACTGGAAGGCGAGCGCGCTGGCCGCGGAGGCGCCCTTCTCGAACAGGGACTTGGCGATCGCCACCGCGGCGTAGGAGCAGGACGAGGAGGCGGCACCGAGACCGGTGGCGCGCGCGATCGACCCGGGGCCGGAGCCGGCCAGGGCGCGCTCGATGCGGGCCCGGGGCACCCACGCCTGCACCACGGCCGAGATCGCGAACCCGAGCACGAGCGCCCACCAGACCTCCCACGCCATTAGGAAGGAATCTCTGAGTCCGTGCCAGAGCACGGCCGGGACGTCGGCGAGAACCACCATCGCTTTCAGCATACCCGTACGGGGTATTGGTAAGCTGTTCGGTGCCATGGCCCAGACGACATCGCCGGCGCGCGGCTACAGCGCGACGAAAGACCAGCTGCTCGCCCGGCTACGACGGATCGAAGGTCAGATCCGGGGCATCGAAGGGATGGTCGAGGACGACCGCTACTGCATCGAAGTCCTCACCCAGATCAGCGCCGCCCAGGCTGCCCTCGACAAGGTCGCCCTCGGCCTCCTCGATGGCCACGCGCGTCATTGCGTTGTGGGCGCCGAGCCCGCCGAGGAGCGCGACGAGAAGACGGTCGAGCTCATGGCCGCCGTCGGTCGCCTGATGCGCCGAGGCTGAGGAGTCGGCGAAGCCGACTCCTTAAAGAGTTCTGCTTCGCAGAACTCCTGGGGTGAGGATTCGGCTTCGCCGAATCCCTCAGAGTTCTGCTTCGCCGAACTCCTAGAGGACACGGTCACCGCACCTTTTCCAAAGCGCTCAAGTCGGTGCGCATTTGTGCCGATGCAGCTCGAACCGACATAGGACGCAGCGGTGGCCATCGGTTCATCGGTCGCTCTCGCGAGGCACAGTAGGACAATGCCGTCCACCTGGACGCATTGGCATTCCAAAGAGCAGAGTTGACCCGCGCGTCCTATTGGACTGGCGCTCTCGTCGAGGCTCGGCCCAACGCAAGGAAGCACAGTGGCAACGCGCACCAACCGCTCGACCCGGCAGGTTGCACCGATAGAGGCCTGCGATGCGTGATTCCGACGGCGACGTCGCTGCCAGGCTCGACGAGGCAATGCTGCTGGGCGTGCTGACGGACGTCAAGCACGGCGACTTCAGCGTTCGCATGCCGCTCGAATGGACGGGCGTGGCGGGCAAGATCGCCGACACGCTCAACGATGTGATCGCGGCGAATGAGACGCTTGGAGCCGCGCTCGCGAAGGCCAGTCGTGTCGTCGGCAAGGACGGCAAGCTGTCCCAGCGCGTTGAGTTGCGGGGGTCGGATCGTGTCTGGGCTGAGAGCGTCGATTCGGTCAACAGCCTCATCGATGACCTGGTGCGTCCCACCAGCGAGATGCAGCGCGTGATCGGAGCCGTTGCCGACGGCGATCTGAGCAAGAAGATCACCGCGGACGTTCACGGAGAGGTGCTCGAGCTCAAGAACACCATCAACGGCATGGTCGATCAGCTCAACCGCTTTACCTCCGAGGTGACCCGCGTGGCTCGCGAGGTCGGGACCGAGGGCAAGCTCGGCCAGGCCGCGGCAGTGACGATTGAGGTCGGCGGTGTGTGGAAGGACCTGACCGACAACGTCAACTTGATGGCGGGAAACCTCACCGGGCAGGTGCGCGACATCGCCGAGGTGACAACAGCGGTCGCCAACGGCGACCTGAGTAAGAAGATCTCCGCCGACGTAAAGGGCGAGTTCCTCCAGCTCAAGAACACCGTCAACGCGATGGTCGATCAGCTCAACCGATTCGCCTCCGAGGTGACCCGCGTCGCCCGCGAGGTGGGGGTCGAGGGAAAGCTCGGAGGGCAAGCCCAGTCGGCGGAGGTCGCCGGCGTTTGGAAGGACCTCACCGACAACGTCAATCAGCTCGCCGCCAATCTTACGAACCAGGTGCGGGCGATCGCGGACGTCGCGACCGCGGTCACCGAGGGAGACCTGACCCGGCAGGTCAACGTCGAGGCGAGCGGCGAGGTCGCCGTGCTCAAGGACAAGCTCAACGAGATGATCCGCAACCTACGGGAGACCACACGCCAGAACACCGAACAGGACTGGCTGAAGACCAACCTAGAGCGCTTCACCCGCATGCTGCAAGGCCAGCGCGATCTGGCCACCGTCTCGAACATGATCCTCTCGGAGCTGGCACCGCTGCTGTCCGCTCAGCACGGAGTGTTCTATACGCTGACGAGCCCCGAGGACGGCGGCGAGCCGGTTCTGCGCTTCCAGGCGGGATACGGCTTCAAGGAACGCAAGCACCTGGCGAGCCAATTCCGTCTCGGGGAGGGACTCGTTGGCCAGTGTGCCGTAGAGAAGGAACGCATCCTCCTGACCGACGTCCCGGGTGACTACGTCAGGATCAGCTCCGGTCTCGGTGATTCACCACCGCTGAACATCATCGTGCTGCCGATCCTGTTCGAGGGATCGGTCCGCGCCGTCGTGGAGCTGGCGTCCTTCGGTCGGTTCAGCCCCACCCACCAGGCGTTCCTTGACCAGCTCACGGAGAGCATCGGCCTGGTCCTGAACACAATCGAGGCCAACACCCTCACCGAGAACCTGCTCAAGCAGTCCCAGTCCCAGGCGCAGGAGCTGCAATCCCGGCAGGAGGAACTGCGAACCTCCAACGAGGATCTTGAAATGCAGGCGAGCCGTCTGGCTGATCAGAACAGCGAGGTGGAGCGCAAGAACGAAGAGGTCGAGCTCGCCAAGCGCCTGGTCGAGGAGAAGGCCGAGCAGCTCGCCGTCTCATCGAAGTACAAGTCCGAGTTCTTCGCGAACATGTCACACGAGCTCCGCACACCGCTCAACAGCCTGTTGATCCTCGCACGGCAGTTGGAGGACAACCCCGAACAGAACCTGACAGAGGCGCAAGTCCAGTACGCCAGCGTCATCCACTCCTCAGGTACCGATCTGCTGCGTCTGCTGAACGACATCCTCGATCTCGCGAAGGTCGAGTCGGGCACGGTCACGCTCGAGATCAGCGAGCTGCCGCTGGTCGAGCTGTGCGACGCGCTCGTCCGCGACTTCGGTCACGTCGCCGATCAAAAGGGTCTGCGGCTGACCGTGGAGGTTGATCCGGAGGTTCCGCCGAGCCTGCCGACCGACCCTGGACGCCTGCGGCAAGTGTTGAAGAACCTCCTCTGCAACGCGTTCAAGTTCACCGAGCGCGGGGAGGTGAGGGTGCGCGTGAGCCACGCGGACAGTGGATGGAGTCCGGAACACCCAGGTCTCAGCCGGGCGGAGGCGGTGACGGCGTTCAGCATCGCCGACACGGGCGTCGGAATCAGCCCGGATGTGCAGCGGCGCATCTTCGAGGCTTTCGCGCAGGGCGACGGCACGACAGCTCGCCAGTACGGAGGGACGGGACTGGGACTCTCGATTAGCCGCGAGCTGGTGCGATTGCTCGGCGGGGAGATCTCACTCACCAGCACGCCAGAGCAGGGCAGCACCTTCACGGTGTACCTACCGTCCCCTGCCGGCGGTGACATCGCCCCGCTTGCCACGCCAGACCTCGACGTTGCCGCCCTGAGACCCCTGCGGCAGCGACCAGCAGGAAGCGACCTTGCAGGCAGAAAGGCACTGATCATCGACGATGACTTCCGCAACATCTTCGCTCTCACGACGCTGCTCGAGCGCGGCCGGCTGGAGGTGGTCTCGGCCGAAAGCGGCGAGGACGGGATTACGGTGCTCAAGCAGACGCCGGACATCGACATCGTGCTCGTGGACATCATGATGCCGGTGATGGATGGCTACGCGACGATGCGAGCGATCCGCAAGCTGTCGCACCACGCGGATCTGCCGATCTTTGCGATCACCGCCAACGTGGCCGCTGGGGAGCGCCAGCGTTGCATCGACGCGGGTGCTTCGGCCTACATTGCCAAGCCGGTGGATAGCGCGGAGCTTCTGCTCATGCTTGGCGAGTGGCTCCCGTCGGCTCGGTCCGTCGCAGACTCAGCCGACGTGCCTGGCTGATGGCCGATCCTTCGCCCGTCGAGGACGCGGCGGTATCAGAGATGCTGCTACCTGCGATTCTCGTTGTCGACGACAACGCCGCGAAGCGTCTCGCAGTTCGCGCGATGCTTGCGCCGCTCGGTCACAAGGTGGTCGAGGTCGACTCCGGCCGCGAGGCGTTGCGCGCCGTGCTGCGTCGCAAGTTCGCGATGATTCTGATGGACGTCCGGATGCCGACCCTGGACGGCTACGAGACGGCCAAACTGATCCGTCAGCGGCCCCAGTCAGAGCTCACACCGATCATCTTCATGACGGCCTTCGGACGTGACGAGGCTGAGACGGTCACCGCGTACGCCAGCGGCGCCGTGGACTTCATCTTTGCTCCGATCCTCCCGGAGGTACTCCGCGCCAAGGTTTCGGCCTTCGTCGACCTGTTCGCTCAGGCACAGGAGCTGCAGCGCTCGCTCGAGTCGATTACGACCCTGAACGCTGCGCTACGGGCCAGCGAGGTCCGCGCGCGCGCGGTGCTGCAGAACGTGGCGGATGGGATCGTGACCGCAGGCGAAGGTGGCCTGATCGAATCTTTCAACCGATCAGCGCGACAACTGCTCGGCTACCGCGAGGATGAGGTGATCGGACTGCCGCTGAAGCTGATCGTCGCGCCCACTCATCACGACGAATTTCTGGAGTCGGCGCGGGTCAAGTGGGGTCTGCTGAACGCGAACGGGATTCCTGCCGAGTCGACCGAGACCGTGGGCTGCCGCAAGGACGGCTCGTGCTTCCCGATGGAGATGAGCATCAGCGAGATGCAGGTCGGGGCGCTCACGTTCACAATCGCCTGCATCCGCGACATCTCAGGCCGCGTGGCGTACACCGAGGCACTCGCGAACCGCGCACTGCACGACGACCTCACCGGACTCCCGAACCGCACCCTGTTCGCTGATCGCATGGACCGGACGATCGCGTGCGCGGACCGGGCCGACGAGTCCAGGGCCTTGCTAGTGGTCGACCTTGACAAGTTCGGCGCGATCAACGAGGCGTTCGGGCGCGAGAAGGGCGACGCCCTTCTGCAGGCAGTCGCGAGACGGCTCAGCGGCGCGATGCGCGAGTCAGACACAGTCAGCCGTCTCGGAGGCGACTCATTCGGCATCCTCCCGTCAGGCGAAACCGACGTGGAGGCGGCCGCAGCGATCGGGTGGAAGCTCCGCGAAGTGTTCGACCATCCGTTCCAGGTTGGCGGCGATGCCGTCGAGCTGCGAGCGAGCATCGGGATCGCGTTCTGCACGCAGCACGGCCACTCAACCGACGAGCTGCTTCGCCGATCCGATCTGGCAATGCGCGACGCCAAGCGCTCAGGCAAAGGGCTCGCCGTGTTCGTGACGGACCCGGCGGATGAGACCGCGCGCCGGCTGAACCTGCTGACTGAGCTTCGCGATGGCATTCCGCGCGGCGAGCTCGTCCTCCACTATCAGCCCAAGGTTGACCTCACCGCCGGTCAGCGAACCACCGGGGTAGAGGCGCTCGTGCGCTGGCGTCACCCGACCGAGGGACTCCTCATGCCCGGGCAGTTCATGCCCGAGGCCGAGCGCAGCGAGCTGATCGAGCCACTCACGGATTGGGTGCTCAACGAGGCTCTCCACCAGCAGAGCGTCTGGAACAAGGCCGGCTTGGATCTGACGATGGCGGTGAACATCTCGGCGCGCAGCCTCGCGCGGCACAGCAATCTCCCGGACACCGTCGCCAAGCTCACCGAGACATGGGCAATCCCACCTGGCAGGCTCATTCTGGAGCTCACCGAGAACGCCACTATCGATTCTGACGTGGCAAAAGGCCTGGAGCTGCTCCACGCGATGGGCGAACGCCTCGCACTCGACGACTTCGGCACTGGCCACTCATCGCTTGCCTACCTCCAACAGCTGACAATCGATGAAATCAAGATCGACCGATCCTTCGTAATCGACCTTCTTTCCGACACCAGCAATGCGGTGATCGTCCGTTCGACCATCGAACTTGGCCACAATCTTGGTCTGATGGTCGTCGCCGAGGGCGTTGAGAACGAAGCCGCGCTCGAGATCCTGATTGAGAACGGATGCGATAGCGCCCAGGGGGACCTCTTCAGCCGCCCATGCCCGGCCGACGAGCTGACCACATGGCTCACTGAGTCGCCATTCGGAGCCGTGGTCGGCGTATGCCCCTGATGGAGCGCGACGTGGACCACGGCTCGGCGATCGGTCCCGCGAGCACTGGCTCGGGGCTCATCTCTGACGCTCCTGGCGTCGAGCCCTTGAGTGGCTCAGCGGACCAACGAGCGGGCGTCGACGGTTTCGCAAATTCCTCGCGTTCGCGCGCCAAGCGCAGAGCGCGGCGCGATGAGAACGCGACACTACGGGACGTCAGAGCCGGCTCGAGAGACGTCGCGGCGGGTCAGCGCGACCGCGCCGAGGAAGAGCAGGAAGCCCTCCTGACTACCGAGGATGCCCGCGATTCCATTGTTCGAGAACTCCTGTTGGCCTGCAGCGTAGGTCGAGACGGCGCGGCAGCCGACCGGGCGCAGGCGGCGAACGATCGCCGCCTGGCAGCGGAAGACCTTGCCTCCGCGAGCGCGGACGGCAGTCAGGCGCAGATCGAACGTCAGCGACTTCGAGACGCGAACGCCGGCTCGAGAGACGTCGCGGCCGAGATCCGCGACCGCGCCGGCGAGGAACTGGAGCGAGGTCTGCTGGCGGCCGAGCATACGCGTAATTCCACAATTCGAACGCTCCTCGTGGCGAGCGGTGCAGGCCGAGACCATGCAGCGGCCGACCGCGCGGGATCGGCGAACGATCGTCACATGGCCGTGGAAGATCGAGCGTCCGCCAGTACGGATGCCAGTCACGCTCTCTACGAGCTCGAGCAGGCGCGACTCGACGGCCTGACCGGAGCGCAGCGGCGCGATCTCGGGAGCACGAACCTTCAGCAGGTGATCGGACATGCCCGTCGCTCCGGCGAACCTTTCGTGCTGGCCTTCGTCGACGTCGACGGGCTCAAAGAGCTCAACGACCGCGAGGGGCACGCCGCGGGGGACGCGCTGCTGCAGACGGTCGTCGTCGCACTCAAAGCGCAGCTGCGCTCCTCTGACCCGATTGTGCGCCTCGGCGGTGACGAGTTCCTCTGCGGGTTTACGAATACCGACCTCGAAACCTCCCGGCGGCGCGTCGATCAGATTCGTGCCGGCCTCGCGAATGGGTCGACCAAGGCTTCTATCAGCGTCGGCATAGCCACGCTCGGAGAGAGAGACACCCTGGAGATGCTTATCGCCAGGGCAGACGCCGACATGTACTCCCAAAAGCAACGGCGACCGGTCGGGCCCGAACTGGCCCGTCGGCGCTACGACTCGTTGGGACGAGACTGCCGGGCGCCACAATGATCGGGAAGCAGGCGCCGCCTCACGCGGTTCGCCGGAGACCGCCCGCCAGGCGTAACGAAGGCCAGCGGCCCTACCGCGCTTCCACCGCCAGCGCCCGCAGCTCGTCGCCCTCCAGCCGCAGCGTGCGCCAGTCCGCGAGCAGCTCGGCGCCTAGGGCGTCGTAGAAGCGCAGAGCGTCCTCGTTCCAGTCGAGCGCCGACCACTCGAAGCGCGCGCACCCGCGCCGCACGGCGACGGCCGCCAGGTGCGAGAGGAGCATCCGGCCGATTCCGGAACGGCGGTGCTCGGGGACGACGAACAGATCTTCGAGCCACAGGCCGGGGCGGCAGACGAAAGTCGAGAAGGTGTGGAAGTAGAGGGCGAAGCCGACCGGGTCGGAGTCGAGCTCGGCGATCACCGCCTCGGCGTGCGGGCGGGGGCCGAAGAGGGCGGTTTCGAGCAGCTCCCGTGTGCCCGTAACCCGGTGCCGGAGCTTCTCGTATTCGGCAAGCGCGACGATGAGCTCGTACAGGGTGTCGATGTCGCTGCGTTCGGCCGGGCGCAGGATCAGGTTGCGGTCGCTGAGCATGGCAACAAGGTAGCGGCACCTCCAAGGGAACAGGTGCTCAGGCTGAGGCCATCCCCGAGCTCGCCCAAATGCGCGCTCGCTTTTCACGGGATCGCCACACGAGCGGGCGTTTCGCCGGGAACACTCCTTGACGCCTGAACCTGTCTCACCGAAGAAAGGAACGTGATGCTTCGTCGCTCTGCCGGACCGGGTTCGAGTGCCGGGAAGTCTGCGCTGTGCCGAGCCCGACGGTTGCTCGCGGTCAGCGCCGCGGCCCTCGTTGCGCTCGGCGTGGGGACCGCGCTCGTGGTCTCCTCGGCCGCCGCGCACGCGACGTCGCACACCCACGCCCGGGCCGGCTCGGCGGCGATGGCCAAGCTTCCCGCTGCGGCTCGCTCCCGCGTTCTCGGACACGAGACCATCAGGGGCCGCACCTACTTCGACGGGCTCGGCATCATGCCCGGCAGGATCAAGCACGTGTGGTTGATCATCCTCGAGAACAAGTCCTACGATGCCTCGTTCACCGGGCTCAACAACAACACCTACCTGTGGAAGACCCTGCCGTCCCAGGGGGTGCTGCTGAAGAACT
>Ga0302324_100020964_pt1 | contig 12760 bp, 9 predicted proteins | sample Palsa_T0_1_FD_201949 | JGI IMG/M metagenome (GOLD analysis project Ga0302324, IMG submission 201949) | Peat permafrost microbial communities from Stordalen Mire near Abisko, Sweden - Palsa_T0_1 | ecosystem: Environmental > Terrestrial > Soil > Palsa > Peat permafrost | place: Sweden: Abisko...
TCGAGTTTGCTCGTGTGCGGTTTCATGGGAGCCCAGGCGGCGCATGCCGAAATCAAGATTGGCGTCGTCAATTTTCAGCGTCTCTTGGAAGAGGCACCGCAGACCAAGAGCGCGATGCAGGACCTCGAGAATGAATTCGCGCCGCGCCGCCGCGAGCTGGTGACGATGCAGAACGATCTGAAGTCGCGCGAAGAGAAGATGCAGAAGGAAGGCGCCGTCATGGCCGAAGCCGACCGCATCAAGGCGGAGAAGACGGCGCGCGATGAGCAGCGCGAATTTTCGCGCAAGGCCGGCGAATTCCAGGACGATGTCTCCACCCGCCGCAACGAGGAACTTGGCAAGATTCAGCGTTTCTTGGTTGCGGAAATCAACACCTATTCGGCCGCCCAAGGTTTCGACTTGGTGGTCGGGGAAAGCGTCATTTATGTCAAGCCTGCGTTCGACATCACCGCGCAGGTCTTGGAAGTGCTGAAGACCAAACCCGTTAAATTACCGTCGGCGGCGCCCGCGGCCGCAGCACCAGCTCCGAAGCCCGGCTCCAAATAAGGCGGCGCCCATGGAGGGCTGCTGAGGAGGGAGCGGTGCGGGTTGAACTGAGCCTCGGGGAATTGGCGGTGCGTTTTGGGCTCAAGCTCAAAGGCGAACCCGGTCTGAAGGTGGACAGCGTGGCGACCTTGGGACACGCGCGGGCCGGCTCCTTGAGCTTTCTCGCCAACTCGCGCTACCGGCGCCAGCTCGCGGCAACGAGAGCCACGGCCGTGCTGCTGGCCGAGGCCGACGCTGCCGACTGTCCGGTGGCCGCGCTCATCGATCCCAACCCCTACCTGGCCTATTCACGCATCGCCGCGCTGATTCATCCGGAACCTGCGGTGCAGCCCGGTATCCACGCCTCCGCGGTGGTCGCCGCCGCAGCGCGCGTGGCGGCCTCCGCGAGCATCGGTCCGCTGTGCGTCATCGAGGAGGATGCCGAGATCGGCGAGCGGGTACGGATCGGTCCCGGGTGCATCGTGCAGCGTGGGGTGCGCATCGGGGCGGACTCGCAGCTGACCTCGCGGGTGAATCTGTACGCGGGGGTGAGCATCGGGGAGCGTTGCATTCTGCATGCCGGTGCTGTAGTCGGTGCCGATGGCTTTGGCTTCGCGCCCGACGGCGGCACCTGGGCGAAAGTTCCGCAGGTCGGCAGCGTGCGAATCGGCGATGATGTGGAGATCGGCGCGAACACCACCATCGATCGGGGCGCCATTGATGATACCGTGGTGGAGAACGGGGTGAAATTGGACAACCAGATTCAGGTAGGGCACAACGTGGTCATCGGCGCGCATAGCGCGATCGCCGCATGCACGGGGATATCGGGCAGTACCGTCATCGGACAGCGCTGCCTGATTGGCGGCATGGTCGGGTTCGCCGGCCACTTGAATATCGCCGACGACGTGCGGGTGACCGGCTGCACCCTGGTGAGCGCCTCGATTCACAGCGCCGGCACCTACTCGAGCGGCATGCCCGCGGTGGAGGCGCGCCGCTGGCGGCGCATGGTTGCGCATTTGCGGCGTCTGGCGGACAAGGAGCGCTGATGTCATCGGAGAAGCTGGACATCGCGGCCATCATGCGGCAGCTCCCGCATCGGTATCCCATGTTGCTCGTGGACCGTGTCCTGGAATGTGAGGCGGGAAAGCACGTTGTGGCGCTGAAGAACGTCACGTTCAACGAACCGTTTTTCCAAGGTCACTTTCCGACGCGGCCTGTCATGCCCGGCGTGCTCATCATCGAGGCACTCGCGCAAGCCGCCGGCGTGTTGGCATTCAAGACCGTGAGCGTGGTTCCGGACGAAAACGCCCGGTTCTACTTCGTCGCCATCGACAACGCGCGTTTTCGCAAACCGGTCGAGCCCGGCGATCAACTGATCCTGAAGGTGCATTTCCGGCGCGCGTTCAAGGGCATCTGGAAGTTCGACGGTGTGGCCGAGGTCGATGGCAAGGAAGTGGCGTCCGCCGAGATGATGGTCGCGCCGGAGGTCAAGTCCGCCAAGCCCGAGGGAGAGGCTTGAAATGATCGATCCGCGGGCGGTCGTGTCGCCGCAGGCGCAGGTGGCGGCGGACGTCCACATCGGTCCGTTCAGCATCATCGGCGCGGGGGTCAGCATCGACTCGGGCACGTGGATCGGCCCGCATGCCGTCATCAATGGCCCCACCCAGATCGGCAAAGACAACAAGATTTTCCAGTTCGCATCCCTGGGCGAAGCGCCGCAGGACAAGAAATACAATGGTGAGCCGACGCGCCTGCACATCGGCGACCGCAATGTGTTCCGCGAGTTCTGCACGGTGAACCGCGGCACGGTTCTCGATCGCGGCGTGACCGAGATCGGCAACGACAATCTGCTCATGTCGTATTCGCATGTCGGGCACGACTGCACTCTCGGGGACAACATCGTCCTGTCGAACGTCGCGACGCTCGGCGGTCACGTGGAGATCGGCGACTGGGTGAGTCTGGGCGGATTATCGGCAGTGCACCAGCACACCAAGATCGGTGCCTACAGCTTCATCGGCAACAATGCGGCGGTGACGCGCGATGTACCGCCCTATATCTTGGCGGTGGGCCAGCCGGCGCAACCGCATAGCGTCAATACCGTGGGCCTGCAACGCCGCGGTTTCACACCGGAGCAGGTCCTGAACATCCGCCGCGCCTACCGGCTGCTGTACCGCTCGGGCCTCAAGCTGCAGACGGCGATGGATCGGTTGGAAGAGGCGGCGGCGGCGCAGCCGGAAATTCGTCTCTTCGTGGATTTCATCAAGCGTAGTACACGCAGCATCGTTCGTTAGGAGCCTGATGGAAGCTTCGCTGCCCCTGCGAGTTGGCCTGGTGGCCGGAGAGGCGTCGGGCGATACCCTCGGGGCCGATCTGATCGAAGCGCTGCGGCGCTCGGCGCCCGATGCGCAATTCTTCGGCGTGGCGGGGCCCAAGATGCAGGCGGCGGGATGCCGCTGCTGGGAACCGGCAGAGTCTTTCGCGGTGATGGGACTCTTCGAGGTGCTGACCCATTTGCCGCGGCTGCTGAAGTTGCTATCGCGCATTCGCCGCATGTTCTTGAGCGAACGCCCCGACGTGTTCGTCGGCATCGACGCGCCGGATACCAATTTGCGCCTGGCGCGCAGCCTGCGCGCGGCGGGAATACCCACGGTGCAGTACGTCAGCCCGCAAGTGTGGGCTTGGCGCCAAGGTCGCGTGCGCACGATCGGCGCTGCGGTTGACCTGGTGCTGTGCCTGCTGCCGTTCGAGAAGCGCTTCTATGATGAACATGGCACTCGCGCGGAATTCGTCGGGCACCCGCTGGCGGACGCCATACCCCTGAACGTCGACCGGGGCGCCGCGCGCGCCGCGCTCGGATTGCCCGCGGGGGCCTCGGTGGTGGCGCTGCTGCCCGGCAGCCGCCGCGGCGAAGTCACGCGGCTGGCATCCGACCTGGCCGCCACGGCGCGTTGGATGCACGGCGAGCGCCCGGGCCTGCTGTTCATCTCGCCGCCGGCCAACAGCGCGACGCGGGAAATCTTCGCCGCGGCACTCGAGCGCGAGGCGCCCGATATCGAAGTGCGCATGTTCGAAGGCCAGGCGCAGGCGGTGCTCATAGCGGCGGACGTGGTGCTGGTGGCCTCGGGCACCGCTACCCTCGAAACCGCTTTATGCAAGCGGCCTATGGTGGTGATTTATCGCATGGGTGCGCTGACGGCTTGGATTCTGCGGCACACGAAACTGGTCAAATCCAGGTTTTTTTCGCAGCCAAATCTACTTGCGGATCGGCGCCTCGTCGGCGAGTATTTTCAAAACGACATCGTTCCGGAGTCTATCGGTGCGGAGCTCCTGATGTGGCTTGACAATGCCGAGCGGCGCAACGCGCTGGAACGCAGTTTCGAGAGCATCCATGCGGAGCTGCGCCGCAATGCCGGCAGCCGTGCCGCCCAAGCCATCATGACGCTGATCGCGGAGCGCCGCGCACTGGCGGCCCCGTGAGGCGCATTGCCGGCATCGATGAGGCCGGCCGCGGTCCGCTCGCGGGTCCCGTGGTGGCCGCGGCGGTAATCCTGCGGGCGCGCCATCCGATCGACGGCGTCGCCGACTCGAAGCAGCTGACCGCCTCGGAGCGCGAACGCCTGAGCGTGGTGATTCGGCGCGAGGCGCTGTGCTTCGGAATCGGGTGGGCGGACCATATTGAAATCGACGCGCTGAATATCCTGCAGGCGACGTTCCTCGCCATGCACCGTGCCATCCTGGCGATGCCCATGATGCCGGATCATGTTTTGATCGACGGCAACCGCCTGCCGAAGCTCACCGGGCTCGGCAAGGTGCTCACCGCGCGTGCCATCGTCGGCGGCGACGCCAGCCACGCGGCGATCTCTGCCGCCTCAATTTTGGCCAAAACGGCCAGAGATTCATATATGAATCATATGCATACGGTATATCCTGAATATTGTTTCTCGGATCATAAAGGCTACGCGACCAAGGACCATCAACGGCTGCTGGCGCAGCACGGGCCGTGTCCCTTGCACCGCCGCTCCTTCGAAACGGTGCGTCTCATTCTGGGGTGTGACCCTTGAGCACGTTCGTCCATCTGCGGCTGCACACCGAATACTCCTTGCTCGATGGCGTGGTGCGTGTGCCGGAGTTGATGGCGGCGGTGGCTGCTGCGGGCATGCCGGCGGTGGCGCTCACCGACCAGAGCAACCTGTTCGCGATGGTGAAGTTCTACAAGGAGGCTCAGTCGGCCGGCATCAAGCCGCTGGTGGGCGTCGATGCATGGATCCGCGAAGCGGGCGAGCGGACGCCGCCCTCGAGAATTACGTTCCTGTGCCAGGATTTGACCGGCTATCGCAATCTGACCCGGCTCGTGACGCGCTCGTACCTGGAGGGCCAGCAGCGCGGCGTCCCCATGCTCGATCGCGGCTGGCTGCAGCGCGAGACGCTCGCGGGACTCATACTGCTGTGCGGCGGTCCGGAGGGAGACATCGGCCGCTGTTTAGGCAGAGGGCGCGAGGCGGACGCAGTGCGCTGTCTGGAGCAATGGCAGTCGCTGTGCGGCGATCGCTTCTATCTCGAAGTACAGCGCACGGGCAGGCCGGGAGAGGCAGCGTACGCAGAGGCAGTGTTGGATCTTGCCTCATCGCGCGGTGTGGCCGCCCTTGCCACCAACGATGTGCGCTTCCTGAAGCGCGAAGATTTCGAAGCGCACGAAGCGCGGGTCTGCATTCATGACGGAGCCTTGCTGGCCGATCCGGGCCGGGCGCGGCGCTATTCGGAAGAACAGTTTTTGAAATCGCCGGCGCAGATGGCGGAGCTATTCGCCGATGCGCCCGAGCTCTTGGCCAACACGGTCGAGGTGGCGAAGCGCTGCTCGCTCGAGATCCGGCTGGGCGCCTCCATGCTGCCCGCATATCCGGTGCCCGCCGGCAGCAGCACCGAGGATTATTTGCGCGCGCAAGCCGGCCAAGGACTCGAGTCGCGCACGAAATCGCCGCCGCCAGGCTACCTTTCGCGTCTGACGCTGGAACTCGATGTCATTTGCAGCATGGGGTTCGCCGGCTACTTCTTGATCGTCGCCGATTTCATCCGCTGGGCCCGCAACAACGGCGTGCCGGTGGGTCCGGGACGCGGATCCGGAGCCGGCTCCCTGGTTGCCTATGTGCTGGGCATCACGGATCTTGATCCCATCGAGCATGACCTGCTGTTCGAACGCTTTTTGAATCCCGAGCGCGTCTCCATGCCGGACTTCGACGTCGACTTCTGCATGGAGGGCCGCGACCGCGTCATCGACTATGTGGCCAAGAAGTTCGGACGCGACCGCGTCTCGCAGATCATCACTTACGGCACGCTTGCCGCGAAGGCCGTGGTGCGCGATGTGGGCCGCGTGCTCGGCCACACTTACGGCTACGTGGATCGCATCGCCAAGCTGATTCCGTTCGAGATCGGCATGACCTTGGACAAGGCGCTGCAGCAGGAGGAGGAGCTCAAGCGTCTGTACGAGAGCGACGCCGAGGTGCGCGAACTGATCGATTTGGCGCGCTCGCTCGAGGGCTTGGCGCGCAACGCCGGCACGCACGCCGGCGGCGTCGTGATCGCGCCCTCGGTGCTCACCGACTTTGCGCCGCTGTACTGCGAGGAAGGCAGCAGCACGCCGGTCACCCAGTTCGACAAGGACGACGTCGAGGCGGCGGGACTGGTCAAGTTCGATTTTTTGGGATTGCGGACGCTCACCATCATCGACTGGGCGGTGCGCGACATCAATGCCGCGCGCAGCGTGCGCGGCGAGCCGGCGTTGGTCGTGGCCGAGCTGCCGATGGACGACGCCGCCACCTTCGCTTTACTGAAGAGCACGAAGACCACAGCGGTATTTCAGCTCGAATCGCGCGGCATGAAGGATTTGATCAGGCGCCTGCAGCCCGACCGCTTCGGCGACATCGTGGCGTTGGTGGCCCTATTCCGCCCGGGCCCGCTGCAGTCGGGCATGGTCGATGATTTCATCGCGCGCAAGCACGACACCAGCGGCGCCACCATCGATTACCTGCATCCGCATTTGAAGCCGGTGCTCGAGGCGACCTATGGAGTGATCCTCTACCAGGAACAGGTGATGCAGATCGCGCAGATCCTGGCGGGATACACGCTGGGCAGCGCCGATCTTCTGCGCCGGGCGATGGGCAAGAAGAAACCGGAGGAGATGGCCAAGCAACGATCGGTGTTCGTCGAGGGTGCCGTGGCACGCGGCGTACGCGAAGCGCAGGCCACGATGATTTTCGATTTGATGGAAAAATTCGCCGGTTACGGCTTCAACAAGTCGCACTCCGCCGCTTATGCGCTGCTCTCCTATCAGACGGCGTGGCTCAAGGCGCATTACCCGGCGGCTTTCATGGCCGCGGTGCTGTCTTCCGACATGGATAAGACGGACAAGGTCGTGATGCTGATCGATGAGTGCGCCAGCATGGAACTGACGGTGCTGCCCCCCGATGTGAACGAATCGGTATTCGCGTTCCGCGTCGCCGGCGAGCGCAGCATTCGCTACGGGATGGGGGCGATCAAGGGCGTGGGCGCATCGGCGGTCGAGGCCATCCAGGAAGAGCGCAGCGCGCGCGGGCCCTTCACCACGCTGCCCGATCTCTGCCGCCGCGTCGATTTGCAACGCGTGAACCGGCGCGTACTCGAGGCGCTCATCCGCTCCGGAAGCCTGGACGCGCTCGGAGCGAATCGAGCCACGCTGACGGCGGAGTTGGACCGCGCCATGCAGTTGGGCGAACAAAACTCCCGGGCCAAGAGCGTCGGCCAGGTGGATTTATTCGGATTGAGCGCCGCTGAGAACGTCTCGGTGGCCGATTGGAGCGAAGCGCAGCGGCTCGCGGGAGAGCGCGAGACCCTGGGCCTGTTCTTGAGCGGCCATCCGATCACGCCGTATGAGCCGGACCTCAAGTTTCTGGTGAGCGCGCGGCTCGCCGATGTCGGCGGCCCGAAGCCGGTGGCTGCCGAGGGTGGCGGCCGCAGCTGGTCCGGGGGCAAGACGGCGACGGTCGCGGGGTTGGTGGTCGAGATCCGGCGCCGGCCGAATCGGGTCACCCTGATTCTCGACGATCGCAGCGCGAGGCTCGAGGTGGGGTTGTACGAGGAAACCTACCAGCAACACCGCGACATCATCGTCAAGGACGCCATCCTGATCGTCGAGGGCACGCTGCGTTTCGATGACTTCATCGAGGCATGGCGCCTGCAGGCCAAAACCTTGATGGACATCGATCGGGCGCGTGAACGCTACGCGCGTCGACTGTGGCTGAAATGGCCGGCGGAGTTCGACGAGCCCCAGGGCTTGAGCCGCTTCGAGCAAATGTTGAAGCCCTACCTGCGCGGCCCCTGCGGGGTGAGTGTGGCGCTGACTCGCGGTGAATATAGCGGCAAGATGCACCTCTCGGACGCCTGGTCGGTGCGTCCGACCCGCGAGCTCTTGACCCGGCTTTCCGCCATGGTAGGGCGAGAAGGGTGGTATTTAGTGTATGGTCCACGCAATGACGTTCGTGGCGAGGAAACCTCTTCATGGCGATGAATTTTCTGGAATTTGAACAACCCATTGCTGAGCTGGAGGCAAAAATCGAAGAACTGCGCTTCCTCGGCAACGATGCCAGCGCTAATATTTCTGATGAAATCAATCGCTTGCAGACGAAAAGTAAAGCGCTTACTACCAGCATATTTTCCAATCTTTCGCCCTGGCAAATCACCCAGCTGGCGCGCCATCCACAGCGCCCCTACACGCTCGACTACGTCTCGATGATCTTCACCGATTGGCAGGAACTGCACGGCGATCGCATGTACGGCGATGACCTGGCGATCGTAGGTGGCTTGGCGCGCCTCGAGGGCATGCCGGTGATGGTCATCGGCCATCAGAAGGGACGGGACACCAAGGAGCGCGTGCGGCGCAACTACGGCATGCCGAAACCGGAAGGCTATCGAAAGTCGCTGCGCCTGATGCGCATGGCGGAGCGCTTCCGCATGCCGGTCATCACGCTGATCGACACGCCGGGCGCTTATGCCGGCATCGGCTCGGAGGAGCGCGGACAGAGTGAAGCCATTGCACGCAATCTGTTCGAGATGTCGCACCTGGCGGCGCCCGTATTGACCGTGGTGATCGGCGAGGGCGGCTCGGGGGGCGCGCTCGCCATCGGCGTCTGCGATTATCTGATCATGCTGCAATTCAGCGTCTACTCGGTGGTCTCCCCCGAGGGCTGCGCCTCGATTCTATGGAAGAGCACCGACAAGAAGGAAGTGGCGGCGGACGCCATGGGCGGCACGGCCGACCGGCTGAAGAGATTCGGCTTGGTCGACGAGATTCTCAAGGAGCCGCACGGCGGCGCTCATCGCGACCCGCAGACCATGGCTGAAACCTTGCGCCAGAGCATCGTCAAGAAAATAACCGAGTTGCGCAACCAGCCGGTGACGCAAATTTTGGATGCGCGCCAAGCGCGGCTGCGCCGCTTCGGATCCTTCCACGACGCCTGACGTGCTGATCGCGTGCCTGCCGGCCGGCGCCACCGGATTGCTGGTGGCGCTCTCCGGCGGTGCGGACTCCTGCGCCTTGCTGGTCGCCGCCGCGCTGCTGCGCGACGAGCGCGCCGATTTGCCGCTGCGCGCCGTGCACATCGACCATGGTCTGCAGCCGGCCGCCGCGTCATTCCGCGACACCTGTATCGCGGTGTGCGAGCGGCTGCGAGTGCCCCTGACCGTGATTGCCGTCGAGATTCGCCTCACCGCCGGCAGCTCATTGGAGGAGGCCGCCCGCGATGCGCGCTATGCCGCGCTCGAGGCGCAGCTCGCTCCGGGCGAGTGTTTGCTGACCGCCCACCATGCGCTGGATCAAGCCGAGACCCTGCTGCTCCAGGCGCTGCGCGGCGCGGGCCCGAAGGGTCTGTCCGCCATGCCGGCCTGCCGCGAGTTCGGCGCCGGCTGGCATGTGCGTCCGCTGCTCGATGTGCCGCGCCGGGATCTCCTGGCGTTCGGCGCGGCCTTCGCCGCGGATCATCGCGAGGATCCGATGAATGAAGACCTGCGATTCGACCGCACTTATCTGCGCCGCCGCGTGTGGCCGGGCATCGAGGAACGCTGGCCCGGCGCGCACATCGCGTTGTCGCGCGCGGCCCGACATGCCGCCGAAGCTCAGGAGCTCTCGGACGACACGGCATCCGTGGATCTGGTGCGGCTGCGCGACGGCGAGGCATTGTCGGTGCCGGCTTTGCGCGCGTTGCCGCCTCTGCGACGCTTCAATGCCGTGCGGCTGTGGCTCAGGGAGTCAGGCGCCAAGGCGCCCTCGACCGCGCGCCTCGAGGAGGCGGTGCGCCAGGCGCTCGACGCCAAAGAGGATCACATGCCGGCGATCGCATGGGGCGAGTACACATTGCGCCGATACCGACGAAGACTTTTTCTCACACCCACGAGCAGCGTGCGCCTGCAAGAGGTGCTCGCCTGGCGAATCGGCTGCGACTCCCCCTTGAGTTTGGGCAGCGGCTTAGGCTGTCTTGCGTGGACGGCGCACAAGGGCGGAATCGACGCGAAGTTCAAGGACCTCGCATTGCAGGTGCGCAGCCGCGGCGGCGGTGAAACCCTGAAGATTGCGGCAGGGGCGAAGACGCACACCGTGCAACATCTGTGTCAGGACTTGGGCGTCCTGCCGTGGATGCGCGATGCGCTGCCTCTGTTGTTTACGGGAGGCGAGCTGGTTGCCGTGGCTGATTTATGGCTCGAGACGCGTTGGTGCGCCGCCCCCGACACGTTCGGGTTCGTCCCCGTTTGGGAAGGGGCGCCGATAATCACCTAAGTGCATTGTCGCAGGCGGCTCGATCTGCTAACCTGAATTCCCGTCGAATTCCCATTGACCCTTCTCAATCGGCGGTGACCCATCATGACTCGATTCGTATTCGTCACCGGCGGTGTGGTTTCATCGCTCGGTAAAGGCATCGCGTCCGCTTCCTTGGGCGCAATTCTGGAAGCACGGGGTCTGAAAGTCAGCATGGTGAAGTTGGATCCCTACATCAACGTGGATCCCGGAACCATGAGTCCTTTCCAGCATGGCGAAGTATTCGTCACCGCGGACGGTACCGAAACCGACCTCGATCTTGGGCATTACGAGCGTTTCGTGCGCACGACCACCGGGCGCAACAGTAATTTCACCACCGGGCGCATTTACGAGCGCGTCATCGCCAAGGAGCGGCGCGGCGACTATCTGGGCGCGACGGTGCAGGTCATTCCGCACATCACGGATGAGATCAAGCATCGTATTCGTCTCGGTGCCGGCGAATCCGATGTGTGCATGGTGGAGATCGGCGGCACCGTCGGCGACATCGAATCCCTGCCCTTCCTCGAGGCGATTCGCCAGATGGGCGTGGAACTCGGCCGCAATCACGTGCTGTACATGCATCTGACCTTGGTGCCGATCGTCGGCGGGTCGGGGGAAATCAAGACCAAACCGACGCAGCATTCGGTGAAGGAACTGCGCGGCATCGGCATCCAGCCCGACATTTTGCTGTGCCGCTGCCTGCAGTCGCTGCCCGACGAGCAGCGCCGCAAGATCGCGCTGTTCACCAACGTCGAGGAGCGTGCCGTGATTTCGGCGGTCGAATCCGACGACATCTACAAGATTCCGATGCTGCTGCACGAACAGGACCTGGACGATATCGTCATCGACAAGCTGAACCTGCACGCACCGCCCACCGAACTCGGCGAGTGGCGCGCCGTGGTGGCCGCCAAGCAGAATCCGGAGGCCGTGGTCGACATCGGCATGGTCGGCAAGTACGTGCAGATCCGCGACTCGTACATCTCGCTCAACGAGGCGCTGATGCACGGCGGCATCAAGACGCGGACGCGCGTCAACATTCATTATTTCGAGTCGCAGGACATCGAGCGCTCCGGCGCCTCGGAACTGCTCAAGATGGACGCCATCCTGGTACCGGGAGGCTTCGGCGACCGCGGCATCGAGGGCAAAATTCAGGCGATTCGCTTCGCCCGCGAGAACGGCATTCCTTATCTCGGCATTTGTCTCGGGATGCAGCTTGCGATCATCGAGTATGCGCGCACCGTGCTGGCACTGAAGGGAGCCAACAGCACCGAATTCGACCGCGCCACGCATCATCCGGTGATCGCATTGATCACCGAGTGGCAGGACTTGGAACGCGGCCAGCAGGTGCGCGACGAGAGATCGGATCTCGGCGGCAGCATGCGGCTCGGCGCGCAGGAAGCCAGGCTGAGTCCCGGCTCGCTGGCCCATTCGATTTACGGCAAGGACTCGATCTTCGAACGGCATCGGCATCGCTACGAATTCAACAACCACTATCTCGAGGAACTGACCGCGGCAGGGCTCACCTTTTCCGGCTTCTCGGCGGACGGATTGGTCGAGTTCATCGAGTTGCGCAGCCACCCTTGGTTCGTGGCCAGCCAGTTCCATCCTGAATTCACCTCGACCCCGCGCGACGGTCATCCGCTGTTTGCGGGCTTCGTGCGCGCCGCGCGCGAATACCGCGCTTCGCTGCAGCCGGGCCGCGCGACGGCGTAACCGACAAGCTGCCCGCGTCCATGAAGCTGGCGTCATTCGAGGTCGGTCAGGATCTTCCCTTCTTTTTGATCGCGGGACCTTGCGTCATCGAGAGCGAGGCTCTCGTGATGGACGTCGCCGGGCGGCTCAAGGAGCTGACCGGGTCGCTGGGCATACCTTTCGTGTTCAAGGCTTCCTTCGACAAGGCGAACCGCTCCTCGCGCGCCAGCTTTCGCGGGCCGGGCATCGCATCGGGCCTGAAGGCATTGCAGCAGGTCAAGGACAAGATCGGCGTGCCCGTGCTCACCGATGTGCACGAAGACACGCCGCTCGGCGAGGTGGCCGCGGTCGTCGATGTGCTGCAAACGCCGGCGTTTCTGTGCCGTCAGACCAATTTCATCGTCGCCGCCGCATCGCAGGGCAGGCCGGTGAACGTCAAGAAGGGCCAGTTCCTCTCGCCCTGGGAGATGCAGAATGTGGTCGACAAGGCCCGCTCCACCGGCAACACCCAGATCATGGTGTGCGAGCGCGGTTTCTCCTTCGGCTACAACAATCTGGTGTCCGACATGCGCTCCTTGGCGGTGATGCGCGCCACCGGCTGTCCGGTGGTGTTCGATGCGACGCATTCGGTGCAGTTGCCCGGAGGCCGCGGCGATTCTTCCGGAGGCCAGCGCGAGTTCGTGCCGGTGCTGGCGCGTGCCGCAGTGGCGGCCGGAGTCGCAG
>Ga0302324_100020966_pt1 | contig 12760 bp, 5 predicted proteins | sample Palsa_T0_1_FD_201949 | JGI IMG/M metagenome (GOLD analysis project Ga0302324, IMG submission 201949) | Peat permafrost microbial communities from Stordalen Mire near Abisko, Sweden - Palsa_T0_1 | ecosystem: Environmental > Terrestrial > Soil > Palsa > Peat permafrost | place: Sweden: Abisko...
GCGTTGGTGTCGCGCTCGGTCAAAGGCGGCAGCTTGTAACGTTCTTCAACAAACTTCGCTACCGATTCAAACGCGTACAGGGTGTGCGTGACGTATCCCGGCTTAGCATAGGGCGAGATGATGAGCATGGGCACGCGTGGACCGTATCCGTATTGATCCACTCCGGGTGGAGGCACGTGATCGTAGAAGCCGCCGAAATCGTCCCAGGCGAGAAAGACCACGGTCGACGCCCAATCCGGACCCTGCATCAAAGCGTTGAGCTGAGTCACGGTTTCGTTTTCTCCGACGCATGAACTGGACGGAGGATGTTCGCTGGTCTGGCCGTTGGTGACCACCCAACTCACGGCGGGCAAAGTTCCTTTGGCGGCGTCCGTGGCAAATTCGGTCCAGGGCACTACGTGGTCGGTCCACATGGCGCTGTTGCGCACATGGTCTACGGCATCGTACGCGGACCACTCATAGCCGCTCTCACCCAGTGAAGGTGCGTAGGATTTCCACGTAATATTGTGGGCGTTATCCAGACTGTCGCCCAACGTCTGAAAGTCGAAGCAGGGAAACTCGTTGGAGATAACCCCATCCTCCGCCATTACGCTCACCCAGGTTCCGGGTTGGCCATCGCATCCCCAGCCGCCAGGGCGCTTAACCACGAAGGGAAGGCCGATGGCTCCGCCCGATTGCGCTGCAATCATGTAAAGGTGATTGGCAAAACTGGCACCCCTAAGCGACGAGAAGGTGTTATCGGAAATTACAAATTGCTTGGCATAGGCCCAGTAATTCGGAATGTCCGCTTCTTGCATTTGAGTATAAGACAAGTAGTCGCCATTCACATTGCCGTCCTGAATCAGGTCGAACTGATCCATCTTGCCACCATCGACGGAGGTCAATCCCGCGGGCCAGCTATGCGCAAGATCATGCGGAGTGATATCGGGAGTGCGGCCTAGAGGAATGGTCTGCCCGGTCGAAATCACGCCGGTGGTTGTACCATTCACTCCGGGAAACGCGCCGAAATAGTTGTCAAACGATCGATTCTCTTTAATCAGAAAAACGATGTGATTGATCTTGTTGATGCCCGCAGGCGCGGCTGCGGCAGTATCCGCGTCCACCGTTCCGGACTGTGCCCAGAGCGTACAGCCCAAGACGAGAAACAAGACGAGAAATGCGAGGGGAAATAGAAGGAAACATGAGCGGAGTCTGCACTTCATTTGAGTCACCTCTTCATCTACTCCCATGGAATCGGCCCAGTTCTCGGGCCAGTTCTCGGGCCAACGACCGTTGGCGGCCGCTGGTACCTTAGAACGCGTTACTTGCTGACAACTGTTTCAGTGAACTTCGCCGCCGGAAGACCTGACACCGTGGCGGTGATGTTCACGACCTTCGCCTGGGGAGGCGTAGTGTAGCCGGTGTTGGCCTGCCCGCCGAGATTGGTCGTGGGGTTCGGGCTGGAGAAGGTGCCACCAGCGCCGCCATCGGAAAACGCAACTGATACGTCCGGAATGACATTGCCGTATTGATCGGTAACGGAGACCACCAGAAGACTCTTCAGCCTCGTGCTGGTGGCGGCGCTTTGATTATTTCCGGTGATGATGTTAACCGCCGTCGCCGGACCAGCTACAGAGTGCTCGGCCGCGCTGGTAGTAACGGTGCCGGAGGTCGCGGTGAGAAGAATGTATCCTGATTTCTTCGGCAGCGTATAGCTGACGCTAGCCACACCGGCCGCGCCGGTGATGAGGGTATTGGCGGAGAATGTGCCGCCGGCTCCATTATCCGTGAAGCTGATTTGCTGACCCACAATGCCATTCCCGAACTTGTCCCTCAAGTACACCAGCAAGGGTTGCGCAAGGGTTGTTCCCGCGGTGCCATACTGGCCCACTCCCCCACTCTTGGCAATCACAGTCGCCGGGCCGGCCGTGGCTGTGACCGAGAGCAGAACGCTGCGATAAGCGGGCGCCGTTGAGGTCGACGAAGCCGTGACGTTAATCGTACCCATCTTGGTGGGTACTGTGTAGCTGGTGGTTGCGGTTCCCGTGCTGTCGGTCACTGCGGTCGGCGGGTTGAAAGTGCCGCCCGTCGCGCTAGCGGAGAAGGTTACTGAAACTCCAGCATCTCCGTGTCCCTGGCTGTCGACGGCCTGGACCACCAGCGCTTGAGACAAAGCCGTTCCTACCGTGGCGCTCTGCCCGTTTCCGCCTAACAGAGCAAGGAACGGGAAGACGCCGTAAACCGAAAGGTTGGTGGTCGTGCCCACGAAAACTTTGTTGTTGGCAATGGTGGGAGTGGCGAAGTGAGCGACTGGCCCGAGCGTGTCTCGGCTATTCTTGGCCTGGCCGCTGTTATACATTTCGGTCAGCGTATTGGCGTCCAGAGCCGATAGCAGCGGGGTCGCGGGGTTGTGAATGTTCCATACAATTCCGCCCGTCGATCCACTGGAAGAGATAACCGGAACTCCAGCCTGACTGTATTTAAGCGATGTCGCCACCGGCGTGGTGGGCGAGATCATGCCGTTGACTAACTGGAACGCCTTGATCGGATCTCCGTTAAGAGCCGCAAAATAAATCCGATCATTACCCGACCAGTAGAGTGGAACGCTGTTGAATAGCCCCAACGCGCTGGGAATGAATTGCACGATATTGCTGTTGTCGCTCAGCGGAGGATTGTTGTCGGGATTGTAGTGCCCCATGTTGTCGCGATTAATCAGATAGATGTTGCCCGTCTTGCCGGACGTCACCAGCAGGTGTGGATACATCGGCGCTGTGGGCTGGTCAATCAGCGTCACGCCGCCCGACCCGAGGTCGAGATCGTTCGCGCCCATGTATTCCTGGTCATAGGGAGTGAAGTAGTCGGCTTCGTTCACCGCGCTCCCGCTGAAATCCAGTTTGAGAACCGTGTCTCCCCAATTGGAGCTTCCATCAAAAGGGCCGTTGGCCGTCGAGAGGTATAGGCTGCCGTAATCATCAACCGCGAGTCCTCCGCCGCTCATCCAGAGTGACGCGCCAGTGCGGTAGTCGGCAGCGGGCGTCGGTGCGGTGTTGAATACCCCGAGTTGCTGAAAGGTGTTCGGATTGTAGGCCAAAACCCAGCCGTAGGAGTGCAGATCACATCCGTTGGAGCCGTACGCCACGAACAGAGTTCCGTTCGAGAGCGTCAATCCAGGTCTTTGACACTGCGGAAGATTATTTTGCTGCAGCGTGACGGTGTTGCCAACCGCGTTTACGACAGAAGCGTTGACCACTGTCGGCGTAACCTTATCCAGCCCCGTGGTGATGTCGAGGGCATGCAGCGTGTGAACGTAAACGATGGCACTGGATTGGTTCAGCGACGTATTTGCCGGCTCCATGGTTTTGGCGGAGAGATAGAGCGTTCCGCTCACCGGGTCAATCACTGGTGTGCCCATGATCCCGATCTCCGTCCATCCGGTGCCGGCGCAAAGTTCGTTGGCGATGGGCACGGTACAGACCAGTGCGCCTGAAGAGCAGGTCGTTCCCGATGGATTGAGGAAGCTGGTTTGCCATAGCGGAGACCCGGCGGTGTCCGCGTCGAAGGCGTAGACGCTATCGTGCTGCGTTACCACATAAACCACATTGTGGCTTGCCCCATTGATCATCACATTGGGCACGTACAAAGGTTCGGCCACCACAATTCCATCCACCGCGTCGGAGAAGAGTTTGCCGAACTTTGCCGAGCTTACATTGGCCGGAACCAGGATAGTTTCGTCCGTCTGCTGCCCGTCACGATAATTATCGAAGTGATATGTGAGCACCGAGTCGCTCTGTCCCCACGAAGCCGGGCAAACGCACGCGCAGAAGAGCGCGAATACGGCAACGCGGGCCGCGCGCCGGCACTCCAGGCCGCGGCTTACCGAGGCAGCGGCTTTGCGAATCTGCGCAAATTGGACAAGATTCGAAGAGGGAACTAAGGCTGAAATTTGCACGTCAAACTCCTAATATGGGGTGGATCGAATCCAAAGGGGAGGAAGTGGCCCGGCTGCTACAACCTGCTCTGAAGCGGTTACAGGTATATGAAGAAAAGCATACTTCAGAGCTCGCCAGCTGTAAATGAGACTAACGCCTCTATGAAGGAACTTGCATACGTGGCTGAAGATGGGCCATTTCCGGGGACGGCCGTCTCGGCTGGGATGCCGCTCCAACGCAAGCTATCCCCCAGGACGCCTTAACTTAGACGGCGTTCTGGGGGCGCAGCTTGCGCACTTCTCAAGTTACGGTGCCCGGTGGGGAAGCGCATTTTCTACGGTTAGCCAGATTCCTCGGACGTCTACGGTCGAATAAACGTGAAAACCGCGTCCGCGCTATTAACTCCGAAAACGCCAGCTCCGGATCCCGCGGATATGCCTTCCAGAGAACCTGGCACCTGGATAAGCGAGGCTGAGCTCGGGTCAAAACGGAAGATGTTGTTGTTGTCCGACGGGAGAAGCACCCAGACACCATCTCCGCCCACCGAGACTTGACCAGCACCTGTGGCTAAGCTGTTGAACGTGTTGCTCGTGGGGTTGTACCGAAAGATACTAGAAGCGCTGTTGATTCCCCACACGTCATTCACTCCCACGGCGATCTGGCTCAGAACGCCCGGAACGGACACGAACTTGTTCGTGGCGAAGTCGAAGTGGAAGATGTTTTCCGTGCTCGAGCTGTTGAGTCCCCATACGTCGCCGCCGCCGGTCGCGACCTGACGTAGCCCGCCAGCGACTTGGAAGAACTCTTTTGAGCAGAAGTTGTACCTGAAAATGTGGTCAGCAGAGTTGATGCCCCAGACTTCATAGGGATGGCATTTGTCCTGGTTGCCGATACCGACGGTGATCTGGGTGAGAACACCCGGTATAGCGTCGAAAACCTTGGTCTGGAAGTTGAACTTGAAAACGCCCCCGCCAGAGTTTACTCCCCAGACCCCATCAGCCTGTGAATCGCTGCCGCCGCCCACGGCCACTTCGGTAAGGGACGCGTCCCCAATTTTGGCGAAGGATTTTGTGCTGGGAGCGTAGCGCCAGACTGCGCTATCGCTATCCAGGCCAAAAACCTCACTTCGGCCCGCGGAAACACTGACCAAGGTGCCTGTAACCGGCTGAAAGTGCTGTGCTGATGCCGGGATGATAAACGCGGCACAGCAGACTAGAAGAAGAACGATCCGAGCAATGACGATCTGAGCGGTTTTGCGCGACATAGAAATCTCCTCAAGTTTTTTTTGTTGGCGGTAAGCGGCACGGAAGCACACCAAAGCGAAAGACCTTGCGGCTCGTAAACGGTTCTTTTCCAGAATCCTCAGTCCGGTGAACGATCGTGGTAAAATTCGTCGATTCTGGTCGGCGCCGTTCCGCTATCCCCCGCGGCAAACGTTAGTTCGGATGTCCTCCGAAAGTCCTAAAGTCGGCGTTCAAAAGTTCTCAAAAGTTCTCAAAACCCTGTAATGACCAGCCTAGCCAACAACTTGTACCGCTTCGGCGAGTTCAGCCTCGATCCACAGGGCCGGGCGCTAACCAGGGGCGAAGAGGCTGTGCCCCTCACGCCGAAGGCGTTTGACGTCCTGCTTCTGCTGATCCAAAACGCGGGAAGGACTGTAACCAAGGACGAACTGTTGAAGTCGGCCTGGCCGGATAGTTTCGTGGAAGAGTCAAACCTGACGCAGACGATTTTCATGGTGCGGAAGGCGTTGGACGAAGCCCCCGATCGGCGCTACATCGTCACGGTACAAGGTCAAGGCTACAGGTTCGTTGTTCCGGTTACGGAGGCGGCGATCGCTCGGCCCGGCTTAGAGTCGCCGGTCGTCGGTCCCAAGATGAAAAATCCCGCGGTCACCGATCTGGCAATCACCGATTTGGCAATCAGCGATCTGGCAGTGACCGATCTGGCAGTCAAAGATGGGCGCGAGATTCTACTGCCGGCACACCCGCGAAGTTTTCGCAGTTGGAGGTCGGCCTTCATCGCTCTCGCCGCAATTGCATTCGTCCTGATCGTGGGGCTCATTCTCTGGCCCGGACTCTGGCCCGGGCGTTTAGCGAACGGGCCGGTGCAGCAGTCTGGAAGAATCATGCTGGCCGTCCTGCCTTTCCAGAACCTTACGGGAGATGCAGCCCAGGAGTATGTCAGCGACGGTCTGACCGAGGAGATGCTCACGCAATTGGGGAATCTCAATCCCCAGCGCCTGGGAGTCATCGCGCGGACTTCGGTGATGCATTACAAAGATTCACACACCCCACTCGATCAGATCGGTCGCGAGTTGAATGTGCAATACGTGCTTGAGGGAAGCGTCCGGCGGGAATCGGAGCGGGTGCGTATCACCGCTCAGCTCATACAGGTGAAGGACCAGACCCACGTGTGGGCCCGCCAGTACGACCGCGAATTAAAAGACTTGCTTCCCCTCGAGGCTGAGGTTGCCCAGGAGATCGCCCAAGAAATTCAGCTCACCTTCGACGGCCGCAAGGAGGCTGGAAACCAATCGTTGGCGCCGTCCCAAAGCTCCGAGGGGCACGATCTTTATTTGAAGGGGTTGTATTTTTTCAATAAGAGAACGCCGGCCGGCTTGCAACAGGCCATTGAATATTTCCAGCAAGCTACCGCGAAGGACCCGGCTTACGCGCCTGCCTACGCAGGACTTGCGAAAGCTTACGCTATCCGTTCCGCATACAGCGGCGAGCCTGACTCGGAGTTCATACCGAAGGCGCGCGCAGCGGCGGCGAAGGCCCTCGAAATTGATCCGAACTCATCGGAAGCACATACCGCGCTGGCCCTGATTATTCAAAACCATGACTGGGATTGGCAGACCTCGGAAAAGGAATTCCGTCGCGCCATCGAATTGAATCCGAACGATGCGACCGCGCACCATTGGTATGCGGAGCATCTGACGTGGCTCGGACGTTTTAATGAGGCTCTCGAAGAGAGCGAGCGGGCGCATCAATTGGATCCGCTTTCTTTGATCATCACCGCGGATAACGGCGCCATCCTCTACTTCTCGCGCAACTATGATGCAGCCATTGAAAAATGGCGTTCCGTCCAGGACATGGATCCTGTTTTTATGCGTGCCCACCTCATCGAGGGGGCATACGTTGAGAAGGGGATGTTCGCTGAGGCTCTGGCCGATAACGAAAAGGTGCGGCCAACAATTTCAGATGCGGCTTACTGGGCATGGCGCGCGTACATTCTTGGACGCTCCGGACAAACGACCGAGGCGCACGCCGCAATTCATAAGCTGCTGGAAACTGGGAAAAGCAGTCCCGTTGACCCACTGGCCTTCGCTCAAGCCTTCGCTGGGATGGGAGACAAAGACCAGGCTCTCTCCTGGCTGGAGAAAGCTTATGCGCAACACTCGAACGGACTCACATCGTTGAAGGTGGAGCCCGCCTTCGACCCACTGCGCGCCGATCGTCGGTTCGGGGATCTGTTGCGGCGGGTCGGATTGAGCCCGTAATATCTGCTGCGGAAAAGATCTGCTCCATAAAATATCTGCCCCGAAACAACTGCCCGTTAAAAAACTGCCCGTTCGAACTGCGCGGCTAGGCCTGTCCGGTGTTTAAGCTGCTCAAGGGCAATGCGGCAGCTTTTCACACTGGGGACGGAGATGGTCGACGACCCCTCTTCTGCCCAACGCTGAAACAACCTCCGAATCAATCTGGCGTCCCAGGCAGCCGCTCAGCCGTAGGCATTGGGCTCGGGGGTGGTTACACTCGGCGGGAGTATGGCCCTGTTACCTGCATGTACCGAAGGAAATCGTGTGATGTACTTGTGATATCTACAGAGTCTTATCGCCCACAGGTAGTATTCTCACAGATCCCAAAAAACTGGCTAAATCCAAGATTCACAGCCACTTGATCACAGCACTCTGGCCAACGAATTAAGGGGGCGATCATGAGATTCAAGGTACTTTTCTGGCTAATAATTCTTGCCGCAACCGCGCCGCGAGTTGTCTGGGCGCAGGCCGTCGTCAACGAAAGCCTGGAGACGGCTTCGCTGTATGTAGATGCAAACAAAGGATCAGATTCCAATCCAGGGACGCAGGCGGAGCCCTTCAAGACCATCAGCGCAGCCTCCGCCGCCGCTAACACCAACAATCTCCATGGAGTTGGCACCCGGGTGACCATCAATCCCGGCCTCTATCGTGAAACTGTCACCATCATGGGCAATCAGTACAATACCGCCGCGCCCATCACGTTTCAGAGCTCTGCCGCGGGGGTAATCATCAGCGGCGCGGTCCAATATAGCGACTGGGCGCCTTATTCCGGCAATGCCGCGATCTATACCGCGTCCTGGCCCAACCAATGGGGCGATTGCGCTGCGAATCCTGATCCCACCAGCCCGTACGAGCAAGAGATTGTGTTACGGCGCGAGATCATTTTCGTAAACGGCAACCTTCTGACCCAGGTAATGACGCTGGGACAGATGCAGGCGGGAAGTTTCTTCGTGAACGAGACCTCGGGCCGGGTCTATATCTGGCCGGCCGCGGGGACTGACATGAACACTGCGGACGTCGAAGTTGGAACCCTTCCGCAAACGCTCCACGTGGTCAACCGCACCAATCTCGTATTCCGCGGACTCACGTTCCAGTATGCCGCCAGCTGCCGCGACAATACTTCGGTATACGTGGCGGGCAATTCGCAGAACATTCTCTTCGTGAACGACAACTTTGTCTGGAACAATGCTGTGGGCCTGCATCTGTTCGAGCCGGTCACGCACTTTACCGTAGAGAACTCTGTCGCCAATCACAACGGCCAGTCGGGCATGATGTCGGTAGAGACCAAGTATGGACTCTGGCAAGGAGTGACGACTTCATTCAACAACTGGCGCGGCGCCCAGGGTTCCTACTATTACTGGAACTCCGGCGGCATCCACTTCTTCTCGGATCACGATCAGACTATTTCCGGTTTGACCACTGCGAATAACATGACGCACGGCGTTCACTTTGACACTGACAACGCCAACATCACCATGACCAATCTGCTGTCAGCGCAGAACCTGGCGATCGGCACGGCCGTGGAAAAAAGCGAAGGCCCCATCTCGATCTCCAACAGCAACTTCTGCGGCAATAACCTCGGCTTGAAATACAACTATCTCTACCAGGGCGGGCTCGCGCTGCGGAACTCCGAACTGGTCACGCTCACCAACAATACCTTTTACAACAACTCGACCAGTCAGATCATCGTGATCGGCCAGAAGGGTGGAATCGAAATCACCAACTGGGAGACCGGGGTCACCAAGAATCTGGTCAGCCAGAACTTCACCCACACCGGCAACACGCTGGAGGCAATCGGCACGCAGCAGGTATTCAGCGACGGCTATCTTGGCGGTACGGACTGGACGCTGTTTCAAACCACGCTGAATTCGAACAAGAACACGTGGTGGAACGGGTCGTTGAGCACCGCGTTCGAAGTGCCGGTGGGGCAGATCCATCCCTTGACCGGCTGGCAGACCGCCACCGGGCAGGACGCGAATTCAAGCTGGGCTCAGCCCCCGGACGCGAGCGGGAATTGCGGATTCGTACCTTACGCTGATTTCTGGCTGCTGAGCGACAACCCGGTCTACACGCTCTCGCAGGCGGGTAGTGCGCAAGTAATTCTCAGCATGCTGCCCTTCGGATCGTTTGCAGGTACGGCAAAGCTGACCCTCGACGGGATCAAAGAAGTCCCGGGCCTGAGCGGCAGCCTCTCTCTGACATCTGCGCCGGTGAACGGATCGTCAGTACTTACGGTAAAGGCTGCGGACGGAACGGCTCCGGGCGCTTACCCGATCAGCGTGATCGCCACCAGCGGGAATGTGACGAAAACGGTGACTGTGACGCTGGTGGTTCCTACCACTTCCGTGCGGATCTCCACTGTCAGTCTCACTTTCGCAGACCAGAAACGGAGTACCAGCAGTCCGGTGCAAGACTTTACTCTGACCAACTTCGGTAAGAGCGCACTGCCGGTCTACAGCATCACGTCGAAAAATAGTGACTACACCGAAACCAACAACTGCGGTTCCAGCCTGGCGGCAGGCTCAACGTGCACCGTGGCGGTCACGTTCAAACCTATCGCCAAGGGGACGCGTCCAGGAAACATCACCATTGTGGACGGCGATCCGAACAGCCCGCAGGTGGTAACGTTGACTGGCGTAGGCGACTAAGCCGGACGTCCGGCATTCAGCCCGTCGGACGTATAAAAAACATCGGCCCGGGACAGCGAAGGCTTCCCGGGCCGCTTTTATTTTGCCGATCTCGCTCGCTGCTTGCTCGCGAGTCGAACGCTGCTGCTCAACTCTTTTGCTGGGGGGCGCGCCGCTCACTGCTCACTGCTCACTGCTCAAAGCTCACAGCAATTTACTGCACTGTCAGGAAGGCGGTCAGGGTGCGCGTTAGATCACCACTCTGAGCGGTCAGAGTCACGGGATAATTTCCGATCGGGGTGGCGGCGGTGGTGTCGACGGTGAAGGTCGCCGTGCCGGATCCAGTGAGCGAGGTCTGCGACCAGCTGCCGGTGGCTCCTGGAATCTGATCAAGTCCGTAGGCCGCGAAGGTCGTCTGCCCGTCGAACCCGTCCAGCGGGATCAGGAACATCGTGAAGGCCCCGGGCAATCCGGCCGTAGTGGTCACGTCGCCCTCCTCCCAGTTGATGAACCAGAAGTCCGGAGCGTCCGCCTGGACCTGGCAGGGAATAGTCGGGTCGACCGTGGGCGCCGAGAAGGTCGAGTGTTTGTCATGCCCGGTCAGAGCCAACCAGTTCTGCCAGTCGGTGGTAGTGAACCATGAAGGCTCGGGCACGGTGAAAGCCTGAGAGTTGGCGCCGTTCCACCAGGTATTGTTGTCGGAAACCCAGGTGGTGAGAAAATCCGTCCAGGCGGCGCCACTTTGATCGAAATCGTAAAAAAGCTGCTGGTCAGCCAGACCTACGATGGTGTTCTTGTACATGGTGATGTTCGCGTTTACCTGACTGTAGTTCTGCCCGGTTTCGTAGTTCGTGAAATTGACCGGGAAGCCGCCCATGAGGCCGATGAACGGTATCTGCCCGATGTCGTTATTCGCGAAGCTGTTTCCGGTGAAGGTCACGTTTTCGGAGGCGCGCACCATCATGCCGCCGTCGGGATAGCCCAACAGCGCGGAGTTGAAACAGACGGAGCTATCGGTAATGGCTACCGGACCCTGGGCTTTTTCGAGCACCAGGCCGCCGCGCAGATTGTAAGAGGCAATCGCCGAGCGCACCGCGACGTTGGCAATGTCGGTATCCCAGTGCACGCCGTGGCTCATGTTATAGAAGACTCGAAGATTCTGGATCGTATTGTTGTGCTGATGGTAGAAGTAGAAACCGCCACCGGCCCAGCCGTAGATACCGCCCTGCGAGCCCCGCCAGTTGTTGTAATCGGCTTCGTCATTCGCCCACACGCCGTCCTTCGCCTGGTAGGACTTGAATCCGCGCTGGCCATTGTGCTTGGCCACGCTATTGCGAACCGTGAACAACTGGGTGTCATTGAAGCCGACAGCTCCGGAATTGTTGCGATTGAAGCCGTCGCCGTCCAGAAGGACGTTCTCGCCGTTGACGAAAAAGACGGCGTCGTTGTCACGGCAGGCGTTGCTCTGTTCGAAGCGCAGGCCGCGAAATACGATGTTGCTCATGTTGTAGGCCGAGAGGATGGTGCCCCGGGTTGCAACTTCGACGGTCGCCTTGCTGATGTTGGTTTGCAGCGCGGGATAGATGTACGCGATCGCGTTGGTCTCATCGACAAAGAATGTTCCCGGAGTCAACTCCTCGAGCGCCAGCACTTGCGTCAGCATGACGGTGTTGACAAATATCTGTTCCCGCCGCAGGTTGATCTCCTGTTCCAGCGGTCCCGTGGTTGACGCCGGACACAGCCCCCAAGCATAAGGCCACGCAATAGTGTAGATGTTGGGATTTCCGCTGTAGGGCGTCCAGCCGGTCCAAACATCCGCTCCGGAGATTTCCACCGTGCCGTTGCTGGCGGCCTCAAAGGTGATGGGCAGGGAGGTATTGTTCGAATTACTGCTCAGCGCAATCGACTCGCGGTAGGAGCCAGGATTGATGGTGACGCGGGTTCCGATGCTCTTGCGATTATTGGCAACGGCTAAGCTGGCGGCTTTACTGACCGTCTGAAAAGGCTGGGCCTGGGTGCCAGGATTCGAATCTGAGCCGGTGGTTCCGTCCACATAGACGAACGCGGTCTCCTGCCCTTCGTTGACATTGGCCTGGGCGCGCGCGCTTGACGAGGCCACGGACAAAAACATGAGCGCGGAGAATATTAAGCGCAGCGAAACTTTGCGGACCAGCATGGTTCCCTCCCCGTTCTGAGTTGCGTGGGCTGGCGGAGAATCGAACACAATCGCGAACTCGTTGCCGCAGGGGGAGCGGGCTGTGCGACCTTAAAATCCGTTGGAGTTTCCGGGCGCCAGTTCGGGCTGGCGCCCAGCTATCTTACCGCATTTCCCTTAGCGGCCAAAGCCGCGATCATTGCGCGAGCCGTACGGCGCGGCTGAAGCCGCGCCCTTTCAATGCAATCTCGATAAGCGATTTCGTCTCCAAGGGATCTCGTTTCAACGCGATCTCGTCCCGGAGGAGTCGGTGTCGTCGCTAGTCTTTCGCCCCTACGGGGCTTGCTCATCCCCCCCGCGTGACCCAGGGCTTGCGCCCTGGGCTATATTCTGTCGCCGCTTCGCGGCTTGGAGTGCCGCGTCATCGCTGCTAATTGTCGACGGCTAATCATCGTCTGGATCGGAGGGCGGCCTGGTGTCGTTTAAAAAGTGCTGCGCGTCATATTGTGACGGGATCGTCTGGAAG
>Ga0302324_100020967_pt1 | contig 12760 bp, 4 predicted proteins | sample Palsa_T0_1_FD_201949 | JGI IMG/M metagenome (GOLD analysis project Ga0302324, IMG submission 201949) | Peat permafrost microbial communities from Stordalen Mire near Abisko, Sweden - Palsa_T0_1 | ecosystem: Environmental > Terrestrial > Soil > Palsa > Peat permafrost | place: Sweden: Abisko...
TTGGGCGGGCAATATCCCGCGGGGCCCGGGTGGGACGCTTGCAGCGGCTGGGGTACGCCGAACGGGACTGAATTGCTGAAGGCGCTTTAGCAGTTTTTTCGGCTCGGGACAGGGACTTCGAGGGAGCGAGATCCTCCGCAAGGGGATCTCGCTCCCCAGCGGTATCAAATGCCGTACACGTCGACATGCCCGTCGTACGTAGGTAGATAGACTTTCCCGCCGCTGATCACCGGCGGGTTGAATTTATTGTACGTGTACTGCGGGCTGGTCCACAGTAAATTGAGCGCGCCGCTGCCGTCGCTGTAGGTCCCGAGATTCGAAGCGTCGAATGCATAGAGAAAACCTTGCGTGATGCCTCGATTGGCGTCTCCCGAGGGACAAGTCGCCCACAGGATGCCGTCCTGGGATCCGTTCGCGGATAGCGACATCATGAATCCTGGCATTCCCCCGTGAGGAACGGGGGATTGGGGCGATGCCATCTGCGCGCTGCAACCCAAGTAGGTGAGCGATCCGTTGGCATTGACAGTCCACGCCCGGACATTGCCGTTTTCACCGCCGCAGAACAGCATCGTGCCGTGGTTTGCACTCTCGAACAGCACCGGCGTCGAATGTTGGTGATGCGTGCGATTGGCATAAAACTGATTCAGCGCCGAGAAATCCGGCGGCGTCGGCGTCGCTGGATTGTAGTATGTGAACCAGCCGATCCATTTCGCTTTTGAATAATTCGTTGCCGCATAGGAAAAATCCGCGGGGACCGTTTTGCCCATCTTGGTGTAATCGAGCGAATACCAGATTCCGTCCTTTCCCGCGGCGCCGACCATGCCCTTCGAGGGAATCACCACGATGCCGCCCGATCCGAGGTCCATATCGTCCCATCCGCCCCCATTGTCCACGGTGATGTGATCGCCGGCCTGCGGTCCGCCCGCACGCCCAGAATCTGAGAACGGTGAGAACCAGTCGACCGGCACGATCTTCCCGGCTGCGCCGGCGGCCGGTGGGGTGTACTCGAGTTTGAGAATACACTCGCCGAATTCGGTGACACCATCGAACGAGCCGTTGCCGGTCAATACATAAACATTGCCGTTCGCATCGGCCGCCGGCCCTTGTCCGGCCATCCACACGCCTCCCCCGCTGTATCGCGAAGTGGTGCACCACGCCGCCCCGACCGAATTGCTCACCACGTCCACCGCGACCAGCCAACCACGGGCGTTCGCGCTCGTCTCCTGGATCGTTCCGAACGCGACAAAGACCGTTTTGCGTCCTTTCACATTCGCAAGCAGCAGACCGGCGCGCTGCTTACGCTCCGAAGTTTTGAATGCCTGGGCCGGTAGGCCATGGCCTGGGTTGAATGTGATCCCGCTCAGGTCGATGGGCGCCTTGGCGTGCGTTCCATCGGCCAGGTTCAACGCATGGAAAGTGTGCACGGCCGTGCGCCAATTTCCCGCAGGATCGGACCACGTGACGCAATAAAGAATCTTGGTATCAGGATCGATCACTGGGGTACTCAAGATCCCCCAATGATCGTTGATCTTCCAGCCGTCGATATCGGTGCTGTCGGGGATCGGATTTCCGAGCCGCTGAACCCAGAGTAGCGTGCCGTCGTTGGCGTCGTACGCCCATACGGTATTCGCCATCGAACACAGAATGCACACATCATGGGTGGTGCCGGCGGCCAGTCGCACGTTGGGTATCAGCAGCGGCTGCGCTTCGCATCCCCGAGCGTCATCGGAGATGACCATCGAGAAGAGCTTCTTGAGCCCGCCCAAATTGGAGGGCTTGAGGACACTCTCCTGGAGGTTCGCGCCGGTGCGCAGGTTATCATGGCTTCGGGTCAGCACCGGAATCAGAGCGGCCGATGGCCTCACCGGCTGTAACGCATCGATCGCGCGCGGCGCGTTCCCATCGTGCGCTGTGGCGCTGTCGACATTGGAGGCTCTCGGCTGATCGCCGCCCATCGGCCTGTCGCCGTGCTCATCCAAATTGGTGGGCTTGCCTTGAATGACATCATTGGCGCGCGCCGGCAGCGCACGCGCTGCGATCAGACCCGCAGCGCTGATCAAAAAAAGACGCCGGTCACTTCCGTGCTTCATGGCGTTTCTCCGTCGGCACCTCAAAGTCCATCCATGGTTACTGTTGTCGCAACTTCGCCGGCAGCCTGTTCGCTCCGCGCCAGGTCTCGCATCAGCGTCGGCGGTAATTGGGTCAGCACGGTCCAGTCTTGTGGCAGGCGTTCCGCCGTGAAGGCAAGGTAACCCTGAATGCGCTGCACGAAGATCCCTCGCTTTGCCAGGACGTTTCCGACAAATCGGTCCTCGGCCCAATCGCCATTGGGTTTTGCATCCGCGATAATGGTCATTGCTTTGCGCGACAGCCAATACGCGCCGCCCGATGCATATTTGTGCGGATAGGTTCCTCTCGGTCTAGCGGGTGCTCCCGGCGGAACAGTTGATCCGCAATCGTTTGCCGCGATGGGAATACCCGCGTAGTCGAATAGACTCGGCGTTAGCCTATCGACCCAGATAGAGCAGTCATCGTCGACTTTGAGTAGTCGCTCGTATCCGTGTTTCAATGCCCAGGCGCAAATCGCCTGGGTTTTTGGGATCAGCGAATAGTAATCATCCGGCACCCGGAGCCGTTCACCATCGAATATCTCCACGCTGTAGCCCGCCGCGAGCGCCATGGGAATCCAGGTCTCGCGTTGTGCCCGTACACGATCAACGTACTGCTCGTGCCTACACGTAACAACGGCAATCAACGTTCTCGCGACCGATCTTAGAGAGCCCGGGACCGGAGTATCGAAATCGAAGTAATGCTTGACGCCCTGCTTTTCAAGGAACAGTCTGTGGCCGAGAGTCAGTGCCCGCCCACGATACTTGGCGTAATCGGCATGTTCCTTCCCACCGCCGCGGGGCAATTCGTTGATGTTTACCCCCGGCACCCAGACCACGGTCTTGCTCGCGTGTTTCAGCGTCATGAACCAATCGCCATGCTCGCCTCCGATCTTCATGCGCTCGTCCCAAGGGAACTGCCTGATTGACTCGGTGCGAGCGAGGAAATAATTCACGATCAAGTCCACCTTGTAAATTTCATAGTCCGGACTCAGCGATTGCGTGACTTGTGGGTCGTTGCGGGAAAACAAACGGGTTTCCTTGATGTATAGCCCAGATACCATTTCCAAAAAACCCTCGTACGGCTGATTGTTGTGATGGCCTCCCGCGACATCGATCGTCGGATGCTCCTCCAATGCTCTCACCAGCTTGTTGATGCCTTCACGGACCTCAACCGTACTGAAATCGAAGTCATCGGACCCCATGAGCAGGTACTTGGTTTTACACGCCTCGACCCCCGCGTTGCGTTTCGCGGAAAGCCCCGAATCGAATGGAAGATGCACGAAGCGATGGTCTGTCTCTATCCGACCATGTTGGTCACCGCTGTCGTCGACGACAATGACCGCACACTCCGGCAGATTTCTCTCGATTCCCGCGAGGCAATCCTTCAAGTAGCCGGGCCTCAGGAAACTGGTGATCAGAATACTGATATCGCGCATGCTGCTGGGGGAGCGCTGTGATTGGAGCCGACCGAAGTCTGCTCGTTCCTCTGCATTGCGGGTAATGGGAACCGTGTGAGGCATCACTCCTCCTAAAACTATAGAGAGCGGTTGCAGGATCCGGATAGCCAAACCGTGCGCAGGATCGAGACTGCCGGTTTGCCGAGAAATCGGCCAAGGAAGAACTCCCGCGGCCTGGAGCGCCTGCCGGTCGGAATCATCGCTGCAGAGAACCCCGGCGGCCTTCTCGAGTCGCTGCAGGACTGCCTCTTGGAGCAAAGAACCCGAATGCGCAACAACTGTTTTATGCCATAGCTCCGGTGGGAATTTCGCAGAAGCCGACGCCGTCGCAGCTGCGCCAAAAACGACAAGCGCATCCGGCTGCAAGGGGCTCTGCGCGTCGAAGGTGCCGTCGATCGATCGATGTTCAACCTGAATCCCTGTCACTTCGGCAAGCGCGCCCCCGATTTGTTGGGACGAGCACAACGTGTCGATCTCGTCCGCATCGTCATGTACGAGGAGTATCTTTTTTTCTTTCCACGCGGCAGCAAAGAGCGACTGCGGAGGAAATCGTTTGAGATAAGAATGGCAGTCGCGAATCGATCGCATTTGCTGCAGTAGGGCGACATTGTCGGCGTAATGAGGATTGCTGTCGCGATGTTGGGAGCCGCCATTCGCGCCGCAGTTGTCGTGGAACAGGTGATACATGCACTGGCTGTGCCCGCGAACGACTTCCGCACGTCCAAGTAATCTGGCCTTGTGCCACCACGCGCCATCTTCGCCGCCCCAGCCTCGAAACATTTCGGACAGGCCGCCATTCGCAATAACGAATGATCTTCGCACGAGTCCGGCGCCGCCACATACATAGAGCGCTTTGTAGATCTTCAGGGGTCTGCAGGCAGAAGCCTCCACGGTTCCGTCGATGACCTTGCGGGTATCTTGCTCGGTCAGATAATTCACGGCGGCATACGGGATCATGTAGTCGAGCTGCCGGGCACGCATTTCACGGGCGGCATTGCCGATGAAGTCCGCAGGCACGATCAAATCGTTGTCTATCCACAGCACCAAGTCGTATTCAGCGATCGACGTTCCAACATTGAGACAGCGAGCTCGTTCGAAGGCACCCTCGTTCGGAGCGAAGATATATTTATCGGCAAGGCTTCTCGCCAAGTCCCGCGCCCACGGACGATCTCCAAGATCGCAGACAATGACCTCGCTTACACCTCCGCATCGGCGCAGATTAACCAGCGTCGCCTGCAGTTGGGGGAGGCGCTCTTCGCCGCCATGGCAAACGACGACGCTGACTCCCTGCGCCGGTGCCATCGCCGCAGCGTTCGAGCGGGCGCTTCCGTCTGGCGTCGAGGCCACCGGAGTCGCGGGCAAGCGGTCGCGGGACTTCTCCAAGGCTGCCGCGATGGCGGGCTCCCAGAACCGCGGCCACTGGCGGGCGAAGTCCCAATGCTGTTCCATCCACGCGCGATTGCGCATCCCTTGGCAAAGAAGCGCGTCCTTGCCCAGCTCGATCAATCCCGTCAAGACGCGCTCGAGGTCCTCGATGGCGGTGCACATAAACGGCATTTCGGCGTCGCCACTCGCACATTCGGCGAAGGCTTCGACAACTTGCGGCAACCGACCCATCCCGTTCACGACGACGCAACCCACCGCGAGGCCCTCGAGGCTGTTGCGGTGGTAGCTCCCGGTAACGCATTCGTCAATCACGATGTGGGCGCGTCTCTTCATGGCGAGCGATTCGTGATGCGGCACTTGTTGCCCACGAATCACCTCGAGACGAATGGGAAAGCGCTGGGCCAAGCGCTCCAGTACCCGCATGGTCGTGTCATATCCCTTGGAGTGCCAGTAGAGCCGGTGCTCGGGAGGGTAGGTCGCATGCTTTCCCGATGGCGTGTAGCAAATCGTGATCTGTTCATGTTTGGGGCCGGGCTGGAAGGCGGGTTCCCATAAGGGGATGGGATTGGGAACGATCGACCAGTGCTTGAATTCGGGCAGAGCCGCTTGATATTGGCCCACCACAAGCCCCGGGAAGCCCTCGCGCACGAATGTCGCATCAACGTTCCACATGTAGTTATGCGCCATGGTGATGACCGGCTTGTTTCGCAGCAACGGCCGGTGGCAGTCCGCAACCTTTCCGTTGTGGACGATGAGAAGATCGGCAGATCGCAGTTGCTCCTCGGCCTCCGCGGGCCTGGCTCGCCACTCGATGTCTCCCTCGAACGTCATTCCGTTGGAATATGCGTTGTTCGACCAGACCGTGCGACAGCCGTGATCCGTGCGTGCCGCGATGCACCTGGACAGAATGGCGGGGACGCCAGCCACCGGCGTCGCGGAATAGGACACAATCTTGAGTGACTTCTGCCCGAGCGCGGTTGCGGTTCGTCGCCCCGAGGCAAAATGCTCCGGCGACATTTTCGGCAGCGCGCGCAGGCGGCTACATGAGCTCAAATTCAGGATTTCGACCCCGAGCCGGCCGCTCGCTTCATAAAGCCGCTTGTATTCCTCATCGATCTGCGCGAATTGCCGGCTCAGAGGATGCTCCCCGGTTGCTCCGAAAAAATGATCGTGGGTGAAGTCCACCCCGATCAAGCCGATCTTCTCCGCTCCCATGTGAATCGCAAGGCACACCGCGACGTATGGAGAGTTCCGTGTGTGCGGTAGGCATGTCGGATCGGAGAAATCCACGCCTCCAAGCCGGCCAAGCCGGAAGCGCACGATGTGCGGATGACGAATGCCGAGATCCAGCTGCGTGAAGATCGCTTTGGCGCGACTCTGTTCCACGAATCGAAAGCGATCGGGCTTGAATTGTTGCCTGGGATTCAGAACCACCAGGTAGTCGGGCTGGAACAGCCGGCCAACGTCGTTCACTCCGATGGTGATGAAGCGCCCCGGGGAGACCACCTCATTCAAGGATGTTCCGCAACCGCATACGAGAATGGTTTCGCCCGAGTGATAGTTGCGGAAATCCTTCAGATCGCGCGGCAGCGGAGGTGCGCTCGGCTGCCCAGAGCGTTCGTCAATTCTGTCAGCGCCGGTACGAGAGTTCACGGGCAAGTATTTGTGGGTGCCAGGCTGGGGCACGGATTTGAAGTTGGGCAGGTCTTGCCCTCCGATATCCTGATCAGCGCATCGATCGGATCCGCCACGAGCACTTGCTTGAAGCATTCCCACGCCGCTGCGGAGTGGATACTCCCGGCACATGGATCGACATTCACCGTGCTAAGACCGGCCAGAACCGTAGCACCCGGCTTGAACTCGTTCCTGATCACGTCCTTCAGGTTGGTCGGCAGTGAGCGAACATCGTTGACTCTCCAGCTGAAAGTGGGGTTGGTAGTGGACGATGTATCCTCACTCGGAATGAGCGGCAATGCGCGGAAGCTCGCTGGATTGGTCATTTGACTCAGGCTTTTACGGGCAATTCCCTCCCCTACTTGGATTGCCTCTCTTACTTCCTCGAAGCTCAGCTTCACCGCCTGCTCGACCATGTTTTGAGTCGTGGTGGCCACCGGGTTCGCAGTGGCGGGAAATAGGTTCGAGTCGCCGACGGCATGCCATTTGAAGGGTCTGCGGCTTCCTGATGTGTCGCTTGGGCTGACGACATCCAGGCCGCCAGCGTTGTCGGCGTCGTGCAGAGCCACTGAAATCAAATCGCCGAGTCCAAAGCGGTCCCACTTGGATCCTGCCTTGCTCTTTAGCGTATCTTTGAGGCCCGGCTTTCCCAAAGCACCGTCCTTGATCACCGAAACGGGGAGGGCGATACCGAATTGGCTGGGGTGATCGACGTCGTGGATGTACGTGGCCATATTACAGGCGATGAAATCCAGTAGGTTTGCCCCGAAACTCGGGAACTTCGCCGACCAGTACGTTTGCAGCTCACCCCGGGGCGTGCGCACATGTCCGGCGGAGAACGCATCCGTCAGAAAATGTTCGGCAAAACCCTCCAGTGCTTCGGGGATGTGCTGCGGAAACGTCGGTGTTTGCCCGATGGCAAAGGCTCCGGCGACAAATCCCGCCCGAATCGCCTGCGTATGAAGGTCGATGTACTGCTCGCGATTGGACTGGCCGGGGCTGCTTCCCGTCGAGAAATGAGTCTGGTTGCGCGAGGCAAGCTCTTCGAAGCGCGCGTTCACCGCTGCTTCCACGCCGGATCCAACGGTGGGCTTCGGGCCCACGCCGCCGTTCACCTTCCAACGGACGAGGTCGATCTGTTCCTTGCCGAACGTCCCTTGCTTGGCCACGCTTTCCAGCTCGCTGATGCTCTCGAAATAGTCTCCGGCCATGGCGATGAGCTCGCCTAACCGTACGCGGCCGTATCCGGAAATCGAGACCTGTTTGCCCGGTTCTGCGAGGTCGCCGATCTTGACATGCTCGTCCGATGCGAAGCGCTGCAGGGCTGAACGTCCGACCCTCGACTGCTGAACCGTGTGGGTCAGCTCATGCGCGAGCAACCGGCGACCTGCGTCTGTCGTCGGGTTGAACTGACCCTGGCCGAACACAATGTCCTTTCCGACCGTGTAGGCAAGCGCCTGGACATCCCTCGACGAGGCGGCTGCCGCTGAGTTGGTATGGACACGAACGCTGCTGAAGTCCTGTCCGAAGCGCGGCTCGAAGAAACCACGCGTCGCGGTGTCCAGCGGCTGGCCGGGCGAATTCAGTACGTCATGCACGATAGGCGGCGCAACTGCGGACCCTGAAGTGTCTCCTCCCGTCTGTTTGCGTTGTACTTTTTCTTCTTCTTCGCATTCGGCGCATTTGCGCTGCAGGCTGACCGCCCCGCGTGGCGATGCGTGAAATTTCGGAGCCGCCACGGGGTCCGGCATGCGCATCACCTGCTCGGCGACCCGGTCGGCTTCCTGCTCGTGCCGGTCGCCGGGTTGGTTGATGGTCAGCTTGGTTTGAATGGCAGGCGTCGAACGGGACAACATTCGCAGCATCGCCTGATTCCCGAGGGCGCGTTGCAGTACTGGCGGATGCAGAGTCCTTTGCGGCTCAGGCGCGGCCGCCGTTCTCGCGGCCTCCGCCGGTTGCTTCGACTCGGTTGTTTGTGCTTGCAGCATCGCCTTGTCCTAAGACACCAGATCGTTGTAGGTAGTCCAGTCCGGCAAAGGAGGTGATCCGCCGCGCGGTGGCAGGGACGTCGCCCCTTCCAGAACATTTCCGGTCACGGCGGCATTCGCAATATTGGCCGGGGGAGATCCGGCCGGGCCGGCGGCTGACGCGACCCCGATGGCCAGACTCCCGCCGCCTCCGATGTTGAGGATGACGTTTCCAGCGGCCGCGCAGTAATAAGTCATCGCGATCACGGTGTAAACGGAATCCGTACTCCACGAGTTCCTGAATTTGTTCCCGGTGAGAGTCAACGAGCCGAAGTAGCTTTCGTTCGTCACTCCTGCCAATCCGACGAGGTCGGCCAGATCCAGAATGCTGAGCGCCCAACCGCTGGCGCCGCTCGGCGCGAAGGCATCGATATCGTTGTTCGAAAACTGGACGCTGAAGTCGAGGTCGCGGCGGAAAAACTCGGCGATGGGATAGGCGAAGGCGAAGCTACTCATGAATTGAGCGACCTTCGCCGGAAATGGCGCGAGTTTCAGTTTGGGCGTGACGGCGGCCGCGCGGCCACCGGCCGCCGCGCCGCCACCGGCCGCTGCGGATGGTGCTGGTGCCGGCGCCGGTGCCGGCCGGCGCAACGGAACTTGGACGACTTCGGGCGGGATTCTGGTCGCAGCGACCGTTGCCTCGACAGGTGCGACTCTCGCTACCAGCGAGAGCTCGCGTCTTGGATTGAACGAGGCGGGCAGAGGATAGGTGGTCAGCATCGAATACATTCGCTGCGCCGTGGGGTTGGTCAGAACCTGCGCCCTGACGTCATTGGCAGCGATGGCGTTCGCAACGGCATAGGCCGCTACCAACGGCAAGATGGTGAAGCCGGTCACGCAGGAGCGCACGATGTTCGCCTCGAACCGGGCTGCGCCCAGGGCGGTCAAGACGACGACGGGGAAGGAGAGATTCTCGAAGCTGTTTCTGATGACAACGAGGTTGTCCACGCCGGAAGGGATGAGCGTGCCCCCGTTCAGGACCTCGCCAGGATCGAATTCATACTTCAAGCTGTCGGCCTGCACGTAGCCAAGGGAAAGGACGACGTCCGGAGTCGTGGCATCAAACGAGGCAACGGCCTTGAGGGCGGACGGTCCCTGGAATGAATTCCCGGTCAAATTCATCGCGCTGCAGTCGGCACCGGCAAAAATTGCGACGGCCAGGAGCACCTCATCAAGCCGTGCAGCGGGGAAGCGGAACGTGCAATCCTCGACCGTCAGCCCCGTGACCCCCAGGGCCCTCAGCGCAATCGAGAGATCCACGCGGAGCAGGGTAGGGTCGCCCAAGGTGTTTGCGTCCTGACCCCCGAAGGGGAAATTGAGCAAGTTGAGTCTGGGCATGGCAAAGGTCAGGCGGCGGAAAGTGACGTTGTTCGCGGCGTTCAGTAGAACCATGCCGAAGGCGGCGAACAACCTCGATGCTTCGTCCTGCGACGCCTTGGCCGAGAGGGTGGCGCCATTGCAGGCTTCGATGGTGATATTGGACTGTTCGACACTGAAGATCAGCGGCCGGGTCAGGATGTAGCTGCCGGGGCGCAGGCAAATCTTGACGGGATTCCCGAAGACATACGCTTGGGCGGCAACTGCAGCGGTGCCCGTCGCCGGATTAGCGTCCGCGCCGCCGCCGAGTTGAATCACCCCTTCCGCGGGGAACGCCGGCGCTACCGTTGTCGGGGGCAGAGCCTGAATTTCGTAACTGAAGCTCTGCTGAATTGTGGGAAAGAGCGTTGCCAAGTTGACTCCCCTGGCGGTCTTTTGCCAGGTGAGTGTGAGATCGAACGTCTGCGGGCTGGTCGAAGTCACATTCGAAATCGTTGCCTGCGCGAAATTCCCATCCGTGCCCGTGCCGCGGGCTTGCAGTGTGCACAGAACCTGCGTGTTGGTGCTGTCCATCAGCTGGGCCTGCGCGCTGGTGCCCGCGGTCCCGCCGCTGAACGATACGCTCTGATCCAGGGGAAGGAGACCCGTGTTCACCGACCCTGCCACATAAGCGACGCCGTCGCCCGGACTGCTTCCAAGCACCGGGGCAAGTCCCGTCGCGCCGCCATTGGGGGTGAGGCCGAGATAGAGATCGGTCTCGGTGACGGTCAAGTCGAATGTCGGCGGGGTCGCACTCAAGTCGAGATTCGAGATCTCGATTGAAATATTGTTCCCGGCGGCGCCGGGCGTGGCGGCCAGCACTTGCATCGTGGGGCTCGAGGCCTGTTGCAAAATGCTTTGCAGCGACACCTGGCCAATCAGGTCCTGCGGCCTGACGGTGATGGTGCAGCACCCCTGCTGGCGGCGGCATGCGTCCACCAGAGTGCAGAATTGATTTCGGCAATCGGAGGCCAACGTTCCCACTTCGCCGTTCCAGGAGATGACCCCGAGCGGGCAGGCCCACAAGCGCGGACCGTCGGGCGGCTGCGGTGCGTTTAGATAACGCTCCGGATAAACCATCATCGGAGTGATGGGGCGAACCGCGAACATCCAGTAATCGCCTATGTGTATCTGAGTGGCGGGAGATTGCAGGCCCAGGGTCACTTGCACTCCCGTGTCGCCCAGGGGCAATGCCGTGCCGGGCGGCTGGTCGAGCATACCGTTCCAGATCCGCAGGAAAAGCTGGCCGGCTTCGACGGGCGGCGATTGATCGTACCCGGTGTAATCCGGGGGCAGCGTCACGCCGCTCGGCAAGGCAATGGACTGCTGGTCGGGATCGTAATTCTGATCGAGCTTCATGACGAAGCCGGTTGCCGCAGCGACATACTGCCCGTTAGGCAGAATGGCGGCGGTTCTCAGTAATTCGACCAATTGACCACTGACCGGCTGATGCTCGGCGTCCACGGGCGGCGACTGAAATACAAGGGTGTTGCCCCCCAAGTCGAGATCCACACGATAGAGAAACGACGCGTCGTCGAATCCCCAAATGAGTTGAGGATTGCCTGAGGCAGGATCGATTCCGGCGATCTGAACACGAATGAGCTGATTGTCGGGATCGACATATCCTCCCTGGGCCTGGGGCTGGCAGGGGGTCTGATTCTGCTGCGGATTGACGAAGCCGACTTTCAGTGAGCTCGAAGGCTCGAGCCGCATCGTGCCGGGATCGAAAGTCAGTCCTTGGTGCGCCCACTGCGCCTCGGCGGCGCTCAACCCGGAAGCGCAGGTGGTTCCATCACACGGCACGCGCACGAAGCGCTGCATGAGTCGTGTGCGTTGGGCGGTGTCCGGGCCGCCGAGCGCTACGTCTTTCAAATCCTGGTCTTCGACGGCACTGACCTCCTGCTCCCGCAGATAGAGATAGACGAATTCATCGATGACAGGCGGTGAGCCGGGCAAGCTGCTCAGGCTCACCCAGTAGGGGTCCTCGGGCCCGGTGTCTTGCCAATCGGGCTGATTCGCGTAATCGACAGCCTCGAGGAGATGGACCCTCATGCCGCCGACATACATCGTGCCGGGCTGGATGGTGAAGTCGTAGGGATACGAAGGGCTGGAGTTGAGCAGAATCTCGTAGCCGTCGTCAGGAGTGCCGCACGGCCCGACAAAGTCGAGGGTCTCGCGGCGGAGCGCTTCGCTCGCGATCTGCGACGCTTCGTTCCAGTCCGCCTCCAAGGTCACGCGCCCCTGCTGCATGACCACGGAGCGATACTGTTGCTTTGGATCGTAGCTTACCCGAGCTCTATCGCTACCCATAACTTCCTCCTAAATCGTCGCGGTTCCGTCGCTGTCCAAGACTCCATTGCCTTCCAATTGCCGTCGCAACCTCTTTCGGCCGCTACGTTGCATGAATCACCACGGGATTGAGACCCAGAGGCATGTACTCCTGATACTTCACCAGCAGACTGCGCTCCTTGATGGGATTGGCCTCGCTCGCGAAGGCTCCCATTTCCGAACCGTCCTGCGCTCCCTGCGAAATCGTGGCTGCCACCGCGCCGGAGATGATGGTGTTGTCGACGCTATCGAGAAGCTGTGCATATCCAGGCTGTCCAAAGGCTCGCGACGTGAACAGAGGCGCTCCCGGCGAAATTTGCACGCACTCGTACTGGCGCGGAACCACGCTGCCCTGCGAGTAAGCGCTGAAGCGCAGGCAGCCATCCTGGGTGTTCTCGACCATGAAAATGTCGTCGAGAAT
>Ga0302324_100020968_pt1 | contig 12759 bp, 9 predicted proteins | sample Palsa_T0_1_FD_201949 | JGI IMG/M metagenome (GOLD analysis project Ga0302324, IMG submission 201949) | Peat permafrost microbial communities from Stordalen Mire near Abisko, Sweden - Palsa_T0_1 | ecosystem: Environmental > Terrestrial > Soil > Palsa > Peat permafrost | place: Sweden: Abisko...
GATGCTCGAATCCAAGTTGCTTCCGGAAAATTTCACTGCGTTTTGCCCCGGACATGCCACGTTTTACGGACGAACCTTCCACTGCTGGCGGCCGCAGGGACATGGCACGGTCGATCTCCACAAGGCCATCGTGGATTCCTGCGACGTTTTCTTCTACACGATTGGGCAGCGGCTCGGAATCGATGTAATTAGTAAATACGGCACGGGTCTAGGCCTGGGCCGGCGCACTGGCATCGACTTGCCATCGGAAGAGACCGGCCTAATGCCTTCGGAAGAGTGGAAAGAGCGCGTGTATCACCAGAAATGGTACGCCGGCGAGACGATTTCGGTCGCCATCGGCCAGGGCGCCGTTACCGTCACGCCTGTTCAACTCGTGCGTATGATCGCAGCTGTGGCCTCCGGCGGAGACCTTGTCCAGCCGCATCTGCTGAAGAGTTTCGACGCCAAGACGGATCGCTTTCCGCTGGCGGAGGATACGGTCGAGCAAGTCACGCAGGGCATGTACGGCGTCATCAATGAAGGTGGCACCGGATCGAGCCTGAAACTTCAGAATGTCGAATTCTCCGGCAAATCAGGCACGGCCCAGTTGATGAGCTACGGCGCTGGCAGCAAAATGGGACACAAAGGGAAAGAAACCAACGGCTGGTTTGTGGGCTACGCGCCTCGGCGCAATCCGGAGATCGTTGTGGCGGCCGTGGTTCAGGGCAGCACCGAGCACGGGGGAACCACGGCCGGCCCCGTGGTGCGCGATATCGTCAAAGCCTATTACGACAAGAAGAGCGGCGTAAAAATTCAGGAGTACACGGCGAAGAATGGGTCGCCCAAAATGGTGCCCGCCGCGGTGAACGGCCCAGACGCGCCAGCGGATCCGCCCAGCCGGTAGAATTCGATGCAGAAAAGAACGAGCATTCGCGATTACGATGGGTGGCTGCTGGCCACGGCCCTGGCCATTTGCGGCGTAGGCGTCCTGGAAATCTGGTCCGCAACGCACGCGAGCCATCTCGTGGGCATGCACACACACCAGCTCGAATGGATTGGCATGGGTTTGGTCCTCATGCTTCTGCTCTCACGCCTGGACTACCACTTGATCCTGGATCAAGCACCCGTTTTGTATTTGATCGCCATCGCCGCGCTGATTGCGGTTCTGGCCATGGGACACACGCGCTTCGGGGCCAAGCGCTGGCTGCCCATCCTGGGCGGGCTTTTGCAGGTGTCAGAACTGGTAAAGTTGATTATAATAGTGGTTCTGGCGCGATTCTTTTCCGAGGTGCGTACGGACCAGCTCAGTCTGGCGGATTTGATCAAAGCCGCTGCGCTCATGGGTTTGCCCGTGGCCCTGATCATGCTGCAGCCGGACCTGGGGACCGCGCTGGTGCTGATTCCGCTCGCGGCGGTGGGCGCCTTTCTGGCCGGTTTGCAATGGAAACATTCCCTGGCCATCCTGGCGCTGGCCGCGATCATGGTCCCGGTGGGCTATCATTTTCTGAAGCCTTACCAGAGAGAACGTGTTACAACATTCCTGCGTCCCGAAGAGGATCCCAAGGGCGCGGGTTATCAAATTCTGCAATCGAAGATCGCCGTGGGTTCCGGCGGGTTTTGGGGCAAGGGTCTTGGCAACGGAAGCCAAAATCAATTAGGCTTCGTGCCGGTAAGGTATTCGGATTTTATCCTGGCGGCGCTCGCGGAAGAGCTTGGGTTTGCAGGAGTCTTCGTCGCGCTGCTTTTGTATATGTTCCTGCTGTTGCGTCTGGTTCAGAACGCCCAGCGCGCGCACGATCGAGCGGGCATGTTTCTGATCATGGGTGTGACGGCAGTCTTGGGTTTTCACGTTTTAGTGAATGTGGCCATGGTGATCGGTTTCATGCCGGTCACCGGCATTCCGCTGCCGTTGATGAGTTATGGCGGGTCAGCCACATTGTTCGTGTTTTTGGCATTAGGGCTGGTGATGAACGTCCGTATCCGGCGTTTCGTCAACTAATCCGGTAGAAATGATATCCCCCGGCCCGCGCCGCGCTGTGAATGAATCGAGCGGCCCGCCGGCTAGAAATAAAATTTTGGAGCGAGGCAAGCGCCGCATGCCCAGCGGAAGCGCATTCTTAATTCCACCTTCCCCGGCCGTTCCGCAACTTGGGACCGGGCGCACACTGGTGCGCCACGCCGGAGCACGGCCATGCCCTCCGAGGAGTTTTCATGTCGAAGGAGCTAGTGATCTCCGCGACCCCGCACGAAACGCGGGTCGCGATTATGGAAGATGGACAGCTTTGTGAAATTTATATCGAGCGCGAAAAAGAATTTGCTCTAGTCGGAAGTCTTTACAAAGGCCGAGTTACCAGGGTTCTTCCCGGCATGCAGTCGGCTTTCGTTGATATCGGCCTCGATAGCGACGCCTTCCTGTACGTCAGCGATTTTCTGGAACATCTCGAGGAATACGATCACGTTGCTCCGGTCGAGCCCAAGGTCCACAGGCCTGAGCCGCGAGGCGACGAAGTGTTTGCGCCGTCGACGACCAATGGCGGCGTGGTTTCTTCACCGATTGACCATGCCCAGGAACCGTCAGCCACGCCCACCGAAAATGCTGAGCCTCTCGAGCATCCTGGACATGCCGAACACGTCGAACCTGCCGAGGCTTTCGAGGCTGCTCCCGCGATCACGCCACTCGAAGGCGAGACGTTTCAGGTAGCCGCTGCCAGCCAGACTGCTGCCTCTGAAGGCGGCGCCCATCCTTCGGCGCCCGTGCAGCGCGGTCCGCGTCCCCCATTCGAACAGAGAAATGATCGCGACCGTGGTGGGCGCGGCGGCTTTGGCCGTCGCGGCGGCCAGGGAGGGGGACGCAATCAGCGCTGGGGACGCCCCGATCGAGGGCGCGGCGGGCGAGACCGCCGGCCGCCCGGGCGCGATTTGCCGCCGTCCAAATACGCTTCGCCGGCGTCGGAATCGAGGCCGCCGCGCGAGTCGCAGCCCTACGAATCGCCGGCCGCGGAGTTCGATCCCGTCATCCTGCCGGGCGAGTCGCTCTCCAAATTCAAGGATCGCGCTCCGTCCGCTCCTGCAGACCCTCCCGCCGGAACCTCTTCCTTTGGCGGCACGCAAACTTCCGCGGCCCCACCCGCGTCGCGTACTTTTACCGACGAGGAATTGTCCGCTGGATTACCCGGATCGTTATTTGCCGCTCCGTTAACCAAAGCTCCGGAAGAACACGAGAATCCCGTTGCGGAAGTGAAGGCGGATCCTCTCGCTGGCGCGCCGGAGTATGCCGCGCCTTCGCCCGACGCCCAAAAAGATATCGCGCGTGACCTCGACCGGCTCGATCCCGAAGCCCGGCCGGGCGTGATCACGGACGCGCATGCCTCCAATGGCGGAAGCCTTTCCGAGGAAGAGGTAACCTCCCTCGCCGAGCAACTTGCCGAAGCCAAGCATGAGGAAGCCCAGGCCGAGGCCGAAGACCGGCCCCAGGCCATCGAAGCCGTGGCCGAATCGTTTGTGGAATCCGCGGAGATGGAAGAGTTGCAGGAAGCCCTGGATGCCAATCACGAAGGCGATCGGGAAGAAGATCACGAAGAAGACCAGGAAGACGATCACGACGACGCGGCCGAGGAAGCCGACGCCCTCGCCGACGAAATGCATGACGAAGCCCTAGCCGCGGAGGCCGCCCCAGGACACGGGCCCGGAGAAGAACACGGAGAAGGCCACGCAGGAGAACTCTTAGAGGGCCACGAAGAGGAGCACGGCGAAGGGCACGCGGGAGAACACGGCGAGGAGCAGGCCGAGGCTCACGAAGAAGTTCACGGGGCAGGCCAGGAAGAATTTCACCAGGCCGCGCAAGCGGCGCATGCGGGCGAAGGGCAGCCGCCCACGAGCGCGCGCATTTCCGAGCAGCCGCGCGCCCGCTTCCAGCGCCCCATGCGCCGCGGAGGCCGCCCGCAGCGCGGAGGCCGCCGCCCCGGCGGACGCCCTCATCAGGCGCCGCAGCACGGCCACCCGAGGCACGAACAGCACCGCCGCCCGCAGCTCATTTCCGAAATGTTGAAGGCCGGCGAGGAAATCATTGTACAAATTGCAAAAGAACCGCTTGGTAAAAAAGGCGCGCGCATTACGAGCCACGTTGCGCTCCCCGGCCGCTTCCTCGTCTACATGCCCACGGTCGATCACGTCGGCGTCTCGCGCCGCATCGGCTCCGCCGAAGACCGCTCGCGCCTCCGCCGCCTCGTGAACGAAGCCAAGGGCACCTTCCCCGGCGGCTTCATCGTCCGCACCGCCGCCTCGGAAGCAAGCGACGAAGAAATTCGCACCGACGTGGAATTCCTGGGCCGCACCTGGGACACCATCCGCGCCACCTCCGAGCAGCGCCGGGCGCCTTCCCTGCTCCACCGCGACCTGAATCTCGTCCAGCGCATCCTACGCGATTACCTGAGCGACGATTACGCCGCCATCTGGCTCGACAACGAAGAGGAGTTTACTAAAGTCGTCGAATTCGTCGGCCGCTTCCAGCCGAAGCTCGTCCCGCGCGTGAAGCTGTACACCAAAGATGCGCCCATCTTCGAGGAATTCGGCATCCAGCAGGAACTCGACAAAGCCCTGCGCCCCAAAGTATGGCTAAAATCCGGCGGCTACATCGTCATCAACCACACCGAAGCTTTAGTTGCCATTGACGTGAACACGGGAAAGTACGTGGGCCGCGGCTCGACCCGCCTCGAGGACACCATCGTCAAAACCAACCTCGAAGCCGTGAAGGAAATCGTGCGCCAAATCCGCCTGCGCGATCTCGGCGGCATCATCGTCTGCGACCTCATCGACATGGAAGAGCGCCGCAACCGCGAAAAAGTCCTGGCCGCCCTCGATCTAGCCTTGCAGCAGGACCGCGCCCCCTCCAAGGCCCTCCCCTTCAACGAATTCGGCCTCGTCTGCATCACGCGCAAACGCACCAAGCAAGCGTTGGAACGCGTCCTGTGCCAGCCCTGCCCCTATTGCACCGGCTCCGGCATGGTCAAATCCATTCCGACCATTTGCTACGAAATTCAAACCGAAGCCAAAAAAATGGCCGCCGACCTCGACGCGCAAAACATCACCCTGCGCGTCAACCCCGAAATCGCCAAGGCCTTGAAAACGCGCGAGTCCTCCCTGATCGAGGATCTCGAGCGCGCCACGCGCAAGACCATCATCATCCAGTCGGATCCGACGCTGCATTGGGAGCAGTACGATATTTATTAGGGTCGATCACCAATGCTCATGGATACCCGAGGTTGGGGAAGCAGGCTGCCGGATTTCTAGATGCTTTATTACTTTCTATCGCGTTAGTAGAGTGAATGCGCGTAAGAGGCCGTAGAGTGCGGCGAGGGTGAACACGAGTTCCGCAACCAGACCACGGATTTGGATGAGGATCACAGTAAGGTCGTGGATGTCCTTGCAGATATTCGACCGCCATCTGTGACGGCGAGGCACATTATACGCCGACATTTCCCCATCCCCGGTTGCGAGCTTTTTCGGTTAATGCTGTCATAGCGCCTATATTAGGCCGCAAAAAAGGGCGTCAGCAGGAATTCGACTGCGATTTAGCAACTTGGGATTGCAATTGCCTGATAACAATAAGGTTCTCCATGGACCTGTGGTAACTGCGGTAATTCCTAGCTCCTGCGATGCGGCGCGATTCCTGCCTCTTTCCTGACCTTACTGATAAAGGTGTTCACCCTCTTGGGGAATCGGTGGTGCGCCTCGATCCACAAGTGCACGCCTAGTTTCTGCCAAGATTGGGGGAGGGGGGCAGAATCAGGAACCTTCTCATTACGGTCATCCAACTTGCCGCAAACTTGCTTTGCCGACAGATACGGGGTAATGATTAGGAGTATGGCAACCGCTTTCTTGCTCTTGTCGCTGAGCATCTTCGTTCCCCTCTGGGGAGCATTGCTCAGTAAACGTCGCAGATTTATTTTCCGCTCTGCCTCGCCCAACCATTCTGGTGAATCGTGCACGATTCGACGGAACGACAGTCTAAATATATCTATGAACTTACCCATTTGACTTGCTTGCTCATCGATGGAATCGAGCCTGGTCATGTTGGGTAACGGATGTTCGCTAGTGACGTCCCCCCATGCTTTCTCCACCCAGAAACTTGCTAGTCCATATCCTGCTAAACTCATCGCAAAATCCAAGCAGGCGGACCATAATTCGGCATGGAGGCTCAAAGAGAAATCCTTACTGCCTCTCCGGGCGATTACGGCCTGTGTGAGCATGTCGGCAAAATGGCCAGTGGCTTTTTCAATTGCTCTTCCAAATGCTCTAGCGAACAACGGTGCTTGCATTTCGGCAACCTCCCGAATCGCCTTGTCGCAGTTTTTCTGGAAGTATTGGAGCCTCTTCTCAAAATTGTCTCGAAACTTTTGCCTCTGATCGCGCAGTTCATCGGAAAGTCTCGCGCCGTCATAGAATTGCAGTTCGGCTTCCCATCGTATCGCAGTCAACTCTGCCTCAGTCAGTCCCAGCGCTCCTCTCTTGAATCGATGAGGTTCACTATGCATAGCTTCGCGTCTACCTTTTTCCATCATTTCCTGACGCCGAAGTCGACTTTCGATTACGTGACCTTTCAATTCGGGGTTGAACTCCCATCCGTGATCACTCTCGTTCGCCAAGCTGATTCTTCGCATTGTTATTTCCTCGTAGTTCCATGGAGCGGCGGCTACCTCGACTCGCTACGGCGGGGCAGGCCACCTGCCAGCAAAGATAATTCGAATTCAGGGTCGGGCTGCCAACAAATGAGGGGTATTGCCGTGAGAAAGACTTGTGTGTACCGAGCCCTTACCCGATGGGGACAATGAAGCGTTCGCCTTCTTTACCCCATTGGACCTGCCAAGTTCTTCCATCGTCTTGGTCGAGCAGAATGAACGTGTATATATTTTGCGTTGGATATAGTGTGAACAGACCCACCTTGCCGCCGTCCGCAAGCGGCTTGAGGTTGATGGGTTGCACCCATCTATACCCGTCTTCCGTACCCCACTGAACTTGCCAGACCTGTCCCGACCGTGTATCCAACTTAAGAAGCGTGTAGATGTTCTGGCTTCTGAACATGCGGTAAGGTACAGCGGTGTTTTGCGTTGGTTCAGGAATGCTATCCTGGGCGATTAGACGTACACCGATTGACAGCGAAAATATGACCGCTATGGGTGCGAGATACTTGTGTAGTGCGCTCTTCGGCATGGGCTGGATACCTCCATTCGGCGAGTTCCAGGCGGGTAGCCCGGCCTTCCGTTTTCGCTTGGCCACCCTTAGCTCCGGGATAATACCACTCCCGTACGGCTAAGCCGAGTTAACCTAGTGGAGGCCGGGTGGCCCAGCCTTTGGTATCTCCCCCGCACATGGTTGCGCTATGTGTTATAATTTTACAGGCAGCTAAGCGTAAGTCCCGCGGGTGCCGCGCGTAAGCGTAAGCCGGGTTGACCCCGGCCGGTCGCGGGTGCTGGCTGCCTCCTCTTGCTCCCCCCGATCAAGCAAAATAAAGGTGTTGCTTCCATTTCACCCTTTTTTCAATCAAGGCATACCATTCGTTGTTCTGGTCTTCGAATTTGCGCTTGATCGCCCAACACACGAAATCAGCGGCTTCAAGGCCGCGCACACCAAATTCGACAATCGCTCTCTGCTCGGCCTTGAATTCGCTCGCGGAGCCCGAATGGTAGTGGTGAATCGTGAGATCCATCGGAGACTTGCCCTTTTCCGCGCGCTCGATTCCGGCGCGGCTTTCAATATACCCGTCGAATTTGAGCAAGTTGTGAAATTCCCGGTTGCGCCGATCCGCAAAAAGCTCGACGGCAGGGAAATGGCACAGCGGCCCCTTCAACAGCATCCACGCAAAATAGTTGTAGAGGATTCCGTGCGGGGCAGTCTTCAGACCCGCGCTGACAGTGTCCAGTTTAACAGCGACGTATTCGATATAGCCGTCGACGGATGCAATTTCCTTGAGAAGGAAGCGCACAGGCTCGGCCGGATCGTTCTTGTACTTGAATTTGGAAGGTATTTCCACGTTTTTCGGCGCATACCATAAATTTGATGCCTTGATCTCAACCGCCTGATTCCATCCATTACGGACAAGATGCCCATTGAAATTCTTGATCTTCTTGCTCAGTTGTTTGCCGCTGGTGGGGGCAATGAAGGCGAGGATCAGGTAGTTGCTTCCAACTCCGAAGCCGAGGTCTCCGCTTTCGTCCATAAATACATGTTGCATCGTGAAGGGAAGTCATTATACATGACAAGGGATAAAGGATGGCCAGCCTTCGAACAAATTTGAAATTTCGGGTGCAGCACCCTTGTGGGTTTCGAGGGTTTTCTGGTCATCCCCCTTCCCATTCTCGAGCGACTATTCCCGACAGCCCCTTGCGCGCGAATTATCACCGGCGGGAACAAAAACCCGCACCCTTCACGAAGGGTGTAAAGGATGCGGCACCCGACCGTATGCTAGACTTCGGCTGGAAGGGACAAGACTATGGACAACGGGGAAAAGGTGGAGAAACCGGAGAGCGCGGAGAAAACGGGGAAGGACGAAAAGACGGCTGGGGGTGCGCAGAAATTCGACTGGGTTACGAAGCGTTCCTCCTGTTCGATTCCGAAGATATTCAAGGAACTCAGATCGCAGGTGGAAGAGGATATCAAGATTCGCAACACGCTGCGCCCCAATAACTCTCCTTATGAATTTTCGGTGGCCGATCAGGGGACGGGCTTTTCAGTCGTTCTGAAAACGAAAGACGCAGAGAAGTCGGTGCTATTCAGCGTTTCCGAGCAGGCGATTTTAGTTACAAACGGCGACGGCAAGCAAATGTTTCAGGTGACCGTGGCCTTTAACGAGAATGGCGAATGCAAGCTGCGTGTCAACGAGCAAGATCGCGAAATGTGGCAGGTGCGGCGGATGGCTCTTGAAGAGATACTATTTCGAGGACATTAGCGCGAGTGGCCCGGTCTTTGAACGAATTTGAACTTTGGGTGCCGCACCCTTGCGGGGTTCAAGGGTGCGGTTTTTTTGAAGCTGTACGATCCCTTTCCAGCGGCCGATTCCGGTCTGTCCTCGCTTCCCCCCATGGATTATCCCGACGGATACGAAAATCGGCACCCTTCACAAAGGCAGTGAAGGATGCGGCACCCCAATTCGAAAACCTTCCTTTCAATATCCTTCTTCCAAAATCGTGGCTTTACACTGCGGGCGAGTCAGGACCGGGCGGATGTGCATCTAACCGCTGAACCGTATCAACGCGATTTGAATTGGCGAGCCGCAATTCAGCGCGAAAAAATGTGGAGATGGCAATGAGCACGATTCTGGTTACGGGCGGGTCAGGTTTCATCGGCAGCCAATGCATCCTGCAGCTTTTGGCCGCGGGGCACGAAGTGCGAACCACGGTCCGGAGCCTGAAGCGCGAGGGAGACGTGCGCGCCATGCTGAAGGAAGGCGGAGCCGAGCCGGGGGATCGCTTGTCTTTCGTGACTGCCGATCTGGAAAGAGATGCGGGGTGGGTGGAAGCTGTCGCCGGCTGCGAGTACGTGCTGCACGTGGCGTCGCCATTGCCTGCGAACATCCCGAAGAACGAGAACGAGCTGATCGTGCCCGCGCGGGAAGGGACACTGCGCGTGTTGCGCGCCTCGCGCGACGCGGGCGTCAAAAGCGTGGTTCTGACCTCCTCCTTCGCGGCGATCGGGTACGGCCACGAGCCGCAGGAAGCGCCGTTCAATGAGACGGACTGGACCGATCCGAACGGCAGCGACGTGCAAGCCTACACAAAATCAAAGACTTTGGCCGAGCGCGCGGCTTGGGATTTCATCGCCAGAGAAGGCGCCGGCCTCGAGCTTTCCGTCGTCAATCCGGTGGTTGTGTTCGGGCCTGTCCTGGGGGCTGACTACTCGACCTCAATCCTGCTGGTGCAGCGGCTGATGGACGGCGCGGTGCCCGGCTGCCCGCGCCTCAGTTTTGGAGTCGTCGATGTGCGTGACGTCGCCGACTTGCACATCCGCGCGATGACTCATCCCGCGGCCAAGGGCGAGCGTTTTCTCGCCGTGGCCGGCGACTTCATGTCGATCGTCGAAATTGCCAAGGTGCTGAAAGCTCGCATGGGCGCGTCCGCCAAAAGGGTGCCCACCCGCCAACTCCCTGACTGGCTTTTGCGCCTCGCGGCGTTGCGAGATCCGACGATCAAATTTATCCTGCCCGAACTCGGCAAGAAGAAGAACGCCACGAACGAAAAGGCCAGGCGACTGCTCGGCTGGGCGCCGCGCTCGAGGGAGGAGTCCATCGTGGCCACCGCCGAAAGTTTGGCGCGCCTTGGGCTTCTGAAGGGCAGCCCGAAAAAAGCCGCTTAAGAAAGCGTGCGTCAGCCTTCGCGAGAATTTGAATTTGGGGTGCCGCACCCTTGCGTTCTTCAAGGGTGCGGGTTTTCTTGCCCTCCACGCGCTTGTCCCGCTGGCTGATTTCGATCCCTCGTTTCTTCGCGCGCGGGCTTCCTCACCGAAGAAAAACCCGCACCCTTCACAAGAACGGTGAAGGGTGCGGCACCCCGATTCCAGAGATTTCCACGGCATCCGGGCCGCTCCAAGCGGCTTAGAACCGCTCGCAGCGCGGGGGCAGATCAGGGGGGCATTGAATTTCACCGGAAATCCCGGCCCCGGAAAGTTGCGTGTAAAGTTCCACGGGCTGCTCTATGATACGTAGCTGCAAACGACCAGCCACGCGGGCGTGGCGGAATGGCAGACGCAGCGGACTTAAGGAAAACTTGAGTGCTTGCCGGGAAACCGGCGATGCAGAACTGCTCAAATTCGGGGAAACCTCAAATTTGCTCCGGCCAAGGCCGGAGTGGCGATCCCGAGCCAAGCCCGGAGAAACGATCCAACCGGGAAGGTGTAGAGACTAGACGGGCAGCGCCTAAGCTTCGGAACTTCCGAAGTACGGCGAAGGGATAGTCCAGACCGCAAACCTGGCGTGAGTGCGCAGAAGCGCCGCGTCCGGGCGGCGAAAGCCGTAGTCGGCATGAAAATCCGCAGGGCCTAACGGCTCGTGTGGGTTCGACTCCCTCCGCCCGCACCAACTTTTTTCGATCTCTTTCTTACGGGAATATTTTTTCGAGCTCACCTTACGCATTTACATCGGTGCGCCCCTCATCATGAATGCTGTTAGTGGAGCAGGCTTGAATATTCCGCGGAAGAAGCGGCCTCTCGATTTTGTCATTCCGAGCGGAGCGAGGAATCTTTCCTTTATTTTCCGGTGCCCAAACCCAGGAGAGATTCCTCGCTCCGCTCGGAATGACAAAATAAATGATTTTTCCGCAGCTGTTTAAGACGGACCGATGAAACTCATCATGCCAGCAATTCGCGCGTGGCCCTAAATCCGTTCAAGCTGCCGAGCACGGTCAGCGTAATGCGGTCCGGCTCGAAGAAATCCCGCGCGATGGCGTGCACTTCCTCGCGCGTGACCGCTTCGATCGACGCCAACATTTCGTCGAGCGAGATGAACCGGTGCAGGTACATGGCTTGGCGCGCGAGGTTGGACATGCGCGAGCTGGTCGATTCCAGCGAGAGCATCATCGAGCCCTTGAGGTGATCCTTCGCGCGGCGCAATTCCTCGCTGCTGACTCCGTCTGCCCGGACGCTGCGGAATTCGTCGCACACCGAACGGATCAGCTTGGCCGCGGATTCCCGCGAAGTTCCGGCGTACACGGAAAGCACGCCCGAATCGGTGTAAGGCGAGAGATCGCTCTCGATCGCGTAAGCCAGCCCCTGCCGCTCGCGAATGTTCTGAAACAGCCGCGACGACATCCCGCCGCCCAGAATCACGTTCAAGAGCGACGCCGCGTAGCGCCGTTCGTGGGCCAGCGGATACGAGGGCACGCCCAGCACGATGTGAACCTGTTCGAGCTCCTTCTTGTCGCGCTGTTCGACGCAAGCGTGCGTGTCTGGCGGGGGGGACTTCGCCGCAGCGGCGGAGCAAGCCGCGCCGTCGAATTCGCGCGCGACCAGATCCACCAGGCGCGCATGCTCCAGGTTTCCCGCCGCCGTGACCACCACGCGGTTCGGGGCATACCACTCCTCGAAACATTCCGACACCGCGCCCCGTGAAAATTGCGACACCGTTTCCGGAGTGCCCAGGATGGGCATCCCCAGCGGATGTCCGCGCCAGAAATTCTGCGTGAACAGCTCGTGGATCAGATATTCGGGGTTGTCCTCTTCCATCTTGATTTCCTCGAGGACCACCTGTTTTTCCTTGGCGATGTCTTCGGCGTCAAAGCGCGGGCGCAGCACGAGGTCGGATAGCACGTCGACAGCGACGGGGAGATGCTCGTCGAGCACTTTCGCGTTGAAGCAGGTCATTTCCTTGCCGGTGAACGCGTCGAGCATTCCGCCGACCGAGTCCACCGACTGCGCGATTTGCTCGGCCGTGCGTTTCCGCGTGCCCTTGAACACCATGTGCTCGATGAAATGGGCGATCCCATTCCGCCCGGAGGATTCGGCGCGCGAGCCGGTGGCAAGCCAAATTCCCACGGAAACCGACCGCACGTGCGGCATCTTTTCCGTCACGATCACAACGCCATTCGGAAGTTCCGCTTGCTGGATGTCTCGTGCCGGTTGATTCATGTCTCTATTGTGGCATACGCGCGGCTGAGAATGCGACCCGATGGCGCCTGTGTTTCAATCTATCGGGTAACGCCCGATGGGCACGGGAAATAGGCTTCGAAAAAACATTTCATTTTGTCATTCCGAGCGAAGCGAGGAATCTCTCTCTTTTCCTGGGCTTAAACCCAA
>Ga0302324_100020969_pt1 | contig 12759 bp, 10 predicted proteins | sample Palsa_T0_1_FD_201949 | JGI IMG/M metagenome (GOLD analysis project Ga0302324, IMG submission 201949) | Peat permafrost microbial communities from Stordalen Mire near Abisko, Sweden - Palsa_T0_1 | ecosystem: Environmental > Terrestrial > Soil > Palsa > Peat permafrost | place: Sweden: Abisko...
ACGCGTCCTTTTTCGCGTTCGAGATAGAGCGCCTGCGCGAAGTGAGCCAGGCCTTCTTCGATCCACGGACGGAACGACAGAAACGCAGCGTGGGTCAGTTGATGGGCAGCGGCCAGGCCGGTCTGCTTGGAATCGGAGCCGGAGAGGGGCATCAGCAAGAGCGCTCCGCTCTCGAAAGGCGCGGCGTGAGGATCGGGAAGGTCGGCGGTTTTGGCTTTCTCCCGCTGCACTCCAAACCAATCGGTGATGAGGGGAGCGACTTTTTCAGCGGCATCGGCGAAGTTTGTCGCCGCTACGTCATGACCGTGCAGGTAATGGACCTCGATTGTGGGCCGCTCCAGGATCTGGTAGTCCGTAATCACAAGGGTTGGAACGTCCAGTCGCAGCAACTGAGGGACGCAGTCCCAGAGGGCGTCCATTCGCGCCGTCATCGTGAGCATGCAGTTCATGCCACTGAATACAATCTGAGGTTCAGCGTGGAAAGCGATCGACATAGCAAGGTGCAAATGCATCTTCGATCCCGCTTCGCGTGCCTTCCATCTGCCCAGAACCTCAAACAAACTGTTGCCTTCCGAAAGATTCGCAACCTCCGTCATGATCGGATACCACGCCACATATCCCGCGCCACGCACGCCAGTGAAGTTCGTGTCGATCTGGTCCCAATCCGAACTGGCCGCCGCATCCTCAGGCGTGTCAATGCGCGTCAGCCGGGTTGCGTCGAGCGTGATGACGCCTTCGTAGCCGATTTCCAGCTCAATGGTTCCTTGCGGCGCGACGGGTTGCGGCAAGGTGACGATGGCCTCAGAGAGGCTGCCCGTGTGATCAATGTCGGAGGTGTAGGGCTGCGTGACGAACTGCAATGGCTTATCGCCAGTCTTCACCGATCGCCAGTCGAGCGAAGATGAAATCTGCAGCACCGCGATCTTCTGCGGACTCTGCGAATCGTTCCGCAGCGTGATTGTGCCGCGCACTCCCAGGCGATGCTGCTCGGGCTCAACCTGAAGATTCAGGTCATAGTTAGTGATGCTGAAGGCCTCGCGGTCGAGAGAAAGAGAAAAACAATTCACCACAGAGGCGCAGAGGAGGCAGAGGAAACCCAGGGTCTTCAAAACGGCATTCGTTTTGCGCGACTTCATTTCTTGTTGGATGCGCGTTCTGGTGGCGGCAGCGTGGCGCGCCGCTGCCGCACGATTTCAAACAGTACCACCGCCGCGGCGACGGAAACGTTCAACGACGGAACCTTGCCCAGCATCGGAATCGAAACCAGGAAGTCGCATTTTCGCTTTACCAGGTCGTGCAGGCCTTTGCCTTCTCCGCCCAGAACCAAAGCGCAGTCCATCTTGTAATCGAGTTCGTAGTAAGTCTGTTTGCCGCGTTCGTCCAAGCCCACGGTCCACACGTTGTGCTCTTTGAGTTCTTCGATCGTGCGAGCGATGTTTGTGACTTTAGCGATGGGCATGTGCTCGCTGGCTCCCGCAGAAACTTTTGTGACCGTGCCCGTCACGCTCGCGGAGCGGCGTTCGGGAATGACAATGCCATTGGCTCCAGCGGCGTCAGCCGTGCGCAGGATCGCGCCCAGGTTGTGCGGATCCTCGACGCCGTCGAGCACGACGAGCAGGGAATATTCGGCGCGCTTCGCGTTGATCACATCTTCGAGATCGTTGTATTGCTTGGCCGAAGTGACGGCCACCACGCCCTGATGCGCGGTGTTGCCGGCCAGTTTATCGAGTTCGGTGCGTTCCATGAAGCGAACGTTTACGCCGAGCCGCCGGCAATCTTCAATCAGCCGCTGCAGGCGGATGTCGTGGCGCTCCTTGGCCATGCCAATCCACTCAAACGCACGCCCGCGCGCCTTCAGCGCCTCGGTCACGGAATTGATGCCATAGATGTAGTGCATGAGTATTCAGTGTACCGCGTGGAAGAGTTTTTCATTCGGAGCAAGAGTCTGCAAGCTGAGAGTGAATTGTCATCCTGAGCGTAGCGAAGGATCTGTGCAATTTGCCAGCAGCGCCTCGCCCCAAGCGGGTTGCATAGATCCTTCGCGCAAACGGCGCGCTCAGGATGACAATGCGCGGAATTATGTTACGGACTGAAGGGTTCTGACAATCCCCGATGGTTCCGGCCGCTCCGTGTAATCCTCATTCGCCGACGCGAAGATCACCGTGCCGTCGCGATCGAGAATATAGGTCGCAGGAATCGGCAGCTCCCAACTCTCATCGCCGTTCGTGAAGGGCAGGTTGACGAAGGCGCGCCGGTAAACTGCTTCCTGAAGCGGCGGCACGCGGTAGGTCAGCGCAAACTGCCGCGCGACTTTGTTGCCAGCATCGGATAGCAGCGGAAAGCCCAACTTGTGCTGATCATGCATAAAGAACGACTGCTTCACATTCTGTGGCGAGATGGCGACGACGGTTGCTCCGGCTTGCGCGATCTGCGGCAATACAAGGTTCATGGCCTCCATCTGCCCGACGCAGAAGGGACACCATCGGCCGCGGACGAAGCAGAGGACGATCCCTCCTTTGGTGAGCAAGAAAGACGACGAAACCAATCTGCCGTCGTGATCGGGAAGCTCGAACTGAGGCGCCTTCGCGCCGACCGGCAGAATTTTAGCGGCCATCTCTCGCTGCTTGAGGTCAGCGACGGCCTGCGCATGAATGGCTTGTGTCTCGGCCGGAACATACTTCGCGATGAGTTCTTTGCGCTCGGAGAAGATATCGCGCAACGGGCGCGTATCTGTGTCCGGGCCGGATTCTTCTAGAGAACGCCATTTCATGGTCGGGCACTCATGGCAACAGGAGATTCTTATTCGCCCGGATACAGGACAACGTTTACGCTGAAAAAACGGACCTTGCCGTCCGGGTAACGATCAAACCAGACCTGCCCGGCGGCTACGCTAAACCCCCGCGAACCAACTCTCCCCACACAAGCCAGTGGCTCTCCGATCAGAAACGCTCTAAATTTGGGAGGAAAGATGTGGCTATAGTTTCTCTCGAGTTCCTCGCTGGTTCGAATCGTGACAGACATCTTGGGAAGATTGACTTGTACGGGATAAGTCGCAAGGGCCGCCACACGATGCGTATCGTTCTTCTTCAATGCGCCCTGGAAGTCCTGCCAGAAGTCCTTCACCGCTTGTGCGGTATCCGGCTTTTCGGCATCAAGATTCCCTGCACAGACAGCAGCCTCCTTGGCAGACTGGGCACTGACCACGAACGGTATTGCCAGTACCAGGATGAGGGCTGGGTTCTTCATTCAGGCTCCTAAATTCAGACGCAGGCAACCGGCGAATGCCCCCTACATCCCCGGCAGCTTCATCCCCGCCAGCCGCCGCGCGAAGCTTGGTTTGCCCATCTGCTTGAACATCTTTTTCATCTGGGCGTACTGGCGCAGCAGATTGTTCACTTCCTGAACGCTCGTGCCCGAGCCGCGGGCGATGCGCTTGCGGCGGTTGCCGTTGATGACCTCGTGATGATTGCGTTCGTGCGACGTCATCGAATTGATGATGGCCTCGACGCGGTTGATCTGCTTCTCGTCCACGTTGTCGGCGGCTTTCTGCAGGCCGGAGAACGGACCGATCGAAGGCAGCATTCCCATCAGGTTCTTCATCGAGCCCATCTTTTTCACTTGGCGCAACTGGTCGCGAAAATCTTCCAGCGAGAAGCCGTCGCCGGTCAGGGCCTTGGTGGCCATCTCCTGCGCCTTCTTCTTGTCAATCTGCGATTCCGCGCGCTCGATCAGCGACAAAATGTCGCCCATGCCGAGAATGCGCGAGACGATTCGGTCGGGATGGAACGGCTCCAGCGCGTCGTACTTTTCGCCCACGCCGATGAACTTGATGGGCTGGCCGGTAACCTGGCGAATCGATAGCGCCGCGCCGCCGCGGGCGTCGCCGTCCATCTTGGTCAGGACAACTCCGGTCAGCGACAGCTTCTTGTGGAACTCTTCGGCCGAGCGCACCGCGTCCTGGCCGGTCATGGCGTCGGCGACGAACAGAATCTCCGAGGGATTCAGCAGCTTTTTCAGCGACTGCATCTCGTCCATGAGCTGGTCGTCGATGTGCAGGCGGCCGGCCGTATCGACGATGAGCACGTCGCAGCCGGAGACGATGGCCTCGCGGCGGGCTTCTTTCACCAGACGCTCCACTGCTTCGGTGAGCTGCGTCGGGGTATTGGCCTCGCCGACCGTTCCTTCGTAAATGTGGCTCTTCACCGCCTGCGCGACGACTTTCAACTGCTCGCGCGCGGCCGGACGGTACACGTCCACCGAAACCAGCAGCGGACGATGTCCGCCGACTTTGAACCAGTGCGCCAGCTTGCCGGAAGTTGTGGTCTTGCCCGAACCCTGCAATCCGGCCATGAGCACGACCGTGGGCGGCTGCGAAGCAAACTTCATGCGCGCCGTGTCTTTGCCGAGAATCTCGACCAGTTCGTCGCGCACGATCTTGATGACCTGCTCGCCCGGCGAAAGCGCGGTCAGAACTTCCTGGCCGACGGCCTTGGCGCGAATCTGGTCGATGAGCTGCTTAACGACTTTGAAGTTGACGTCGGCCTCGAGCAGCGCCAGCCGGATTTCGCGCAGCGCCTCGTCAATGTTCTCTTCGGTGAGCTTGGCCTGCCCGCGCAGGCTCTTGAACGCGCGCTGCAGTTTTTCCTGTAAGTTCTCAAACATAGGAGTAATTCACCATTTTAGCAGCGATGCGCACGTAAAGGCGGACGCATTCGTCCGCCCCGCGAGCCGAGCGATCGCCCTCCCGACAAGCTTTTGCCGAAAAGCCTCCCGGACGAATGCGTCCAGGCCTAGGGCGGTGGCTTCGCGAACACCTCTTTCGCGGCGATCACTGTGTTGCAGTGGATGGTCACCGTGTCCTCGACATTGCGGGCATAGCCACCGGCGAAGGTGACCATCACAGGAATATCCCGCGCCCGCGCGACGCGGAAGACGAGTTGGTCGCGCTTCTTCAATCCTTCGATCGTCAAATTCAGGCCGCCGAGCTGATCCTCTTTGTAGGGGTCGGCGCCCGCGATGTAGCACAACAGATCGGGCTCAAACTGCCGCAGGCCGGAACTGAGCGCGTTGTCGAGCCAGGCCAGATAATCGTCGTCGCCGGTGCCGTCGGGCAGGTCCACGTCAATCGAGGATGGCGGCTTCAACAGCGGATAGTTATTATGCTGGTGCAGAGAAATGGTGAAGACGTCGCCAGCGTGCGCGCCATGCATTTTCGTCTTCGGCGCCCCCGACGGTGATAGAGTCGAATTGGAAGCCGAGGGCAGCGGCACACTCTCCGTCCGCGTCCCGGCAAAAATCGCCGCGGTGCCATTCCCGTGATGCACGTCGCAATCCACGGTCATCGCGGTGCGGATCTTGTCGTCGCGCTGCAGTCGCCGGATCGCCACCGCCACGTCGTGGATCATGCAGAATCCCTCGCCGTGATCGGGGAACGCGTGGTGAAATCCGCCGCCAATGTTGATGCACACCTTGTCGGTCAGCGATTGCCGCGCCGCCAGCATCGATCCTCCCGCCGCCATCCCGAACGCTTTCACCAACTCCTCCGAAAACGGAACTTCCAGCTCCATCGCCTCGCGCGGACTGAGTGTGCCGGTCTTCAGTTTCTGTACGTACTCCGGCGTGTGGACCAGCAGAATGTCGAGGTCGGTCGCGGGCTGAGGTTCGAGAAAGTCTGCGTCTTGAGCGACCTGGGTGGCGATGAGTCGATCGCGAACGCGGCCGTATTTGTCGGCAGGGAAGACGTGATCGCCGATGGGCAAATAATAAGCGTCGCTGTAGATCAGCTTGAAGGGGAGCATGGCGAAGCCCTACATCATACGCCGAGAGCGTGTCATCCTGAGCGAAGTTGCCGTCCGCGAAGCGGACGGCAACGCAGTCGAAGGCCCCCTTGGCTTTTTTGGTCCCCCAGTGGCCTGTCAGGTAGTTTCTCAACCGGCCCGAGAGTATCGCGAGAAATCCCCTCTGCGTCCGGATCGCCACATTGCAGAAAGGAATCCTTCGACTACTTTGGCGTTCGCCTCGCGATCGCCAACTTCGCTCAGGATGACAGACGGAGGGATGGCAGGGGAATTAATGACAAGAGGGAAGCCTTACCGCTTCTTCGGATGAACCACGGGTACGACCATCGGCCTTCTCACCGGCACGATCGCTCCCTTCGCCGGATCGGCGGCGGCGTTGGCGCGGGTGAGAACTTCCTGCTGGATGTACTGCACGAACTCCTGAATCTGGCGCTGCATCTCCTCCATGCGCTCGCGCATTTGCAGAATAATCGCCATGCCGCTGATGTTCACGCCCAGGTCGCGCGCCAAGGAAAGAATAAACTCCAGCCGCAGCAAATCTTCGTCGGTGTAGAGGCGGGTGTTGCCCTCGGTGCGCGACGGTTTGAGCAGGCCCTCGCGCTCATAGAGGCGCAGCGTCTGCGGATGAATCCCATACATCTCGGCCACTGCCGAGATCATGTAGGCGCCCTTGGATTTACGCTTGGTCATTGCGCCCTAGTTTATCGCAGAAACAAATCGGCCACGGATCAACACGGATTTTCACGGACTTGAATCCGTGTTGATCCGCGTGAATCCGTGGCAACGAAGTTACGCTGCGGGCTGCGCCTTCTGCTCCACCGGTGCCGCCCATCCCGCCGGCTTCAGCGCGTGATTGATGAAGTACGCCACAAATCCCGCCGCGATCAGGATCATGCCGAAAGTGACGAAGCTCATATTCCAGATCCTCTCATGCTCTCCGCGAACCACGGAAAAGCCAACCAACAGCATGGGAGGAATTCCGATGGCGATGGCTCCGAACAGGCCGCCCGGCACGCGGAACGGACGCTTCAGTTCCGGCTCGCGGAAACGCAGCACAGCCAGCGCCACAAATTCCAGCAGCAGGCTGCAGCCATAGAGCAGAATGTCGATGGTCACGAGCTTCTCAAACCCCAGGCCCAGACACATCGCCCACCCGGTGGCCAGTGCAATGATCGCAACCCACGGTGCTCGCGATTTTTTCTGCAGCTTGCCGAAGATTGCGGGCAGCATGCCATCTTGCGCCATCGCCAAAGGCAGACGCGAATAGCTCATCACCAGTGCATTGAACATGCCAAACGCGCTCATCAGGCCGCCCAGCACCACGCCGATGCGCAGCAGCGGCCCGCCGATCAGTCCGGCGATGTCCGCCCACGAGCCCGTTTCCCAGGCGGTCGGTTTCAGGCCGGTCATCCACATGGCAGCGAAAGGAAGAATGTAACTCACCGCCACAATGCAGACCGCGACCAGCATCGCCCGCGGATAAGTGTGTTGCGGCTTCTCCACTTCGGTGGCAATGGTCGAGGCGTTGTCCCATCCCATGTAGTTCCACATGCAGATGAGAAGGCCTCCCAGTATGTCGACCGTTGAGGTAGTCGGCTTGGTCACGGCGTTGACCAGCGCATGCATCTTGAACGGGGCGATCGCCACGATCGCCACAAACGGCGCCGACAGCGCCAGGAAAAGCCACAGCGAAGTGAGCGATACCACTTTGACTCCGGCAATGTTCAGCAGGGCGCAGGCGATCACCACGAACAGCGCGACCCACCACCCGCGATTGCCTTCCTGAAACCACGGAAACATGCGGGTCAAGTAGGCCACGAACAGCGTGGGATAAATCGCCATGTCGAAAATGGATGCAACCAGCGAAAGCCAGGCTTCCTGAAATCCCCAGAAGTTGCCCATGGCGCGGCGCACCCAGGCGTAGTAGCCGCCTTCGAAGGGCAGCGCGCTCGAAAGCTCGCCGATCATGAAAGCCGTAGGCAGGCTCCAGAGCAGCGGCGTGAGCATCAAAATCAAAATCGCGCGTCCATAGCCGGCGCCATGCACAATGTCTTCGGTGCCATAGGTTCCGCCCGACACCATAAAGAAGGTGGCGGCGACCAGGGGCCAAAGCGTGAGGCGGACGAATTTTTTCCGGTTGGGGACGGCGGTGAGGTGCTGGGGATTTTCGGTATGTTGACGCGGAGCGCTAGCTGTTGCCAATTTCTATGTATTCCTCCTCAAGCGACTCACTCTCACCACCGCGTCTCCCTTGGTCTTCACAGTCCGATCTTTAAAATCTGATCTTCCGATAAAGACGTTTTGCTCGCGGCTCCCGGGTCACTGCGATTCCCGGGCATTTCGGCGAAGTTAGTTCGCATTTGTGAGATTACGAGAAATTTCCACAGATGCAAGATTTTTTTGAGTTTTTTTGCAAAATTCTGCAGGCAACCGGGGTGACGGAGGTAATGCGCCGCGCCCTGGAATTTTCAATTCCCGAGTTCCGGTGCACCGATCGATCACGGCTTGATGTTGTCGCGCACTCTGTTTATCATGCCGCCGATTGTTTTGGAGGAGGGATTCTATGAAACTGCCGTTTCTCGCTTTCGCTCTTTCCGTGGCTGCACTTGTTTCCGTGCAGCCTGCGCCGGCGCAAAACGCCTTCACGCCCGATCAGGTCAAGTATGGCCCGGTTCCGCCGTTCCTGCCGCCCGGAGCGCAACTCGCCGTCCTCGAAGGCGACCCGATGGCTGCCTCCGGCGACTTCACGATTCGCCTGAAAATGCCCGATGGCTACAAGGTGGCGCCGCACACCCATCCCCACCGTGAGAACGTGACGGTGCTCTCCGGCACGCTCAAAGTCGGCATGGGAGACCAGTTCGACGCCAGCAAGATGATGAGTTTCGGCGCCGGCAGCTTCGCCTATCTCGACCCCAGCGTGCACCACTACGCCGCGGCCTCGGGCGAGACCGTCATCCAGATCCACGGCATGTCGCCCGCGAAGTTCAACTACATCAACCCGGCAGACGATCCCACGCCGAAGAAGTGAGACTGAAGAAGTGAGATTGAAAACGTGAATTAGCCGTTCATTCGACGCTTGTCGTCCTGGCTTGTCATCCTGAGGCCCGCGTTCTTTGCGGGCCGAAGGATATATGCAACTTGCCGGCAGCGCCTTACCGCAAGCAAGTTGCAGAGATCCTTCGCGCAAAGAGCGCGCTCAGGATGACAACGCAATGGGGATTTACGAAAACGGGAGAAACTAGACCTTACTCCACAACTCCGCTCGCGGATCTTCCGGATTCAACTTCGCCAGTTCGCGCAGCAGTTCTTTCGTGCGCTCGTCCCGCGGCATGGTCACGGTCACGGTGATCTCGACAATCTCATCGCCGCGCACGCCCTCTTTCGTGGCCGAAGGCACACCTTTTTCGCGCAGCCGCAGCTTCTGGCCCGACTGCGTCCCTGGAGGAATCTTCAGCAGCGCCCGCCCGTCAATGGTCGGCACTTCGATCTTCGCTCCCAGCGCGGCTTCGGTGGCACTCACCGGTACCGTCAGATAGATGTCATCTCCATCGCGCCGGAAAACGGGATGCTCCTCGGTTCGAATAATCGCGTACAGATCGCCAGCCGTCCCGCCGTGCGCCCCGGCGTTGCCTTTGCCGGGCACGCGAATGCGCTGGCCGTCGCGCGTCCCTGCCTTGATGCGAACTTCAAGCGGCTCGGTGGTCATGACTGTGCCTTCGCCGTGGCAGACGGGACACGTCGTCAGATTCTTGCCGGTACCGTGGCATCGGGGACACTGCACGTTAAACTTCATCCGCCCGCCGGTCTGCGTAATCTGCCCGGTCCCGTTGCACTCCGGACATTTCCCCGGAGCTTCGAGCGTTCCCTGCCCGTGGCAATTGGCGCAAGTATCATGCCGCGAAATATTCAGCCGCATCACCCCGCCGCGGATCGCCGTCCAGAACGGCACATTGACCTGATACTCCAGGTCGCTGCCGGGTTCCGGGCCTTCCTCCGCGCCGGCCGCGCCGCGCCCGCCGCCAAACATTCCGGAAAAGATATCGCGGAAGCTTCCGCCCCCGCCCGCCGCGCCGCCGCTTCTGCGTGCCCGCGCCGCGTTGTCGACCAAGTCGGAAAAATCGAACCCGCCAAAGTCGAAATGCACTCCCTGGCCGCCATCCGCCCCGCCCGGGACGCCGCCAGGAAATCCCCCGGCCGGCCCCGCGCCGCCGCCTGCGCGCGCGTACGCCTCCGCGGTCGCCGGATCAATATTGTCGGAGTAGAACCCGACCTGATCGTAGATTTTGCGTTTCTTGGGATCGCTGAGAACGTCGTTGGCTTCGGAGAGCGTCTTAAACTTCTCCTCCGCCGACTTGTCCCCAGGATTGACGTCAGGATGATACTTGCGCGCCAGTTTGCGAAACGCCTTGCGAATGTCGTCGGCCGAAGCCGACTTCTTCACACCGAGAATTTCGTAGTAGTCTTTCTTAGGGGTGGTTGCCATTTGCGCGCAGTTTTGAGATCGGCTCCGGTCCGTTCCGAGTCTAATTCAGAATCTTCCGCCGTTCTTTATCTTCCACAACCACCTTCAAGTCGTCCAACTCGGCCTCGTCCACATAAACCGGGACGCGTCGCGGCCCTGCGACCCCTTCGACAAAAACCAGCCAGCGCGCCTCATCCTCGGCCAGGCTCAAAAAATAAGTCTCCCCATTCACCTGAAAATCCACTTGGGCCTCCTTGGGCCTCCAAAAAACCTAGCCACGGATCACACGGATTGGTCTTGATCCGTATCGATCCGCGAGAATCCGTGGCCAATTCTCTCGCCGTTACTTCTTCTCTTCCACGTCCACGTATTCCGCGTCGATCACGCCTTCATCTTTCTTCTGGCCTTGACCGTTGCCGTTGTGGTCGCCGCCGGCGGTCGCGCCCGGCGTCGGACCGCCGGCTGCTGCCCCCGGCGTGGCCTGCGCCGCTTTGTACATCTGCTCGGCGAGCTTGTGCGACGCCGCAGTCAGCGTTTCGCGCGCCTTGTCCATCTGCGCCTTGTCGTTCGATTCCAGCGCCTTCTTGGCGTCGGCCACGGCATTTTCGACGTCTCCGCGCTCCGAGCCGCTGATCTTGTCCCCCTGCTCTTTCAGCATCTTCTCGACGTTGTAGACCATCGAGTCGAGCTGGTTCTTGGCCTCGATCGACTCGCGCTGCGTTTTGTCTTCGGCCGCATGCGCGTCGGCTTCTTTCGCCATGCGCTCGACTTCTTCCTTCGACAGTCCAGAAGACGACGTAATCGTAATCTTCTGGTCCTTCTGCGTAGCCGTATCTTTCGCGGTCACGTTCAGAATGCCGTTGGCGTCAATGTCGAACGTCACTTCAATCTGCGGCACGCCGCGCGGAGCCGGCGGAATCCCGGTCAAGTGGAACTTGCCCAGAGTCCGGTTCTGCGCCGCCATCGGGCGTTCGCCCTGCAACACGTGAACTTCAACCGAGGTCTGACTATCGGCTGCGGTCGAGAACGTTTCCGTCTTCTTGGTCGGAATCGTCGTGTTGCGCGGGATCATTGGCGTCGCCACTCCGCCCAGCGTCTCAATCGCCAGCGACAGCGGAGTCACGTCCAGCAGCAGCAGGTCTTTCACTTCGCCGCCCAGCACGCCGCCCTGAATGGCTGCGCCAATCGCGACCACTTCGTCGGGATTCACTCCCTTGTGGCCTTCCTTGCCGAACAATTCCTTCACCAGCGCCTGAATCCGCGGCATACGCGTCTGCCCGCCCACCAGCACCACTTCGTTGATCTTGCTGGCATCCACGCCCGCGTCCTTCAAACACTGCTTGCACGGACCCACCGACCGCTGAACGATGTCTTCCACCATGCCTTCCAGCTTGGCGCGCGTCAGCTTCTTCACCAGGTGCTTCGGGCCGCTGGCGTCCGCCGTTATGAACGGCAGATTGATCTCGGTCTCCATCGTGGTCGAAAGTTCGATCTTCGCGCGCTCGGCCGCATCACGCAGCCGCTGCAGGGCCATTTCATTTCCCTTGCCACGCAGGTCGAGACCTTCGTCCTTTTTGAACTCGTCAATGAGCCAATCGACGATGCGCTGGTCGAGGTTGTCGCCGCCCAGGTGCGTGTCGCCGTTGGTGGCCTTGACCTCAATCACGCCTTCGCCGACTTCGAGCACGGAAATATCAAAAGTCCCGCCGCCGAAGTCATACACCGCAATCAACTCGTCTTTGGTTTTGTCGAGCCCGTAAGCCAGCGCGGCCGCCGTCGGCTCGTTGATAATGCGCTTCACTTCCAGCCCGGCAATCTGCCCGGCATCCTTGGTAGCCTGCCGCTGCGCATCATTAAAGTAGGCCGGAACGGTAATGACCGCCTCGGTCACCTTCTCGCCAAGATAGTCCTCCGCCGCCTTCTTCAGCTTCTGCAGGATCAGCGCCGAAATCTGCGGCGGCGTATGCTCCTTGCCCTGCGCCATGACCGCGACGTGGTCGCCCGACTGCACCACCTTGTAGGGCACCATCTTGATCTCTTCCGTGACTTCGTCGAAGCGCCGCCCCATAAACCGCTTGATCGAATAAACCGTGTTCTCCGGGTTGGTGATAGCCTGCCGCTTGGCGACCTGCCCCACCAGCCGTTCGCCAGTTTTCGTAAACCCAACTACCGAGGGCGTAGTGCGTCCTCCTTCTTCATTGGGAATCACTTTGGGCTCGCCGCCCTCCATGACCGCCACGCAGGAATTGGTAGTCCCCAGGTCAATCCCGATAATCTTTCCCATACAATGCTCCTCCTGAATTAGATAAGTGCTTTATAATCAATGTCGATGTGATTGCGCCCAAGACCATGCTAAGACCTGAGTGAATCGTTGTCAACGTTTAGATGCGGTGGGGACGAGGGCGGATGCAGAGACCTACGGCACTAACTTCCGATTGACGTATCGAAAAGCCGATAGTACGCTCCCGCTTTGCCAAAGGGAGGATCGAGCTTTGATTT
>Ga0302324_100020970_pt1 | contig 12758 bp, 6 predicted proteins | sample Palsa_T0_1_FD_201949 | JGI IMG/M metagenome (GOLD analysis project Ga0302324, IMG submission 201949) | Peat permafrost microbial communities from Stordalen Mire near Abisko, Sweden - Palsa_T0_1 | ecosystem: Environmental > Terrestrial > Soil > Palsa > Peat permafrost | place: Sweden: Abisko...
AAGTCGACCAGTGTGATGGTATTGTACTGGCCGAAGCCGTAATTGGAGATGTAGGCGAGTTTGCCATCGGAGGCCGCCACCACCTCATGCGGGTCCGGCCCGGACGGCATGCGCGCCACCACCTTCAATGTCGCGGGATCTACGATGGATAGCGTGTGGTCCCTTTTGGAGAGGACCAGCAGGGCCGGCGACGGAGTGCTCTGGGCGGGGACCAGCACCGCTCCGAACGTGGCGGCCAGAAGAATTGCAGTAAGTCGATTGTGCATGGGTTTGTCCCCGAGTCTGGCATGTCTTACTTCATGAGCTGTCGCACGTAGCCGCACACCGCCAGCAGTTGTGGCCGATCCATGCGGCCTATGATCGTGCGGATGGCGGATGCCATCAGCCCGGTCGCCGCCGACATGCCGAGGTTGGCGGATTGTTCCGTCAAGAAGCCCACTTTGGCAAGCTTCAGGGGTCTCAGGAAAAAGTATTCCATGCCGCTGCCGGTAAGTTCCACCACCACGTTTCCCAAGGCATCGCGATGCGGCTTGCCGTCCTTCGCTTTCTCGATGGTGGTAAGGATGGCGAGGGTCTTCGCACGAAGGGTCTCGGAATGGTAAAAGCGCAGGAAGGGTTCCGTGGACGGCTTGGCGGTTCGTTTGGCGGGCGCCTTTGAAGTTTTCTTAGCAGTCGTTTTCTTAGTCGTTTTTGGGGCGGCCACTTTGGAGGATGCAGGCATCGCTCACCTCGCTTTGCGGTACCGGCGGATTAAGTTATTCGTGGAACTATCGTGACTTAGAGTGGGTTCTGTCCCGCTTTCCAGTTCCGGCACGATGCGCTGGGCCAGCACTTTGCCCAGTTCCACGCCCCATTGGTCGAACGAGTCGATCTGCCAGATGGTGCCCTGCGTGAAGACACTGTGCTCGTAAAGGGCCACCAGCTTGCCGAGAGTCTCGGGCGTCAGTTGGCCGGCAAGGATGGTGTTCGACGGGCGGTTGCCCTCAAAGACCCGGTGCGGCACCAGCCAATCCGGCGTGCCCTCGGCTTTCACTTGCTCAGCCGTCTTGCCGAACGCCAGCGCCTCGGCCTGCGCGAACACGTTGGCCATCAGTATGTCGTGATGGCGTCCCAGCGGGTTGAGCGATTTTGCAAAGCCGATGAAGTCGCAAGGGATGAGCGTGGTCCCCTGATGGATCAATTGATAGAACGAATGCTGGCCGTTGGTTCCCGGTTCACCCCAATAAACCGGGCCGGTAGCGTAGGTCACCTGCTGGCCATCGAGTGTCACGTGCTTGCCGTTGCTCTCCATGGTCAACTGCTGCAGGTAGGCTGGAAATCGCTTCAGATATTGCTCATATGGCAATACCGCAACCGTCTGCGCGCCGAAGAAATCGGTGTACCAAAAGCCCAGCAGGCCCATCAGCACGGGCAGGTTGTGCGCGAACGGTGTGGTACGAAAGTGCTCGTCAATCTGGTGGAAGCCGTCCAACATGGCCCGGAAATTCTCCGGTCCGATGGCCAGCATGGTCGAAAGTCCGATGGCCGAGTCCATCGAGTAGCGTCCGCCCACCCAATCCCAGAAGCCGAACATATTGGCCGTGTCGATACCGAACTTGGCGACGTCCGCCGCGTTTGTAGAGACGGCAACAAAATGTCTGGCGATCGACTTTTCATCGCCACCCAGACCCGCGAGCGACCAGGCGCGCGCCGAGTGCGCGTTGGTCATAGTCTCGAGCGTGGTGAACGTTTTCGAAGAAACGATGAAGAGCGTCTCGGACGGATCGAGATCGCGAACCGCTTCCGCGAAGTCCGTACCGTCGACGTTGGACACGAAACGAAACGCCATGCCGCGGTCGCTGTAGTGCCGCAGCGCTTCGTAAGCCATCACGGGGCCAAGGTCGGAGCCGCCGATGCCAATGTTGATTACATTGCGAATCCGCTTACCGGTGCTTCCTTTCCACTCGCCGCTCCGGATGCGGCTGGAAAAGGCGGCCATCTTGTCGAGCACCGCATGCACCAGGGGCACCACGTTCTCGCCATCCACCACGATGGATGCGTCCTTAGGTGCGCGCAAAGCCACGTGCAAGACGGCCCGCTTCTCGGTGACGTTGATCTTGTCGCCCCGAAACATGGCGTCGATGCGTTGCCGCAGCCCCGATTCCTCGGCCAATTGCAGAAGCAACTTGAGGGTGTCATCGGTGATGCGGTTCTTCGAATAGTCCAGAAAGAGGCCCGCCGCCTCCACCGTCATCCGTTCACCGCGCGCGGGGTCGTCCGCGAACAGATTTCGCAGGTGCAAGGCGCGCACCTGCTCGTAATGGGTTTGGAGGGCTGTCCAGGCCTTGCCGCTGTCTGCTGCACGTGTTGCCATCGCTTTGCTCCTGGCGCTTCCTCTTTAACCGGCCGCACCCGCGGTAAGCGCGGCACTTTTGGAGACGATCACCGCCATCAATTCGTTCCACGACTTCACAAACGATTTTGCACCTTCATCCTGAAGTTGGACAGCCAGGGCGCCGGCATCGATGCCGGCGTTCGCGAACTGCGCCAGTACCTCCTCGCAATCGCCGCCATCCGCCGGCAGGATCGCATCCAGCGAGCCATGATCGGCGAGGGCTTTCAAGGTGCCTTCCGGCATGGTGTTGACCGTAAAGGGCGCTGCCAGAGCTTTGATATAAAGCAGGTCGGACGCCAAGGGATCCTTGGTTCCGGTGCTGGCCCACAACAGCCGCTGTGGCCGCGCGCCGGCATTGAAAACGCGCTGCCAGCGCGGGGAAGCCAGCAGAGAGCGGTACGCCTTATATGTGCGCCTGGCGATGGCGATGCCGAGCCGGTCGCGCAACGTCCCGGGTGTTTTGTCCATCACCGCGGCGTCCCACCGGCTGATGAATAACGAGGCGACCGATCCCACATTAGGATTCAGCCCCGCGTCGATACGCCGCTCTACCCCGCGCAGGTATGCCTCGGCCGCCGCCACGTATTGTTCACGGGAAAACAGGAGCGTGACATTGATGGGCATACCGGCGAAGATGGCCTCCTCGATGGCTGGCAGACCTTCGGCGGTGCCGGGAATCTTGATGAACAGGTTACTGCGCCCGCCGCGGGCGTGAAGATCCTTGGCGGCAGCCAGTGTGCTGGGTGTGTCATGCGCCAGCAAGGGCGACACCTCGAGCGAAACCCAGCCGTCTACGCCGTCGGTCCGATCGTGAATTGGCTGAAACAGGGCGGCGGCGCGCGTAATGTCGTCCAGCGCCAGATCGAAAAAGAGCGCCTCGCCGGATGTACCGTTTCTCACCTTTTCGCGGATGGCGGTGTCGTAGGCCGCGCTGTTCTTGATGGCGTGATCGAAGATAGTCGGGTTCGATGTTAGCCCGGTTACGGATAGCTCGGCGATGTAGCGTTCGAGCGTACCGCTGTTCAACAGGTCGCGTGTAATGTTGTCGAGCCAGATGCTCTGGCCCAGGTTGTGCAGCAGTTGGGTCGCTTTCATCTTGTCACCTCGGCGGCCAACACTAAAAAATGCCCGCTGGAGAAGAGTAGCACGTCTCCGGCGACCCGGCGTATGCTAAACGCCAGTGTATCTTGGCGTACCAAGACGATAGCGGCTAGTACGAAAGGCGAAAGGCCGGCGCGAGTGCGCCGGCCAGGCCAGAAATCTCGTCTTAGTGTCTGTCACCGTGGGGCGGCCAATCGTGGCCGCAGCCGGCTGTCAGCCGGCGCTCCCGCGAGCGAAGCTCGCGGGTCTGGAGATTGGCCGCTTGTGCCGACGTGGCGCAGGCACTCTTGCCTGCCGCGACGACACTCCTGTCGTCGCGCCGGGCGTAGCCCGGCTACCCAGCGAGCGAAGCTCGCGGGTAGCACAGGCTTTAGCCGGTGGGACGCGGGGCTACGCCCGCGGCGACCGCAAGAGTGCGGTCGCGGCACGCTGAGAGCGTGCGCCACGTCCGCCGAATGTCCAAACTGCAGAAGCCGGCTGCGGGCATGATTGCCCGCCCTCCACCCCGTTAGGGCGTAGTCACTTGAGCAGGGTTGGACAGCGGTGAAGTGTCCTGGCCCGTGTCAACCGCCGACACTGCATAGTAATACGTTGTCGAGGGGGATACCGCAGTGTCGATGTACGATGCCGTGGTCCGCGAAGCGACATAGTTCGCTATAGTCACCGGCAGCTTGGTGCTCCGGTAGATCTGATAGACGGAGATCGCCAGACCACCGGGCGGGAGGTTCTCCGACCACGTCACAGTGACCTTGGTGCTGCCGGAGGCGGTCGCCTGCACTGCGGCGGGTGCGTTTGGCAGCGGCGGCGTCACAACGGGTACGTTGGCAGACGGCGGCGAATTGTCGTTATCCGTGTCGACCGCTACGACGTAACAATAATAACGGGTCGCGGGAGACGCGCTAGTGTACAGAAAATCGTTGCCGGCCACAGTGCCGATCTCGGGTTGGTTGCTGGTGGAAGCGCCACAGTAAACGTTGAATCTGGCGATGGGGAGGCCGCCCGGGGCCACCGCCCATTGCCAGGTCAGGTTGATCTTGGTGGCAGCGGGGGTGGTCGCCTGCACGTTGGTGGGCGCCGCGGGCGAGGGCACCGTCGTGGCCGCGACCGGATCGGATGGCATCGAACTGTCATAGCCCGTGTCGACCGCTACGATCTCGAAATAATATGTTGTGCCGGGATTGAGCGAGGTGCTGTTGAAGCTGGGCGACAGGACCGTGGCGATCTTGGATAGCGCGCCCGGCGCGGTGCCCTGGTAGATCTGATAATTGGCGATCGGGAGGCCGCCAGGGGGTATGGTTTCCTGCCACGTCAGAGTGATTCTGGTCGACGAGGCAGGCGTAGCCATCACCTTGCTGGGCGGATTGGGCAGCGGCAACGTGGTGGCCGAAGCGATGGGAGACATCGGCGAATCCAGCCCTTGCTCTACCGCAACTACGCCATAGTAATAGGCAGTCGCCGGGCTCAAAGGTTGATTCTGGTAGGAAGTCGAGGTCGGCGGCAAGACCATGATTTGAACGAGGCTCGAGGGCGAGGTACCCGCGTAAATCAAATAACTGCCCAAGCCGCTGCCGCTCTGCGGCGCGGACCAGGAGATGTCGATTTGCTTCGGGGAGACGGCTGTCGCCACGATATTCGTGGGGGCGTTCGGCGGCGTGTTGAGGGCGGTCGTCAGGCTGATGGTATTCGACATCGCCGATGTATTGTTCGCCATATCGAACGCCTGGACCCGGTAATCGTACGTGGTATTGTCCGTCAATCCGGAATCGACGTACGAGGTTGCGGCCGAATTGGCGATCCACACCGGGGTGCAGGGCGGCTTGGTGCAGCGGTATACGTTGTAACCCGCCACTCCGACGTTGTCGGTGGACCCGGTCCAGGACAAAGTAGTCGAGGTATAGCCGATAGTGCCGCTGAGGCTGACCGGAGCGGACGGCGGAACCACATCCGGCGGAGTCACCAGCAGGCTGTTGTTAAAGAATCCGGTGGTCGTGAAGCTGGCCGTACGTGCGGCGGTCTCCGCCAGGCTGTTCTCGGTGGCCACGATGCCACCCTCCGAACAGGATGCGGTAGTGCAGGTGCAGTTGGCCCCGCCCCCATTGGCGGTGGTGCCCCCATAGGTCTGGTAGGCCTGGAAGTAGGTGCTGCCCTCCGCCGTTGAATATAGCATCTGGGTGTAGTTGGCCAGGTTCGCCATGGTCTGGATGAAATAAGAGTCGAGCGGCGCCCAGAAGCTGAACGGACCCCGCGCCCGGAAAAGATCGGGGCTGTCGACATTGAACTCGGCGTTCTCCATCTTCCACGGCCACGATTCGCTCATGGCCACCGGTTTGGAGGCGGCCGCCGCTCCGTTGGCAATGATCAATGCGTTGTCGAGGAAGTTGGAGAGACCTCCGTATTCGGTGTTGATGGGATAGATGTGGAAGTCGATATAATCCAGCGGCAGCGCCACATAGGCGTTAAGGTAGTCCGTCAACCCGCTCGGCGGGTAGGGCGCCATCCAGGTTCCGAAACCGGCCCCTAACTTGGCGCTGGGACTGACCGCCCGCGCGGCCGTAATCTCTCCGGCGATCATAGCGGCAGCCATGGATGGATTATTCAAATTAGGTTGGCCGGCATTAACGGCTTCGTTATCCGGCTCTTCGGACAACATCAGGTAGTCCGGTTGCATAATCTGGGCGACGGTAGCGGCCATGGCGGCGCGGCCCGCTATGAACTGACTCCAACTGAGGGTGTCGTAATAAGCGCCCACGTTGGTCCAGCCGGCTTCCGTGCCGGTAGAGAGCAGCACATTATTCTCCACCAGGATCTTCATTCCCATGGCCCGCAGATTCAGGGCTAACTGCTGATAAAAGTTCAAGTATGGCTGTAATGCGGATTGGCTGCCGAAAAAAGGTTCGTATAATACCGGAAACGCAACTTCGACCTTAACCCCGGGGAACCCCATAGCCTGCAGTTCCTGGGCTTGTACCATAACCGAGGCCAGATAGTTGGGACCGGAAATCGCGGGACCGGAGTTGGAGTCGGCCATTTGCAGTTGCGGAAGCTGCAACGTGGGATACGGGGCGGGCGTACCGAGTGTCTGGTTGAACGTATCCAGATATCCCTGTAGCTCTGTGTAGATAGTGCTGCAATAGCCCGTGGGCGGCAAGGGCGGCGCGGGCGGCGCCGACACATTGGCCAGGCAGAGCGGAGCGGCGAACGACAAGAGGACCGTGAAGAGGCAGAAAACGGAAATCTCGCGTAGCGAGACCGCAGAAATAAGGACGTTGGATTCTTTTCGTTGGTGATAATTGAAAGTAATTAACATCGGGTTCACTCCTCAGCTAACTCATCGGCTGCCCTAAAGCGGATCTTTAACTCTGTTTTTTAGGATTTTCCCGGCTTTCTTGACTGGCGTGAATCCTCAAAAGCCGCTGCCGATCCCGCTTCAATGGCAAATCAGCGCCCACGTGGGCGGAAAACTTTGAGGAATAAATTAGTGGCGCAGTATAGGGCCTTTATCTCCTAAAATAACTACTTAATCTGAAAATAGAGAATATTTAGTACGAAACCGCGCGCCGGCCATGCGCGGCTCCAGCCAAATCCGCGGGTTGGGCGATGGTATAAGATAGTCACGAATCGATATGCGGAACTCCACGGAAAAACGGAACGCGCGCCGGCGGCTGTCCCACTGGGTGGTGGTGCTCGCGGCCGCTGCCCCGCTCGCCGCGCAAACTACGCTGCGCGAGGCGGCCGCCGCACGCGCAATTCCCATCGGCGCCGCGGCATCCGCCGACGAATACGGCCCGCCGGATCTGCTGCTGAATCCCTCCTACGCCAATTTACTTTCCAGCCAATACAGCATGCTGGAGCCCGGCAACGCCATGAAATGGGATGTAACCCAGCCCACCCAAACCACCTTCAACTTCCAGCCGGGCGACGAGCTGGTGGCCTTCGCGCAGGCCAACGGCATGCTCGTCCGCGGCCACAATCTTTGCTGGTACACGCAGTTTCCAGCGTGGCTGCAGCCGTATGCCGACAGCGCCACGCCCGCGCAGATGGCCACCCTGCTCGAAAACCACATCGACACCGAGGTCGCTCATTTTGCGGGCGAGGTGTTCGCATGGGACGTGGTCAACGAGGCCTTCAACGATCCCACCGGATCGGCGCTGCCCACGCTGCGCGATTCCATCTGGTACGATCAACCCGGCATCGGGCAGACCGGCACCGGATATATCGCGCAGGCGTTTCAATGGGCGCACGCGGCCGACCCCAACGCGCTGCTGTTTTATAACGATTACAACATCGAAGGCCCGGGCCCGAAATTCACCGCCGTTTACAACATGGTTCAGAGTTTTGTAAGCAGCGGCGTGCCCATCAATGGCGTAGGCTTCGAAATGCATCTGGAATTGGATGGCTATCCTACCCCCGCCGGCCTGGCGCAGAACATGCAACAACTGGCGGCGCTGGGCATCCTGGTGCACATCACCGAAATGGACGTGCGGCTAACAGTGGATTCGAGCGGCAACGCCTCGGCGGCGGATCTGCAGTCTCAGGCGCAGGTGTACCAGGACATCATGACCGTGTGCCTGCAGCAGCCTAACTGCGCGGCCTTTCAAGTTTGGGGAGTCTCTTACAACGATTCCTGGATTCCCAGCTTCTTCCCGGGCTATGGCGCGGCGTTGCCCTTCGATTGGAATTATCAGCCCACGCCGGCGTTCAACGCATTGATGACCGCCATGCAGACTACCACGCCCACGCTAGTTGGGAGTAACGTGGTGAATGCCGCGAGTTATCAGGGCGGAACCGTCGCGCCGGGAGAAATCGTGACGATTTTCGGAGCTAATTACGGGCCGGCTAACCTGGTGACTTACCAGTTAGACACCAGCGGTGATTTCTCGGCTACGTTGGCGGGCGTGCAGGTGCTGTTTGACGGTGTGCCGGCGCCGCTGGTATACGCCAAGGCCGGACAGGTGAGCGCCGTTGTGCCGTTCGAGGTGTCTGGCAACCAGCAGACGGCGATCGAGTATCAATACAACCCTGGCAGCGGAGCGCTGGTCTCGAACACCGTGACCGTGCCGGTGGCGCCCGCCGTGCCTGCGATTTTTTCCCTGAATGAGAGCGGCAGCGGGCCGGGCGCAATTCTGAACCAGGATAACTCAATCAATAGCGCCTCCAATCCGGCGTCCGCGGGCCAGGTTATTCAGATGTTCGGCACCGGCGGGGGCCCGGTAGTGGGCGGCGCGACCGATGGCGCGCTGGCCACCGGCGCGGCGTGGCTGGTCACGCAGCCCACGGCGACCATTGGAGGAATACAGGCAACGGTCGACTATGCCGGCGCCGCGCCCGATCTGGTCAATGGCGCGATGCAGGTGAACCTGACGATTCCCGCCGGCCTCGCGCCAGGCCCGCAGCCGGTAGTGCTCATGATAGGTACCGCCACCAGCCCGGCTGGCATCACGGTGTCCGTCCAGTGAGTTGTAATTAGTGGGGCAGGCCCTCGGCCTGCGGCGGCCTCTCAGGCCGCCCTCCGGCCGCCTAAAAGGCGGCTGCGGCCAGGATTGGCCGCCCTCCGGTGCGTCTTCGACGGTGCCCCACCAAGCTACCGTATTAGTTCCTTGATATACGCATTATCCTGCTCATCGTGCAGATCGGTAGTGTCTCCCAGAATGTAGCGATATTGAAACGGCGGGCCGAGAGGCACCGGCCGCCCCATCCAATTCGCCGGATCGGTCCACAATACCCGCCCGTCTCCCACGGCCTTGGTCACATCGTCCAAGTCCCAATGCAGAACGAAGCCGGGAATCGCCGCGTCGAATAAGGCGGTGTTCATGGAGTTCTCCAAAGCGGCCCGCAGGCTGTATGGCGTCCTGTCCAGCCAGATCTTGCCGATGCGCGGGTCCACCGCCGCCGCCAGCAATAGCCAGATCCCTTTAACTCCGCGGGCGACCGCGCGAATCGAGGTTGGATCCACGTCCGCGCGAGCGGCCAGCAGATCGATGCCGCGCAGAATATCGTGTGCCCGCATGGCCGGCAGATTGCGGCCTATTTGATCGGCGCGTGCGTTGGTCAGCCAATTCCCCACGTATGGCCGCTCGCCTTCTCCTGGAGAGTCGCGCGGCTCCAGTTCCAGAACCACGCGCCCGGTCTTGGCGATCCGTTCCGCCAGTGAGGCCGTGGTTGGAATCCAATAGCTGCTGGTTTTATCCGCCACCACCAACACGGCCGGCCTGCGGCCGCTAACGTTCGGGAGGTAGAGCCTGCCGCCAATCTCCACGCCCGGCTCGCTTTCAAAGCTGACGCGCCCATCCGAGAGCTTCACGTCTGGCGGACCGCCATCCGAGGGGATCTGCAGCCTTCTCAGTTCGGCCAGCAGTTCCTGGGTGGTTCCCGGCCGCCTCTGGGCGCGAAATTCATCCAGAATCAACTCGTTCAGTTTCCGGCTTCCCCGTTCGTTTTCCACATTGCCGCTGGCCGTGACCAGCAGATCGTGGTTGGCATAAAGGGTCACGGGTTGTTCGTGAAAATCGCCCCGACCGTCCTTAAGCCAGCGGATCATCCACTCGTAGATCGCCTCGCGCGTCTCGAGCGGCGTGCCGTGCGGACCTTTTCCCACGAAGAAGCGCAGCTTGTCCTCGGCGCCGTACAGGCCGAACCAACGGCGCGCTTCCTCATAGACCAAGCGGGCGCCGGCGGGCGTGAAATAATCGCCTTCGGTGGCCAGGATCAGCCAGGGGGTGGGCGCGGACAACTCCACATAGTCGGCCATATCGAGGCCGCTCGCCAGAAGGCGGGGCGGGCTCATTTCCGAGTCGGGATCCGGGCCCGCGAACAACAGCCGGTATGAATTGATGAAGCAGGCCGGGGCCACAGCTTTTAGGCGCGGGTCCAGCGCCCCAATAAATGTCGTCAGGGCGCCGCCGCCCGAACAGCCAACCGCTCCCAAACGCGCGGCGTCCACCTCGGGCCGGCTCGCTAAGTAGTCGAGGGCGCGCCTGGCATCCCAAATGAAATAACGGGCCACGCTCTCGCCGATCAGGATGCTCTGCGCTCCCGCCTGAATATGCTCGGGGACGGACCAGCCTGCCAGTGCCCCGCCAATGCGCCGGTCGTAAGTTTGTTCCCTTTCGCCTTGGCCCACCGGGTCGAAAGCCAACACCACGAAACCCTTCAAAGCCAGGTTCGCGGCCAGCCGCTGGCCTTCCGGTTTGCCCTCCTGCGTGTGGCCGGCCTGCAAAAGAACTCCGGGATAGCGGCCCGCCTGGTTGAGGGGAGAGCTGGGCCGATAGACGTTGGCTGTGACGTAGAAGCCCGGCAGACTCTCGAAAATGACTTTTTCGATCGTATAGTTCCCGGCTTCGATTCGGCCGGTAATCCGGGGATTCAGTGGGCCGTTGTAATCCGGCAGACCGCCCAACAGCGACAGAAAGGTCTGCCGCACCCACTGCTTCCGGCGCTCCGCATCGGCCACGGTGTGAACGCCCGCAATTTCGTTTTCCCGCTGCTGCAGTTGCTGTTGGGCGATCCGGTCCATCCACCGCAGCAGCGGGTCGGGGCTCGTCTGTTGCGCGGTCAGCAGCGCGGCAAATAGCCATAAGGTAGTCAGTTTCATCGAGCCTGTCCCGTTCACTATAATAAAAGTACCCCATGCACCAGAAACTCACTGAACGTGTTGTCGATCTGAACCCGCGCGAAACCTCCGAATGGATTGAAGCGCTGGCGCAGGTTCTGGACGAGGAAGGGCCCGATCGCGCGGCGTTCCTATTGGAGCGCCTGTCCGAGCAGGCTCGCGGCGCCGGCGCCAATCTTCCCGTCCAGCTCAATACGCCCTACGTGAACACCATCCGCCCCGAGGTGGAGGTTCCGTATCCCGGCGACCGCGCGATGGAGCGCCGCATCAAGAGCCTGACGCGCTGGAACGCCATGGCCATGGTCGTACGCCAGAACAAATACGATCCCGGCATCGGCGGCCACATCTCCACGTACGCCTCGCTGGCCACGCTGCTGGAAGTGGGTTTCCACCATTTCTTCCATGCGCGCTATGGCGACCAGCCCGGCGACCTCATCTATTTCCAGGGCCACGCCTCCCCCGGTATTTACGCGCGCGCCTTCCTGGAGGGCCGCCTCAACGAAGAACACCTGCGCAACTTCCGGCATGAGCTGCGCGATCATCCGGGCCTCTCGTCTTATCCGCATCCCTGGCTGATGCCCGATTTCTGGAGCTTTCCCACCGTATCCATGGGCCTGGGCCCCATCAATTCCATCTATCAGGCGCGCTTCATGCGCTACATGGAAAACCGCGGCATGATCCCCGCCACGCCCCGCAAAGTCTGGGCGTTTCTCGGCGATGGCGAGATGGACGAGCCCGAATCCATGGGCTCCATCACGCTGGGTTCCCGCGAGAAGCTCGACAACCTGATCTTCGTCATCAACTGCAACCTGCAGCGCCTGGACGGTCCCGTGCGCGGCAACGGCAAAATCATACAGGAATTGGAAGCTGCTTTCCGGGGCGCCGGCTGGTACGTCATCAAAGTGCTGTGGGGCGAGGATTGGGACCCGCTGCTGGCGCGCGACGCCAACGGTCTGCTGCAAAAGCGCATGAACGAAGTGGTGGATGGCGAGTGGCAGACTTACGTCACCAAGGACGGCGCTTACTTCCGCAAGAATTTCTTCGGCAAATATCCCGAACTGCTCGACATGGTCTCGCACCTGAGCGACGAGCAGCTTATGCGCCTGCGCCGCGGCGGACACGATCCCAAGAAGGTGTACAACGCGTATAAGGCGGCCGTTGAGAATACCGGTTCTCCCACGCTGATCCTGGCGCAGACCATCAAAGGCTACGGCCTGGGCGAAGCCGGCGAGGGCCGCAACATCACCCACCAGCAGAAGAAGCTGAACGAGGCGGAGATCGCGCACTTCCGTTCGCGTTTCGAGATCCCCATTCCGGATGAAGCGGCGCGCAACGCTTCGTTCTACCGTCCACCGGACGATAGCCCCGAGATGGCCTACCTGCACGAGCGCCGCCGGCTGATGGGCGGCTACCTGCCCAGCCGCAACGCTCCCGCCACCAAAGTGGAAGCTCCGCCGCTCCAGTATCTGGCCGAGTCGCTGGCCGGATCGCAAGGGCGCGAGGTGTCTACCACCATGGCGTTCGTCCGCATCCTCACTTTGTTGCTCAAGAGCGAGTCGCTGGGCAAGCGCGTGGTGCCTATTATTCCCGATGAAGCGCGCACGTTCGGCATGGAGTCGCTGTTCCGGCAGTTCGGCATTTACGCCAGCAAGGGACAGCTCTACAAACCGCACG